>Ga0075030_100002769_pt1 | contig 15955 bp, 8 predicted proteins | sample LitLauG_LLR_2012_FD_71393 | JGI IMG/M metagenome (GOLD analysis project Ga0075030, IMG submission 71393) | Freshwater sediment microbial communities from Pennsylvania, USA - Little Laurel Run_MetaG_LLR_2012 | ecosystem: Environmental > Aquatic > Freshwater > Creek > Sediment | place: USA... | reverse complement strand
TGGCCGGGCGGGTATTCATCCCGAAGTTGCTCAGCGAGCGGGCGATCAGTTCGATACCCTGCTGCTTCGTTTTGTTGCTCATAGAGGCTTTTCCCTTCAAGCCCTGAGTAGTATGGGAAGAAAAGGAAGAATGCGGATGCGGCGGTCAGCGTGGCAATGACCTTGTGCCGACCGTCGCGTGTGCCGATGACGCCGTTTCCACTCCACGAGCATGTCTTTCTCGTCAATGATTGGCAAGGCCCCGCGAATCGCCACCGCGAGTTGGGGATACCCTCCAACAACAGGATGGTTGTCGCTTGGGGAAGACTGACGTCGCGCGCATTTGAGATTTACCGTTCAGGCATGTTGCGCTGTTCCGCAGTCTTGAAAAAGAAGGTCATGGAACCTACGAAGCCTTCGTCTTTGGAATGTAAATGATCCGACATCGCCGCGCGCGCCGTGCCGCCTGTCCCGGCTCCGGAGGATAGTAGAAATCGAGGCCGCGCCCGAGGACAATCTGCCAGTTCTCCGTTTCGATCATACGGTCGTGGATCTCCGGGTCAAATCGATAGGCGAACAAAAATCCCTTTCGCTCCAACCGCGCCTTCAGTGCGTCCAGGCGTTCCCTCGAACGGACCTCTTCCGAGAGACCATACCGATCGTTCCGCTCGTACATCGTGACCAGCTCCACGCGGCACCCTTTGGTATCCCGAACTGAAGCGAGGAGGTCTTCGACGTTGCGCACCTGGAATTCCTGCCTCACGTACGGATCGATGATCCTGATGGATCGGGCCGTGGCCAGATAGGTGCCGAACACGTTCTGGTAGCTTCGCGCGGGATCACCATCCTCGATGTCAGTGACTTTGTACTCTTCCTGTTTCGGCGCCTGGAGGTCGCTCACAGTGACCGGTTTCCCTTTTGCGAGAACCGAACGCAGGTCGTCGAGCACCCGCTGGCAGTTGGCCCCTTCCGTTTGGTAAACGATCACCCCATCATCCAACCGCGCTGCCAAGCCGATGCCGGCATCAACCGCACCGATAGCGGTCATCTCCTTGCTGCCTGCGCCGAAGACCATCCGCCAAGGTCCACTCGGCTGAATTGTGACGTGCACCAGTCGAACGCCGGCTGCCATGAGATCGAGTAAAGCCTTCACTGCGAGGAAGTTCTGCTCGTTCAGTTCCGAAAACTTCGGGATTTGGGTGAGGCCGATCTCCACCTGGCACTCCGGATTCTCCTTCTTGTACGTCGCCAGGAACTCGCCCCATGCTGCTGCCTGTGGGGGCCTTTCGTTGTCGATCGCCGAGACAATCGCCGACAACGATCCGCCGACAGTGCGCCAGCGCTTCTGGAGCCAGGCCGAAGCGTTCGTGCCACAGTACCGCTGCGCACCCGCACCGAACGGCACCAACCTGTTCTTCTCCTCGGTGCTGTTGAGAACGATCACCTCGTCCAGGTACGGCTGTATCAGTGTCTTATCGAGGAGCTTGTGCTCGAATTGGTTGCCGTACGAGCGGAGGCACTTGTAGCAGGATTTCTCGCATTCGCAGCCATCCAGCATCGCGCGGGCGGCCCGAAGCACGGACTCGATGTTGCCCGCGGCTTTCCGAACGTATCCGGCGCCGCCTGAGACGTTGTCGTACAGAATGAGGTCCCTCCGTTGCTCACCATCGACCGTCATCCTCCGTGTGAAGCCGCTGATTTCACCGTCCTCGGCGCCGACGATCGAAGTGGCCGCCTCGATCAGCGCCGCTTTCATGCTGGCGAAAAACTCTTCGGACTGGGTCGGCACATTTTGGAAGGACAGTATGAGGACATCCGTGGCGAATCGGTACCCTAAATGGAATCGATCCGAGTTTCCGCCGCAGGACTTCCGGCGATCATGGAGCAGTTTATGGTCTTCGAAGGCGTTCTTATTGGTCGGCGCCTGCCAATAGCCGCACGTCCGACAAATCAAGAAGCCCTTGCCGCCTTCCTCCCTCAGGCCGGTGTTGGAAACGAAGATCTCTCCGCGGCGCTGGTACTCCATCCGAACACCGGGAATCTCAGAAGTGTCGGTGCCTCCTCCGTCGGGAAGCAAATAGGTTTCGCCGCCATAGAAAGCGCGCTGGCGATACTCTTCATCTGGCCCGATCGCCTCGGCCTGCTCGGCCACGAACGATTGGGCAAACAAGACTCGGGAGGTCTGGGGTAGGAGCTCCTCGCGGCAGTGCGGACAGTGTGTGGCGCCGGCGTCGAAGGTAACGTAGGTGCAGTTGCCGCAGGACTTGTATTCCTGGTTTAAGTCGGGTATTGAGGACCGATAGAAGTCCAGGCCGATCACCTGATACTTCTTTCCGTCCATGTAGACGGTATTGCCGGGCGCGTACTCGCGGAGCGCGACGCTCATGCCCCTTAGGATCGGCCGTTTCACTTCGTCCTTTGCGACCAATCGGGCAGTGTCCGAAGGGAATGCATACGACGGGAGGAAACCCTGATCCGACAGGTAAGAGAGAGGGTAGGAGCCGTCGATCTGGTCTAGGAGCTTGTATAAGTAGGTTTCCCGCTCAGTCATCTGAGCGGCCAGCTTCGGTTGACTGCGGCCGATCTTCGCCTTTTCCATGGCGATGTTCAGAATCTCCTGGAAGAGGGCATCCCGCTCTACAATCCACGGCTGGAAGGCCTGCAAGAGGCTTTTGTGAAATTGATCGACGATTTCCTGGATGCTGTCCGCTGTGAGCCAGGCGAGCCCCTGCCGCTTTGATTCCTCCTCGCGGTCTTTTTGGAACGCCTTCAGGACCGAGTCCACGATCCCATTCCTACGCAGGCGGAGCTCTGCCTCAAGGTCAGGCAGGGTCAGCTCAGATTGGCCTTCTGGGAATAACTTGCCGAGCTTGTCGTGGAACTGGAAGTCGAGCTTTTCGAGAATGAGGGAATTGATCTGCCGCCGTAGGATTCGCTCGTTGTCGATCGTGAAATCAGGCGGCTCGATCTCGCCAGAGATCATCTGCGAGGGGCGATCGAAGAAGTAGGTATCGTGAGCGCGATCGAGCGCAAACACATTGATCAGCGCGATTCGTTCTTTTCTGCCCGCCCGCCCGCTGCGTTGCGCGTAGTTGGCTGGCCCGGGCGGAACGTTGCGCATGAAGACGCTCGGCAAATCGCCGATATCCACGCCCAACTCCATTGTTGGGGTGCAGACAAGTACATCGGATTTCCCCGATTTGAAACTCCGCTCGATCTCGATTCGCCGGGAGCCTGCCAACTGCGCCGAATGCTCGTGTGACAGCATCCGATAGGGCGCTCGATTCATGTACGTCTCGATGTAGTAGTTCTGCTCCGGGGCGGGATTGTAGGGTTCCAGCCGGCCTTCGCACCGCCAGCGTGCGCAGACTCCCCGCACGTTGTGGGTCGTCACGCTCCGACACCGGCCGCACCGAAAGATAGTTTCGGGCACCTTCAGCATCACGCGACCGTGGTTCACCATTTGGACCTGTTGCGAAGACCTCTCGTTCCCGATGTCGCGCGCCACCAGGAATCCTTCAGCCACCAGGAACTCCACCAGATCCGTTAGCGCCTGGTTGGCCTGGGCTTTCCCTGCGACCTTTCCGACGAAGTTCAAGAGCGAAGTCTCGCCGCCGGATGGAGAAAAGAATCCGTAGGTCCGGTAAGGCATGCTCTCGCGGTTCAACTTCTGCAATGTGAAACCGCAGGGCAGCATCGCGCGCCCGAAAAGCTTGACCGATTCTTCCAGCGGCTTCAGGAGCATCGGATGAGACAGTGCCCTCTTCCACCGCATTTCGTCCAGGATCGCAGCCAGCAGATTGTATAGATCTTCGGCAGGAATTCGGTGCTTGGCCTGAAGAGATCTTGCCCGGCTGGCTACTTCCCGCAAGGTCTCTTCCGTCCGGAAGTACTCGACGGCCAGTAGCCCAAGTCCCTCAAGACTGATGCGGCGGGAGCCAGGCTTTGCGATTTCCGCGAGCAGCGACAACTGAATGTCGGCGTACTCATAAGCCACATCGTCCGGATTCTCAGGGCGGCGGATCTGATAGAACAAGCGACCGTCGGCCTGCCGGGTCGGCTTGGGGCAGTAAACGGAATACTGGTCCCGCCGCTCATAGATCAGCGTTTGCAGCCGTTCCAAACTGACCGGGCCCGCGTTCTTAACTCTCTCTTCCTGGAGAACCTGATAAATGAGCTGTCTGCCTACGAACTGTGCGTGCTTGAGGTTGAGGTAGGCTGCCTGGAACGCGGTGTCCTGGCGGTTATCGCTGAAGATCAGTAGGCGGCGCTGCTCCTTCGTTAGATGCTGAAAAATCCCCTCCACGAGGATGTTGATGCTGACCATCGTGGACGACCTCAGCGGCGTAACGACCTCCAGACCGCCGCCATAGATGGCTTCGCAGGCCGGGCACTTGTGGATGCTCCCAATGTAGACTTTCGGCGTCGCCAACTCTAGCGCGTCAGCCCTGGTCCCTTCACCTTGACCGCAGTCGCACTGGTGAACGCCGGCCATGACAATCTCCGCGCATGCCGGACAGTAACGGGCCGCAACCTCCTGAGCGTGCATCTCGTCGGGGTCTGATTCGTCCTCGGCGGTGTCGGAGTTGTCATGGAGCTCAAAGGTGAAATGAACCGGTTCCTGGTTGCCCTGGTCCTCGTCGATCAACCGGAAGGCCGTGGGGAGTTGCGCGAGTTTCTTCTTCTTGGTCTTTTTCTTCTGAACGAAGGAGTCCAGAGGGATCTGGGGATCTTCCGGATAGCCTCGATAGAAATCCTGGCCGCAGCTACGACAAACCTCGACTGGCAGGCACCTGGCCTTGCAGACCTGGCAGACGTCCATGAACTCCGTGAAGAGATGGCCGCACTTCGGGTTGGTGCACCGATAGAAACCCTGGAGCCCGCGCCAAAAGATGTGTACCTTCGGGCGAATCAGCGGCTGCCCCGCAAGACGCGCCTTCGCTCCTAAGAGAAGATATGCCTCGACCTCGCGCTGGAGGTATGTCTCATCGGCGCCCGCGCGCAGTGTTTTCAGGAGGTTCTCGGTTACTTCTTCCAGGGAGCGCGGCGAGACGAGGAAATCTTCGATCGTTCGGAACAGAGCGTTTTCTGACAGCAACTTGCCCAAGAACTCCGCTGGCGCCTGCGGCTCATCTTTGGCCACCGCGTCCATGGCGGCGAGCACAAGTTCAGAAGGGGCGACGTGGTCCAGGCAAAAATCATAGACCACATCCAAATTGGACAGGTCGCGAAGGCTCTGCAGGTGAGATGCTTCTATCGTCGGCGCCGGCGGCAAATAGGCGGTTTTCTGTGTCGGCAAAGTCTGGTATTTTTCGGTGCAGAGTGAATCCGGCCCGAATCGCTCGCCGAAGAGTTCGCTGGCAAAGCTGGCGACCGCCTCCGCCGAATCACCTTTGACCGTGGCGCTGGTCCCAACGCACACCAGCTTACCGTCCAGTTTCCCGACATGCTCTTTCAGCCGCCGAATCAGGCATGCGACCTCAATCCCGCGCGCCCCCTGGTATGTGTGGATCTCGTCGAGAACCAGAAAGTGTAACCGGTCGTCGAAGAGCACCCGGTCGAGTCTGCGCAGCAGAAGGTACTCCAACATCGAGTAGTTCGTCATCAGGATGTTGGGAAGCTGATCGCGTTTCCGAATGTCCCTCCTGTACCAGATCGCCTCATCGCAAATATTTTCGGGCCGGAGTTCCTTCCCGTTTCTCTCTGCATCCTGCTCGTCTTCGGGCGTGTCGCCGGTGTAGCGCGCGAAGGTGACACCCGTCCCGGCCAGGTATTTTGCGAAACGCTCGTGCTGATCGTTGGCCAGCGCGTTCATCGGATAGAGAATCAATGCGCGGATGCCAGGGCCCGGATTCTGAAGGCAGTAGTTGAGAATGGGCAGGAAGAAGGCCTCGGTCTTTCCAGAACCCGTGCCACTTGAGACGATGGTGTTCGATCCGGCCAAGACCCTCTCGATGGCGACACGCTGATGCGAGAAAAGCTGCCACTCTCCGAACGGCGGGTGACGGTCGCCTTTGTCGTCGGTATACTCGCCAGCGGTCAGGAGCCGATCCTTCAAGCCTAGCGTGCCGGCAAGTTCTGAAATTGCCTCGGTTGTCCTGAAGTACGGCCGCTGCAGAGAGAGGTACGGGCCACGCCAGAGGAGGTTAGCATCGTCGATCTTCTCGAACACCTGCCCCCGCAGAGCAGGATCGATGATCGGGAACGCGGTCTTGATGTAGTTCTTGTAGGTACCTTTGACCTGCTCGACGATGTCAATTGGCTGCATCTGCTATTCTCCTCGTCACCACGATGCCGACACAACCTGACTTATGCGGCCCCGAAGCTTCTGCTCCGCCGGTTCGTCGATACGAGCGACATCGATTGTCTTGCTGAGCCTCCGAAGTTCATCCCATATGCCGCTGGTTGGGCTAGGGCAAGGCACTTCACCCAGATCACCAACAGACATTCCTCGGTATCCGCCTCGCTTGGGTGGGAACTTGGCTCGCATCCATGCCCACACTTCCGGCGAATTGAGGAATAGCTGAAGTGCGGGAGCTTCAATTGAAGGCTGGCTGACTCCAATCACTCGTGCGCATGGCCATACATAACCTGATGAACAATATGCAAATCGATTAATGTCAAATTCTCCAGTTGACACCAAAACCGGAGCCTCGTAGTCTGCGGGCTTGCCAATCCGGTGGAGAGCGTACCAAGGCCTCCCCAGCTCTTCCCATGTCTTGCGTGAATCTCGTCTGTCCATCAGCTCCTCCCGATAGGCAGCGAGAGCCTTATATGTTGTACGACACGCCGCCTTGAATTCGGCTTCATCTATCAATTCGAAACGGTCATGTCGCACCCTATATGGGAAAAACACCACCTCTTCAGGCTCAGCCACAAGCCATTTCTGGACTTGCTCAGCGCGAAGAATCGGCCGCCATAGTACTTTCTGAATCTCTACGCGTTGCCCGAGCCAATCAACAGTCCATGCGTGTTTCGATTGTCCAGCAACCTTGGCCGTCAGAATGCCATCCTTTCCAGTCTTCAAGCTAGAGCTGATATTGCAGAGATCGCCGATCTTCGTTGGAGCTGCTTCATCCATTCCCGGGTGTATCGAGAAGCCGAGCGACTTTACCCAAATCCAAGGTGAGGTTTGAAGGGTCTGGGTGTCTATTGACTTGACCGCTTGGGCCACGTCCGCGAAAATCCTTTCATTCTCCTTCGCTTCCGGCGTATTTGAACAAAACATCATGGCTGAGCCCGCAGACAGATGCCCCTTCTGCGCCTTGGAGCAGGTCAAAATAATGGGATATGTCGTTGATCCCTCGAATACCTGGAGTGGTTCCAGATCGAGGATACTCTGTAGTGAACCGCCCTTCCAGAGGAGGTCTTTCAATGGTGTACCATAGTCAGCTGTCATGAACTGACCACTCACAATCATCGATAATCGGCCTGCCGAAGACAGGAGCCGAAGGCCCTGTTCGATAAATCCAGAGTAGATGTCGCAACGATCGACCAGAGTTGAATAGCGGCATTTCAAGAAATCTTTGTCCTGATTGTCGAGGAGCTCCACCCGCACATAGGGCGGGTTGCCGATAATTGCAGTGAATCCGGAGTCATCAAGCGGACTTCCGTGACGCGAAAAGAACACCTCCGGGAACTCAAGCTCCCAGTGGAAATACGGTCGCGTCTGTGCGGAGGTGACGGCTCTGGAGCGTGCGGTCCCGACATTCGCCAACAAAGCGAAGTAGTCCTTTGCGGAGTCGCCGAAAAAGGCACCTGCCCAGAGATCGGCTACGTTCTTGAATGGAGCCTTCGCGGAGTGGATATTCCTATCGTGTGTCTTTTTGTCCAGGATATCGCTCGTCGTCAGCGTTTCCTTAGTGAGGATGCCGAAGAGGTCGGACAAGATTGCCGGTAGGACCGCTTTGAATTGCTCTACGTAGAGGTTGCCCTGTCCATTCGCAGGCAGAATCCGGGGTCGGCCAAAGCGATCAAAAGATGGGAGATTACCCAAATCATCAAGCCATGACCCCACCAGTGAGTTTCCGCGCGTGAGGTGGTGATCCAGAAAGGACAATGGGCGTCCCGGATCCATCGTGAAGAGCCACATTGAAAGCTTGGCAAGCTCCACTGCCATCTCATTGAGGTCTACGCCGTATATGCAACGCTCTGCGATGATCCTCTTATGGCGAATGAACTCCTTGTCCGCCTGACCTTCGTCGGGTCTGATTCCTTCTGCGAGACGCGCATCTCGGTATGCACGAGCCAAGTACTCCGTCGCAGCCACGAGGAAGTGGCCTGATCCCATAGCGGGATCCAGGACCTTCAATGCGAGGATCTCGTCGGAACCGAGCGGGCCGGTTCTCCCCGGTATATCTTTCCACCCCTTCGCCTTCAGTTCAGCGGTAACTGGTTCGGGTTGCGGCCGGCATTCCCCACGCACGAGGGGGCCAAGCGCGTCCTCGACGATGTGCTGGACGATGTAGTCCGGTGTGTAGTAAGAACCCGACGACTTGCGCTTGGAGTCACGCCCGCCGAAGACTAGGTAGTACTGTCCCTTGTCCACGCTGCCGGAGATTTTGCAGCCTCTCGGAAGCTTCGGACTGTTGGGATTCTCTTCGACCGCTTCTTTCCAAGTAGCCAGCTGAGATTTCTCTGCGCGGTCCAACTCGGTGACTGCCTTGTATTCCTCAGTTGCCGCCGCCCCGGAGCCCTGTCGGAGGATCGCGTATTCCTGATCCGCGATGTGCGCCTTGTACTCGAGAATGCCCTCGTAAATGCTGCCGAGGTGCCGTACGTCGAGGTCCCGGTACGTGACTTTCCTGCGTCCTTCCCCCTGTTCTTACCGGGTCGGGGCCTTGTCCGACTCAAGAGGTCGATGGCGCGGGCAAGGGAAAGGTCGCCGACCGCAAACCTCTCAAGAAAGTCGTGCTTTTCTGGATCGAAGAGTCCCCCATTGTAAGGGGGGATGATCTTTCCCCAGCCGGTGTCGAGCAACTTGAATAGTTCGGCAAGACGTTCCCAGAGCGTCGTGTTGCCTTCCGCAAAGAACCGTCTCGGATCGGGATCGTCCCGGACCGATCGGACTTCATCCCGAATCGATTCGAGGCTGTAGCTTTCCCTATAGGTATCGTTGTCCAACGGGAGTAACTCACGACTCTCCGCATAGAACAAGAATAATAGTCTGTACATCAGGCTGAGGGACTCGTGGTAAACGTCCTCCAACAGGATGTCCGACGTCAGAAACTTCTCCCGGGACAAGCCCGGGGCTCTGCGATTTCTCCATTCATCTGTGGCTTTCGGATTCGCACGCATGTAGGCGAGGAAGCCCTCACCAAGCTCCTGCAGCGCTGAAAATACGTTTTCCTTGAGCTCATCGCCGATTTCCTTCCCGTGTCGGTCGCTTCCCTCCGCAACGCGATCCAGCAGGCATCTGCCGTGCTCGTCAAGATCCACGAAGGAGCTTCCGGAAAAGAGCGCGACCAGGAAACGGAAGGAGCGCTGCGCCTCAGTCTTTTCCCGTTGGTCGAGAATAAAATCCAGGTCAGCGTCGAAAAAACAGAGCGGTTTGTGAGAGGATGCCCGGCTCAGAAGCCGAAGCTTTTTGCCGTTGGTAATTATGGCCCAAGGCACATCGCTGGCAGCCAGCGCACGGTGGACAACTTCGGTAATTGGTAGCGAGGCGAATGGCGGCTCGGTAGCAACCGAATCCAGCGAAGATCTCCACGGCAACGCCCAAATGAGGCACGAAATGCGCTTGCCGGCTTCTTTTCCCGCGATCTCGTTTTTTCCTCCTTTCAGGGAGACGGACCCCTTCGGCAGCACGAAGCGGGGCTCAAAAACCCCATCTTGGGAAACGATGCGGACATTCGGGATAGCCTTGACGGAAAGGCTTGGGAAAAGCACGGTTTCGAGCCACTGAGCTACTGTGGTATCCGCGTCGGCGGCGCGCAACGTCGGATCTTTCGCTGCGAACTCTTTGCCAATCTGCTTTAAGAGATCCTTTGCCTGATCTGCCGGGAACGCACCTAGCTCATCGTCCGGAAACAGTCTCTCCAAGTAGTAATCAGAAAAGAACCCGTCCGAATTCTTGAGATACGGGTAAAGGAAGAATCGATATGCTGGCGAGCGACCGGTAGTGCCTACTGGCGGTTGCTCAATTGAGACGAGTGCCGCCGCGCTCACCACTGGCAAAAGGCACTCAGCCGCACTTGCAAAGGCCTTCTTTACGGCCAGACTGTTGAGATTCAAATCCGCATGAAACAGCCGATTGCGAATCGCTCGACAGATTGAGAAGAAATAAGAACAGCTTTTCTCTGGCGAAGATGAATCCTTCCAGGCATCGAGCTGTTGAGCCCCTTCCTTCGCCAGCAGTGTGTTCCGTGACCGGCCTACGAGCTCGCGGAATGGTTTCAACGGTAGTAGACTTCCAGCGGCGAAAAACCGCCGTACTTCCGGATGAACCTTAATCTGCTCGATCCATGATTGATATGAGACGATGTCTTCGTCTCCACGCTCTCCGTGTAACTGCGACAGACCGTCGGCGGCCCAATAGGCACTGGTAAAACGATCGATCGGGTCCGCCGCGGACTCTGCGCGCTCGATTGCTGAGATAGCCTTGTTTAAAGCTTCGTACCATCGGCTCGAAGCGGAATAGTGATGGGCATCCTGCTCTTCGCGACGACGCTTCTTCAGTTTCTCTGCCGATATGCTCATCGATTGTCCTTTGGTCAGGCGGGTGTGACCACCACCAGGTTCAGGAGAGCCGGGGCCGGGAAGGCGCCCAGATGCATGCGATCTAGTTCCTGGCGGCGCAAACTCATATTGTGCTGGTGGCTCTTGATCTGATTCTCAAGACGAGTCCGGAGGCCTTTGATGTTCGGATCGTCAAATAACAGTTGCTGCTCCTGTTGGATTTGCCGTTGCTTCTCCCGGAACTGTTCCGTGGCGCCCTCGTCAAACCGTTCGAGGTCTTGCAGGAGGACGGCGATTTCGTCCAGCCGTTGCTGCTCCACTCGCCTGTAATAGTCGACGTAGTGCTGGCGGATATGCGCCTCTGCAATGGCGCGCAGATCCTCGATCTTTTCGCCGAGGCGGGCCAGGAACTCGCGATTCGGTTCGGTACGGGGAACCGGCGCCGCCAGGAAAAGCTTCCTGCCCAGTTCCGGCTTCACGTCGCCCGTTTCAGCAACGAAAACCGGCTCTAATTCCTCACGAATTACGCGTCCTTCCAGATCCTCGAACTTCAGCACGAAATTGAAGACCACACCGGGGGCGCCAGAATAGTCGGCTACGAGACAAGCCAGATGTCCCCCAAGCTCCGCAGCCTTCGTGATGCGGCAGAAATGTACCATCCGCTCGAGGAGCGGGTGACCAAAGGCCAGGAACTCTGGCTCTTCGGCCCTGGGCCAGTCCGCGGTCGCAACCGACCGTTCGAACGTGACGCGCGAGTATACGTTGGGAAGTTTCTCGTCCTGAAGAACGGTGGGCACCATCACACGAAAAACGCCCTTGTGCTTGGTAGGTTGCAGCTTGCGCCCATCCCGATCGCCTGTACCCTGCTCCCCGTACACCCGCAGGAACGCTTCGACAAAGGCCCGTACATCTTTGTGAGTCGGGATCGCCTCTTGCGCTTCCCTCACGGATATTTCCGCCGCAGCGATGTCGTTGGAATTGAACTGGCGACAACCGGACAGAAATTGTGTCTTTTGGATGTCGTGCGCCATTTCGTCCATCTTGCGGAGTTCCTGCTCAGCCATGACATCAACGGCGCTGGAGTCCACAGATTTTTTCAGCACGCGCAGAATGAGATCGTCGAGCGATATCCGGTCCAGAATTCCGAGCACTTCCGCCATGTTGCCGAGCTGACGGCGGATCGTTTCAATCTTGTTCTGCAGGACCGTGAAGATCTGGGCTTCCTTCGAGCCCTCAATCATGAAGTTGTAGATCTGGGCGTCGTAGCGCTGGCCGTACCGATGGATGCGCCCGATTCGCTGCTCGAGGCGGTTCGGGTTCCAAGGCAGCTCGTAGTTGATGAGCGTGTGGCAGTACCGCTGGAGGTTGATGCCTTCCGATGCGGCATCGGTCGCCAGGAGAAGACGCGTATCCGGCTCGTTGAACCGCCGTTCAGCATTTAGCTTCGAGCGTTCTTCGTTCTCATCCTCTCCCAAGGGCATGCCGCCGTGAATGACGACGATGCTCTGCGGAGACAGGTACCACTCCTTCTGCAAGTTCTCCTTCAGGTAGTCCAGCGTGTCGCGATACTCGGTAAAGACGATTACTTTTTCCGACGAGTCTTTCGTGAGCAGCTTCTTTAGAAACTCCTTCAGGTGGCTCAGTTTGCTGTCCTGGCCGCGCCGGATGAGGTCCTCCGTCAGCGCAAGCAGGTTCCGAAGTGTTTTGACTTCGTTCGTGCGCTCGGCGTACATCCCCTGGATCTCTCGCGCTTCGATATACCGCTCAATCAATTCGCGATCCTCGTCCTCCATGAACTCGCCCCGTTGATAGTCTTTCAACAGGCTTTGGAGTTCCTGCCGCGTGGGTGCAGGCCGATCGCCGCTCACACGCGAGATCGCGCGTGTCACCACGATACTGTCAATACGATTCTTCAACGTCTCCCGCAATGCCGCCAGACTGGAGACCATGCGCTTTTGAACGAGAGCGAGCAAAAACTTTCCGATGTTCAGATCGGCGGCGGAAATCTTACGCCTGCGAGTGAGTTCTGCCCATCCGTCGCCGGTGTAGCCTGAAACGGCTTTGTAGAGTTCGTCTTCTTCTGGCGTAAATGGAATCTGAACCGGGTGAACATCCCGCTCTTTGAACTTTTTGATCAGTTGCCCGGCGCCATTCCTCTCGAAAATCGTCTCCTTGCCCCTGCGGATCATGACTTTCTCGACCCGCTGCCGGGCGTCCGAGCGGTCCAAATCCTCGGGATCGGAGAACATAAACGGATCGATCAGGTTCAGAAGATTGAAGAAGTGCTCTGGGTTGCCGGAGTGCGGCGTGGCCGTCAGCAGCAAGAGGCTATCGCAGCGTTCCTGAATTGCCTTCGCCAGGTCCGCTCGGTTGGAGTCAGTGGAAACATAATGCGACTCGTCAATCATGACGAGGTCCCACCGGCGTTCCACTTTCATCAGTTGGTCATAGAATCTGTTGGTGTTCCGCCGGCCAGCGCCGGCTCCCTCGTACTGGGGTTTGATCCAGTCGATCGACGTGATGATGGAGTTGCGAGCCAACCACGGATTGAGGTTCTCGTCGACCAGCTCCTGAATGCCCTCCATCTTGCGGCTGTTGTAAATGTAGAAGGTCCGCAGGAAGTGTCGCTGCATCTCCTTCTTCCATTGGTCCTGAAGGGACGCCGGCACAATGACCAGGACCCGCCTGCCGCGCTGCCGGGCGGTCAGTTCCTGCATGATGAGACCGGCCTCAATGGTCTTTCCAAGACCGACATCGTCAGCGATGAGGAACCTCTGGCGTAGGGATTCCATCACCTTCTTCACCGCCATTAGCTGGTAAAGCTCCGGCACCATCTTCGAATTCGAGATGCTGAGCAGTTTGTCGTATTCGTACACCAGCGACAGGCGCGTCGCGTTGGTAAGAAGACGGTAGTGATCGATGTGGTCGATGCGCCCTACCCGGAGGTTTTCCATCGCCGAACCCATCGGTTCAATGGGCGTGTGCGGATAGAGGAAGGACTGGGGTTTTCCCTCGCCCTCCGGCACCATACGGACAACGAAAGTGCCGTCCTGGTTGTCCGTGATCTTAATGACCTCCCAGACCTGGTTGCGGCACCGGACCTTGGCTTCAACAGCAAAGGGGAGGCTCATACTGGCTGCCTCCGGGACAGGATTCTCAAGATGCCGGCCGATAGCCTGGGCTCAAGTTGGAAGCCACAGCCGGAAGCCGGACATGAAAGTTGCCGGCGAAGGATGCCAGTGACGGCCATCGGTGAATTGCAGATCGGACAATTCAGCTCGATCGCCGTCGATCTGGATTCCAGCGCCGCAGCTTCGGCTTCAGTCTCGACCGAGCCCACGGACCGGACTCCTGAACACCTGGGGCTGTCGTTGCAGAGCCAGATTCCAGCGCTTTCGTAGAGTCGCATCGGCCCGCCGCAAACTGAGCAGGGAGGTCCCGCTGACGGTCCGTGGTCCGTATCCGCGCGCTGATCCGCGTCAACCGAACTCCGATCGAAGAGGTCGCTGTCGAGTCCGAGATCCTGCAGGATTTCCTGGACGAGATCCGCCGATTCGAAGCGGAGCATCGATTCGCGACTGTCATTATGGGAGAGGATGTTCAGGCTGCCGTGCCAGAGAATCCGGCCATCGACTGCCGCGACTTTTTCGTGCATGCCTGAACGGCAGACGACCTGCACCCCGCGTGATTCGAGATTGCGAATGGCCTCAGGGTAGTTTGAACGAAGGAACTCAGGTTGCTCCTGCCGCGGTCTGACGTACACTTTGACCGGCACGGAGCGCACCGAGAGCGTTGTGAGGACTGCGTAGTAGTCTGAACTGCGGTTAACGGAAACGAAAGGTGACAGCAGCTCGACACATCGGGTGCTCGCCGCTAGATCGGCCCTGAACAGGTCCAGGAAATCGCGCTCCACACAGTGTTGAATACTGATTGACACACATACCCTTCATGACGCGGAATCGTCCAATTCCAGCATTTTGTTTGGCTCAGCAGCACACTGTAACGAACCATGATACCCCTATGCACGCAAGAACGTGCACCGCAGCAAAGGGCGAGGGCGCGGCGGCGAAGCGGCGTCCGGGTTGCCGCGGCACAGGAACGACGGGCTGGAGCCAGGGACTCGCGACCCCCGCGCTGTCCGCCCGCCCGTTCGTGCTCCGCTCCAACCGCTTTCAATGCCGACAACCAGGACAACGGGACGCCGCCCAGACAACTCACTCGCTTTTTTGAGGTGAACAGTGAGCGATACACCGTCATGCAACCGCCGTGACACCACCCCACGAAACAGTGTCCGCGCACCCGGGTAGTCGGCGACAATCTGCTCCAACTCCCGCCTCGCCTCGCTCGTCAACCCGAGGTGGTTGGCGGCCGCTTCTCCGTCCTCACCCACAGCATCCTCGCCAGCGACACGCCATTGGAGACGAGCGCATGCAATTCGGCGAGAGAAACGAAGTTGACGATGCTACCAGCGAGATCGCGGCGCTGCTGGCCACGGCGTATCAGCGGTATGCCAAGCTCCGGCTCGTCCGGACGGCGTCGGCGGCGCTGCCGTCAACAGAAGGCCTTGATAACACCGGGGAACCGCGCCCTCATGAACTGACGTTGACAGGCCGGAGAGGCCCCAGAAAGGAGTCAGCACAGGAATGAGGAAAGAGAAGAAGCTGCCGGCGATATCGGATTTGCCGAGACTCAGCGCGCCGGAGTTGCAGGCCCTGCATCAGGAGATGTTCGGCGCGAAGCGCCCTATGCCAGGCCCAAGAAAGTGGGGTACGGCCTCAAATCGAGCAACCACGCTGTCCGTCAACGGTGCCGCCGTCTACGATCGTCCGCCCGCGTTTCCTTTTCGCCAAGTCGACCGCGCGCTGGAGGCAGGGGTGCGGATCCGGTTGATCTGGCCAGTCGCTGGGTCGCAGCCATCAACGGAATGAGTTGATAGGACGATGGAGCCAACGAGTCTCGGTCGGGTATTCGTTTGGGTTCACTCAAGGACAACCACGGTTACGGGGTGCAAACTTAGGGCCGCGGAAGGCACAGTGCAGAGTTGGAATGTTTGTCCCGGCTACGGCCAAGCCCCAAAACGGGACATGGTTTGTGGAGTAACAATAGAAATGGTGGAAACAACCGGAGGGCCGCGGAAACCAGTCGAGGAGCAAGCCAATGCCGATGTGCTGGCGTCGTGGTACTCCGACTGGAATTACGCAGCCGTCGTCGCGGTACCACAACTGTTCATCGATGTTTATCTGCCACGACTCCGCCTGGCGGAAGTAAAGCTCTTTCTGCACTTCTGTCGTCACATTCC
>Ga0075030_100002768_pt1 | contig 15956 bp, 11 predicted proteins | sample LitLauG_LLR_2012_FD_71393 | JGI IMG/M metagenome (GOLD analysis project Ga0075030, IMG submission 71393) | Freshwater sediment microbial communities from Pennsylvania, USA - Little Laurel Run_MetaG_LLR_2012 | ecosystem: Environmental > Aquatic > Freshwater > Creek > Sediment | place: USA... | reverse complement strand
GCCAGCTCCAGCGCGGCGCGCATGCTGCCGGCATCGGCCTGCGCCTTGCCGGCCAGGTCGAGCGCGGTGCCATGGTCGGCGGAGGTGCGCAACAGCGGCAGGCCCAGCGTCACGTTGACGCCGTGGCCGAAACTGGCGTACTTGAGCGTGGCCAGGCCCTGGTCGTGGTACATGGCCAGGATGGCATCGACGCGCTGCGCGTTTTGCGGGACAAAAATCGTATCGGCCGGCCAGGGGCCGCTGGCCGATATGCCGCGTGCCTGCGCCGCAGCTACGGCCGGGGCGATGGTGTCGATCTCCTCGCGCCCGAGGTAGCCGCCTTCGCCGGCATGCGGATTGAGCCCCAGGACCGCGATGCGCGGCTGGGCCAGGCCGAAACGCGCCTGCAGGTCGGCCTGCAGGATGTCGAGCGTGGCGTCGAGCGCGGCGCGCGTGATGGCCGCCGGCACGGCGGACAGGGCCAGGTGCGTAGTGGCCAGCGCCACGCGCAGGCCCCCACCCACCAGCATCATCACCACGCGCGGCGTGCCGGTGGCGGCGGCCAGGTATTCCGTATGGCCGCTGAATGCCACCCCCGCGTCGTTGATGACCCCCTTGTGCACCGGCGCCGTTACCAAGGCCGCGTAGCTGCCCGCGCGCCAGCCTTCCAGGGCACGGTCGAGCAGGCGCAGTACATAAGGCGCATTGCGCGGGTCCAGCTGTCCGGGCCGCACCGGCGTGGCCAAGGGCTCGTGAACCACGCCCAGCGGCGCGGGCAGCGGCCAGGCCAGGCCCAGGCTGGCGGCGCTGGCGTGCAGCAGCGTCGCATCGCCGATCAGGTCGGCCTCGAACCCGCAGGCCACGGCAGCGGCCAGGGCCACCTCGGGTCCGATGCCGGCGGGCTCCCCGGTCGTGATGGCCAGGCGCGCGGCTGCCACGGCATGTTTCCCCGTAAGGCCGGTCTAGCGGCCGCTCGGGCCCCAGGCGCGGGCGGCCACTAGCGGTTGTCCTCGAGCCGGTATTCGACGTAGGTGCGGTCGCGCAACTGCCGCAACCACTCCTGCAGCGCCTCTTCGGATTTGCGTTCGCGGATCGCCTGGCGCGCCTCCTGGCGCTTGCGCTCCAGCGACGATTCCTCGGTGCGCCGCTCCAGCACCTGGATCAGGTGAAAGCCAAAAGGCGACTGCACCGGTTCGCTGATCTCGTTGATCTTGAGCGCGTTCATGGCGCTCTCGAAGGCCGGCACGGTGTCGTTGGGATAGAGCCAGCCCAGGTCGCCGCCGCGGGTGCTGCTCGGGTCGACCGAATACAGGCGTGCCAGCGCGGCAAAATCCTCGCCCTTCTTGAGCACGCGCTCGCGCAGGTCCTCGAGGCGGTGGCGCACCTCGGCCTCGGGCATGGCATCGGAGACGCGCAGCAGGATGTGGCGCGCGTGCGTCTGCAGCACGGGCTTGTTGGAGATGCGCGCCGCGGCGGTGTCGCGCGTGCCCAGCAGCTTGAGGATGTGAAACCCCACCGGGCTGCGCAGCGGCGGGGTGATCTCGCCGGGCTTGAGGTTCTTGATGGCGTCGGCGAACAGGCCCGGCAGCCGGTCGACGGAGCGCCAGCCCAGGTCGCCGCCTTGCAGCGCCTCGGGCGCCGAGGAATAGCCCGCCGCCATGCGCGCAAAGTCGGCCCCGTTGTGCAGTTCGGCGAAGATTTCCTCGGTGCGCCGGCGGGCACGCTCGACGAACTCGGGGCTGGCGATCTCGGAGACGCCGATCAGGATCTGCGCCACGTTGAACTCGACCGCGCTGGCGGTCACGGTGGTCTGTTCCTGCAGGAAGTTGTCGATCTCGCCCTCGGAGATCTGGATCTTGGCGTCGACCTCGCGATCGCGCAGCCGCATCATGGTGATTTCGTCGCGCATGTCCTCGCGGAACTGGCCAAAGGGCAGGCCGTCGCTCTCGACCTTCTCGCGCAGCGCCGCCGCGTTCATGCCGTTGGCATCGGCCATGCGCGCGATCGAGGCGTTGACCGTGCCGTCGTCCACGCGCACGCCGGTCTCGCGCGCCTGCTGGATCTGCGCGCGATCGATGATCATGCGTTCGAGCACCTGCTTGCGCAGCACCTCGGCCGGCGGCATGGCGATGCGGGCGCGCGCCAACTGGGCCTCGGCCGCATGGACGCGATAGTCGAGCTCGCCAAGGGTGATGACGTCGTCGTTGACCACCGCCACGATGCGGTCGAGCAGGTGCGGTGCGGCGGCCTTGGGCGCAGCGCCGGGAGCCGGCGGCGCGGGCGTCGGGGCGCCGAGCGGTGCCGGGGCCAGCTGCGGCGCCGGCGCGGCCTGCGGCGCCGGCGGTGCAACGGCATCCTGCGCCGCGGCCACGCCCAGCGCGGCGGGCAGCAGCACCAGCCACAGTCCGCAGTGGACCGCGGCACGCCGTGCGGCCGTCAGGGGGCGCAGCCCGTGGCGGGATGCGCGGTCAAGCAGGGAAGGCGGGGAAAGCGGCATGACGTGCTCGGGATCGTCTACTCGTAGTGATCGAAAGGCCCCCCGGGTGCGGCCAGGGGGTTGATGCGCTGAAAGCCCGTGATACTACGCTGCAATTGGTCCAGGGGGCTGGTGCCCACGCTGGTCAGGCCGTTGAGCTCGATCTGGAAAAACCAGGCCGTGGTGTAGTTGTTGGTGAAGGCCTCGGAGTTGGGCAGCGCCACGGCATAGCGCGACAACACGAAGCGTCCGACCCAGCAGTCGGCCTTGTATTCGAGTCCGGCCACGCTTTCGACCCAGCCGTGGTCGGCGATCGAGTAGTCCAGCGCCCCTACGCCATACCAGCGCCGGCTCAGCGGCCACTGCACGGAGCTGCGGAACTGGTCGATCAGGCTGCTGGCCAGCGAGGTGCTGATGTAGCGATAGCTGAAGTTGAGCACCGAGGCCGGACGCGGCTGCCAGCGTATGCCCAAGGTCGCCAGCGTGAACTGGCTCGATACGGTCGAGTAATCCAGCCCCAGGTCCATGCTCCATTTGCGACCCATCGAGGCGCTGGCCAGGAACACCACGTCGGACGACAGGTTGGTGCGCGGCACCTCGCCGGGCAGCGTGACCAGCTGGGAGCCGAAGTAATAGCGCTGTCCGAGCGCCAGGCGCAGCCGCTCGGCTCCGGTCTCGTCGTCGATGATGCGGCTGACCAGCGCCGTGGTCACCTGGTTGGCCTGGGAAATGCGGTCACCGCCGGTGAAGGCGTTCTCGGTGAACAGCTGCGCGAAGGTGAAGTCCGCGTCGGCGCTGTCGAAATTGGGCAGCCGGTCCTGGTTGCGATAGGGCACGAAAGCGTAATAGGCGCGCGGCTCCAGGGTCTGGTGCGCATCGCGCCCCAGCCACTGGGCACCGCGCTCGAACACCAGGCCCGCATCCAGCGAGGCCAGGGGCAGGCTGCGCGCGGCCGTCGAGCTGCCGGCGCTGTAGGTGGGGTCCAGTCCGTACTGGGTGTAGTTCCATTGCACCTTGGGCACGACGAACCAGCCCGGCGCCAGGATCGGATAGCTCAGGCTGGGATTGGCCGTGAAGCGCGTGCCGTCCTGCGCGAACCAGGCCGCGGTGTAGATCTTGGAATTGGCCACCGGCGACACGAAGAGCGGGTTGATGGCCGGGTGCTGGAAGCGCGTGGAGTCGATCACGCCGCCGACGTCGAAGCCATGCCAATCGGTGCGCATGCCGTTGAGGGTGAACTCCGGCGCCCGCTCGTAGGGCCCCGAATCGTAGGCGGCCAGCAGCGATACCAGGGTCTGGCTCTTGGCCAGGCGCAGCGTCGCGTCCCAATACGGCTGCACATAGCGCACGGCGGCCTCCTGCGGCAGCACCTCGGGAGACGCCGAAACGATGTTGTGGGAGAAGTCCACCAGGTAGTTGTCGTCCGACACCCGGTTGTAGTCCATGTCGAAGCTCAGGCCGGTCAGGTGCGCGATGTTGGCGTCGCCGGCCGGCAGCGCCGCGCCCGACCAGGCCGCGTATTGGGTCTGCAGCCGGATGTGATCGCGCATGTTGCCGGTGGTGCGATCGTTGGGCATCAGGTCATAGTCAAGCTGGCCGCGCACCTCCGGTTCGAGGAAGCGAAACTCGTTGCCCATCAGCACGCCGCGTCGCGGCATGACGTCGGGGGTGAAGGTGTAGTCGCGATTGGGCGCGATGTTCAGGTAAAAGGGCACGATGAACTCCTGCCCCAGGCGGCTGTTCTGGTAGAAGCCCGGCGTCAGCAGGCCGCTGCGCCGCTGGTCGCCCAGCGGCAGGTCGAAGTAGGGGGTCACGAACACCGGCACGCCCTCGAAAAACAGCGTCGTGTTGTGCGCCACCGCCTCCTGCTCGTCGCGGTTTATGTCCAGCGTTTCGGCGCGGATCCACCATGAGGCGTCCCCGGGGCGGCAGGTGGTGTAGGTGGCGTCGTGCATGCGGATGTCGTCGGCGCCCAGGAACTCGATCAGGCGCGACTCGCCGCGGCCACCCTTGGCGTCGTAGCGGTAGCTGGCGTTGGGCATCTGGCCCGTCTGCGCCTCGATGCGCAGCTTGAGCGAGGGGCCCTCGAAGGCCGCGCCCCGATCGGCCAGGCGCACCTTGCCGTGCACCTCGACCTGGTCGCTGGCGAAGGCATATTCGGCCCGGTCGCCACGCAGCACCAGGCCCTCGCGGCGCAGCTCGACTGCTCCTTGCAAGGCCGCGTGATCGTCGAACTCGCCCTGCACATGCTCGGCCTTGAGGTACACCGGGCCGCCGCCCGCCTTGGCGCCGCGCGATGCCCCGAGGCGTCGTTCACTGCGCAGCTTGAGCGGCGGCGCTTTGGGCGGCACGGGCGGCGCCGCGCTGCACGCGGCCGGCACGGCGGTGGGCGGCGCTGCAGAACACGCCACCGGCGTCGCGGTGGACGCGGCCGCGGGCCCGTCGGCAGCGGGTGCGGCCCAGCCCGGCAGCGTCATCAAGGCCAGGGCGCAGGCGCCCAGCGCCACTGGCCACGGGCGGCGTACACAGGCACCCGTCACGGCCGGCAAGGACCTCGGAATGCGTCGGGAGACGGACAAAGGAAAAATAACGGGACCCTCGGGCTAATGGCGCGGCCCGCACCGCGCAGCGCCGCGCGCCATTATGATGGATTGTGGTCCCGCGTCCGGAGCTGCCGCTGCACGCCGAACCCGACCCGGGCCTGCGCGTGCAAATGCCGCGCGATCGGCGCCGTTGCCTGCCGTTGCGCTGCGCCGGCGGTAGTGTCTGGCCTTTGAAAAAGGAGTATCGCTATTTCAGCCATGAGCGAGGATGCGCGCCTCGACCAGTTGGCCCTTTGGCTGGGCCGCCTGCAGAGCCCGGCCGGGCTCGATCCGCACAGCCTGCGCCCGGCCTCGAGCGATGCGAGTTTCCGGCGCTATTTTCGGGTTGATGCCGGGGCCGAGGGGCAAAGCTTCATCGCCATGGACGCCCCGCCGCCGCGCGAGGATTGCCGTCCCTTCGTCGAGGTAGCGGCGCTGATGGCCGCCGCGGGCGTGGCCACGCCGCGCATCGTGGCGCAGGACCTCGAACAGGGCTTCTTGCTGCTGCAGGACTTTGGCGACACCACCTACGCCGATGCGCAGGGGCAGGATCCGGACGGCACGGCCCGGCGCTACGACGACGCGCTGCGCTGCCTGGTGCGGCTGCAGCGGGCCGAGCCGGGCCCGACGCTGCCCGCCTACGATGCGCCACGCCTGCTGGCCGAAATGCGCCTCTTCCCCGAGTGGTACGTGGCGCGGCATCTGCAGGCCGAGCTCAGCGCCGCCGAGCGCCAGAGCCTGGACAAGATTTTCGACCTTCTGGTCGAGGCTGCGCTGGCCCAGCCCCGCGTGCTGGTACACCGCGATTTTCATTGCCGCAACCTGATGGTGCTGCCTGCCCCCGACAATCCGGGCGTGCTCGACTTCCAGGACGCGGTGCGCGGCCCGGTGAGCTACGACCTCGTGTCGCTGTTGCGCGACGCCTATGTGGAGTGGCCCGAAGCACAGCAGATCGACTGGGCCGCGCGCTACTGGGACCTGGCCCGCGGCGCCGGCGTCGCGCTGCCGGCACGCTTCGATGCCTTCTGGCAGGACCTCGAGTGGATGGGGCTGCAGCGCAGCCTCAAAATCCTGGGCATTTTCGCGCGCCTGTACCACCGCGACGGCAAGTCGCGCTACCTGGCCGACCTGCCCCTGGTGCTGCGCCACACGCAGCGCGTGCTCGAGCGCTACGACGCCTTCGCGCCGCTGGCGCGCCTGTTCGACCGCCTGCACGAGCGCCGGCGCGCAACCGGCTTCACGTTCTGATGCGCGCGCTGCTGCTGGCGGCGGGCCGCGGCGAACGCCTGCGCCCGCTCACCGACACACGGGCCAAGCCGCTGCTGCGGGTGGCCGGGCGACTGCTGATCGAATGGCAGATCGGCGCGCTGGTGCGCGCCGGCATCCGCGACATCGTCATCAACACCGCCCACCTGGCCGAACAGATCGAAAGCACGCTGGGCGACGGCAGCCGCTACGGCGCGCAGCTCGTGTATTCGCGCGAAGGCACGCAGGCCGCCGATGCGCTCGAAACGCTCGGCGGCATCGTGCACGCCTTGCCGCTGCTGGGCACGGAGCCCTTCGTGGTGGCCAGCAGCGACATCATGACCGACTACGACTACAGCGCGCTGCGGGCCCCGGCGCAGCGCATCGGCGCCGGACTGGCCGACGGCTTCCTGCTGCTGGTGGACAACCCCGACTACCACCCCCAGGGCGACATGGGCCTGCGCGGCGACGCCGCCGCGGGCACGGCCTGGGCCACGCGCGCTGCGCCCTGGCTCACCTACGCCAACATCGGCGTGCTGGCGCCGCGCCTGTTTGCGGGCCGCACGCCCGTGCGCGCAAAGCTCTTCCCCTGGCTCTTCGAGGCGGTCGAGCAGGGGCGCATCGAAGCCGGCCATTGGTCGGGACGCTGGTGGAACGTGGGCACCGCGCAGGAGCTGGCGCGGGTGGATAAAATCTGGTGATGAATACCGCGCCGCCGAACATCGCGCCCACGCGCAGCACGGCCGCGCCGCTGCTGGTGCTGGGCGGCGGCCCCATCGGCCTGGTGTGCGCACTGCTGCTCGCGCGCCATGGCTGGCCCTGCACGCTGGTGGATGCACGCCCGGTGCAGGCCCTGCAGCGCGACCGCCGCCTGCTGGCACTTTCGCGCGGCACGCTCGACACGCTGGCGCCGCTCGTCGGCACCCGGTTTGCGCCCCGCGGCGACATCACCCGCATCCATGTCAGCTCGCGCGGCCATCCGGGCTCGGCCTGGCTCGGGGCTGCCGATTTCGACGGCCAGCCGCTCGGCGCCACGGTGTGGTATGCCGACCTCGTCGCGGCACTGGCGCAGGCCGTGCAAGACGAGCCGCTGGTGCGCGTGCTGCGGCCGCGCCGCGCGCTGCAGGTGCGCCAGAGCACCGCCGAAGTGTCGGTTGAACTCGACGATGGCAGCCTCATCAGCGGCAGCCTGGTCATCGATGCCGAGGGCACGCCGCCGCCGCGCGCCGACGCGACGCACTGCGCCGTGCTGGCCGAACTCGAGGTTCAGCTCGAGGCCGGCGCTGCGATCGAACGCTTCACGAGCGAAGGTCCGCTGGCCTTGCTGCCCTTGCCGCAGGACCCTGGCGCAACGGCCGGCACGGCCGCCGGCCCCTGGCGGCGCGTCTCGATGATCTGGTGCCTGCCGGCGGAGCTCGCCCGCGAGCGTTACGCACTCGATGAGGGCCAACTGTGCGAACGCCTCGGTCTGGCGCTGGGATTGCGCCTGGGAGCGCCGCGCAGCATCGGGCCGCGCACGCTTTTTCCGCTGCACACGCACCGTCTGGCGGAAGTTTGTGAGCACCGGATCGTGCGCCTGGGTAATGCCGCGCAAAGCCTGCATCCGGTGGCCGGCCAGGGCTTTAACCTGGGCATGCGCGACTGCCGGGTGCTGATCCAGTGCCTCATCGATGATCCTTTGCAAGCCAGCGCACCGGATGCGCTGCGTGCCTTGCGCCGCTATGCGACGCGCCGGCGCGTGGATCGCAGCGTGTTTCCGGCGCTCACGAGCGCCCTGCCGCCCTTGTTCGCCTCGCGCCTGCCTCCGGTGGTCGCCGCGCGCTCGGCGGCGCTGCTGGCGATCGATTTGTTGCCCGGCGTGCGCCGCTCCTTTACGCGACTGTTGATGTTCGGCGCGGCGCACTGAAGCAGCAAAAACACACGGCGCGTCCGGTAAGATCGACCACCCGCTGCCCGGACCAAGCCGCGCGGCCAAACGCAGGCACCGAGCGCAATGAGAATCGGCACCCACGAACTGCCCAATCGCGTCTTTGCCGCGCCCATGGCCGGCATTGCCGACCGGCCCTTGCGCCGGCTGTGGCGCGCGCTGGGGGCGGGCTACACGGTCGGTGAAATGACCACCGCCGACCCGCGCCTGCGCGCCAGTGCCAAGACGGCGCGCCGGCTGCGCATCGACGGCGGTGGCGAGGCCACCGAAGGCCCGGTAGCGGTGCAACTGGCCGGCGCCGATCCGCTGCAGCTGGCCGAGGCGGCGCGCTATTGCGTCGACCTGGGGGCGCAGATCATCGACATCAACATGGGCTGCCCGGCCAAGAAGGTGTGCAATGCGGCCTGCGGCTCGGCGCTGCTGCGCGATGAAACCCTGGTGGCACGCATCATTGAAGCCGTGGTCGCTGCGGTGCCGGTGCCCGTGACGCTCAAGCTGCGCACGGGCTGGGCACCGGAGCAGCGCAACGCCGTGCGCGTCGCGCGCATGGCCGAAAGCGCCGGTATCCAGATGCTGACGCTGCACGGGCGCACGCGCGCCTGCGGCTTCGGCGGCCATGCGGAATACGACACGATTGCACAGGTCAAGGCGGCCGTACGGGTGCCGGTGGTGGCCAACGGCGACATCGACAGCGCGGAAAAAGCGGCCTTCGTACTGCACTACACCGGGGCCGATGCCGTGATGGTCGGCCGTGCCGCGCAAGCGCGGCCGTGGATTTTCCGCGAGATCGATTACTACCTGCACCACGGCACCAAAATGGCGCCGCCGCCGATAGCGCACCTGGCGCCCTTGCTGCTGCGCCATCTTGATGAACATTATCAACACTATGGCGAACCGATGGGGGCGCGCACGGCGCGCAAGCGGGTGCATTTTCTGGCACGCGGATTGCGTGGCGGTGCCGGCTTGTGCGAACGCATCAACATTCTGGATGATGGCGCACAGCAGCGGCGCGCGTTCGAGGAATTTTTGCAGCAGGCCGCTGCGCGCAGTCCGATTTTTGAGTACATTGATGCAGCGGAGTCTGCAGGGCCGGCACCGGCTCCGTCGCAAAGGCGCGCGACGCCGGCACTCGCGCGAGCGGGGCTGGCATTCCGTAGTGGTCCACACGACGTCAACTAGAAATAGCAGCGCTGGTGCGCCCCCTGTGGCGGCGTGCCCCTGTGCAATCAGCGTCCTCGGGGGAGGTAGTACGCGTGAACCGTTTGGCAACGCGCAAGGCCGTTTCATCCACGCTGGCCCGTGGCAAGGCGGGCAGTGCCACCGACGCGCGCAAGGAAGCGGCGCCGGCCCGCAGCGCCGAGCCGGCGTCGACGCAAGGCGCCGACGAGTCGCTCGAGCATTGCGTCTTTCGCAGCCTGGAACAGTATTTCGCCGACCTGGGCGGCGCCAAGCCCCATGCGCTGCACGGCATGGTGCTCGGGGCCATCGAAAAGCCGCTGCTGCAGTTCGCGCTGCAGCGCTGCGATGGCAACCAGTCGGCCGCCGCCGAGTTGCTGGGCATCAACCGCAACACGCTGCGCCGTAAGCTGGTCGACTACGGTCTGTCGTAATGAGCCAGGCGCCGCGCACTGCCCTCATCAGCCTGTCCGACAAGGCCGGTGCCGTGGATTTTGCGCGGGCACTGGTGCAGCTGGGCTTTCGCATCCTGTCCACCGGCGGCACCGCCAAGCTGCTGGCCGAGGCCGGCGTGGCGGTGACCGAGGTGGCGCAGGTCACCGGGTTTCCCGAAATGCTCGATGGCCGCGTCAAGACCCTGCATCCGAACATCCACGGCGCCCTGCTGGCGCGGCGCGACGACAGCGCCCACATGGCCACCCTGGCACAGCACGGCATCGCCCCAATAGAAATCGTGGCGATCAACCTCTACCCCTTCGCCGCCACCATCGCGCGCCCCGATTGCACGCTGGCCCAGGCCATAGAAAACATCGACATCGGCGGCCCGGCGATGCTGCGCTCAGCGGCCAAGAACCACGCCGCGGTGGCGGTGCTGGTCGACCCGCGCGACTACGCTACCGTGCTCGACGAGCTGCGCGCCGGCGGCGCAGTGAGCGCCGCCACGCGCTTTGCCCTGGCCACCAAGGCCTACGCCCACACGGCCGCCTATGACGGGGCCATCAGCGGCTATTTGTCCAGCATCGCCCCCGACGGCTCGCGCACGCCTTTTCCGCGCATCCTCACGCGCCAGTGGACGCAGCTGCAGGACATGCGCTATGGCGAAAATCCGCACCAGCAGGCGGCCTTTTATACCGACGCGACTGTCGGTGCCGGCCTGCTGGCCGGCTATCGCCAGGTGCAGGGCAAGGAACTCTCGTACAACAACGTCGTCGATGCCGATGCGGCCTGGGAATGCGTGCGCTCGTTCACGGCCACGGCCTGCGTCATCGTCAAGCACGCCAATCCCTGCGGGGTGGCCGTGGGCCGCAGCACCGAGCACGCCTACCGCCGGGCCTTTGCCACCGACCCCACCTCGGCCTTCGGCGGCATCCTCGCCTTCAACCATCCGCTCGACGGCGCCACGGCGCGCGCCGTGAATGAAAAATTCGCCGAAGTGGTGATCGCCCCCGGCTTCGACGCCGATGCGCTGGCCGCCTTTGCCACCAAGGGCAACCTGCGCGTGCTCGAGCTGGCCACGGGCCAGGCCAGCAACGACCTCGATTTCAAGCGGGTGGGCGGCGGCCTGCTCGTGCAGACGCCCGACATCGCCTCGCTGCCGCGCTCCGAGCTCAAAATCGTCACGCGCATCGCCCCCACCCCCGAGCAGATGGAGGACCTGCTGTTCGCCTGGAAGCTCGTGCGCTTCGTCAAGTCCAATGCCATCGTGTTTGCCGCCAACGGCGCCAGCCTGGGCATCGGTGCGGGCCAGATGAGCCGGCTCGATTCGGCGCGCATTGCCGGCATCAAGGCCCGCGAGGCGGGCTTGTCGCTGGCCGGCTCCTGCGCCGCCTCGGACGCCTTTTTCCCGTTTCGCGACGGACTCGACGCCATCGTCGATGCCGGCGCGCGTTGCGTGATCCAGCCCGGCGGCAGCATGCGCGACGCCGAGGTCATCGCCGCCGCCGACGAGCGCGAGGTGGCCATGGTATTCACGGGGATGCGCCACTTTCGCCATTGATACGCTCATTCGCACCCCCGTGCCGGTAGCCGCCATCATGCCCGTGCACCGCGCCTGTCCCGAAGGCGGGCGCCTGCCATGACGCGCGCGCGGCGCATCCTGGGCATAGACCCGGGCCTCAATCGCACCGGCTACGGCCTCATCGAGGCCAGCGGCACGCGCCTGCGCTGGATCGCCTCCGGCGTGATCCGCATCCCCGCCGGCGAGCTGCCCCAGCGCCTGGAGACCATCTTGCGCGAGCTGGGCGGCGTGATCGCCCAGGGTGCGCCCGACGAGGCCTCGGTGGAAAAGGTGTTCGTCAACGTCAACCCCAAGTCCACCCTGCTGCTGGGGCAGGCGCGCGGCGCGGCCATCTGCGCGGCGGTCCAGGCCGGCGTGGCGGTGCACGAATACAGCGCCTTGCAGATCAAGCAGGCCACCACGGGCTACGGCCGCGCCGACAAGCAGCAGATGCAAAAGATGGTGCAGCGCCTGCTGGGCCTGGACCAGGCCCCGCCCAGCGATGCGGCCGATGCGCTCGCCTGCGCGATCTGTCACGCCCACGCCTCGGGGCGTGGTGCCGGCGTGGCGGCACAGCTGGCCGCGGCCGGCCCCGCGCGCCGCGGCGGACGGGCCTCGGGGCGCACCGCGTGGCGCGCCTACGCCCTGGGCAAGTGATGGGGCACGCTTTGCTTGCACCGATGCCGCGGCCAAAGCCCCCGCGGAGCCAGCCGTGATCGGCCGCCTGGTCGGCACGCTCGTCGACAAGCGCCCCCCGGCCCTGCTGCTCGATGTGGGCGGGGTGGGCTATGAAATCGACGCCCCCATGAGCACCTTCTATGGCCTGCCGGCGCTCGGCGAGCGCGTCACGCTGCTTACCCACCTGCTGGTGCGCGAGGACGCCCAACAGCTCTACGGCTTTGCCACGGCGGCCGAACGCAATGCCTTTCGGGCACTGATCCGCATCTCGGGCGTGGGCGCGCGCACCGCGCTCTCGGTGCTCTCGGGCATGAGCGTGGACGACCTCGCCCAGGCCGTGTCGCTGCAGCAAAGCGCGCCGCTTACGCGCGTGCCGGGCATAGGCAGCAAAACCGCGCAGCGCCTGCTGCTCGAGCTCAAGGGCAAGCTCGGCGCGGCGCTCGAGGGCGTCGGCGCCGCCGCTGCCGCGGGCGATGCGCTCACCGACATCCTCCAGGCGCTGGCGGCACTGGGCTACAACGAACGCGAGGCCGCGGTGGCCGTCAAGGCCGTGCCGGCGGGGACGGGCGTGTCCGAAGGCATCCGCATCGCCTTACAATCGCTGGCGAAGCGATAGGATTTGGCGCCCGCGACCGGGCCCGACCACTCAAAGGCCCCAATTGCAGGACGAGCGCCTCGTAGACGGCAAGCCCGCATCCCCGAACGAAGAGGCGGTGGAACGCGCCTTGCGTCCGCAGCGGCTGCACGAATACGTCGGCCAGGCCAAGATCCGCGAACAGCTCGAAATCTTCATCACGGCCGCGCGCAACCGTGCCGAAGCCCTCGATCACGTGCTGCTGTTCGGCCCGCCGGGGCTGGGCAAGACCACGCTCGCCCACATCATTGCCCATGAAATGGGCGTGCACCTGCGCCAGACCAGCGGTCCGGTGCTCGAGCGCCCGGGCGACCTCGCGGCCCTGCTCACGAACCTCGAACGCAACGATGTGCTGTTCATCGACGAGATCCACCGGCTGAGCCCGGTGGTCGAGGAGATCCTGTACCCGGCGCTCGAGGACTTCCAGATCGACATCATGATCGGCGAAGGCCCGGCGGCGCGCTCGATCAAGATCGAACTGCCGCCCTTCACGCTGGTGGGCGCCACCACCCGCGCCGGCATGCTCACCAATCCGCTGCGCGACCGCTTCGGCATCGTGGCCCGGCTGGAATTTTATTCGCAGGAAGAACTCACGGCCATCGTGGCGCGTTCGGGCCGGCTGCTGCAGGCGCAGCTCGAGGACGCGGGTGCCAGCGAGATCGCACGGCGCGCGCGCGGCACGCCGCGCATCGCCAACCGGCTGCTGCGGCGCGTGCGCGACTATGCCGAGGTACGCGCCGACGGCCGCATCTCGCCGGACGTGGCCGACCGGGCGCTGGGCATGCTGGAAGTCGATGCGCTGGGGCTGGACGTGATGGACCGCAAGCTGCTCAAGGCCATCATGGAGCGTTTTGGCGGGGGTCCCGTGGGCATAGACAACCTGGCCGCGGCCATCGGCGAGGAGCGCGACACGCTCGAAGACGTGGTCGAGCCCTTCTTGATCCAGCAGGGGCTGATGCAGCGCACGCCGCGCGGGCGCATCGCCGCGCCGGAGGCGTACCGGCATTTTGGCCTGCTCGCGCCACCCATAGGTGGCACCGAGCGCCTGATCTAGGTCGGCCCAAATGAACATGGCCCTTCACAGGGCCATGTTCTACGGTTTCTAGCCTCGTCGCGCCGAGCGCGAATCCGGGCTGCGCTACTTCAGAACTTTACCGACACGCCCGCTTCGATCGTGCGGCCGATGGGGTCGGCATAGCGGCCGTCGTAGCCCACCTGATTGCCGCCGACCAGCTTGTACGACAGCGGCGGAGCGCTGTTGAAGACGTTCTTCAAGCCCAGCGTGCCGCGCACGTTCTTGTTCAGGTCGTAGCGCGTCTGCCAATCGGCGGTCTTGTACGACGACACCTGGTTGATGAAGCCCAGACCGACGTCCTGGTCCTGGTAACCGGACTTGTAGTTGAGCGTCAGCGTGTTGGTGAAGTCGCCGGTATGCAGCGAGGCGATCGCCCGCCCCTGGTCGCGGAACACCACATTGTTGTCGCCGCCGAACTGGCCCAGGTCGCTTTGCCAGCCGCCGCCCAACTGATAGCGCTGCTTGAGCATGTGCGTGCCGCTGACATCGGTCGTGAGCGCGCCGAACATCGTGGGAACGCGCACGGTCAGGTCCCAGTCGATTCCCGAGGATTCGGAGCGGCCCGAATTGAACGGGATCTGCTTGAGTGCAACGGTGATCGGGCCCGAAGGGTCGCGGTAGGGGTTGACGAAGTAGCTGGCGTATTGCGCCACATTGTTGAACGCCGTGCCTTCGGGAATTCCGGGCAGGATCTGGTTGTTGAGCTTGACGGACCAATAGTCGGCACCGATGGAGAAGGCCTTGACCGGCTCGTAGCGCCCGCCGATAGTCCATTGGCGCGAGGTCTCGGCCTTGAGGCCCGCGGCGCCGCTGGCGGCATTGCCCTGGGTCAACAGGTCCCACTGGTTGGCCACCGCCTTGGGCACCTGCGGCGGCAGGAAGGGGTTGCAGGCCGTCGTGCCGGGGAAGGGGCAAACGTAGGAGCCCGAGGTGTTGGTGCTGAAGGCCAGGTTGGACGCGATCTGCGGAATGGAAGGCGCCTTGAAACCCGAGCCGAAGGAGCCGCGCAGCATCACCTCATCGATCGGCTGCGCCTTGAAGCTCAGCTTGAAGGTGGTCGCGTTGAAGGTGTTGCCCTGGTCGGCCGCCGGCAGCGGATAGATCAGGTTGTTCTGGTCCGGCGTGGAACTGTAGACCGCGTCGTTGTGCACCTTGTCGTAGGCGTCGAAGCGCACCGAGGCCGTGAACTCGAGGCGCTTTTGCAGCGGCATCAACAATTCGGCGAAGGTGCCGTAGTTGTTGCGCTTGGCCGCCATCGGCATGTAGCCGTAGAAGCCGCCCACCGCGTAATCGGTGGCACCGAGCTGCGCCGGCGTGCCATTGCCGAACTCGGCCATGTTGTTGGGTTCCTGCTTCATGTTGAGCGAGGTGAACTCGGCGCCCAGCCCCAGGGAGGAATTGCCGCCGGGCAGCGCGAACAAGTCGGTCGAGGCACGCGCGCTCAGCACTTTTTGCATCACCAGGGTGCGCAGGAAGGTTCCGCTGAGCAGGGCCGAGTTCAGGCTCTGCCCCGGGATCGGCAGGATGGGGTCGTACTGGCCCGAGGCGATCAGGTTCACGAACTGGTTGAAGTCCAGGTAACCGCCGGCCAGGTTGTCCCGGTCTTCGTTGGTCGAGATCACATAGCTGCCCGAGTAGTCCCAGCCGCGGAACGAGCCGTCGGCGCCGAGGACCAGGTGCTTGGCGGTGGTGATCCAGTCGTCGGCACGGCCGCCGGCTTCCATGGCGCGATAGGTCATCTGCCCGGAAGTGCTCGGATCGTGGTTCGCGGCCAGGTAGGGCACCACATATTTTTGCCAGATGATGTTGAGCGGCTGGCCGGGCAGGTCGTTGCCACCCAGGCCCATGGGTTGGGCCGGCGGCGCGAAGGTCGCCTTCATGTCGTAGCGCGAATAAAAGCCCTCGCCAAAAAGCGTAACGCTGTCATTGAGGCGGTAGCGCGCGCTGAGAAACACGCTGTCGCGCTCGGAGGTCGGGACATCGTCGACCATCGCGGCATAGTTGGTGCGGCACAGGCCGGCGCTGGCGAACACGTAGGGGCTGGGGCCGCAATTGCCGAACTTGTTGAAATAGGGGTTGAACCCGGCACCGCTCTGGTCCAGGAAGATCGTGCCGGGCAGCGAATTGCCCGAGGTCTGGTCGAACACGCCGCTGTTGCCGCCCACCGAATAGGGGATCAGGCCGCCGC
>Ga0075030_100002763_pt1 | contig 15963 bp, 10 predicted proteins | sample LitLauG_LLR_2012_FD_71393 | JGI IMG/M metagenome (GOLD analysis project Ga0075030, IMG submission 71393) | Freshwater sediment microbial communities from Pennsylvania, USA - Little Laurel Run_MetaG_LLR_2012 | ecosystem: Environmental > Aquatic > Freshwater > Creek > Sediment | place: USA... | reverse complement strand
TTTGCCGATGCCGGGAAAGTCACGTCTGCCCAGGTCACCGCCCTCGCCTGGGCCCGAAATGGCGTGCTCTATGCCGCCACCAGCAATCTTGGAAAAATCTTTGCCATAGGACCGGAGGCCGCCGCCGAAGGCACGTTCGAGAGCGATGTGTTTGACACGAAGACAGTCTCACGCTGGGGACGGGTGGAATTTCGCGGCACGGGAAACGTGGAGCTGTTTGCACGCAGCGGCAACGTCGATAATCCTGACCGCAACTGGAGCACGTGGAAGAAAATCGATCTGGGCAAGGATGCGGCCGCGCAAGTTCCGGCCGCCCGGTTCGCTCAGTGGAAAGCCGTGCTGCATGAGGGAAGTGTGAGCCCACGCGTGGAGAGCGTTGGGCTGAATTACCTGCCGCGCAACGTCGCGCCGGCGGTGGACGAAGTCACGGTGCAGGCAGGGGTTCGCTATCAACCGCAGCCGAAATCTTCGAACCCTGGAGGAAGCAGCGACGGTGGAACGGGAATCAGCGGGCCGCACTTCGAGTCTCCACCGTCGAGCACCCACGATCGAGACGCGATCGGAATCAAGTGGACTGCCCACGACGACAACGACGACCAGCTTGTGTACTCGCTCTATTATCGCGGGGACGGTGAGAGCGGTTGGCTGCTGCTGAAGGACAATGTCACCGATAAAGCCTATTCGATCGATGCCAGCCTGCTGCCGGATGGAGGCTACACGGTGAAGGTAGTGGCGTCAGATGCGCCGTCGCATGCACCGGGCGAGGCGCTCATGGGGATGAGAGAGAGCGCGCGATTTGAGGTGGATACAACGCCGCCACGGATCGAAGGCCTTGCAGCTTCCGTGGAAGGTTCGCAGATTCATGTGCACTTTCGCGCTGTCGATGACTTCTCGGCGATCAGCAAGGCGGAGTGTTCCGTGGATGCCGGAGAATGGCAGTACATAGAACCGGTGGGACAAATCTCGGATTCGAAGAGTGAGGACTACGATTTCCGCGTTGTTGCGCCAGCCGGGCCGGAACATGTGATCGTGGTGCGCGCCTATGATCGCTACGAGAATCTGGGCGCGGCGAAGACGGTGTTGAAGGGGAAGTAGGGCAGGTGATTATGCGGTTGCCAGATATGCGTAGCGCAACAGGAAGAGCACGGTCAGAATCCATAGCACCACGCTGACTTCACGGAATCTGCCGGTGGCAATCTTTACCAGCGCGAACGATATTACGCCCAAGCTGAGGCCGGTTGCGATGCTGAAGGTCAGCGGTGTGGCCAGCATCGTCACAAAGGCGGGCAGGGCCTCCGTAAAATCCTTCCAGTTTACTTGTCCGATGGATTCCGCCATCAGAACACCCACGAGAATGAGTGCGGGAGCTGTGGCGTAACCAGGGATGGCGGTTGCCAGCGGCGCGCAGAATGCAGCGGCGAGGAAGAGTGCAGCCACGATTGTGTTGCTCAATCCTGTGCGGGCGCCCGCGGCGACTCCAGCCGCGCTTTCAATGTAGCTGGTGACGGTGGAAGTTCCGGTTAGAGAGCCGAAAATTGTGCCGACTGCGTCTGAGAGCAGCGCACATCCCACGCGCGGAATCTTGCCGTCCCTGATGAACCCGCCCTGCTCGCATACGCCGACGAGCGTCCCGACGTTGTCGAACAAGTCCACAAACAGAAATGCGAAGACGATTTCGAGCAGGCCCAGATGAAGAGCGCCGCGAAGGTCGAGCTGAAGCCACGTGAGGGAAGGATGTGGCATTGAAAATATCGCGCTGGGCAGATGGTTTAATCCGCGCGCGATGCCGAGGAGGGTGGTGGCGAATATCCCAATTAGAATCGCGCCATTGAACTTTCGCGCCATCAGGATCAGCGTGATGGCTATCCCGACGCAAGCGGTCTGCACCTCGTGATCTGACAGGCTACCCAGACTTACGAACGTGGCCGGACTGGCGATGACCAGTTTTGCGTTACGCAATCCAACGAACGCGATAAACATGCCGATCCCAGCCGCTGTGGAATGCTTCAGGCAGTTTGGAATGCCGTTGACGATCTGCTCGCGAACTCCGGTGACAGTGAGAACCAGAAAAAGGATGCCGGAAAGGAAAACGACGCCTAGCGCAGTACGCCATGGAACATGCATGCCTAGACAGACGGAATAGGTGAAGTAGGCATTGAGCGACATGCCCGGTGCCATGGCGATCGGATAGTTGGCGTAGAGGCCCATCACCAGCGTTGCAGCCGCGGCTGAGACGCACGTCGCGAACACTACGCCTTCGGCCGGCATTCCTGCTTGAGAAAGAATCTGCGGGTTCACCGCGACGATGTACGCCATGGTGAGAAACGTGGTCAGGCCGCCGAGCATTTCCCGGCGCACGGTCGTTTGGTTTTCGGTGAGCCGGAAATAACGCGCGATCAAAAAAGCTCCGTTCGATCGGAAGTCTACGACGGCTGCGAACTAAAAGAGCGCCATTCTATCGCAACAGGATGGAGAGCGAGGCTCAGGCGGGGTTTCCCGGGTGGAGCTCACCAGCTTGGCGTAGTGCCGGGAACATCCAGGCCCATAGTCCGATGACGACGAGCGTTCCGACTCCACCAAGGATTACCGCGGGCACGGCGCCGAACCACTGGGCGGTGACTCCCGACTCAAACTGGCCAAACTCGTTTGAGGCACCGATGAAAATCATGTCGACGGCGGTGACGCGGCCGCGCATCTCGTCCGGAGTGCGGAGCTGCACCAGCATGGTTCGGATGATGACGCTGACCATGTCGCTGGCGCCTGCCAGCAACAATGCCGCGAGTGAAAGAATCAAACTGCTCGACACGCCGAAGAGGATGGTACAGACGCCAAATCCGCCCACCGCCCACAACAACGTCAGGCCAGCGCGTCCACGTAGCGGGCGGTGCGCGAGCAGCAGCGCGGTGATCGCAGCGCCGACACCGGGTGCGGAACGCAGCAGTCCCAGCCCCCAGGGCCCAGTATGCAGGATTTCACGGGCATAAACCGGCAGGAGGGCCACGGCTCCGCCGAGAAGCACGGCAAACAGATCCAGGGAGATGGCTCCTAGGATTAGCTTTTCGCGCCAGATGAAGCGCATGCCGGCCAGAACCGTGTCTAGGTTCATCTGGGTTCGAGGCCGGCTGGTTATGCGGGTCTCGATGCGCTGCGCCGAAACCAGGGAGCCAATCGCGACGACTGCCGCGACGCCATATACCAAGGCCGGTCCGCGACTGATGGCGTAGAGCACGCCACCGAGCGCGGGTCCCAGAATCACCGACACTTGAAATGTAGTGGCGTTCCAGGCCACGGCATTCGCGAAATGCTCCTCCGGAACGAGTTGAGGCAGGATGGCGCGGCCGGCAGTGCCATTGAATGATCGCACTATGCCCAGCAGCACTAACACAGCGTAAATAGAGTGCACCGAACGCATGTGGAACAGGGTGATCGCCAGCAGCAGGCTCGAACAGAGCGCGAAGCCGGCATAGCAGGACATCAACACATGACGGCGATTGAAGCGGTCGCTGACGTGACCGGAGACCAGAAACAACAAAATGCCCGGCAGGAACTGCGCCAGGCCGACCAAGCCGAGGTCTAACGGCCGGCGCGTGATTTCGTAAACCTGCCAGCCGACGGCGACCGCCTGCATCTCGACAGCAGCAACGATCAGAAAGCGCGCAGTCTGGAACAGGACAAAAGGCCTGTGAGTGAAGGCAACACGTCCGGCGTTTGATTCGGCGAGTGTGACTCTCATACGACTACAGGCGCGTAGGCTACGCCGGCTGTGCCGAAGATCCGGCGGTAGCGGTCGATCTCCGACTGGATGCCCAGCGCCTTGTTGTAGTTGTCGGAAAGCTTTACCGCGGGCCGGCCCTCCGCGGTGGAAACCTTGCAGATCAGGCTGATGGGGTCGAATCCCAGGCTGCCGTTGGGAGCGCAGTCGCGGAAGTCATTGGTCAGCAAGGTGCCCCAGCCGGCGCTGACGCGAATTCGCCGGCCGGGAGTCCACTTGTTTTCGTCAAGAAAATCTTCGGCACCGCGGAAATCAGCGAGCGTGACGCCCGCGCCAAGAGTCCCCCCAAAATAAGCGTGCAGGCCAAGAATCTGGTCCACGTCGAGCGCGTCGGAAGCGATGAGGAGCTTGCTGCTGGGATCGCACCCGCGAGATTTGAGCCACCCAATGTATTCGTCTCCGGCGATGTAGGGATCCTTGCTGTCGACGCGCTGGCCGGTCCACTCGGCCACCCAGTCAGGCGCTCCGGCCAGAAACTGGGTGGTGCCGAAGGTGTCGGGCAGCATGACACGCAGCACGCCTTCGTAAATTGCCTGCCACTGCTTGAGCACTTCATATTGCGACGCTCTGACGGATTTGTCATCGGGGGCCAGCGCGGCCGCAACCATGGGGATCTCGTGAGCGTTGGTTCCAATGGCTTCGAGATCGTGTTTCCTGGCGAGAAAAGCGTTGGAGGTGCCTATGAAATTGCCGCCCAAGTTTGTGGCCAGGGCCAGAGCTACATATTCCTGCCAAAGAAAACTATGACGGCGGCGGGTGCCGAAGTCGCCGACGCTCAAGCCGGGGACGCCGCGCAGTCGTTCGATCTTGCCCCAGAGCTTGGTTTTCGCCTTGGCGTAAAGAATGTCGAGGCCGAACTCGCTTAGAGTCTTGAGATAGGCGCGCGTTTTTAGTTCATTCAGAATCGAGAGCGCATAGAGCTCCCACATCGTGGTCTCGGTCCACGGGCCGTCGAACGAGAGATGGAACTGGCCATCCTGCACGGTGAGCTGATAGTCCGAGAGTCGAAAATCGTTTTCGAGCCACTGCAGAAACGCCGGCTGGAAGATTCCACGCTGGCCATAAAACGTATTGCCGGCCAGCCATACCAGTTCTGATTTGCGGAACTTCAACTTACGCACGTGCTCCATTTGCGCGGTGAGTTCGCCGGTGGTGAAGAGGTCGGCAATGCGCACCGACGAGGTGCGGTTGTATAACGAAAACGAGACGTGCGTGCGCGGCGAGTGCTTCCAGATGAACTGGAGCATCAGCAGTTTGTAGAAGTCGGTATCGAGCAAAGAGCGGATGATGGGGTCGAGTTGCCAGTTGTGGTTGTGCGCCCGTTCCGCGAAGTTGACGATCATGAGGGAAAAACAGCTTACTACGGCAGTCTAGCAGGCCGCGCACAGGACGGCATTTCGAGCGAGACGGGCGTGGCGGCGGCGAATGGTATCTTGTTGAGGATCATCATCATGCCATCCGATCCCATGGATGTTCTCAAGCAACTGTTCGAGAAGCGATTTGGCCGGGCGCCGGAGCGGGTTCAGCCGCTGCAGGGCCAACTGGGTGGCTCGGGACGCAAGATCATCCGGCTGGTCAGCGGTTCGATCGGCGCTATTGGAATTCTTTATGACGTGAAGGAGGAGAATGCCGCATTTCTGGAGTTCTCCCGTCATTTTCGCCAGCATGGCCTGCCGGTGCCGGAAATCTATGCCGAGGATCTGAACCAGGGCGCCTATCTGGAAGAAGATCTCGGCGATACCACGCTGTTTGAGTTCCTCTCCAATCATCGCGTTGGCGAGAACATCGCGCCTGAAGCGGTGGTAGCATATTGCCGGGTCGTCGAGATTTTGCCACGATTTCAGGTGGAGGCCGGACTCGATCTGAATTACTCGGTGTGCTATCCGCGCGCCAGTTTTGACCGCCAATCGATTGCCTGGGACCTGAATTATTTCAAGTATTACTTCCTCCGGCTGGCCGGGATTCCCTTCAATGAGCAGTCGCTGGAAGACGACTTTGAGCGGTTGACGGAGTTCCTGCTGGAGGCGCCGCACGATTATTTTCTCTATCGCGATTTCCAGTCGCGGAACGTAATGCTGCGCGATGGCCAGCCGTTTTTTCTCGACTATCAGGGCGGACGAAAGGGCGCGTTGCAATATGACGTTGCGTCGCTGCTCTACGACGCGAAGGCCGACCTGTCTCCACAACTGCGGCAGCAATTGCTCGATCACTACTTGGCTGAGCTTGCGAAGCTCCTGAAGCTGGATCGAGACGCATTCATGCGGCACTACTACGCCTACGTTTACGTGCGCATCATGCAAGCGCTGGGCGCCTACGGATTCCGCGGTTTCTATGAGCGCAAGCCACACTTTCTGCAAAGCGTGCCGTATGCGCTGAAGAATGTTCGCTGGCTGCTCCACAACGCGAACCTGCCGATTGCGCTACCAACCCTGATGGCCGCATTCAACAGCATGCTGGCATCGGAAAAGCTGCAAGATCTGGCAGGCGCGGCTGCCGAAGGTGGACATTTGTATGTCCGCATTACCAGCTTTTCTTTTCATCGAGGGCTGCCGAAAGACGAAACCGGACATGGCGGCGGATTTATTTTTGACGGGCGCAGCCTGCCTAATCCCGGCCGCGAGGATCGCTTCAAGGCTCTGACCGGAAAGGACGAGCCGGTGATTGACTATCTCAACCAGCAGGAGAGCGTGCATCAGTTTTTGGCCAGCGTATTTTCGCTGGTGGACATGAGCGTTCACGAGTACCAGCGGCGCGGATTCAAGAGCTTGAGCGTTGCCTTCGGCTGCACCGGCGGGCAACACCGCTCGGTCTATCTGGCGGAGCAACTGGCCAAGCGGCTGGGCAGCCGCCCCGGAGTGGAGGTTGTGCTTCGGCACCGCGAACTGGAGAGCGTCGTCGCATGAAAGCCATGGTTCTGGCCGCCGGCCTGGGAACACGGCTGCGTCCGCTGACCAACGACCGGCCAAAAGCGCTGGTAGAGGTTGCCGGCCGTACTTTGCTTGAGATCACATTGGTGCGCCTGTTCGGTATTGGCATCCGCGAAGTGATTATCAACGTGCACCACTGCGCCGATCAGATCGAGGAGTTTCTTGCCCTGCGCGGAAACTTCGGCATGAGGATCGAAATCTCGAGTGAAGACGACCTTCTGCTCGATACCGGCGGTGGGCTGAAGAAGGCGGCATGGTTCTTCCTGGAGAAGTCCGGCGACAGCCGCCCCGACGACCCATTCTTGCTGCACAACGTGGACGTCATCAGCAACATCGATCTCCGCGCCATGATTGCGTTTCATCAACAGCAGCGGGCGCTGGCTACTTTGGCTGTGCAGGGTCGCGAGACTTCCCGCTATCTACTTTTTGACGATGCCATGCGACTCTGCGGACGGCGCACAGGCCGCGAGGAAAATGCGGCGACCGAGTGGGCACGGGACTCCGGGAAGGTTCAGGCGCTGGCTTTCTCCGGGATCCACGTCATCTCTCCGCGCTTGCTCGGGATGATTCGCGAGCAGGGTGCATTCTCGATCATCTCGACCTATTTGCGTCTCGCGGGGCAAGGAGAAAGAATTCTCGCATTCCGCGCTGATGAGGCCTATTGGCGCGATCTGGGAAAGCCAGAGAACGTGGCCCAGGCGGCTGAGGACTTCGAGCGGGGCATGGTGCGTTTCTAGGGCAGAGGAACAGATCAGGTCTTGCCCACCGCCGCCTTCGCCTCCAGCCCTTCAAACACTTCCTCGGCCCGGCGCAGCGCGTCGTTCACGTTGTCGCAAATGTTCTCTTTTCCCACCACTTCGGCGAACTCGCCCTGATGAATTAGCTGCGACGGCTGCTCGCGCGCCCCGCACAGAATGAGCGTCCGCTTGCTGGCTTGCAGCGTCTTGGCGACTTCTTCCAGGGCAAACAGCCCGGTGGCGTCGAGAGCGGTCATGTTGCGCAGGCGCAGAATCACAACTGGTGGCAGCTTGTGCAGATTCTCGGTGACCACCGCAATCTTGTCGGTCGCGCCAAACAAAAACGGCCCGTGGATGCGGAAGATGGTCGCATAGTAGGGAATATCTTTGTCCTGCAGGATGTGCATGCGGCCGTCTTCGACGTACTCGTCGGTGACTTGGGAAACCGTCGTGGTCGCAGCCACGCGACTGATGAACAGCAGCGCCGCCAGAATCATGCCCGCTTCGACTGCCACGGTCAGATCGGCGAATACGGTGAGTGCGAAAGTGACCAGCCAGACACTGATGTCGGTTTTGGTCAGTTTGAGCAGCTGTGGAATCTCACGCCACTCGCCCATGTTGTAGGAGACCACCACGAGAATTCCAGCGAGCGCGGCCATGGGAACGTAGCTCACCAGCGGCGCCGCGAAAAGAAGGATGCAAAGCAGGGTCGCAGCGTGAATGATGCCGGCGACTGGTGATTGCGCGCCGGAACGGATGTTGGTGGCGGTGCGTGCGATGGCACCGGTGGCGGGGAGTCCGCCGAACATTGGAGAGACCACGTTGGCCACGCCCTGAGCGATCAGTTCAACATTGGGATTGTGGCGATCGTTGCTCATGCGGTCGGAAACCACGGCCGACATCAGTGACTCGATCGCGCCCAGCATCGCGACTGTGAAAGCGGGGCCCAACAGGCCATGGATCAGGTCGCTGCGGAAGTGAGGGATTGCCAGATGTGGCAGCCCGCTAGGGATTCCCCCAAAGCGGGTGCCAATGGTCTCAACCGGAAGCTTGAAGAAATAAACCGCCGCCGTTCCCAGCAGGAGGGCCACGATTGGTCCTGGTATGCGCGGTGAAAGTGCGCGGCAGGCGAGCAGTACGCCGACCGTGACCAACGCCAGTATCGTCGCTTCGTAGGACAACGTGTGAAAATTTCCGGCAAGCGCCTCCATGCGCATCCAGAAAACTCCCGGAACCTTTTCCAGGTGCAGGCCGAAAAAATCTTTGATCTGAGTGCTGGCGATGAGCACGGCAATGCCGTTGGTGAAGCCGACGACCACGGGCCGCGGAATGAATTTGACCGCGGTGCCCAGGCCTGTAACCCCCATCACGGCGAGCAGTACACCGGCCATTACGGTGCACATGAACAAGCCATCCACGCCGTGCGCGGCCACGATGCCATAGACCACCACGACGAAAGCGCCGGTTGGGCCGCCAATCTGTGTTTTCGACCCGCCCAATGCGGAGATTAAAAAGCCGGTGACGATTGCGCAATAGATTCCCGCTTGCGGTGTCAGGCCTGACGCTATGGAGAACGCCATGGCCAGCGGCAGGGCCACAAGGCCGACTGTGACACCGGCGACGAGATCGAGCAGGAATTTGTGGCGGTCGTAGTCGCGCAGACAGAGCACCGACTTCGGCAGCCAGCGCTCGTCGGGGAAAACAACATCCATCTTCTCATTATGCGCTTCAAGTCGCAGTTCGACAGTTACTAGCCGCACACGTCAGAGCTTGACCTAAAGCACCGGTGGCCTGAATGAGTAGAATCGCAGGATGGCTTTGCTGCACGCCGTCGGTTGGCTGGTGTGCGTCGTGTATTCGACCATTCCGCCGTTCTGGCTCATGATTCATCCGCGAGCGGAGCGCTTGCGTCGGAAACCGCGCTCGCCATATCGCACGCTGCTGCCGGTTTGGCTTGGGATGTGGATTGTTACCGGCCTCGCGACGGCACACTGGCGGCTTGTCGCTTTGTATGACTTCGCGTGGGCGTGGATTCCGGCAGCCCTGCTGATCGCGACTGGCATCATGGTCTATCGATTAGCTGGAAAGAGTTTCAGTCTTGGGCAATTGGCTGGGTTGCCGGAAGTCAGGCCGGATATTGACGGACAACATCTTGTAACTACCGGTATTCGTTCTCGCATGCGGCATCCGCTTTATCTCGGTCATCTCTGCGAGATGCTGGGATGGAGTATTGGGACGGGGCTCGTTGTGTGCTTAGTTCTAACACTGTTCGCCATCGTCACCGGCGCGGTCATGATTCGCATGGAAGATGCGGAATTGGAGCGGAGATTTGGAGGGGATTACCAGCGATACCGCAAAGCTGTTCCAGCTCTCACGCCACGTTTCTGCTTTGCACGGAAGGAACTTCTCTAGTTCTCGCTATAATCCGATCTGGCTGACGGCTGATCGCTGAAAGCTGATCGCTTCTTTCATGCGCTTTGAACTCTTCATCGCGACCCGCTACCTGCGCGCCAAGCGCCGCCAGGCGTTCATCGGCATCATCACGGCGATCTCGGTTGCTGGAGTTGCGGCGGGAGTGGCTTCATTGGTCGTCGCCCTGGCCATCAACAACGGCTTTCGTCAGGATTTGCAGGAGCGGCTGCTGGGGTCGAGTTCGCATGTCAGCCTGCTCCGCGTTGCTGACGACGGTATCAAGAATTGGGCGCCGCTGATGGAGCGACTCGCCATGCAGCCGCACGTTGTGGCCGCGGCCCCCGCCATCTTTGAACAAGTCTTGATCTCTCGCGGACCACGGGCTCGGGGCGCAGTGCTTAAAGGAATGATTCCACATGATGAGCGCCGGGTCGGAGACCTGCTGAATTCGGTGAAGCAAGGGTCGGCGGCCGAACTGGAAGAGCAACTGGAGGATCGTAAGACCATAGTGCCCACTGCCACGCAATCTTCGCCGGATGCGTTGGCGGCTGTCCACGACCGCGTTGCCGCAATGCCTCCCATCGTTTTGGGCAAGGACATGGCCGACAATTTGGGCGCGACCGTCGGCTCGGTCGTGCTCGTTACCAGTCCGCAGGGTGAGCTCACCCCGTTTGGCATGGTGCCGAAATACAACCGCTTCCGCGTGGTTGGGATCTTCAATTCAGGCTTCTTCGATTACGACTCTTCCTGGGCCTTTGCCCGGCTTTCGGATGCGCAACAGTTATTCGGCTTGGGCGATCTGATCTCGGTGATCGAATTCAAAGTGGATGATATTTATCGCGCCGGCGACATCGCGCGCGACCTGGAAGCCGCTGCGGGCAAGGGCTTTATGACCACGAACTGGATGGAGCAGAACAAGGCGCTGTTCCATGCTCTCAAGCAGGAGCAACTGATCACCTTCATCACCATCAGCCTGATCGTATTTGTTGCGGCGTTGAACATCCTTATGTCGCTGATCATGGCGGTCATGGAAAAGACCAAAGATATCGCAGTGCTCATGTCGCTGGGCACGCGGCGAAGCCAGGTCAGAAACATTTTTATGGTGCAGGGCACGCTGATTGGCGTCATCGGGACGGCCATCGGCCTGGTGATCGGTTACACAATCTCATACCTGGGGGGGCACTACCACATGATCCACCTGTCGCCCGAGGTCTACTCCATTGATTACGTGCCATTTGCGCCGCGAGTGTTTCACGGATTGTGGGTGGCTGGGTTTGCCGTGTTTATCTCGTTTGTGGCAACGCTGTATCCGTCAAGGTCGGCTTCGAAGATTCTGCCTGCGGAGGCGTTGCGCTTTGAATAACAGAATGGCCCGTTCGGGCCAGAGCCAAAAGTGAGCCGCGTGCATCTAATGAATACAGACGCGCTGTTGCGAGTCGAAAAGCTGAAGAAAGTTTTTCGATCGGGCGCATCGGAACTTGTGATCTTTGAAAATCTATCGTTCGAGGTGCGGCAGGGCGAGATGGTGGCGATCGTCGGCCAGTCTGGAGCAGGCAAGAGCACGCTGCTTCATTTGCTGAGCGCGCTGGACAAGGCAACATCTGGCGACCTGCAATGTGGATCGCAGCAGTTGAACTTGCTCGACGCAAACGAAGCTTCCAGCTTCCGCAATCGTGAACTGGGCTTCGTCTGGCAGTTTCACTATCTTCTGCCGGAGTTCACTGCGGCCGAGAATGTCGGTATGCCGCTTCTGGCTCGAGGAGATGGGTGGAAACGAGTCGAACCATTGGCACTTCGCTGGCTGCGGGAGGTGGGGCTCGAGGCGCGTGCGCATCATCGGCCGGGAGAACTATCCGGCGGCGAACAGCAACGGGTTGCGCTGGCGCGAGCACTGATCACGCAGCCGAAACTGCTGCTTGCGGATGAGCCGACGGGCGATCTGGACGCTCATACCGCCGATGCGGTTTTTGAGTTGATCGCGCGCCTGCATCGCGAACACGGTCTTACGTCGCTGATTGCGACGCACAACATGGCTTTCGCCCGGCGATGCGACCGCGTGTTAAGACTGGACAGTGGAGCCGTGAACGAGATCGCGCCGGGATCGTTGACGGTGTAATGACAGCGGAGGAACCCGCGCGGGAAACATGTGGCACCGTTCGAAGTAAGATTACGTTCGGCAAAAAGAACGTTCCTTAGGTAACATGGAGATAGATGGGATACTTGGTAAGAAGTGCCGTTGGACTGCATAATGGGGTCAAACGATGCGCTGTGACAAACCAGATTTCGGGTAGGGTAAGGGCCAGGTCTTCTGGGCCAGAAAAGGTCAGGGGGAAAGGCAATGTTTGAACGTTATACGGAGAAAGCGCGGCGCGTCATCTTTTTTGCGCGTTATGAAGCCAGCCAGTTCGGCTCTCCTTATATCGAGACCGAACACCTGCTCCTCGGACTGCTGCGCGAGGACAAAGCCCTGACCAACCGCTTTCTGCGGTCGCACGCCTCGGTTGAATCCATCCGCAAACAGATTGAAGGCCACACCACGATCCGGGAAAAGGTCTCCACTTCGGTGGATCTGCCCCTGAGCAATGAATGCAAGCGCGTGCTCGCCTATGCAGCCGAAGAAGCTGAGCGCCTGTCACATCGCCACATTGGCACCGAGCATCTGCTGCTGGGACTGCTGCGCGAAGAGAAGTGCTTCGCCGCCGAGATTCTGCACGAGCGCGGCCTGCGGCTCTCGACCATTCGCGAAGAACTGGCGCGTACCACTCAGGAAAAGGCGCAACCGCAGCGGCAGAAGGAGTCGTCGCTGCTGAGTGAGTTTTCGCGCGACCTTACCCAGGCCGCCGTTGACGCGCAACTCGATCCGCTGGTTGGACGCGAGGGTGAGGTGGATCGCGTAATTCAGATCCTGTGCCGCCGCACCAAGAACAATCCGGTGCTGATTGGCGAGCCCGGAGTGGGCAAAACCGCTATCGTCGAAGGTCTGGCCCAACGCATCGCCGACGGCGAAGTGCCGTCGTTCCTGGCCGACAAGCGCATCCTTGCTCTTGATCTTTCTCTGATCGTCGCCGGCACCAAGTATCGGGGGCAGTTCGAAGAGCGCCTCAAGACGATCATGAAGGAACTGATGGAGTCGCAGAACTCCATCATCTTTATTGACGAGCTGCACACGCTGGTGGGGGCCGGTTCGGCGGAAGGTTCACTCGATGCCGCGAATATCCTGAAGCCCGCGCTCTCACGTGGCGAAATTCAGTGCATCGGCGCCACCACTCCAGCGGAGTATCGCAAGTCGATCGAGAAAGACCGCTCACTCGAACGGCGCTTCCAGGCCGTCAAGGTTCCGCCTCCAAACGAGGCCGACGCGACCAAGATTCTCTTCGGGATCAAGGATCGCTACGAGAAATTTCACGCCGTCACCTACACCGACGAGGCCATCAATTTTTCGGTTTCGCACTCAAATCGCTACATTCCGGACCGCTTCCTTCCCGACAAGGCGATCGATTTGATTGATGAGGCCGGCGCGCGCGTGAAGCTGCGCCAGACCACGTTGCCCGAAGAGATCACCGAGGTTCAGAAGCGCATCAAGTTCATCGTGCACCGCATGGAAAACGCCATCGCGAACCACGAGTTCGAGAAGGCGCGTTTCTACTCCGACGAAGAACGCAAAGAACGCGAGAACCTGCGCGGCCTGCGCGAGAAATATCACCTCGACGAGTCGTCCACCGGCGTCGTCGGGCGCGAGGACATCGAGGATGTGGTTTCACGTTGGACTGGCGTCCCCGTCACTTCGATCAAAGAAGAGGAAACGCAAAAACTTCTGCGCATCGAAGAAGAGCTGCACAAGCGCGTGATCTCGCAGGACAAGTCCATCAGCGCGCTGGCACGCGCGATACGCCGTTCGCGCGCGGGCCTGAAGAATCCGAACCGCCCCATCGGCTCGTTCCTGTTCCTCGGACCGACTGGTGTGGGCAAGACCGAAGTGGCGCGGACGCTGGCCCAGTTCATGTTCGGTACGGACAAGGCCCTGGTGCGTTTCGACATGTCGGAATTCATGGAGAAGCACTCGGTGTCGAAGCTGATCGGTTCGCCTCCCGGCTACGTTGGCTACGAGGAAGGCGGCCAGCTGACCGAGCGCGTCAAGCGCGCTCCGTATTCAGTGGTGCTGCTCGATGAAATCGAGAAGGCGCATCCCGACGTTTTCAACATCCTGCTGCAGGTGTTTGAAGACGGCCAGTTGACTGACGGGCTGGGCAACACGGTCGACTTCAAGAACACCGTCATCATCATGACCTCGAACATCGGAGCCCGCTACCTGCAGAAGCGGGAAGGCTTTGGTTTCCAGTCGTCAGCTGAGGACATGGTGTCGGAGAAGGTCGAGGACCTCGTGAAGAATGAGGTCAAGCGTACCTTCAATCCGGAATTCCTTAACCGCCTGGACGAAGTCATCTTGTTCAACGCGCTGGGCGAGAGCGACCTGATCCAGATTCTGGAGCTCATGGTTACGCAACTCAACCAGAACCTGGCGCAGAAGTCGATCACGGTCACGGTGGCCGACGAAGCCAAGAAGTGGATTCTCAACCAGACGCTCACCGACCGCAGCTATGGCGCTCGTCCGCTGCGGCGCGCGCTGCAGAAATACATCGAGGACCCGCTCTCGGAAGCGCTCATTCAGGGCACGATTACCACGCGCCCGGCGTTTATCGAGGTCTTCCTCGAGAACAACAAACTGTTTTATCGGCCGGTCGATTCGGAGAAGGCGACCGAGGCTGTGTTGCTCTACGAGAACAGCTAGCCTTCAGTAGTGAGTTGTCAGCCGTCAGCGAAAGCTGACGGCTTTTGTTTTAGGGATTGGCGAGCCTTCAAAGCGATCTCCGCCGGCAAGCGCACAGCCTGGCTACGGCCGTTCTGAAATAGTTTGGCGATCCGTTGGTCAGGGCTTCCAAAAACCTTCGGTTAGCGCTGACATCGCGAGTGCGACGTATAATGTCGGCGATCGGGGGGCTGCTACGTTATCTGCGATGCCGATCGGCGCTGGCACCCGAAAGCCGCCGACTTTTGCGGCGCCGCTCCTGTACGGGGGCGCAGCGATGATAGTCCTCATCGTGCATCTTGCCACCAACGGCACCCTTGGCTTCCACACTGACGAACTCTACTACATCGATTCCGGCCGTCACGCCGCTTTCGGATACGTCGACTTTCCGCCGATAGTCCCGCTGATCGCGCGTCTCGAAACCGATCTCCTGGGAGCCACACCGTGGAAGCTCCGCCTGCTCCCGACCTTGCTCGGAGCGTTCATGGTGGCTCTTTCAGGCGCGTACGTGCGGCGCCTTGGCGGTTCGCTCCGCTTGCAGGCCCTCGCCCTGCTGATCGCGGTCACGGCGCCCTACTTCCTCGGCGCGAACTGGGTCTATCAGACCGTGACATTCGATGAAGTAACGTGGATGGTCGCGCTCTACTGGTTTCTGTGTTTGGTCCAAGAACACCAGCCGAGATATTGGATCTACCTCGGCATCTCGCTCGGCATCGGCCTCCAGGTCAAGTACACGATCGGCGGTCTGGTTGCCAGCATCGGGCTGGCCATCCTGCTTACCCCCGCGCTGCGCTCGGACCTGCGGACGCGGTATCCGTGGATCGCAGCCGGCATCGCGCTGCTTATCTGTGCGCCGAACCTTGCATGGCAGGTTGCGAAAGGGTTCCCTTCGCTTATCTACATCGTCAACCACCAGGGCTCCGGCGGCGGCGTTGTCGCCAACCTGATCCTGATAGGCGTCTATCTCTTCTTCTTGATTCCGCTCTTGGTGGCGGGATTGGTGTCACTGTTTCGCACCCCCACACTACGGCCCATCGGGATCGCTTGCCTTGTTCCGCTCGTCGTTTTCCAGTTCGTGGGCAAGTCGTACTACGCTGTGGGCACCGTGCCGATCGCGCTTGCTCAGGGGCTCATGGCGGTCGCCGCGGTCAAGCGACCGGGGCTGCGCGTCGCTTTTCAGATCGCAGTCGCGGTCGCGTGCGCGCTCCAGTTGCTCGTGTTTGCTCAGCTGACCCTGCCCATCACACCGCCGGACCGAGTTCACTCGCTCGGCCTCGACGCCAAGAACGAACTTTTCAAGGACAGCGT
>Ga0075030_100002762_pt1 | contig 15967 bp, 12 predicted proteins | sample LitLauG_LLR_2012_FD_71393 | JGI IMG/M metagenome (GOLD analysis project Ga0075030, IMG submission 71393) | Freshwater sediment microbial communities from Pennsylvania, USA - Little Laurel Run_MetaG_LLR_2012 | ecosystem: Environmental > Aquatic > Freshwater > Creek > Sediment | place: USA... | reverse complement strand
AAGCAACCGTCGCGAGAGTGGATGATTCCACGGTGGCAACGCGCATGGCACACCTCCTTGTGGAGGCCTTCGCCCCGAAAACAGAATACCATGAAAATGTTTGCTAAGTGAACAGTATTGGGGTTAGGCTCCCTATCTCAGGGTGCCAAACACCCGCCAGCGGAGAGTACGTCAACCTGTAGACAACAAACGGGACGGTGCCCTGGTCGACCGACAAGGAACGGATCAGGCCTTTACCGCTCCGAGCAAAGCGTCCAAAAAATTAACGGGCTGTCTTTGCTCTGGAGCAAAGATGACTGCCACCAACCTCACGTTATACTGCGAGTGTACGAAAGATACTGTCCCAAAAATGGCGAAGTAGCCAGATCCACCACTAAAAGGGCTACCAGAAATCAGAGGGAAGCCGCCGCCGGCGGCTTGAGGAGAAATGCATGTCAATCGGGAAAAGGGGCCTTTTGAGGCCCCTGTTCGTAGTGTCTTGCGCCACCGCCTGCAACCGCACAGTCATTCAGGGTTCGTGTCCCACCAGCAGCGTTCCGGGTCTGCTCGCCTGCCAGGTAAATCAAATGGAGGCAATATGATACGGGGAAGACAGCTGCCAAACGGCGGCCCTTTCCTGCAGGTCGGCTTCGCGGGTCTGCGCTGGCGCGAAGACGAGGTGGATGCAAATCGTTTTCTTGGAAAGGCCTTGGCGCAAACCGGTGTGGACCGGCCCCGCGACGAGTCCGCATCGGGTAACCGCGGCGCAGCGGATCGCTCGGGAGAACTTCTCGACGCGCCTGGACTGGAATACGCGGCGCCACAGGCGGCGATGACCATCGCGGGCTTCGTGGAGAACGTGTTCGTGCCGGAGCACGTCGCTCTGAAGGGATTATCCGGCCGGACGCATTACCAGGCGATCCTGAAGCATGTACTCACGCCGAAGGAAGTGAACCGCGTGTTCAAGGTTGACCCGGCGAAATCGAAAGCAAGACTCAAAGCCGTCCCGAATTGGCCTTATTTGGGCAACCTCCGCCTCTGCGATGTTCGGCCAGACGACGTCCAGCAGCTTGTGGCAGCGGCCTTGGCGCGCGGGTACTCCACCCAAACCGTCAAACACATTCGGAACGTGGTAAGCGCCATCTTCGCGCACGCCAGGAAAAAGGGGTGCTTCGCCGGCGACAATCCTGCCAGTCTGGTGACTCTGCCTGAGATGACCCGTAAGGAAGCACGCTCGCTGACACTTGCTCAAGCGAAAGATGTACTTGCAGCGATGCAGTATCCCGAAAAGGAAATGACGCTGTTCGCAATCTTCACCAACATGACCATAGCGGAGATTTGCGGCCTGCAATGGAGGTGGGTGAACTTTACGGACACGTGGTCCGTTACGGAGGGTCAGCGGATTCCGCCAAGGACCATCGCGGTCAAGAAGGAATGGTATTGCGGTGAGCTGAGCACCCCGCTCAAGGGCCGCCACAGAAGTCTGCCCATTCCGGAGCCGCTGCTCCCGGTCCTGATCGGGCTCAGCCGGCGGGCAAACTTTACCGGGCCGGATGACTTCGTGCTCGTGTCTCGCGCCGGTACGCCCATCCGCGAGGGCAATATCGCGAAACGCCGATTGAAGCTGATCGGCAGGGACCTGAAGATGCCTTGGCTTTCCTGGCACGTATTCCGCCGGACTCACACGACCCTGGCATTCGAACTCGGAATGCAGCTACTGGACGATTCGCTGCCCGGCCCGCAAAACCGCGAGGCCGCCGCCAGTGCCGTTGCCAGCGGCGGCGGTGACGGTATCCGTTCGTAGCTGGCAAGGTCGTGGCCCCCCGGCGGGCTTGAGCCTCCTCCACGGCAACCAGGCGCCTGCCCCCCGCCGCCAATGCAAAATCCCAACCACACCGTAATCCTCACCATCGCTCACAAATATCCTGTCGCCCTCTCGTGCGCAACCCAACCCAGCCCTGTTGGTGTTGGCGCCCACCGGCAATCCCGCTCCGTTGTGATAAATTTGCAAGACCACTCTGCATGCCCCTGGATGCAACTGCCATCACCGCGCTGCGAAGAAAGGTCGCCTGGCGGATCCTGCCCATCTCGATCCTGCTGTACTTCGCGGCTTATCTGGACCGCGCCAACGTCGGATTCGCGAAGTTGCGCATGGCCCGCGATCTCGGTTTCTCCGAAGAAGTCTTCGGCCTCGGCATCGGCATCTTCTTCATCGGCTACCTGACCCTCGAAGTCCCGGGCGCGTTGCTTGTCGAGCGGTGGAGCGCGCGCAAATGGTTCGCGCGCATCCTTCTCACATGGGGATTGATTTCCGCAGCCACGGCCTTCGTCAAAACTCCGGCGCAATTTTACGCCGCGCGGTTCTTTCTCGGTGTGGCCGAGGCCGGCTTCTTTCCCGGGCTGGTCGTTTACTTCACGCATTGGTTTCCCATGGAGCACCGGGCGCGCGCCTTGTCGGGGTTCATCGTCGCCATCCCGCTCAGCCTGGCGTTGGGCGCGCCGGTTTCGGGCGCTCTGCTCGGCGTGGACTGGTTCGGCATGCGCGGCTGGCAGTGGCTCTTCCTCCTCGAAGGCATGCCGGCTGTGGTTTTCGGCTTCCTGACGCTGAAATTCATGACCGACCGTCCGCGCGACGCCCACTGGTTGAGCAAGGAGGAACGTGAGTATCTCGAAGGCACGTTGGCGTCGGAAGCACACGCTACCGAAGCGCACCATCCCTTCACCGTCGCCCAAGCCTTGCGGACCCGCAACGTCTGCCTGCTGGCTTTGGGCATCTTCGCTGCCAACACCGGCGGTTACGCCCTGACCTTCTGGCTGCCTACAACCATCAAGAACCTTTCTGGAGGCTCGGACACCTCCACACTCCTGTACAGCGGCCTCTACTATACCTGCGGCTTCGCGGGCGTTCTCTATTCCGGCTTCCTCGCTGACCGCACCGGAAACCGCAAGTGGACCTGCGCGGCGGGCATGTGGGCCGCTGGCGCCATGCTTGGAGCCAGCGCCGTCCCCGGCCAGCCTTTTGCCATGGTGATGGCCTGGCTGTTGTTGACCGGGCTGGTGGCGAGTTCCTGGCCTCCGCCCTTCTGGGCTCTCCCCAGCGCGACGTTGACCGCCTCGGCCGCGGCCGCCAGCATCGGCGTCATCAATATCTGCGCCAACCTCGCCGGTTACTTCGGCAATCACCTCATCGGATGGATCAAGGTCCGCGGCGCCACCGACAGCCAATGCCTGTTTCTCCTCGCCGCCTGGTATCTACTGGGCGGCGCCATCATCAGTTTCGTGCGAGTGAAAAATGCACCCCAGTCTGTTTGACCTTACCCACAAAGTTGCCGTAGTGAGCGGCGCGGCGCGCGGCATGGGACGAGCGATGTCGCTCGCGCTGGCCGAGGCCGGAGCCGACCTCATGGTGGCCGACGTCAATGAAACCGGCCTGCGCGAGACCGCGCGCGAGATCGGCGCCATGGGACGCCGCGCCGTCCCCACCGTCTGCGACGTTTCCGATGCCGTCCACATCCGGGCGCTATTCCGGCAGCTGGACGCGGAATTCGGCCGCATCGACTTCCTCGGCAACGTGGCAGGCGAAGGCATCCTCGGCGCGCCGGAAGAGATCCCCCTCGAAGACGTGGAGCAGGTCTGGCGAAATCTCGTCTTCGGCCGATTCTGTGCCTGCCAGGAAGCGGGCCGGAGGATGCTCGCCGCCAGGCGCGGCAGCATCGTCAATATCGGCTCGCTCGCCAGCGTCACCGCACTCGGGCGAGGCCACATCGCCTACAGCATGGCGATGGGCGCCGTGGCTCAAATGACCCGGGAGCTCAGCACGGAATGGTCCGGTTCCGGCGTGCGCGTCAATGCGATTCTGCCGGCGCAGGTACTAAACCCTGGTCTGGAAAGGCGCATGGCCGACAACCCCTCGCTGCGAGATAAGTTTCTGAGCGGCATTCCTGCCGGACGCTTCGGCCGACCCGACGATATCCGCGGGCTCGCCGTGCTGCTGGCTTCCGACGCGTCGGAATGGATCACGGGCGCGCTGATTCCCATGGATGGCGGCAATCTCGCCCTCAACGGCGGCGGCAGCGTGCGCCACAAACCAACCCCATGAATCTCTACCGCACCATGCAGTTAATCCGCACGGCGGAGCAGCAGTTGGCGCGCAGTCACGCCCGCGGACTCGTGCACGGCGCCTGCCACACCTATGTCGGCCAGGAGGCCATCGCTGGCGGGGTTTGCACGCACCTGCGCGTCGACGATGCCATCTTCAGCACGCACCGTGGCCACGGCCACGCGCTGGCCAAAGGCATGCCCGTGGGTGAGTTGATCGCCGAGTTGTTCGGGCGCGAGTCGGGTTGTTCGCGCGGACGCGGCGGGTCGATGCACCTGTTCGCGCCCGAAATCGGCATGATGGGTACCAGCGGCATCGTCGGTCCGTGTATCTTGCAGGCGGCAGGCGCGGGCTATGCCTTCAAGCTGATGGGCGGCGACCGCGTCGCGGTAGCGTTCTTTGGCGATGGCGCGGCCAACAACGGCGCGTTTCACGAAGGCCTCAACCTCGCCAGCATCTGGAAGCTGCCCGTCCTCTTCGTGTGCGAGAACAATCAGTTCGCGACTGAAGTGCCGTTTGCCTACGCCGCTGGCAATCCGGACGTGGCGTCGCGCGGCGCGGCCTACGGCATGCCCGGCGTCCCGGTCGACGGCAACGATGTGTTGGCGGTGTCGAACGCCGCGCGCGACGCCGTCGAGCGCGCCCGCGCCGGGGCCGGGCCCACGCTGCTCGAATGCCGGACCTACCGGACGCGGGCGCATGCCGAGGGCATGGGCGACTACACCTACCGGACCCGCGAAGAAGTCGCCGTTTGGCGCGAGCGCTGCCCCATCAAGCGGTACCGCACTCACCTTGTCGAAAGCGCGCAAGCGAGCGCGGCCGAGTTGGATGAGATCGATGCCGCCATCCGCGCCGAGGTGGAAGCCGCGAGCCAGGCAGCCGAGAAAGCCGCGTGGCCCGCCGCGAGCGTGGCCACCGCTCACGTGTACTCCACTCCGCGTCCCGTTGTAGAGCCCGGCCCCTCCGCCACCCGCGAGATTTCCTTCACCGCCGCCACGCTCGAAGCCCTCGACGCGGAGATGGCCGCCAATCCGCGCATCTTCGTTTTCGGCGAGGGCATAGGGAAACGCGGCGGCAACTTCGGCACCACTGCTGGGCTGTTCGAGAAGTACGGCGCGGCCCGCTTGTGTGACACGCCCATCGCTGAGCGCGGTTTCGTCGGCATGGCTTGCGGCGCGGCCATGGCGGGCGCGCGGCCCGTGGTCGACTTCATGTTCATCGACTTCATCAACGACGCCTTCGGTGAGATTGTCAACCAGATCGCCAAGATTCGGTACATGAGCAGCGGCCGGTTGAAAATGCGCGTCCTGCTGCGCGGCTGTATCGGCATTGGCCATTCGGCCGGGACGCATCATTCCGGAAGCTACTATTCCATCTACAGCCACATCCCCGGCCTGCGCGTGGTGATCCCGTCGACGCCTTACGATGCCAAGGGCCTCTTTACGCACGCGCTGCGCTGCGACGATCCGGTGCTGTTCCTCGAACCGCGCGAGCTTATGTCGCTCAAAGGTCCGGCGCCCGCCGAGCCGTACGAGATTCCGTTCGGTAAGGCTCGGGTGCTGCGGGAAGGGAAGCACGCCACCGTCGTGGCGATCGCGGCCATGGCGCAGCGCACACTCGCGGCAGCGGCGGAGTTGGAGAGCGGGGGCATCTCGATCGAGATCATCGACCCGCGCACGGTGTCTCCCCTCGACACCGGCGCGATCCTCGCTTCCGTCCGCAAGACGGGCCGCCTCCTCGTGGCGGACGAGACGTTCGCCCCCTGCGGCATCGGCGCGGAGATCGCGGCGCAGGTGGCCGATGGCGGCTTCGACGATCTCGACGCGCCCATCCGGCGGCTTAACGGCGCGTTCGGGCCCACCCCGTACAGCCCCACCCTCGAGTCGGCGGTGATTCCCGATGCCGCCGCGGTCGTCCGTGCGGTCCGTGCGCTGGTGGCAGAGTAACCATGGCGATCGAGATTACGGTTCCGCGGCTGGGCTGGTCGATGGAAGAGGCGACCTTCGTCGAGTGGCTGAAGGCGGCGGGCGACGCCGTCCAGGCGGGCGAGCCGCTTTTCGCGCTCGAAAGCGACAAGGTCACCATGGAGGTCGAGTCGCTTGACTCGGGCATCCTGCAACCGCTTCGGGACGGGCCGGTTCCCGGCGCCGTGGTCAAGTTGGGACAGGTCATCGGGTACCTGGACGCCGCTGGAGAGAGTCCGCGCGCTCCGGTGTCGCCGCGCGCGCGGCGCGTGGCAGCCGAACTGGGCGTGGACCCCGCGACGCTGCGAGGCTCCGGCAGCAGCGGCAGGGTGCGCGAGCAGGACGTACGCGCCGCCGCTCGATCCGCTGCTTCTGCCGCTACGCCGCCAACTCCGGGACTGCGCCGCACAATCGCGCAGCGCATGGTCGAAAGCCGTCAACAAACCGTCCCCGTCACCCTGATGCGTCGCATCGACGCCAGCCGCCTCGCCGCCCTCCGCAATCGCTGGAAGCTTCGGCTTCAGCCCGACCCCGCGCCCGCTATCCACGATATCGCCGCCAAACTGGTCGCGCTGGCGCTGCTCCGACACCCATTGCTGGCACGTCAGGGCGCGGACGGCATCCACATCGGAATCGCCGTCGACACGGATCGCGGCTTGCTCGTACCGGTCGTCCGCCACGTCCAGGATTTGCCGCTTACGGATGTGGCGCGCCGGTCCCGCGAGCTCATCGATTCTGCGCGGCAGCACAAGCTGCAACGAGAAGACCTCGAGGGCGGCGTCTTTTCGATTTCGAACCTCGGCGGCCTCGGCGTCGAGGCCTTTACGCCGGTGATCCATTATCCGGAAGTATCCATTCTGGGATTGGGCGCGATTCGCTGGGAGCCGGTAGTCCTACCGAGCGGTCCCATCGTCGCGCGGGAGCAGATGACCCTGAGCCTGACGTTTGACCACCGCCTCGTCGACGGCGCTCCTGCGGCGCGCTTCCTCGCGGACGTTGCCGGCCTGCTGGAGGAACCGCCCGCTGAGGTTCATTGCCCGTAGGGTTTCGATTTCCCCGATTGGCACGGCTCTCGCGGCGTAATCGGATATAGAATAACTTCTACGGCTTGACATGAGATTCGTTCTGCCCCTGGCGGTTGTACCCGCGCTCGCCCTCGCGGCAACGCAGCCCGAAGCTGCGTTCCAGGAAGAGATCCGTCCGATGTTGAAGCAGTACTGCCTGGTCTGCCATTCGGCGGCGCTGCACACCGGCGACATCAACCTGGAGCGCTTCGGCTCGTATCAGGACGTCTTGAAAAGCCCGCAGGTCTGGCAGAAAGCCGTGGAGCAGCTTTCCCTCGGCGAGATGCCGCCGCCTGCCATGCCGCAGCCCAGCCAGGAACAGCGCGGGCAACTGCTGGCGTGGGCCAACGGCGCGCTGGCGATGGCGGCGAAGGCGCATGCGGGCGACCCCGGCCCCGTCGTGCTGAGGCGCCTCAACAACGCCGAATACACGTACACCGTCCGCGACCTGACCGGCGTGCCGTCCCTCGACCCCGCGAAGGAATTCCCCGTCGATGGCGCGGCGGGCGAAGGCTTCATGAACACCGGCAACGCGCTGGCCATGTCGCCCTCACTGGTTGGGAAATACCTGGACGCGGGCAAGGCGATCGCGAGCCATGCCGTGCTGCTGCCCGATGGCATCCGCTTTTCGAAGGCTGCCTCACGCCGCGATTGGACCGACGAACTGCTCGGCGAGATCCGCGCCTTCTACGCGCGCTACACGGAGGCCGGCGGCGCCGAATCGGTCACGCAACAGGGCATCGCGCTCGACAAGAACCGCGGCGGCGCCATCCCGCTGCGCAAGTACCTGACGGCCTCGCTGGCGTTGCGCGGCGGCGGCTCGGCGGAAGCGGTCGCCCGGCAGAAGGGTCTAAGCCCGAAATACCTCGGAATGCTGGTGAAGTTGATGCAGGCCAAGCGGCCTTCGCCGCTGCTCGACGGGTTGCGCGCAAAGTGGCGCGCCGGCGACGTCGAAGGCATGCTCCCGGAAATCGCGCGCTGGCAGAGCACGCTGTGGAAGTTCAGCAGTGTGGGACACATCGGGAAGGTCGGCGGGCCGAAGGCGTGGATGGAGCCCGTGGATCCGGTGGTGGCGCAGCAGGAATTTCGCGTGAAGCTGGTGCCACCGGCCGATGGCGGCGACGTCACGGTCTATCTTTCGGCCCACGATGGCGGCGATGGAACCGCCGGCGACTACGTGCTGTGGAAGGAGCCGAAGATCGCGATTCCTGGGCGTGAACCGGTCCTGCTGCGCGACGTGCGCGCGGTGGCGGGCGAGTTGACGGCGCGGCGCGCCCGCATCTTCGCAGCAACGGCGGCGGCGCTGACCGCCGCGGACGACGGCGCCGCGGCCGCGCCCTCCGGCGTAGACCCCGATGCCCGCAAAGCCTGGTTCGATTTCCTCAGCATCGGCGCGAAACGCGAATTCCAGCTCGATCTGCTCGGCAAGAAGATCGAAAAGTCCGCCACATACGATTTCGTGCAGGGCTGGGGCTCAGCCGATCTGCCGCTCGTCCTCGCCAATTCCTCGGATCAGAACGTACGCGTCCCCGGCACGATGCGCGCCCACGGCGTTGCGGTGCATCCTTCGCAAAAGCTGAGCGCCGCGGTCGGCTGGCGCAGCCCGGTGGCCGGCACAGTTCGCGTGGAAGGCAACATCGTTCGAGCCCACGCGGAGTGCGGGACCGGCGTGACTTGGTCGCTCGAGTTGCGGCGCGGCAGCACGCGGCAGCGGTTGGCGAGCGGCGAAGCCAAGGGCGCGAAGGCGGTGGCGCTCGGTCCCTTCGAGCGTGTACGCGTCGAGGCCGGCGACCTGATTTCCGTTGTGATCGGTCCGCGCGAAGGGAACCATTCTTGCGCGCTCACGGACGTGGATCTTCGGCTGACCGCCGCCGAGCGGAAATGGTCGCTGAGCGAAGACGTTTCCCCGAACGTGCTGGCCGCCAACCCGCACGCGGACCGCAACGGCAACGAAGGCGTCTGGCACTTCTACACCGAGCCTGCCGGCAGCACCGGCAACGACACCGTGATTCCTGCTGGCTCGCTACTGGCGCGCTGGCAGGCCGCGGAACAACCGGACGAGCGGCGCAGGCTGGCGGCGGAGTTGCAGCGCCTGCTCACCTCGCCCGCGCCCACGGGCACAGGGCCTGACGTAGACCTGTACCGCCAGCTTTCCTTGCTTGCCGGTCCGCTGTTCGCAGGCGGCGCAGCCGGCGCGACGGCCGCCGCGAACTCGGCCTGGGGCCTCGACCCCGCCCTCTTCGGCAAGCACCTCAACGGCGGCAAGGTCAAGACCGACCCCGCGAGCCTCAGTGTCCGCGCGCCCAACGTGATCACCGTGCGCCTACCCGGCGACCTGGTGGCCAACAGCGAATTCGTTACCACGGGTGCGCTCGAACCCGTGGCTGGCGCCGAGGGCAGTGTGCAGCTTGAAGTCCTTACCCAGAAGCCGCAACCCCAGGCCCGGCTGCTGCCCACCGGAACCATGGTTCGCGACGTCAACGGCCTCTGGAGCTCCAACAACCAGACCGTGGACTACGCCATGCCCGTCGTGGTCAACGAAAACAGCGCCGCGCGCAAGCGCGTCGAGGCCGCGTTCGAAGAGTTCCGCATGATGTTCCCGACGGCGCTCTGCTACACCAAGATCGTGCCGGTCGACGAGGTTGTGACGCTCACGCTCTTCCATCGCGAAGATGACCACCTTTCGCGCCTGATTCTCAACGGCCGCGAGAAGGCCGAGCTCGACCGGCTCTGGGACGAGTTGCACTACGTGACCCGCGACGCCATCACCCTGGTGGATGTCTTCGAGCAGCTCTGGCAGTACGCCACGCAGGACGCCGATCCTTCGGCCTTTGAACCACTGCGCAAGCCCATCCAGCAGGCCGCGGCAGCCTTCAAACAGCGTCTGCTCGATACTGAGCCGCGCCACATCGAAGCCGTTGTAGACTTCGCGGACCGCGCCTACCGCCGGCCGTTGGCCGATGACGAGCGCTCGCAATTGCGCGGCTTGTACGCGCAGTTGCTTGCGCAGGGGCTGCCGCACGAAGATGCCATCCGACTGATGCTGGCGCGCGTCCTGGTGACGCCCTCCTTCTTGTACCGCACAGAGAACGCGCCGGTGGGCCGTCAACCCGCACCCGTGAGTCCGTACGAACTGGCGAACCGGTTGAGCTACTTTCTGTGGTCGTCGATGCCCGATGCCGAACTGCGCGACGCGGCCGCGAGCGGGGCGCTGAAGACCACGGCCGGCCTCGAAGCTCAGACGCGTCGCCTGCTGCGCGACCCGAAGGCCGTCCGCATGGCTTCGCAATTCGGCACGGCGTGGCTGCACCTTTACGACTTCGAATCGCTCGACGAAAAGAGCGAGCGCCACTTCCCGGAATTTCGTGAATTACGCGGCGCCATGTATGAAGAGACGGTCCGCTTCTTCACCGATTTTTTTGCGAATGACCGGTCGGTGCTCGCTCTGGTGGATTCGGACTACACCTTCGTCAACGGCCCGCTGGCCAGGTATTACGGCATCCCCGGCGTGGAAGGTCCGGAATGGCGGCGCGTGGACGGCGTGAAGCAGTATGGCCGCGGCGGTGTGATCGGGCTGGCCGCGGTGCTGGCGAGAGAATCCGGCGCCTCGCGAACCAGCCCCATCCTGCGCGGCAACTGGATCCTCGAAGTGCTGCTCGGCGAAAAGTTGCCGCGCCCGCCGAAGGACGTACCGCAACTTCCGGTCGACGAAGCCGCCGAGCAGTTGACCGTGCGCGAGCTGACCGAAAAACACACCTCCGACAAGCGCTGCTCCGTGTGCCACGCGCGCAGCGATCCGTACGGCTTCACGCTGGAGGGCTTCGACGCCATCGGCCGCTTCCGCGACAAGGACCTGGGCAACCGGCCCATCAACGACCGCGCCAAGTTCAAGGATGGCGGCGAAGTGCAGGGCCTCGACGGCCTGCGCCGTTACCTGCTCACCCAGCGCCGCGACGTGTTCGTCCACCAGTTCTGCAAGAAGCTGCTCGGCTATGCGTTGGGCCGTGCCGTCCAGCTTTCCGACGAGCCTTTGCTCCAGGACATGCAGGCGCGCCTGGCCGCGAACGGGTACCATGTCGGCACGGCCATCGATATAATTGTGGCCAGCCACCAGTTCCAGGAGATTCGAGGACGAGACTATGAGCCGGACCCCGAGTAAGCATCAGTTCTCCCGCCGCCTCATGCTGCGCGGCATGGGCGTGACCATGGCGCTGCCGTGGCTGGAGTCGCTGCCGGTCTGGGGCGATGAGGCCTCGCGTACAGGCGCGGCTAGCGAAGCGCCGGTCCGCCTGGCCGTCCTCTTCGCCGGTAATGGCTTCCACAGCAAGGAGTGGTGGGCCAAGGGCGAAGGCGCGCAGATGGAACTGGGCCAGGTGCTTGAGCCGCTCCAGGATTTCCGCCAGAAGATGCTGGTGATCCGCGGGTTGTTCAACGCCGAGGCGCTGAAGGGCAACATCCACAGCTCGCAGACCGGCAACCTGCTCTCGGGCGCGCCCCTGGCTTCGGGTGGCGAGATCCGCTCCGGCACCAGCATCGACCAGTTGGTGGCGCAGCGCTACGGCGATTCCACCAAGGTGCCGAGCCTGGTGCTCGGCTGCGAAAGATCCAACCCGGCGGTCCACAAGAATTATTCGATGCTCTACAGCTCGCACATTTCGTGGAGCTCGCCGACCACGCCCACGCCGCTCGAAATCTATCCGGCGCTGGCCTTCGACCGGCTGTTCAAAGACGAAGCCAGCAAGGGCGACCAGAGCGTGCTCGACGCGGTGCTCGCCGACGCGGCCAGCCTCCGCCGCGGCATCAGCACCGGCGATCAGCGCAAGCTCGACGAATACCTGGAGTCCGTGCGCGACGTGGAGAAGCGCATCGCCAACGCCGGCAAGCGCGGTGAACTTCAGGGCTGGCGGCCGACGCTCGACAAGCCAAACATGGCGCGGCCGGCCGACGGCATCCCGCAGGACATCGCCGAGCACATGCGGCTGATGGCCGATATCCTGGTGCTCGGCTTCCAGACCGACACCACGCGCATCACCAGCCTGAAGCTGAACAACGATCACAGCTCGCTGCGCTTCCCGAACCTGGGCGTGGATTACATGATCCACCACCTGCTCTCGCACTCGGATACGGCCGACTGGCTCAAGGTGAACCAGTTCTTCCTGCAGCAGGTGGCCTACATCGCGCGCAAGATGGACGGCATCCAGGAAGGCCCGCGCACGCTACTCGACAACACCATGATGCTGTTCTGCTCCAGCATGCTCACCGGCAACCACGACGCCACACAGCTTCCCGTGGTGCTGCTGGGCGGAGCCGGCGGCCGCATCAAGGGCGGCCGCGTCCTGACTTACAACGACAAGCCCGACCGCCAGATGTGCCGCCTGTACCTTTCCATGTTCGACAAGGTGCGGATGCGGCTGACGAAGTTCGGCGACGCCACGCAGGCGCTGGACGAAGTCTGACTTTTAAGAAGAAAATGAAAAAGTGTCCTCGATGTGGGGTACGGGTGGAGGACTTCCCATGGGCTGAACCGTGGGCGCGGGTAACTTAACTAGGGCGTTGGCCAATGCGGTGGCCCAGCTGGCACGCGAGTTGAGCTGGCAAGGAACCGCACGCCAATACGGTCTGAACTGGAAGAGCGTGGCCACCATCGTGAAGCGAGCCGTGGATTATGGATTGAAGAACCGTAAACGGCCTCCCAAAGGGGCACGCTCCCATGACTAAGGCCAAGGAAAACGCTGATTGTGAACTCTATGTCACGGTTGCAGCAGTTCATCGTGGGCGGTGTTGAGGACATCACCTTTCCATTTAAGACTGACATTGTGTCGATCAGCCATCTCAAGAATGAGGAGCACCCGGTCTTGGCTCCCGATCTGCGCAAGGTTCCAGAGCGTCACTTCGCTAGAGCGCTGACCATGGCCGCGGCAAAACAGATCATGAGCGCTACGAAAGAGGAGGAACCACGCCGAATCTATCTCAAGGACGGGAGCTGTGTCAAGTTGTGGATCATCCGGAATCACGATATTTGGTCACGGGTCTCTGATGAGGAGTTGGTTGCGGAGTATGAGCGCTTCATGGCCGATAGTCAGCCGGGCGGCTGTGGTGAGGCGCCCCTTTCGGCTCAAAGGACATGGTAAGTGGACGTTTAGCCCGCTTCGAGGTCCGGAAGCGGGTTGGAATCTTGATGGGCGTATCTTCCTGACGGGCGGGGAGATAAGCTCCGAAAGTTGTCAGTTAGCCCGCTTAAACCGCTTTCGGATCTATTGTTACTCCTTTTCTCTAATCTCTCCCTTTCTCTGTTCTCTCTCCTCTAGTACTTGATAATTCTCGCGAAAGAATAGGGAATAGAGCGGGTTAAGCGGGATAAGGTCCGTACTTAGTTGAAACCGTAGGACTTCGGCCAGCCCGCTTCGGGCGCGTCAAGCGGGTTGAAAGCGGGTTAAGCGGGCTGGAGTCATGCTTGGTCAGGCTGCACCAGAACCGGCCGCTGGCCAACGACGCGCCGCTAAAAAAGGGGAGGCCGTCCGTACACGCGACCATCTTACCTAGAGTAAGAGGTTTGCTGTCCATCAACACACATGCCCGCTGTGCTCTCGTGGGTTTGCACCTGCTTGCGAAACGGAGTTGCGAAACGGGATTGGGCCGTTTCGGGCTGGTCAAAGGTGATGGCACGCACCCGCCCTATCCGAATCCAACCGTGCCGGGCCACGAGACGTACCAGCGCCGTGGCAGGGGATGGCCCAGGTGGGCCTGTCAGCTCCCGGAAGGTAGTAGCGGGCCTCCGGCAACGCCGGACGGCGCTAGCCAGACAGCAGATTGGGTTCCACACCCCGCGTCAAACGACTCTGCTAGAGACGTACCAATGCGAGCAGGATTTGAGATTCCGATAGCGCTTCCGCATCTCATGCACTCGCTTCGGGAGGTCGGCAAGGACATACACCTTGTCACAGTAGTTCCCCTCATCGTCTTGCTCTACAGCAGCGAGTCCCACTAAGTGTTTGATCTCGGTCCGCGCCGTTTCAAGCGCGTTGTCGAACGTTGCCGTCCAACTTGTTACTTCTCTGTCGGCCAGATCACGGACCGATTCATGAACGCGGCTGAGACCCGCAATGAATTGTCTAATCATGAGGGTTAAGTCTCGGGCATCCTCTTGCTGCTCAATCTCCACGAGCACGGAGCGGTCGAACCCAGGATCAGTTCGCAACTCGTCTGTGTCCAGTTCCGGGTGTATGCGAAACCGTACACAAGTCTTACCGGCTTCTTCATGATGGTCACCTGGAAACGCGAGTAGTCCAACAGGGAGGCCACGATGCTGCACATGATTACGGATTTCCTCCATTACTCTGTATCCCAGTGATTGAGCGGCCTCCTCGTCAAACTTCTTCTTCAGATCACGGACAGATTCCCTGCCGAACATCGTTGCCATGTCGTGCTTTGATTGATCAATGTATAATTGCGCTGCTGTAAGCAAATTTGCTATGCGGCGATTGACTAGCTGTATGTGATCCATGACGCTGGACCATTCGAAGTCCTGGTGGATCATATATTCTAGGGTAAGGTCCAGCAGGGCACGCTCGTATTCGGCGTAATTCTCAGTCAGAATCTCGAATTTCTCCTCGATGGCGAGTGCAACCATCAAGTTCGTCTTTGCCGCCTTAATCTGCTTAAACTCTTCGGTCGTGATCTCAACAAAAGGCCAGTTGTCTAGTGTTAGGATCGCAAGGCCATACTTCATGTTCTCGCTCCTGATGCGCTTCGGAGATGCCGATTCGAAAGCCCATTGTCGCAGGTTGCGCCCATCTTCTCACCGCGAGCGCCGGAGCCGCGCATGACCGCGCCGAATGCCGGCCACAATCTTCCTGCGTGCCTTGGGATCTGCCCACTGACGCAAAGCCGCTTGACGCCAGATCCCGCGTGACCTGTTCAAAGTCGCGAAGCCCCTTGTAGGTCTGACGCAGGTAAAGCATCCGCGCCCGGTCTCCATATTGCGCCGCGTGCCGGAGCGCAAGGAAAGCCATGGCGTGTGACTTCGCACCGCTACGCCCACCGCCCAAGAAAAGGTTGAACGCCTCCGGAACGGCACATACGCGCTGCTGAAAGGGCGACAACGCCAGCGCTTCATCGAGCCGCGCCGTCACGAGCGCCGGACGGTCCAACATGGCGGTGTTCATTTCGCACCTTCGCCACGCCGGTAAAGCTCGCTCTTGAGGGTCTTCCGCAGTTTCGCATCGGACGTTAGCGCCCGCGCCTGCTCCGGCTGGACTAACTGCGCTTCCACGGTCTGGCTCTTGACGTATTGTTCCGGAGTCATCGCGCCGGGCAAAGTGAAGTTGACGGAGACGGAATTCTGCACCAGTGGTACGCCTACCACGTATCCGTGGCGAGCTTTGAGCAGGAAGATACCGGCCGTATGTTGCCCTTCTGAGTTGCGGCGACAAACAGCGCGTTCACCAGCTTGTCATGCTCGACAGCCCGGCCAAGATGAAAGGCTTCCTCGATTGCTGGATACCGTTCCTTCCACTCGTTCAGCGGCTTCCGGCGAATACCAAGAGCCGTTGCGATCTGTTCGTTGGTGCAGCCGTTCTCACACGTCTTCTGTGCGATCTCAGCCGCGTTTGCTGGCGGCTCGATAGGTTTGCGAGCGCCCGTGAGCAGCTTGGCCCGTTTCTCCGGGTCAGACCATTGTGCGAGCGCTTGACGCCGGGCTGCCTCCGGGTCTCTTGGTTTCGGCTTCTTGTTGGCCATCTATAACTGAATTTGGTAAGCCCCTGGTTCGACCAGGGCGACCTGAACAGGTTTGACCGTTCCCGGAGTAAGATCCTCCTCAAGTGGCTTGATGACCCAACAAGAGGAGGATCGAATGTCGG
>Ga0075030_100002759_pt1 | contig 15977 bp, 13 predicted proteins | sample LitLauG_LLR_2012_FD_71393 | JGI IMG/M metagenome (GOLD analysis project Ga0075030, IMG submission 71393) | Freshwater sediment microbial communities from Pennsylvania, USA - Little Laurel Run_MetaG_LLR_2012 | ecosystem: Environmental > Aquatic > Freshwater > Creek > Sediment | place: USA... | reverse complement strand
CTTCTTTTTCTGCGCCTCGCTGCCCGCCATATAGATGTGGTTCGTACCGAGTGACGTGTGCGCGGCCACGATGATGCCGACTGATCCATCGACGCGAGAGAGTTCTTCGATAGCGGTGACATATTCCACGTAGCCCATGCCAGCGCCGCCGTATTCGGACGGAAAGATCGTGCCCAGCAGGCCGAGCTTGCCTAGCTCCTTGATAGTTGCCAGGGGGAATTCGCTGGCTTCATCCCAACGCATGACGTTCGGTGCAATCTCGCGTTCGGCAAACTCGCGCACCGTCTTCTTCAGGTGCAGCTGCTCGTCGTTTAGCTGGAAATCCAAGAGATGCTCTCCTTATCGCCTGACAGCGTGACGGTATATGGCACCTAAGCTCCGGATCACAAGAGATCGGGAGATGCCGTTTGCTTTCAGAATGTTCCGATTGGGATGCCGCGCGCGGGGACGGCGCAAAACTTGGCGCCCAACTGTTCATTTAAGCACGGCAGGCAACAATCACGAAGTCCTCGTACCGACCGGTTGGTAACCGCGGATTAGCGTGCGCGGCTCTAGAGCGACGCATCGAGGGTAATGCGAGCATTTTCGGGCTTTCCGCAGCTTGGAGGCATCGTCCCGATACCAATCAGGCCGTGTGCCGGAAACGCAGGAAAGCCTTTGTTTTGGCGTGTTTCCCAATGCTTTCCCCAAAGTGAATTCCGGGGTATACTTTGTTGCACATCGGAGTGCTGGGTTCTCGAATTCCCCTCGACAACCTGAGGCGAACGTTGCCTTTGTTGTGGACCGAGGCGCGCTCCCTCGCTGGCTCTCCGAAACGGGCAATCCTAATGGATGAGCGCGACCATAGGGGCAATGATTCCGACAGCCCGACGATGCCGGGTACGCGTTTGCCTGCAGACATTGGCGCTGGAGCGCTGACCCCGCCGCCTCTTTCCAATGCCCCGCTCTCCGACGCCCCGACTTTGCCGCATGGCACCGCGATTCCGGGGGCCGCACTTCCCTACATCCGTCCGGCTCCGCCTTCAGGCCCCACCACCGCCAGCATTTCCGCCTTTTTGGGTCTGCAGCCGGGTGTACTTTTCGGTGGACGTTATGAAATCCTGGGTGTACTCGGGCAGGGCGGCATGGGCGCCGTCTATAAAGCCCGGGACCGAGAACTCGACCGCCTGATTGCACTCAAGGTCATCCGTCCGGAGTTGGCCACGGATCCCGCGATTCTGGCGCGCTTCAAGCAAGAACTGATTCTCTCCCGCAACATCACGCACAAGAACGTGGTCCGCATTTTCGATCTGGGTGAAGCCGACGGCATCCGCTTCATCAGCATGGAATACGTGGACGGCGAGGACTTGCGCACGATCCTGCGTCGCGATGGGAAGTTCGCGCCCAAGGACGCAATCGCGGTGGTGGAGCAGGTCTGCCGCGCGCTTGATTCCGCCCATGCCGAAGGCGTGATCCATCGCGACCTGAAGCCGCAGAACATCATGCGCGACCAACACGGCCGCATCGTGGTGATGGACTTCGGCCTGGCGCGCTCGCTGGGCGAGTCCGGTATGACGCAGACCGGCGCCATCGTGGGCACCATCGAATATATGTCGCCGGAGCAGGCCCTGGGCAGCACACTCGACCAGCGCTCCGACATTTTCAGCGTCGGCCTGATTTTCTTCGAACTGCTCACAGGAAAGGCTCCCTACCAGGCCGACACGGCCATTGCGAGCCTGATGAAACGCACGCGCGAGGAGGCGCAATCCGTCTCCGACGTGGACGCCTCCGTTCCTAAATCCTTGAGCGCGATCGTCAGCCGCTGCCTGGAGCGCGAACCGGCCAACCGTTATCACTCGGCGGTTGAGCTGTTGCAGCAATTGACGACTTGGGAAGCGAACCCCAACATCAGCGCCGACGCGCTTTCCAGCATGATTTCACACCCCATCGTGCGGCCGTCGCGCTTCAGCCTCGACCTTCCAGGAAAGAGTTGGATGTGGATCTCCGGGGCCGTGCTCGTCATCGCGCTGGCAACGTTTGCCGGACGCACGCTGCTGAACCGCGGGGGAACCTCATCCAGCCAGGGCGTGCAGGGCATCCCCTCCCTCAAACAGGGGAAGTATGTTGCGATCCTGCCGCTGAAACAGATTGGCGACCAGAAAACTCTGGGCTACGTGGCCGACGGCATTCAGGAAGCGCTCGCGGCCAAGCTGTTTCAGTTGAAGGAAGTGCACCTGGCATCTTCAGACGCGGTTGGGAAGGCGGCCGCCCAGGATTTGCCGCTGACCAAGCTCGCCCACGAACTGGGCGTCAACCTGTTGTTGCAGGGCATGTTGCAGGGCAATAGCGACAAGCTCCGAGTCACCCTCAGCCTCGACGATGCCACCTCCGGGAAGCGCGTCTGGAGCCAGGAATTTTCGGGGGCCTCCGGCGATGTGCTCGCCCTTGAGGACCAGATATACGGCACCGTGGCCAGCGCCCTGGCCCTCAAGCCGACCGACGAGGAACAGGCCCGGGTCGGCGCCCATCCCACCGAGAACGTGAAGGCTTATGACCTGTACCTGCAGGGGCGGAATACTTTGCGGAACGCTCATAGTCAGGACGGCTATCGCCAAGCGGTCGGCTTGTTCGAACAAGCCATTGAAAAAGATTCCAACTTCGCCCTGGCCTACACCGGGCTGGCCGACTCCAGCCTGCGGGTGTACTTTGAAACCAAGGAAGCAGTTTGGGCGCAAAAAGCGACTCTATCCGCGCAACAGGCGGAGCGGCTCTCCAACAACTTGCCGGAAGTCCATCTCTCGCTGGGCGGCGTCTACTCCGCCACCGGGAAGAACACCCAGGCGGTTGCCGAGCTGAAACGGGCTTTGGAACTTGCGCCGAACTCGGATGAAGCTTATCGCAACCTGGGCGACGCTTACTTCAACAGCGGTCAAAGTGACGAAGCCATCGCCGCCTACCAAAAAGCGGTCACAGCTAACTCCTATTACTGGACGAACCACACCAACCTGGGGAACGCCTACCTGCGCCTCGGCGACACTGCCAAAGCACTGCCGGAGTTTCAGAAAGTGACCGAAATCGCCAGCGACAACCCTATGGGTTACGAAGGTATCGGCTCGGTGTATATGCGGGAAGGTAAGTGGGGTGAGGCCATTCCGCAGTATCAGAGGGCGCTCACACTGGCTCCGGACTCGCCCACCTATTCCAACGTGGGCACGGCCTACTTTTTTCTGAAGAACTACGACCAAGCCACGAAGATGTACGAAAAAGCGGTCGAGATGACTCCGAACGACGAACAACTTCAAGGTAATCTAGGCGACGCGTATCGCTGGTCGGGACACTCCGACCAGGCAGCTACCGCCTACGGCAAGGCCATCTCGTTGGCGTTCCAGCAACTGCAGGTCAACCCGCGATCGGCCATCACCATGGGCGATCTGGGGCTTCTGTACGCCAAGAAGGGCGACGCCGCGAACGCGCAGCAGTACATGCAGCAAGCCCGCGCTATCCGTCCCGATGACATCTATCTGATTTACTCTGAAGCTCTGGCGAAGACCATGATCGGGAAGCCGGAAGACGCCTTGAAATCGCTGCGGCTGGCACTGGAGAAGGGCTATCCCGCGCAGGAGGCCTGGAACGATCCGGAACTCCAGAAGCTCCAGGCCCTGCCGCAGTTTTCACAATTGGTGAATCAGTTTTCGAAGAAGAACCACTAAGAATTCCAGCGGTTGATCCACGTCTTGCGGCGCGAAAAGAAGGCACCCAGTCCGGTCACCATCAGCGCGATTGTGCCCGGCTCGGGGACGGTCATGTTCGCATGCCCGCCAAAGTTCAATCCGCCCGGCCAGCAATTGTTATTGACGCAGGAGAAGGTAATGCCGAAGCTCTGCCCGTTGAGGATCCCTTTGTCTGGATTGTTGCCGGCCTTGACGCCCGACAACAGGATCTCCACATTGCCGTTCTTCAACGACGTCGCGACACAGCTCATAAACAGGTACGAGCGGCATTTGATGTCGGCAGCGGGCACCGCGTGGCCTTGTTCAATCAGGGCGAGGGAAGTCCAGTTGACTCCGCTCGTGTTGGTGAAAGTCAGCGTGCCGCTTCCGCCCGCGGGTACGCTAAAGTTAAAATTCACGCCAACACCCATCGCCTGCGGAGAGGAACCGCCACCGGCGCCGTGAATGATGATTTGTGGATCCTTGATCCCGTCGGCGAAGGCCATCACCGACCCCACTATCAGCAGCATTGCCACCGCACAGATCTGAGAGGTTTTCATCGAGGTTGTCCTATTCACCATTGGAATCTGCTGGGAAACATTCTCCCAAGCTTTAGAGGGGAGTTTGGTGAGGTTAGCTCGTTCCGGCGGCTCTGGTCAAGCGGAAAGCGGAATATCCGCAAAAAAAACTAGGGCGACACGCAAATTGTTGCGCATCGCGGCGGCCACTGTGCAATCCTCTGCACGTTATGAACTCCGGGCATGCAGCTTCGAAATGCACAATCGGGGGTTTCGACGAAAAAAGCCGGAACCCGAAGGCTCCGGCTGTCCAGTTGGTTGTGCGCCCGGATAAAAGTCCAGCCGACGTACTCACCGGCTATCGTAGAGCGTGCGCCTTGGAGACGCGGGTGAGGCATATCCAGTTCGAGCGCGGAGGGCTACGGCGTTACGCACTCCGTCGCGGCCGCACCGTCAAGTCCCGCACCTGCGCTAGAATGCTCGACATCTGCATGCCGTTGAGCTGCGACAGATACGGCAAAACTTCGGCCACGAACTGATCTTCCATCAACTCGCGAACCTCTTCCTGCCGGTTCCGTTCTCCACCGGAGAGCAAATCGGGCACGCTGACCTCAAGCGCCCTAGCCAGGCGCTCCAGCGAGGACAGCGTCGGGGTCGCCTTCTCGTTTTCGATTTTTGAAACGTAGGTCCGCGGCACTGACATGCGCAACGCCAATTGGCGCTGACTCAAGCCATTGCGCAGGCGCAACGATCGGATGGAGTGCGCCAGCTTCAGATGCCCGCGTCCGTTAGAGTTGATGTTGACCGGCAGCAGGTCTGGCACCGGAGTCATGGCGGCGATCTCGGCCTCGTCCTCATCCAATGACAGATGACAGCGACGGCAAAGACTATTGGATGTGCGGAATTGCACTAAGAGACAATGGTCGCATCGTACAACTTCCCGTGAGTCCACGGGGGTTAATGTGGTAGCCATTCAGGTTTTGCGAGTGCCAGAGCGGGGGCTACTCTCAAAGCCAACTGGAGAGTAATCTTGTGGATTACATCGCCAAAAGTCAAGACAAAAGTAGGAGAGAAGAAGGCGTTTATCGGAACGCAATACAATCGGCGGCAAGAATCGATCAAAAAACCAAGGAAAAAAGATGAATCAGCGCGAGGCTGCGTGGTGTTTACTAACTGAGTTCACCCAATCGGAAAGTCTGCGTAAACATGCGCTGGCAGTCGAGGCATGCATGCGCGCGTACGCCCGCAAGGCTGCGGCCGACGAGGAATTGTGGGGTATGGTCGGCCTTCTGCATGACTTCGACTACGAAAAATACCCCAGCCTCGAAGACCATCCGTATAGAGGGTGCGAGATTTTGAAGGAGCGCGGCTATTCCGAGGAGGTGCGCCGCGCCATCATGTCGCACGCCGAGTACACCGGCGTCGCACGCCTCTCCGCGATGGAAAAGACGCTCTTTGCCTGCGATGAACTCGCCGGCTTCATCACCGCCTGTGCTCTGGTCAAGCCGGGAAAATCGCTGGCCGAAGTCGAGGCCAAATCGGTCCGCAAGAAAATGAAGGACAAAGCTTTTGCCCGCAGCGTTCATCGCGAAGATATTGTCGAAGGTGCCGCCGATCTGGGCGTGGATCTGGAAGAGCACATCGCCTTCTGCATTGAAGCCATGAAGGGGATCGCGGGCGAACTGGGACTGGATGGGTCGGCAGCCAAATCCGCCTAACTTGACTCTGACAGACGAGGTTGCCCGTCCCCAGACAGCTCTGATTTCATGACTGAGAATTATTTTTTCTTCGCTTGCGCTCCGGTCAATCCAAAAATCTGCAATTTCTTGTAGGTGGCGACGAAGACCTGACCGTTCGCCACTACCGGAATCAGGTTCGAGTTGCCGCCCAGATTTGGCCATGTGCCTGCAGCCTTCCCAAACAACTTCTTGATCGTGTTCTGTTTCGTGCCCCCATCGGGATAAAACGCATACAGGTAAATTGAAGGCGAAAACGAATTGACCGGACGCGTCAGTACCCAGATGATCGGGTTGGCCGTGCCGTTCGACGAAATCGTGGTAAAAAATCCTGGACTCTGCGCACCGCCAAACGCTGACGAGGTCGCAATCTTGGTTAAAGCAACCGTGGGCGTCGTCTGTACTTTCCAGACTCTTGCCGAGTATCCGCCGCTGCTCACCACGCGCCCGGCCCCGTCCACTGGATCTACGTAATACGATTGTCCGCACCAGCAACCACCCACCGAGTAGGTGCCCAGCACGTTATTCTGCGTCGGCGAGTACCCACCCAGCTTGTCCTCGTTCATAAAGTACATGTTTCCGTCCTTGCCCGCGGCCACTGCCAGATGCGGAATCGACCCCGGCTGGTGGGGCAGCACGAGCACTCCGCCCGAGCCGAAATCCACGTCTCCTTGATCCAGGCCTGCCTGGTTATCCGGGGTAAACAAGTCAAGCACGGTGGTTAGCGTGGGCGAGATCTTGACCACGCTCTCCTGAATGTTGGTAATGCCGTCGTAGGTACCCGAATCCGAATTCCCGGTCACGAACAGGATATTGCCCCCATCATCGGCCGCCGGTCCGTAACCCGACATCCAGATCGATGACAGGAAGAAGCTGGCCGGGTTCGTTGCCTGCTGGTCGAGGAGTTGGTTCGACGGAAACGGGGTCAGCGATCCCGCCGTCCAGCCCAGCAGCCAGCCCCGCGATATATTCGCGGCCAGGTCGCAGAAGCTGCCAAACCCCGCATAAATGCTACCGTTCGCGAGCAACAGCGCCGGGCGTTGCCGCTGGTACTTGGCGTTGAATGTGAATGTCGTTCCATCGGTCAGCGTATGCGATGCCGTCACCAGTTGAGGCGTGACCTTGTCGGTTAGGCTTCCCAGATCGAGCGCGTGCAGGCGGTAGGCTGGCCCACTCGGATCTTGGGTGTAAATCATCACGTACAACGTGGAACTGCCGGGGTCGATCACCGGCGTCGAGGTGATCCCCACATTGGGGCCGTTGTTCCCGCAGCCCAGCGGATTTACTACCGGCTTTCCGAAATTTGGATTCAGCAGAACCGTTCCAGTGTGGACGTCGATGGCGTACAAGGTGTTGCGTTCCGTCGGCACGTAAACCACGTCATGCGTGCCCTGATACTTTCCCGCGGTGATCAGCACGCCCGGCACCACCAGTGGCTGCGCATCCACCTGGTCGTCCAGCGCAATGTTATGCAGCAGACCGAACGAAGTGCTCGTCACATTGGTCGGCTTCAGCACTGTCTCGTTCTGATTCCAGCCGGTTCGGTAGTTATCGTAGTGATAGGTCGTGACCGAGGTCTGGGCCACTGCCAACTGGGAGCTCGAGCCGATGAGAACAAGAACGGCCAGCACGGCCGTGCCGATGCGGTAATTCCTTCTGGATTGAGACATGTCTTATCCTTAGTTGTTTGAAGCCGTGTTTGTCGGCCACGCTGGGGGATCGCGAACCCCGGCGAGTTTAATGCATCCGGCAACGGCTGTAAACAGGGATTGTGTTCCGCCGAAACGAAGAAATTATTCACCCAATGCGCAAACATTCGCACTGCAATGCCTTGTGTCTTGTGCAGGACTTCCAATCACGCGGGCCGTGCCGAACCCCTAGCGGAGAATCTCTGCCAATTTGCCGCTGGCGATCAACTCCGCAACGCGCACGAAATCCTTGTACATTACACGGTCTTTGTCCATGGTTGCGCACACCACCCGGATGGCCGCGTGAGCCTGCTGCAATGGCTTGGAAGTCTTTAGCGGCGCGAGAAAGTCAATTGCCTGCGCCGCCGCCATGGCCTCGATGGCCAACGTGTTGCGCGTGTTCTCCACCACTTTCTTCAGCTTGTTGGCGGCGGTCATGCCCATCGAAACGAAGTCTTCTTTGTTCCCCGAGGTCGTAATCGAATCGACCGATGCCGGATGCGCTAGCACCTTGTTCTCACCCACCAGCGCAGCCGCAGTCACTTGCGGCATCATGAAGCCCGAGTTCATGCCCGCACCCGGGGCAAGAAATGGCGGCAGTCCTTCACTGAGCGCGGGGTTCACCATGCGCTCCAGCCGACGCTCGCTGATGCCGGCCAGCGCGCTCATGGCAATGGCCAGAAAATCGAGCGCGAAGGCCAGCGGTTCGCCGTGAAAATTTCCGCCCGAGAGCACATCGCCTTCGCCGTCCGTTGCCTTTGGATTCTTTACGAACACCAACGGATTATCGACAGCCGAGTTGGTCTCGGTCTCAAACACCGCGCGGCAATGGGCAATTGTGTCGCGCACCGCGCCATGGACCTGCGGGATGCAGCGTAAGGAATAGGCATCCTGCACGCGCCCGCAATCGCGATGGGAATCGCGAATCTCGCTTTGTTCGAGCAAGCGGCGCAGATTCGCCGCCGTTTTGATCTGTCCTGCATGGGGGCGCGCTTTTTGAATGCGTTCGTCGAAAGCGACGTTGGTTCCCTTGAGCGCATCGCAGGCCATCGCACCAATGACGTCGGCGGTATCGACCAGCGTCTCGGCGGCGAGAAGCATCAGAGTGCCGATGGCCAGCATAGCCTGTGTGCCATTGATGAGCGACACGGCTTCCTTCGCTTCGAGCACCAGCGGCTTAATCTGTGCGCGCTTCAACGCTTCGGCGCTGGGAATGGGCGCACCCTTCTCGTCGAGACATTCGCCTTCACCGATCAACGCCAGGGCCAGGTGCGCCAGCGGCGCCAGATCGCCGCTCGCTCCCACGCTTCCCTGCGAGGGGACCATCGGAGTCACACCGCGATTGAGCATCTCGCAGATGGTATCGATGGTAATGGCGCGCACGCCCGAATTGCCCTTCGATAACGAGTTCGCGCGCAGCAGCATCATGGCGCGCGTATCTGAGATCGCAAGCGGCTCGCCCACACCGACCGCGTGCGAGCGCACCAGATTGACCTGCAACTCGCGGACCTGATCGCCGACGATGTGCACATCGCTCAGCTTCCCGACGCCGGTCGTGATCGCGTAGGAAATCTTATTATTGGCGACGAGCGCGTCCACGACAGCGCGAGCGCGGTTGACGGCCTCGCGCGCGTCGGAATCGAGCAACACCGGCCGTTTTTCGGCGGCAACTTCACGCACTGCCTCGAGCGTCAGGTCGTTTCCGTTAATGTGCAAAGCTTGCACGGCAGTTCTCGGTTCTCAGTTTCCCGTAGTTGGTCGTGCTTCGTATCAGGGCATCGCTTCAGCGATGCCGAAAGTCTTCTGCCTGAGGTGCCCTTTCAGTGGCCGCTCACAGCCTCCCGGAAGACCTTCAGGTATTTTTCCGGCAGCGCTCGCGGTTTCATCTGCGCATCGGCGACAATGTGCGTGGTCTCGCCTTCGGCCAGCAACTCGCCCGTCTCCGCCCTTCGCAGCTCGTATCCAAAGCGGATCACTTTGTCGCGAACATGTTTCAGGCACGTGAGCACGATGACCTCGTCATCATAGTGCACGGGAGCCTTGTAGCGGCAATGGGCATCGACGACCCCAATAAAGAACTCGTCTTCGCGCTCCATATCTTTATAGCTGAAGCCGAACTGGCGAAGAAGTTCCACTCGCCCCACTTCAAACCAGATGAAATGATTGGCGTGATAAACGACGCCCATTTGATCGGTTTCGGCATAGCGGACGCGGATTCGGGTTTCATTCACCTTTGCCGTCTTCTGGCGTGCATTGGCCGTCATCGATGTGTGCTGCCGGCTCATCGGCCCGTCCACTTCGGCTTGCGCTTTTCGAGGAACGAAGTGATCCCTTCGCGGAAATCGGCACTCTCGCGGATGCCGGCATTTTCGCGGATCGCGGCTTCAATCTGCGAATCGAGTTCCGCGCGGCCGTGATCGGTCAGCAGTCGCTTGGTATGAAAAAGCGAGAGCGGACTGTTTTCCGCCAACTGCGCGGCAAGTTCGCGGGCTCGGCCGAGAAGATTTCCCGGAGGCACGATTTCATTGATCAGCCCTATTTTCAGGGCTTCCGGGGCGTCAAAGATGCGGCCCGTCAGCAGCAGGTCGCGGGCGATTTTCTCGCCGACCTGGCGCAGCAGAAAAGTCGCGACAATGGCGGGCACGAATCCGATGCGGACCTCGGTGTAGCCAAACTTGGCTTCCGGCACGGCCAACGTGAAATCGCAAAGCAACGCGAGTCCCGTGCCCCCGGCGATGGCCGCGCCGTTGACGGCGGCAATCGTCGGTTTGGGGAATTCATAGAGCGAACGGAACAGGCTAACCATGGTTCGCGAGTCTTCAAGATTTTGCTCGGGGTTGCGGCCGATCAAGGCTTTCAGATTGTCGAGATCCATGCCGGAGGAGAAGGCCTTCCCTGCTCCGGTGATGATCAGAATACGAGCCGAGGACTTGTTCACTTCGTCCAGAGCGCGGATCAGATCGTCAATCAGTTCGTAGCTGATGGCATTACGCTTGTCGGGGCGGCTGAGGGTGATGGTGGCGACTTCTGCGTCGAATGTTAAGTGGAGCGTTTTGTAGTTCATTCGTAGGCCTGGGATTGGTCTATGTGCGCTGCTTCTTAACTCTCCGTATTGAATAAAAACCTTGTCATCCTGAGCAAAGCGAAGGACCTGCTTTCCGTCGAACCATGACGCGCTCAGGTCTTCCCAGGTCGGGTTGGTGGACCTGATGAGCGCCACCTTTTTGCTGCGCAGCCATCCCTTGATCGATTTTTCGCGGGCGATGGCGTTGTTTACTTGAACGTTTCATAGTAAACGAGTCGATGAACTTTGTAATCGCTTGTGAACCCGGGATGGACATCGTTCTTGTGCTCCCAGGTGCGGCGATAGATGTCGTCGGTGATGCCTGTGTACAGAACTCGCGACTTGCTGGACAGGATGTAAACGTAGAAATGGCGCATGGGACGACAGGTGTTCGCTCCGCTCATCATGCCAAAAGGAGGTGAGAGTGGCTGTGCGAAGCGTCACTGCAGGTTTGGGCGGTTTCGGGGCACTAATCGCGCTTGAGCAGTTCGTTGGTTCCGGCGAAAAGCAGGTCCTTCGCTGCGCTCAGGATGACAAATTTTAGGTGGGATTGGAAGCTTTGTAGCGGCTTCCGATTTCGGCCGTCGCTCTCAACAACGCGTCCAGCGATTTCAGCGGCGGCAATTGCGCACCACGGCTGCGCAGGGTTTCGATTCCTGTTTCGGTGGAAATGTTTCCAACTAAATCATCCTGCGCAAAAGGACATCCACCCAGGCCGCCGATGGCGGAATCGAAGCGGCGACAGCCGGCTTCGTAGGCGGCGATGATTTTCGCGGCGGCCTCATCGGTGCGGCTGTGCAGGTGGACTCCGATTTCGAGGTAGCCGTACTCGGCCATGACGGCGGAGACCACTTCGTTAATCTTTTCGGGCGGCGCTACGCCCACGGTATCGGCCAATGAGATCATGCGAATCTCCTGCAACTCGAGCAGGCCGACGGCTGCTACTACTTCCTCAACGCTCCAGTCGTCGCCGTAGGGATTGCCAAAGGCCATCGAGATGTAAACGACGGTTTCGAGCCCGGCTTCATCGGCTTTCTTCTCGATTTTTTCTAGTTCCTCGATCGCGTCTTCCAGAGTCTGCCTTTGATTGTTCTGCAGAAAGGTTGGCGAGATCGAGTACGGAAACCCTAGGGTGCGCACGGCCTTGGTCGCAATCGCCCGCTGCGCTCCTTTTTCGTTGGCCACGATGCCGATGATTTCCACATCGTCAGGCGGGTCGAGTTCTTTCAGAACTTCTTCTGAGTCGGCCATCTGCGGGACGGCGTTGGGAGAAACAAAACTGGCGGCGTCGATGTGCTTGAACCCGGCGGAAATCAAGGCCTGGAGATAGTTGGTCTTGAGATCGGCAGGGATCTGACCCTTGAGGCCTTGCCAGGCATCGCGGGGGCATTCGATTAACTTTACGTCTTCGCTCATGCAGCATCTCGGAATCAGGCCATCGGGTGATCGGGCCATGGGAGTTCCAGATCACCGGATGGCCCGATGATCCGATCACCCGATTCTAAGTCTGCAATACTCCCACCTTAAACTCGGCCACCTCTGGGTTCAGCGAAGCTGCTTCCAGCGCCTGCGTAATCGCCCCCCGCGTTTCCATGGGGTCGATGATTTTATCGATCCACAGTCGCGCCGCTCCATAGCGCGGATCGGTTTGTTCTTCATACGTTTTCTTGGTTGAATCGAAGAGTTCTTTTCTTTCTTCGTCGCTCAACTTCTTGCCGCTGCGCTCCAGTTGTTTCACTTTGATTTCAACCAGGGTGCCGGCGGCGGCGTCTCCGCTCATGACCGCGTATTTCGCGGTCGGCCAGGCAAAAACGAATCTTGGGTCATAGGCTTTGCCGCACATGGCGTAGTGTCCCGCGCCGAACGAGCCGCCGACGATCACGACGATTTTCGGTACGACCGAGTTCGACACCGCATTCACCATTTTTGCTCCCGCCTTGATGATGCCGCTCCACTCCGCATCGCGTCCGACCATGAAGCCGTTGACGTCGTGGAAAAAAACGAGGGGGATCAGATCCTGGTTGCAATCCATGATGAAGCGGGCGGCTTTCTCGGCGGACTCGGTGTAGACAACGCCGCCGAACTCGACGCGCTTGTGGCCTTCGTGGTCAGTCTGCTGCGCGTGGAGTTTCTGATTGGCGACGATGCCCACGGCGAAGCCACCAATGCGAGCGTAGCCGCAGATCAGCGTCTTGCCATATTCGGGCTTGTATTCGTCGAAGCGGCTCTCATCCACGATGCGCGCCAGGATTTCTTTCATGTCATAGGGGCGCGCGGGAGAGGCATCGTAAGCGCCATAGATTTCGTCGGCCGACAGCGCCGGATCCACGGGCTTCTGGCGATCCCACAGGGACTGGCGGCGGTATCCCCATTTTTCGATCAACGAGCGGATACGCGCGATGCAGGCTTCGTCGTTGGGCTCGCGGAAGTCGACCGTGCCGCTGATGGCGGAATGCATGGCGGCGCCGCCCAATTCCTCAGCTGAAACTTTCTGCCCGATGGCGGCTTGCACGAGCGCAGGGCCGGCGAGGAAAAGGCCGCTGCCGTCGGTCATAAGAACGTGGTCGCACATAACGGGGAGATATCCGCCTCCGGCGACGCACATGCCCATGATGGCCGCAACCTGCGGAATACCCATGGCCGACATGACCGCATTGTTGCGGAAGACGCGGCCAAAATCGTCCGTGTCGGGGAAGACGTCTTCCTGCAGCGGCAGAAAAACTCCGGCGGAATCGACGAGGTAGATGGCCGGGATGCGATTCTCGATAGCAATATTTTGCGCGCGGATGACTTTTTTCGTGGTCATGGGGAAGAAGGCGCCCGCTTTCACGGTGGCGTCGTTCACGATGAGCATGACCATGCGGGTCTGCACGCGGGCGAGTCCGGTGATGACGCCGGCGGCGGGCGCGCCTCCCCACTCTTCGTACATTTTGTGCGCCGCGTAAAGGCCTAGTTCGAAGAAAGAGCCGGGATCGGCGAGAAGGTTAATGCGCTCGCGCGCGGTGAGGCGCGATTTCGCGTGCTGACTCTCGATGGCCTTCGCGCCACCGCCTTCGCGGATCTTTTCCTCTTCGTTGCGGACCTGGGCAACGAGGTCGGCGAGCGCCCGCATGTTGGATTCGAAGCGGAGAGAGCTGGGATCCACCTTGGTGGGAAGGACGTTGTTGATGGAGATGGCGGTGGATTCGGCACGTTCGCGCATGAGGGCAGACTTCGAAACTAGTTGCGAAACTACTTACTATATCAGCGCGGCGAGGCGTGAGCCCATCCGACAGAATGCCATGGGGTGAACGCGTACGCGTCCAGCGCGGGCGCTACAATCGACGCATGTTGCGGAAGTTCGCATCCCGGCCAGACTGGCAGATCGTCATGGCGCTTACCGGAGCGTTGCGCGTTTTTTATTCAGCGATGGCCGCGGCATTCTTGCCGTTCTTGCACCCGGATCCGGCGGCGATTCACAGCAACGCGCTCACTGCCAATTTGCCGGCATCGCACGGCCTGCACTATGCGTTGCTCGGCATTTGGGAGCGTTTCGATACTCTGTGGTATTTGCGGATCGCCGAGCACGGCTACGACCTCCCGCAAGCGGTAGTTTTTTATCCTCTTTATCCGGGGATCATTCGAGGCTTGAGCGGACTGGTCAGTCCCATGGCTGCGGCTTTGTCGATTTCGGCAGCGGCGGCGTTTTTCTATTTCTGGGGACTGCTGCGCTTAGCGCGAAGCGAGTTTCCAAACGCGCAACCACTGCGAGCCGTAATGCTGGCTGCGGCGTGGCCGGCGAGTTTCTTCTTGTTCGCGGGATACACGGAAGCTTTGGCGCTTGCGTTGATTGTTTGGTCGGTCGGTTGGGCACGCGACGAGCGTTGGATGTTGGCGGCGACGTGCGCTTTTGCCGCCGGGTTGACGCGGTCGGCGGGAGCGCTGGCGATTGTGCCGCTGGCCATTATGGCATGGCGAGCGCCTCGAGCGGCGCGATGGCCGGTCGCGATCGTTCCGCTCGGAACGCTGGGATACTGGCTGTGGCTGCACCAGACGGGCCGACTGAGTGCGGCGGCGGCTTATCGGATGTACTGGAACACCGAAGTGGCCAGTCCGTGGACAACACTGTGGCGGGCGTTTCGCTCGCTGGCGGAGAACTTCGACCCCCTGGTGGCGATCAGTATGGTTGCGCTGATTGTCTTCTTCGTTGCGGGAGTGGCGGCGCGGCGGCGGATGCGGTTGGAAGACAGGTGTTTTTCCGCGGCGGTGATCGTGCATCTTCTCTTGCGCCTGTGTTGGCCGCCGCTGCTGGGCGCTCCGCGTTATCTGCTGCCCGTATATCCGGCTTACCTGACGATGGGAGATTGGGCGGAGAAGATGGGGCAAACCCGCTTCACGTTTTTGTGCGGAACGCTGTTTGCCTTCAATCTGGTTTGGATGTGGGCGTTTCTGAACTGGTCGCTGGTGCTGTAAGCGCGTTCAGAGCGTCGATCGCAGTTGGCGAAGGGCTTCCGCGACCGGATCGCCGGCGAGGGCATCCACCAATCCGATTTCGATTGCTCGGGCGGCGGAGACTTTTTCGGCGACGACGAAAAGCTCCAGCGCCCTGCTCCTTCCGATCAGGCGCGGGAGGCGCTGCGTGCCTCCCCATCCGGTCATGAGGCCGAGAGCGGCGCCGCGGTGTCCGAAGATGGCATGAGGGGCGGCGATCCTGCGGTGACAGGCGAGCGCCAGATCCAGGCCTCCGCCCATGCAGTGGCCTTCGATGGCAGCGATGACGGGCGCGGGATAGCCGGCGATTGCGTTCATGAGCGCCTGCCCCATAGCCGAGAATTCGTAGGCTTCTGGGCCGCTGAGCGCAGCGATTTCATTCAGGTCTGCGCCGACCGAGAAAAATTGGCGATTGCCCGCAATAATCAGTGGGCAGAGTTGCTTTTTCAGTTCGCCTTCGCTAATGGCGGCGGTCACGGCGAGCACACACGCACGGGTCAGACGGTTGGTGCCGTCGGGCGAAGTGAGGTGAAGGATGCGCGCCGGACCCTCAGCCTCGATTTGAAAGAAGAGAGAAGACACGGAAACATGATGCACTATTGGTCGAGTGAACGGGGGGCGAGTGGAACGCGCGTTTGCCGCGTTTGGGAGGACAGCAGGCGGCGAGTAAGCAGCCAGCGAGAGCCGCAAGCCGGCTGCAGTTGCTATAATCGTTGTCTGCGTTGTGGTGGGAGTAGCTCAATCGGTAGAGCATCGGACTGTGGCTCCGACGGTTGCGGGTTCAATTCCCGTCTCCCACCCCAAAACCCTCT
>Ga0075030_100002758_pt1 | contig 15978 bp, 11 predicted proteins | sample LitLauG_LLR_2012_FD_71393 | JGI IMG/M metagenome (GOLD analysis project Ga0075030, IMG submission 71393) | Freshwater sediment microbial communities from Pennsylvania, USA - Little Laurel Run_MetaG_LLR_2012 | ecosystem: Environmental > Aquatic > Freshwater > Creek > Sediment | place: USA... | reverse complement strand
CCTGCACCGACTGCCACGTCAACAACAACTACAACCTGACCACCGCGGCGTGCGTGTCCTGCCACTTGAAGGACTACCAGGGCACGACGAACCCGAACCACGTGCAGGCGAACTTCCCGCAGACCTGCGATACCTGCCACGACACTACGTCGTGGCTCGATGCCGTGTTCAACCACGCCACTACCGGCTTCACGCTCACTGGGCAGCACATGGTGCCGCCGCGCACTTGCACTGATTGCCACATCAACAACAACTACAACCTGACCAGCACCGCGTGCGTGACCTGTCACCTGAAGGACTATCAGGGCACGACGAACCCGAACCACGTGCAGGCGAATTTCCCGCAGACCTGCGACACCTGCCACGACACGAATACCTGGCTCGACTCCACCTTTAACCACTCGACTACGGGCTTTACCCTGACCAACGCGCACCTGGTGCCGCCGCGCACTTGCACCGACTGCCATATCAACAACAACTACAACCTGACCAGCACGGCTTGCGTGTCCTGTCACCAGAACGACTACAACAACGCGGTTTCGCCGGTAAACCACGTCCAAGCGAACTTCCCGACCGCCTGCGAGGGCTGTCACGACACCATTCAGTGGACCGACGGTACGTTCAACCATTCCACCACCGGATTTACCTTGACGAACGCTCACCTGGTGCCGCCGCGGGCCTGCACCGATTGCCATGTCAACAACAACTACAACCTGACCAGCACGTTGTGCATCACCTGCCACCAGAATGATTACAACAACGCGATCACGCCAGTGAACCATGTCCAGGCCAAGTTCCCCACCACCTGCGAAAACTGCCACGACACCATTCAGTGGACTGACGGCAAGTTCGATCACTCCACCACCGGATTCACGTTAACCGGCATGCACACGGTGCCGCCGCGCGTTTGCACCGACTGCCACGTGAACGGGAACTACAACCTGAGCAGCACTTTGTGCATCACCTGCCACCAGACCGACTACAACAACACCACCAACCCCGGGCACTCGGCTCAACCGCAGTTCTTCCCGACCACCTGCCAGAACTGTCACACCACATCGAGCTGGCTGAATGCAACGTTTAACCACACCCAATACACGCAGTTCTCGATTAACCACGGCAATGCGAACGGCGTCTGTTCGACGTGCCACATCAACTCCAACGACTATTCGATCTTCCAGTGCACCAACTGCCACCAGAAGGCAGACACAGACTCCAATCACCAGGGCATTAAGGGATACGTCTACAACAGCGTCAATTGCTATCAATGCCACCAGAACGGCGGCGGAGGATAGGACGGCAGAGCAGCAGGCTTCCGGAGTGGGGCGGGGGCAAACGCGATTGAAGAGAGAAAATGAAGGCGGTTTTCGGACAACTCGTGGTGCTCTTGCTATTGTTGTCCGCCGCGGCGGCCCAGACCAGTTCTGCGCCAGCGGTGCTGCAACATATCGCGGCCTCAAGCCAGGGGAACGACGTCGTTGTTGACATTGCGCTGAACGCTCCTGCCAATGCATCGGCCGATGTCGCGGTCCATCCTGACCGCATCCTGGTCGATCTCGCAGGCGCGAACCTGGCAGGGCCGTTTTCGGAAATGGCCGTTGGTCAGAACGGCATCCTGCGCGTACGCGCCGCCCAACACAGCTCCGCCCCGGCCGTCACTCGCGTTGTGGTCGATCTTGACCGCGCCCATCCATACACCATCCGCACCCAGGGCAGTCACGTCTTTCTCACCATCAGTCCAGTTGTTGAAGCCCGCAGGAACCGCTCCGAAGGAGCGCCCGCTGCGGCTACCTCCGGAACGCTCATCGGCCTTTTGCGTCGCCAGCAGAACCGGCCCGCAGGTATTTCCAGCGCGCCTGCCGATGACGTGCAAGCGGTTCCGCTCCCGCCGCTTCCCGTCGCGCACACGGGAATCGAGCCATCGTCCGGTTCAGTTGCCAACTCCACGCCGGCTCCGCCTCCGCCCGTTGCCCATCCCCAGCCACCACCGGATACAAACACTGCCGCCACCGCCCCGGTCAGCCAACCGCAGCCTGTGATGGCACCGCCTCCGGCCACCGGGACTCCGGCCACAGCCAACGCTTCGCCCGCACCTGAGCCCGCGCCTGCGCCAGCGGTTGCAGCCGCGCCTGCAACAGAGGCCGCGCCCGAGGCCGCCCAACCCTTGAACGTCGCGCCAGCTCCCATCGTCGTTCGCTCCGACGATCCTTCGCTGCACACCGTCTTTCACGTCAAATACGTCGCCGATGGCGTTGCCTATCTCGATGGCGGATCATCCTCGGGCCTGGCCGAGGGCATGAAGCTGGTGGTCATTGACAGCCCGTTTCCCGCCCATCAGGGCGAAAGCGTGGACACGTCAGACAAGCGGGTGGTTGCCGAGTTGGAGGTTTCCGGTGTTGCGGAAACATCTGCGGTGACCGACATCCATTCTCCCCAGCGTCCGGTCAAAGTTGGAGACTTGGCATATCTTTCGAGCGCGGATGCGGCAGCTCTGATTCAGCAGCGTGCGCTCAGCGCGACGCGGCAATATCCCGCCGTGGTGACCTTTACCGATGACGACACGCCCGACGAGGAGGCGCGCGTCGATGTGCCACGGCCTCCGCTGCCTTCAGTCAACCGCGGCCGCGGCCGCATAGGTTTTGACTACATTGGCACCATCAGTCACGGCACCAGTTCGCTCACCAGCACCAACCTCGGCATGGTGTTCCGCGGCGACATTACGCGCATCGGCGGCACCTACTGGAACCTGAGCGGATATTGGCGCGGCCGCCTCACCAAGGAGACCGGAAGTCAGCAGACGCTACAGGACCTGCTGAACCGCACCTATCACCTCAACCTGACATACGACAACCCGCAGTCGAATTTCGTGGCGGGGGTTGGCCGGCTCTACCTCCCCTGGGCCCCCAGCCTCGACACCATTGACGGCGGATATTTCGGCTACCGCCCCCGCCATGGCATGACGGTCGGTATCTTTGGCGGCTCAACTCCTGATCCCACTTCATGGGATTACGCTCCCAACGACGCCATTGGCGGAACGTTTATCAACTTTGAAGGCGGTGGCTATGACAATTTCCACTACACCAGCACTTCGGGCGCGGCCGTTAGCATGGTGAACTGGGCCATTAATCGTCCCTTCCTGTTCTTTGAAAACGGGATTTCCTACAAACGTATCTGGTCGCTCTACGATTCCATCCAGTTCGACAGCCCGAAAGGCACCCTGGCCACACCCGCGCCGGGCCCTGGCTTGGGGCGCAATTTTCTCACCTTCCGGGTCCAGCCCGTTCGACGCCTTGAGCTGACCATCAATCACACCTATTTCCGGGATATCCCCACCTATGACCCGACGCTCATCGGTACCGGACTGCTCGACAAATTCCTGCTGCAGGGTGTCAGCGCCGGAGCCAGGGTGGAGGTCGTCAACAATATCTTTGTCTCTGCCACTCTCGGGCAGAGCTTCCGCACCGGCGATGCACATTCGTCGTTGAATCAGATGTTCGGCCTCGAGTTCACGCGCCTGCCCTGGTGGAAACTGCGGGCCGACGCCCACTACGCCCGGTTCAGCAACTCCTTTGGCAGCGGAGGCTACACTGCCTTCACACTGTCGCGCCAGATGACGGATGCTTTACGGTTGGAAATCTTGGCCGGGCAGCAGGACTTCACATCGCCCGTAACCACCAATAACCGCTCCCGCTTCCTTACCGGAACCGTCGAGACCAACTTTGGCCCGCACTACTTCTTGCAAGGCAACCTCACCACCGCGCGCGGCGAACTCAGCTACGACCAGTGGATGTTCACCATGGGCTACCGCTTCGACACCAAGGGGCACAAACAACAATGAGATGGCGTATTCCAGCTCGCTCAATCCGGTTGGCGCTTGCGGTGGGAGTTGTGCCGCTTTGTTTCGCCGTACAGCCAGGAAGCGAGACCACGCCCGAGGCCCAGCGGCTCGAGCAGGTCCTTTCCATCACCGGAAACCAGGTCAACACTTTTCTGGACCAGTTCTCCGACGTGAAGTGCACAGAACTGGTGGTGCAGGAGAAGTTCAGCAAAGACAACAAAGTCGCAGTCAAGGAAGAAGCGACTTTTGACTACCTCATCATGCTCACTAATTCTGGCGGGGAGATAAGCCTCTCGGAATCACGGCTGCCGCTTCACGAAGGCAAGGACAAAAAGAACCGCTCGTTGCTCGTGAGCAACGGTTTCGCCACGTTGTTTCTGGTCTTCCATCCCAATTATTCGGAGAGCTTCAAGTACCGCTGGCTGGGCGAAGAAACTCTTGACGGCCACCGCCTAGCCAAGATCGGCTTCGAGCACGTACGCGGCACCCGCTCTCCGGCGGCCCTGGCCCTGCGGGGCAGGGAATACCCGCTCGAGCTTTCCGGCAGCGCATGGATCGATCCTGACACCGGCAACATCGCGAAAATTGAAGCCGGCATCGGCGACACGCTGCAGGATGTCGGCCTGAAGACAATCTCTTCGCATATTGAATTTTCCCCCGTGCCGTTTGACTCCAGTCCCGCCTACTGGTTCCCCACGACCGCCAGCATTGAGGTCGAGACGCCGCACCAGCATTGGCGGAACACCCATCGCTTTACCGAGTACAAGAAATTCTCCGTCAGCACGGAAGACAAGGTGATTCAGAAACCATGAGCGCACACGCCACCATTGCCCGGGCCGCAGTCCCGGCCACAACCAATCCCGACCAGGGCCATCGCATGCGTCTTGCGGCGGCCTATGGAGTCGCCATCGCACTGATCTGTGCCGTGGCGGTCTACGGTCTCAACTACTACACGCTGAGTGCCACCGACCGTCCCTTTTCGCCCAAGCACGCCATCTTGCGGCCCAGCGGTTACATCGGCGTCAAGCTCGGTATGGTGGGCTTCGCCATGTTCCTGGTGATCTTTCTGTATCCCCTCAGGAAGATGTGGCCATGGCTGGGTCGTCAGGGCCTCACACGCCACTGGCTGGATTTTCACGTCCTGCTCGGACTGGCCGCGCCGTTCGTCATCGCCCTTCACGCCTCGTTCAAGTTTCGTGGATTTGCCGGCATTGCCTTCTGGATCATGCTCGCCGTGTCTATGAGCGGCGTGGTCGGCCGCTACCTGTATGGTCAGATTCCCCGCAGCCTCAACGCTGCCGAACTTTCGATGAAGGAAGTCCAGGAAAACCGCGAGCGGCTGGCCGCTCAGCTAAAAGAACAGCGTCTTTTGCCCGAGAAGGATCTGCAGTCCCTCCTGCGCCTCCCCAGCAAGGAGCGCGTGGACTCACTCCCCATGTTTGTCGCACTGGCCTACATGATGACGCTCGACGTGGCGCGCTGGCTTCGAGTAGCCAACCTGCGGCGCCGCTCGCTCTCGTTTTCGGGCAAGATCACCACGTTGCTGGGCTTTTTGCCCATCCGCAACACGCCCCTGGAGCGGGCCATCACAACTGCCAGCGAAGAAGCAACGCTAGCGAAGCGGGTGGTCTTCCTGGCACGCTCCCAACAGGTCTTTCACCTGTGGCACGTTGTGCACAAACCATTTAGCTATACATTTGCATTGCTGGCGTTGACTCATATCGCCGTGGTGTTGGCGATGGGGTATTTCTGACGCTCTGGTGATTTGGCAACGCTGAAAGAGAAAGAACTGAAGATATGGACACAATCATCGCCCTTGTGATCGCCGCCGCCATGACGTTGTTCTTCCTGCGCGGCTATCTGAAGAGCCTGAAAGAGCGCGACCGCAAGGCCAAAGAAGCTCAGGAAAAAGGCAAGATGTTTTCCGAAGGCCCCAAGGCCCAGCATCCGCACATCGATCCGCATTACTGCATCGGCTGCGCGACCTGCACCACGGTCTGTCCCGAGGGCGACGTTCTGGCCATGATCGGCGCCAAGGCCGCCATTGTGAACGGATACAAGTGCATCGGGCACGGCCTCTGCGCCGAGGCTTGTCCGGTCGGCGCGATCACCATGGTCATGGCCAACCCCACCATGAGCGCTAACGTTCCGCGTATCTCGGCGGAATACGAAACCAGCATTCCGAACCTGTTTATCATCGGCGAGCTTGGCGGCCTTGCGCTCATCAAGAACGCCGTGAACCAGGGCCGGGATTGTGTAGACACGATTACCCGCCGCATGGAGGAGTCTCCCACCCGGCCCCAGGAAAATGTCTACGACATACTGATCGTTGGCGCCGGTCCGGCTGGCATCAGCGCCTCGCTGCGCGCCATCGAAAACAAACTCACGCACATTACGCTCGAACAGGATGAAATCGGAGGCACCGTCGCCAAGTATCCCCGGCAGAAGCTGGTCATGACCAGCCCGGTTGAGTTCCCCATGTACGGCAAGTTCAAGAAGATGGAGCTCTCCAAGGAACATTTGCTGGCGTTCTGGGACATGGTCCTGAATCGCGCCGACTTTAACGCCCGCACCGGAGAAAAAGTTCAGGACATTCAACACGACTCCTCTGGAATATTCACGGTTGCGACCGCGACCAACACCTACCGGGCTCGATCCGTGGTGCTGGCACTCGGCAAGACGGGCACGCCAAACAAACTGGGCGTCAAGGGCGAGGACCTGCCCAAAGTGATGTACCGCCTCATCGAGGCGGACCACTATGTCAACAAGAAGATCCTGGTGGTTGGCGGCGGCGACAGCGCCATCGAGGCCGCCATGGGCCTGGCCAATCAGGCCGGAAACAAAGTCACGCTTTCTTATCGCAAGGAAGCCTTTAGCCGGATCAAGGAGCGCAACTCCAAACGAATTGACGAGTACGCAAAGTCCGGAAAGGTCGAGGTTCTTTTCAATTCGACTCCGGTCGAGGTCAAAACCGAGTCCGTAGCCATCAACGTCAACGGAAACATGCGAGAGATTCCCAACGATTACATGTTCGTATTCGCCGGTGGCACGCCGCCGTTCGACTTTCTGAAGAAGATCGGCATCAGCTTCGGAGACAAGGACCTACTGCAAGAGGTCAGCACAGAGGCCAAACAGGTGGCCGAGTTCAAGAAGCAAACTGTGGAAATGGTGGCGGCAAAGGCCTAACCTGGATTGTCACCGAGCCAAGCGACGGATCTCCCCGCAACCGTTCTGGCCTAGTTTGCCGCGGCCTTGTGCTTCTTTGACATCTTCCGGTGAATGTCCGGCCAGAATTCCTTCACCACAAGCGTGACCGTGTCCAGGCTCAATTGGGTTCCCCAAACGTTGAGTGTGTTGCCCAAGGTTCGATCGGAAGCAACGAACATATGCGGGTTCGTTGGGGTGCTGAGGTACGTGCTTCTGGGATGGTAGCTATACGTTGAAATGGCCGCCGCCGTGGCGGCGCCAATAATTTCAGAGTAATTGAACTGCTTCTTGCCGGAATCGGAACGGGTCACGAAAATTCGGCTGATTGCGTAACCTGTGCGTCGCATCGCCCCGCCCTGGCTCGAATAGTAAAAGCGCGGATCCTGGCGCAGGATAGAGGGAAAGACCGCCCCTACCATGAAGTTCTCGACGATGCTGTCGCCCGCCGTGGTGCCGTAGCGCTGGGCATAGGCCCCCCATCCTTGCCCAAAAGCGGCTTCGCTGTTGTCCGCCTGGCCGATGGCAGATAGTAGCGCCCACCAGGGATATTGGATCGGATCGAAGGTTCCCAATGCCACGACTTTAAATTTGTCCTTGGAGCTCATCGGAGGCAGTTGGGCCTGGGTCTGCAAGGTCAGGAAGTTCGGCAGCGTATAAAACAGACGGTCGTTCGACGTTCCCTCCACCTTGCCCTTGGTGTCGCCGTTCTGGTCAGGAGAAGCCGGACTCTGCTGCGCTTGCCCCTGCTTCGCGGGCGCTGCCGGAGTACCGACTAGAGGCTTCGTACCCTGCTGGCTCGATCCATTCTGCGAAGTCGAATCCGTGGACGACTGCCCTACGGCCGACAACGTTCCGATAGCGATCAGACCGGCAAACGCTGCCGCCCAGCCCAAGTTCTTTTTCAGCAAACCAATATCCTCCCCGCAAGCATGCTGTTCCGCCGGTTCATCAATCTTACCAGCCGGCGCTTAGTTCGAGATCTTTCTAGAAACCAAAAGTCAACTCGGCCGTTACCGTCCGCGGCGTCACATAGTGCGTTCCGCTGAAGGTCGAAAGAAAGTTGTAGAGCACGTAATTGTTGGTCAAGTTGATGACTGTCAAGCGGGCGCCGATTTTGTACCTGTCGCCATGGAACAGGTTGTCGTGTCCGATGGCCAGGTCAAAAAGATTTCGTGCCGCGATCCGCTGCGGATTGTGGTCGTCATTTTCTTTGAATGGCGCAGGCACCTGCAGAAGGGAAGACCCGAATTGCGTCGCCAGACATGAACTCGGCAAAGCCTGCGTCGGGGTTGGGCGCTGGGCGCCGCAAAAGAACCCCGCCTGAAATTCCTGATCTGCGGTCAAGGGCGCGCCCGAGATCGCGTTCACCATCGCGACGTAGCCGCTGGGGATGGTGGAGTTTAAGCCTCCATCGGCGGTGGAAGTCGCCAGCGAACACGTAGCCGTCGCCGCCAGGCAGGGGATAGCGCCGCTTACAAGCCCGCTGTCATATCTCCAGTTGAAACCAAACCACGGCCCGGTCTTCCAGGGTTGGTATTGCAGGTGTGTGGTCTGGTTGAATTTTTCGTCGTGATCAATACGGAACACGCCAGTCGCCGGAGGGATGATGGGCAGCCCCGCCACCTGCGGCAGGAAGAAGCGTGCGGCCACGCCCGACATCACCACCTGCGCCGTAAATCCGCGATAATTGGGGACGCTCACGCGCAGCGCATAGCCCGGAATCTTGGCGTTGTGCCACTCAATCGGGAACGTAATGGGCGTGCTGCCTACGGTCCCAAAATCGTAGCCGTTGTGGGTGTACTTCCAGATGTAGTCACCGCTTACCACAAGGTAACGCCCCAGCGCCTGCTGCAGGCCGGCGTGGAATTCATTGCGATATCCCGGCGAGATTGGTCCGGAGTTGCAGGAAACGCCTGGCGGCGGAACTAATTGGGCCAGAAACGGAATGCTGCACCCAGTGCTGGCAATCACCAGGTTTTCGTTGAAAGGACTCTCCAGAGTTCGGGCATAAGAGACGCGCAGAACGGTGTTGGTCTTCTTGATGTTGTAAGCAGCGCCCAGCCGGGGCTCTGCTTGCCGGTCGCGGGCGAGTCCGTTGTAGAAATCGCCCCGCAGCCCTATGTTGAACGACCAGTTCCCCAGGGCGATCGCGTCCTGCGCGTAGAGCGCCAGTTCCTTCACGTCGGTGTGGCCGTTGAACACAAATGTCGTGTTACCGTTGCGGGTCAGATCGTGGGAAAACAGCACAGGGTTAAAGTTAGGATTGGCCGACCCGCCCGGATCCAGAGGTCCCCCACACTGGCTGGTCATAGTCACCGAAGGATTCGTATTCGGACTGCCACCGGCGTTGAAGCAGACTGGGTTCAACGTCGGGTCCACAATGCCGATTCCGTCAGCTTCGTCGAGGAACGTTTGCGTGTAGGTCGCGCCCACTTTTAATGTGTGGACTCCCTTCACGTAGGAAAGGTTTGTTCGGAGGCCGGCATTCGTAAGCTTCCGGTTCTGGCTGACGGTCTCGCCCTGTAAGTCCGGCGACCAATCCGAAAATACATTGCCGCTGGGGTAATAGTTGTACTGGTCCCTCCGCACAAAGCCGCCAAAAGTAAAAACCGTTTTCGTGTTCAGCACGCGAGTCCAACTCGGGGAGATGTTGAAAGTCTTGATTTGCGAGACCTGGTCGGTTGCTCCCAAAAGAGCACCAGTGGGGTCGGTGAGAACGCCATTACCGTTGATGTTGTGAAACTGCTGGTCGAACGAATTGGGATTCTGAAACCAGGAGCGGGTGTAGCTGACGTTCAGGTGGATCGAGTCCGCTCCCGACAACTGGTAGTCCACCCGGTCAAAGAAATTCTCTTCATTTCCTTTGTCGTGCATGACGGCGAACTCCGGCGGATCGAGAAACCTGCCGCTGTTGAGTCCGTTCGCGGAGACAAAATTTCCCCACTTCTTGCCGCCATAGCCGAGGTTGAACCCCAGGTTCGCAGTGCCAAACGCTCCGTACGAGGCGGTTACGCTGCCGTGGGGCGTCGTCATGCCCTGGCCGGACCGCGTGGTGACGTTGATGACCAGGCTGGTTTTGCCCCCATATTCGGCGGGCGGCGCACCCGCGATCACCTCCATCGACTCGATCGAATCCAACGGAATCTGATTGGAGAACACTTTGCTCTGCTGGTCCGTAATCGGCTGGTCGTCCACGGAAAACGAATTCTCTGCATGGTCGCCTATGCTGTGAAACAGGCCGTTGGAATCAGCCGCCACGCCCGGTGTTGCCAGCGTGACCAGCGAACTCAACGACGATGACGCGCTCTCCAAAGGAAGGGTCTCGAACAATCTCCTGTCCACGTCGGTATGGAACGTGGAATCGGTCTCCACCAGATCGCCGCCGGTTTCCTCGACCGTGACCGTGGTCACCCCGGTCGAAACTTGCATCTGGATTTGCAAGCTCACCGGCACGGTCGACCGCACGCTCACGTCCTCCGCATAGGGAACAAATCCCTTCGCCTCCACCGAAAGGTGGTATGGATTAAAGGGCACGTTGGTAAAGCTGAATTGGCCCGCTCCGTCGGTTGTGGTCGCGCGGTCCAGGCCGCTTACGGGGTTGTGCAATTTCACCGTGGCAAAGGCCACCACTGCTCCGGTAACATCAACAATCGTTCCGCTGATCGAACCGGAATTCGCCGATGTTTGCGCGGTCGCGTCACTACTGGACGCCCGCAAGGCGGGACTCAAAACTACCGCAATCGCCAGCACTCCAATAATAGAAAATATCCGCATGACACCGTCTCCAATAGGCTGTTCACCCTGAAATGTTTTGATTCTTTTAGATGCGCTGCTTACGGGATGAGTTGGGCCACTGGAGGACCGCGAACGCCAAAGGAAGGGGAAGAAATGTGATGCAGAAGCGCAGCCTGCGCCGCGTTAACGAACTCTACGACTACCAGCTGCATGACGTGATCAATCGCTGCTGCCGCCGGCGCCACTTGATGCGTCGCCATGCACAGATTGCAATTGCTGACTGCTCCCAGCCCGTCATGGTTATGAGCAGGCTCGGCCACGGCTGTCCACAACATCAGGGACAGGCAAAAACACGCCGTCAGCCGGAATGTCAGACTCATAAGATTCCCAAAACGAGGCGGATATTTCGAGGATACATCCCCCGGGGTTCACCGGCAACCTCGTGGCAAGTTACTATAGGAACCGAAGCGGCCCGGGCCCCAATCAGGATGCAATTCGCCGCCACTCTCAGAAGCAGGTACGAAACATTTATGTCCGAACCCACCTATGAAGAACTAAAAGCCCGCCTGTCGCAATTGGAAAAGCAGGTGGTCGAGAAGAAACGCGTCGGCGAACTGTCGTTCAAGGTCGGCGATAAAGGCGGCGTCAGCGTCTACGGTCTCGGCCGCTTCCCCGTCACGCTCTACTACGAGCAGTGGCAACGCCTGCTCGGCGCCAGCGAAGACATCAAAGCCTTCCTCGAAGAGAACAAGTCGAAACTGAAGCTGAAGGAGTCGGCATAGCGCTCGGGCCCGAGAACCGAAGGGCAGCCATGGCCAGAGTTGAGGAGCTCCGATCTTTTTTCGCTCGGCTCATTACCGTCGGTTCTGGCCTGGGCGAGGGTAAGGTCACCGCAGCGTTTGCCGCCACGCCCAGAGAGCAGTTCGTCGGACCGGGACCGTGGAAGACATTCGGCCAGGCGGGATACTTGAAAACGCCGTCGGATGATCCTGCGTTCCTTTACCAGGACATCACCATCGCCCTCGCCGAGGACCGGCGAATCAACAACGGGCAACCCCGGCTGCACGCCGCCTGTCTTGCCGCGCTGAACCTGAACGAGGGAGAGACAGCGCTCCACATTGGCGCCGGGACCGGCTACTACACCGCGGTGCTGTCACACCTCGTCGGCCCAACGGGATCAGTGCACGCCTACGAGATCGAACCGGATCTCGCCGAGCGGGCGAAGACCAACCTGGCCAATTGGCCCAATGTAACGGTCCATTGTCGCTCTGGCTCGGCGGGCGAACTACCCAAGACCGACATCATTTACGTGAACGCTGGGGCAACCGCCCCGCTGGATCTGTGGCTCGACGCCTTGCGCCCCGGCGGACGGTTACTGTTTCCGTTGACCCCCGACGCCGCCGGAGGCGATCCCGGCCCCGGCGGCATGCTGCTAGTCACCAAAGCCACACAGAACCAGTTCAGCGCCCGCTTCATTTGCCCGGTCATGTTCATCAACTGCATCGGCGCCCGTGACGAAGATACCGGCAGGCGGCTGGGGGAAGCATTTACCCGCGGCAACCTGAACAAAGTATGCTCCCTGCGGCGCGACACAGAGCCGGATGAAACCTGCTGGTTCGCCGGCAACGGCTGGTGGCTCTCCACGGCTGCGGTCGCTAACTAAAAGTCCTGGGGTCATCCCAAGTCTCGCGTCTTCATCAGCGGGACGAGGGATCTCCCGCAGAGCCGGCGCCAGAGTTCTGCACCACTGCTGCCAACGCAGGTAATCTTCTCGACTCCCCGCACACCCGATATAATAAGAGCACCGTGCCCAAATATTCGATCGTGGTACCCCTGCACAACGAGCAGGAAAACGTCACCGACCTCTACGACCGCCTGAAGGCCGTCATGGAAGGTCATGGCGAGAGCTTTGAAATCGTGCTGGTGGACGATGGTTCCAGCGACAAGACGTTCACGCTGCTGCGCGAGATCGCGGCTGTGGACAGCCGCGTGACCATCGTGAAACTGCGGCGCAATTTCGGCCAGACCGCTGGCCTCGCCGCCGGCTTCGACCATGCCCGCGGCGAGTTCATCATCGCCATGGACGGCGACCTGCAGCACGATCCCGCCGACATCCCGCTGTTTCTGGAGAAGATCGCCGAGGGCTACGACATCGTCAGCGGCTGGCGCAAGGTGCGCGTCGACAATTTCTGGATGCGCCGCATCCCCTCGCGCATCGCCAACTGGATGATGGCCAAACTCAGCGGCGTTGACATTCACGACTTCGGCACCACTTTCAAAGCCTATCGCCGCGACATTCTCGAGCAGGTTCCGCTCTACGGCGAACTGCATCGCTTCATTCCCGCGCTGGCGTCGTGGCATGGCGCGTCCATCTGCGAAGTGCCCATCCGCAACGTGAACCGCGAGCGCGGCGTCTCGCATTACGGAATCACTCGCACCTTTCGTGTGTTCTTTGACCTGCTGACCATCCGCTTCCTGCTGCGCTACCTGTCGCGCCCGCTGCACTTCTTTGGCACCTTCGGCATGCTCAGCATCATGAGCGGCAGCGGCATCGTGCTCTGGCTGATTGCGGAAAAATTTCTGCGTCACGTCCACATCATGCAAACCCACGGCCCGCTGATGATGGCCGCCATGGGCCTGCTGCTTGGCGGACTGAACCTACTGGCCATCGGCCTGCTCGGTGAAATGCAGGTGCGCCACTACCACGAGCCCAGTCGCCGCGCGCCGTATTCGGTAGACCGCGTCCTGCGCTCGCAAAACGAAGAGCAGAACGTATCGGAATAATCGTCGAGTCAGACGAATTTCGCGGCCGACCTCCCGCACGATACCCCGCGGTTCCTGTCCCCCTCGGGGTGAACCGCGCCAACCCTCCCGTCGTATAATGGCCCGTTTGCCTGATCGGGGGCGTTGTCGATGGCACAAACCACACAATACGAATTGCAACTGGCACGCCGCATGTCGCGGCTTGGCACCGAGACCGCGTTTGAGGTCCTAAACCGGGCCAAGGCTCTGGAGAAACAGGGCAAGAGCGTCATCCATCTGGAAATCGGCGAGCCCGATTTCGATACACCCGCCAACGTGATCGAGGCCGGCGTCAGCGCTCTCCACCACGGCTGGACACACTACGGCCCCTCCGCCGGACTGCCCGAGCTGCGCCAGACAATCGCCGACTACGTTGCCCGCACCCGCAACGTAAAAGTTTCCAGCGACGAAGTCGTCGTCGTCCCCGGTGGCAAACCGATTATTTTCTTCACCATCCTTGCTCTCATTGATGAAGGCGACGAAGTCATCTACCCCAACCCCGGTTTTCCGATCTACGAGTCCATGGTGCACTACGTCGGCGGCAAGGCCGTGCCCATCCGCCTGCACGAAGATCGCGACTTTTCCGTCGACGTGAACGAACTGGCCTCGCTCATCACCGACCGCACCCGGCTCATCATTTTGAATTCGCCGCAAAATCCCACCGGTGGCATGATGTCGCGGCGCGACGTTGAACAGATCGCGCAGGCCATCGGCGACCGCAACATCATGGTCTTGTCGGACGAAATTTACAGCCGCCTCGTCTTCGAAGGCGAACATTTTTCCATCATGTCGGTGCCGGGCATGCAGGAGCGCACCATTCTGCTGGACGGCTTCTCGAAAACCTACGCCATGACCGGATGGCGCATGGGTTATGGCGTCATGCGTGCCGACCTCGCCGCCCACGTCAGCCGACTGGTGACGAACTCAAACTCCTGCACCGCCAGCTTTACCCAGATGGCGGGCGTCGAAGCCTTGCGCGGAGATCAGACTTCAGTTGACCGCATGCGCGACGAGTTTAAGAAGCGCCGTGATGTTGTGGTCGATCGCCTGAACAAGATCAAGGGCTTCTCCTGCCGCAAGCCCCATGGCGCGTTCTACGTTTTCCCCAACATCAAAGCCACGGGTTGGAAATCAAAGGCGCTGGCCGACGCGCTGCTGGAGCAGGCCGGCGTGGCCGCGCTCTCGGGTACGGCATTCGGCGATTTCGGCGAAGGCTATCTCCGCTTCAGCGTGGCCAACTCACTGGAGAATCTTGAGGAGGCCATGAATCGCGTGGACGCCTGGACGAAGAGGAATCTTTAAAGGGCCTGACAGCAAGCAAGTCGATTTCGTTCCAGGCAGAGTGGCGCCGCAACCAGAGACTTGGCGTTCTGACTGTAGACGTTCCTGGTGAATAGTGAAGACATTTCAGGAGGCCGTTATGTCCCGCCCCGCTATTGCGTTCGTTTGCCTCTGGACTCTTGGGTTCGTGGTTTCGTCGGTGTCGGCCGCCCAGTCGCTTGCGGCGGGGGAATACGCCAAACATTTTGGCGCACTCAGCCAGCTGACGGTCGCTGTAGCGCAGGCCATGCCGGGCGACCAGTACGGCTTCCGGCCTCATCCGGATTCCATGGATTTTGGCCAACTGATGTCGCACATCGCCTCCACCAACTACCAATTCTGTGCCGGCCTGAAAGATTCCGCTGCACCGGTATTGCCCCCGGCGAGCGGCAAAGATGCAATCGTAAAGTTTCTCAGCGATTCCTTCGATTATTGCGCTGCAGTGATTCCGACCCTTACCGAGGAGCAACTGCACAAGGCCCACGACTCCCCGGATGGACATCTGCCCGGGCGGGAAATCCTGCTGGCCATGTACATTCACGTCGCGCATCATCGCGGACAGGCTGAAATCTATCTCCGTGACAAAGGCATTGTGCCGCCGTCTTATCGAATCTGAGTGAAACCATGCCAGGAAAAAAGTTTAAGAAAATTGAATCCGCACCAAAATCCTCCCGCCCCCACATTCCCGACTACGGCATCAGTGCCGGCAAGAAGGGAATGCTGCCGTGGAAGTGGGCCAGCGACCGTCTGGCCAAGAGTCGTCAGTACTGGCTCGTGACCGTCCGCCCGGACGGCTCGCCGCACGTGATGCCGATCTGGGGCCTTTGGCTCGATAACGGCTTTTACTTCAGCACCGGCCGCAATACGCGCAAAGCCAGGAATCTTGCCGCCAATCCGCGCTGCGTGGTTTGCTCTGAAGACGCGGAGCAGGCTGTGATTGTGGAAAGCGAAGCCGCTGAAGTCGCCGACCAGGCTGCCCTGAAGCGTGTCTTTGCCGCGTACAAGAAGAAATACAAAGTGGACGTCAGCGGCATGGGCTCGCCCATGTATCTGGTGAAACCTTCCAAGGCCTTTGG
>Ga0075030_100002757_pt1 | contig 15979 bp, 17 predicted proteins | sample LitLauG_LLR_2012_FD_71393 | JGI IMG/M metagenome (GOLD analysis project Ga0075030, IMG submission 71393) | Freshwater sediment microbial communities from Pennsylvania, USA - Little Laurel Run_MetaG_LLR_2012 | ecosystem: Environmental > Aquatic > Freshwater > Creek > Sediment | place: USA... | reverse complement strand
GGTCCGGGGGCGGGCAGGGTCGAGCCTGCGGCTCCGCCGATGACGAGGAAGTATCGGCCGGTCCACACGCCGGCAGGCTCGAACTTGGCGCGAAGCGGCGACAGGGCAAGGGCCCGCCACCTGTCGGTGGCGGGGTCGTAGGCGGCTCCTTGGCCAACCTGGGTGCCCTGCGCGCTGTCGCCGCCCCAGAGCAGGACGTCGTGGCCGGACCATGCGGCGGCGGCGAGGCCTCGAGCCGGGACGGGCGCGGCCGGGAGGCGGCGCCACACGCCGGTGGCAGGGTCGAGGCGGGCGCCGTCGGCGTAAGCCGCGGTGAAGTCCCGGTTGAGGCCGCCCCACACGACGAGCTCGCTGCCGGTCCACACCGTGACGGGATGCTGGCGGGGGGCGAGCCCGGAGGGGGCGAGGGTGCGCCAGCGGTCGACGGTCGGGTCGTAGGCGAGCACGACTTCACGTCCGGCGGTGGCGCCGGCCGACGACCACAGCAGCACCTCGTGCCCTGTCCAGACCGCGGTTGGCTCCGCGTCGCGGGGGAGGGCCGTGGGGAGGGGGGCGATGCGATGCCAGGTGTTGGTGGCGGCATCCCAGGCCGCCCCATCGGTGGCAGGAGCAGCGTCCTGCGCGCTGCCGTCCGCCGCGGCCAGGCCTCCCGCCACGATCATCTCGGTGCCGGTCCACGCGCCGGCCGCGAAGGCTCGCGGGGTGAGGGGGGTCGGAGGCAGCCTGCGCCAGGTGTCGGTCGCCGGGGCGTAGGCGGCGAGGTCGATCGAGCCGATGTCGCCACAGCATCCGGCCCCGGCGGTGAGGATCTCGGTGCCGGTCCACGCCGTGGGACGGCCCACCGGCTCCGGGCCGTCGGGGATGAGCGACCAGGCGCCGGCGTCGGCAGCAACCGTCGCGGTGGTGGAGGTCGTCGTGCGCGCGGGCGCGGGGCGGGAGGTGGTGGTGGCCGTTGTCTTGGCGTGGCCCGGAGAGCTCCCGCAGGCGGCGATCAGGGCGAGCCCGGCGACCGCGGCGGCAGTCACGGCGTGCGATCTCACTGCCGTCTCGAGGCGATGTCCCACGCCTCCACCGACCTCGCGGTGCCGGGTCCCACTGCGTTCTGTTCAGAAGGCGCCATCGAAGGACAGCGTCGTCCGAAGACCGACAGGAGAGGAAGAGGCGAACGGCCCATCCGGCGCGCCTCGCGCCGATGCACGGCCCCGACGCCATCCCAGTCCTGGCCGGCGGTCACCTCGAAACGTATCGCCAGCTGGCGATCCTGATCCACAAGTTCGGGCTCGATCGTCGCCAACCCGCCATCGAACAAGCCCGAATGTTCCGGTCGTCGTTCCAGACGCCGCCGGGGACTACCGCGGGATCTACGGCCGTCAGTACACGATGACGGCTGGGCCATCCCGACACGCACCAGCGGGCTCGACCTGAAGACCATGCTCACCGCGTCGCATGTCTACGAGCCCGACCGCGACCGACCGTCGTCTCACCTGGTCACGGGCATCGTGCTGCGCGCCTTCGCCGCACACCCCGACTACCGTCACGCACCCCGTTCACCGTGCCAGCTCCTCCAACACGCTTCCGAGCCCGCTGATCGCACCGCGCAGCTCCTCGTCGGTGATCACGAACGGCGGGGCCATCCGGAGCGTGTGCCCGTGGGTCTCCTTGACGAGCACCCCCCGGTGGAGCAGTGCCTCGCAGACCCGCCGGGCCGGAGGGAGCCCCTCGGCCACGTCGATGCCGGCCCATGCGCCGATGGTGCGCACCTCCGCCACGCCCGCGGGCGGGAGACCCGAGAGCGCCGTGGCGAGCACGCCCCCGAGGTGCGCGGCCCGTCGCTGGGGCTCCCCCGAGGCGAGCATCGCCACCACCTCGCGGCCGATGGCACAGGCCAGAGGGTTGCCGCCGAAGGTGGATCCGTGCGATCCGGGGTCGAACACGGCCAGCACCTCGCGGCGGGCGAGCATCGCCGAGAGCGGCACGATGCCCCCACCCAGCGCCTTGCCGAGCACGAGCACGTCGGGCCGGACGCCTTCGTGGTCGCAGGCCAGGGTGCGGCCTGTCCGGCCGAGCCCGGACTGGACCTCGTCGACCATGAGCAGCATCCCCCGGTCGTCGCACAAGGCCCGCAGGCCCGACAGGTAGCCCGGCGGTGGGATGCGCACGCCGGCTTCTCCCTGTACCGGCTCGACGAGCACCGCTGCGGTGTGGGGACCGACCCGCTCGGCGACGGCGTCGACCGAACCAAAGGGCGCCACGACGAACCCCGGAGTGAACGGCCCGAAGCCGTGGCGAGCGGCCGGGTCGCTGGAGAAGCCGATGATCGTCGTGGTGCGGCCGTGGAAGTTGCCGGCGGTGACCACGATCTCCGCCCGGTTCGGCGGGACCCGGCGGTGCCGGTACGCCCAACGGCGCGCCGCCTTGATCGCGGTCTCCACCGCCTCGGCACCGGTGTTCATCGGCAGGACCCCGTCCATGCCGACCAGCTCGGCCAGTTCGGCGCAGAACGGCCCGAGTTGATCGTTGCGGAACGCCCGGCTGGTCAGGGTCAGGCGGTCCATCTGGCGGCGGGCAGCTGCCACCAGGCGCGGGTGGCGGTGCCCGAAGCTCAACGCCGAGTAGGCCCCGAGCAGGTCCAGGTAGCGCGTCCCGTCATCTCCGGTGACCCAGGCGCCGCGGCCCTCGACCAGGGTGACGGGCAGCGGTTCGTAGTTGGGCGCCGTCCACCGCTGCTCCAAAGCGGCGGTGGAGCCCGCATCGTCCCGACCGCCCGTCCGGGGGCTCATCGAGCGGCGAGGATCGAGGGGTGCCCGGCGCGACGTGCCCGCCGTTCGGGGACGAGGAGCACGGTGGCGCTGACCACGACGTAGGTCCACATCGCTGACGCGATGACGCCGCTGCCACCGGTAGCTGCTCTGGTCCCGCCCGTGACGTTGTAGATCCCGTGCCACGCCGCCACGGCGAGGATGCTGCCGGTGCGGTTGTACACCCAGGTCCATACGATCGCCCCGCACGTCAGACCGAACACGAGCACCGGCAGCATGGCGACGGAGAAGCTCTTGGAGCTGTCGAGGAAGAAGGATTGAGGGATGTGCCAGCCCGCCCAGAACGCGGCGATGATCAGGCTGGCGGCGAGCGGGCCGAAGCGGCGCTGGAGCTGCGGCAAGGCGTAGCCCCGCCAGCCGGTCTCCTCGCCGAACCCGTTGACCACGGTGATCGCCAGGGCGACACCGACGACGCCGAGACCGGCGGGCAGGCCGCTGAAGCGAGCGAAATCGCCGCGGGCGGGCACGTGGGCGCCGACCGCAGCCATCGTGCCGAGCACGACGAAGAAGAAGGCGAGCGGGCTCGCCACGGCCAGCCACCAACGCCACCCGATCCGCCAGCGGCCCATTCGGACGAAGAGATCGCGGATGCCGACGCGGCCAGTGGTCCAAGCGGTCACCGCGAAGGCGGCGAGCATCGGACCGAGCAGGCTCGGCAAGTGCGTCGGCCATCCCCCGCCTTGGAGCACGGTGTGGCCGGTGGCCGCCCAAGGGATCACCCACGCCCAACTGATCCCGTAGGCGAGAACGAAGAAGGCGACGACGCGCTTCGGCAGAAACGGGGCGGTCTGGGCCGCAGGCGGTACCGCCGGGGCCGCTGCCACCGTGGATGGTGCCTTGGCCACCTCGCCTCCTGTCGAATGCGACAACGCCGGCACCCGTTCAGGGGTGAAGCGCTGTCTCGGCACCCCGCAACGACGAGACATGCCCACAACGCCGGTCAGGATCGGCCGGGTGCGTCGCCTGAGGCGCATGCCCGCTCGTCTGCGGCCAAGTGGCCGGTGAACCAGCCGCCGGCCAGGTCGGCCGCGGCCTGCAAGGTGCCGGGCTCCTCGAACAGGTGGGTGGCACCCGGGACGACGGCGAGGGCGCTCTCGCAGCGCAGCTGAGCCCTCGCTTGCCGGTTGAGGTCGAGCACGAGGTCGTCACGGCCGCCGACGATGAGCAGCGTGGGAGCGGACACCGCGGGCAGGCGCGGGCCGGCCAGATCGGGCCGACCGCCCCGGGACACCACGGCAGCGATCTCGGCCTGCGGTTGGGCAGCCGCCCAAAGCGCGGCCGCGGCTCCGGTGCTGGCGCCGAAGTAGCCGACGGGAAGGTCTCGTGTCTCGGGTCGGGTCCGCAACCAGGCGGTGACCTCGACGAGTCGGAGTGCCAGGAGCTCGACGTCGAACACGTTGGCCCGGTCGTGCTCCTCGTCGGGGGTGAGCAGGTCGAACAGCAGCGTGGCGAGCCCGGCATCATTGAGCACGCGGGCGACGTATCGGTTGCGGGGGCTGTGGCGGCTGCTTCCGCTGCCATGCGCGAACACAACCGCGCCGATGGGCCGCTCCGGCACGGTCAGATGACCGGCCAGACGCACGCCGCCGGCCTCGACGACAACCTCCTCGTCTCGGAGGGGCGGGTCGTCGGCCTGAGCTGCCGTTGCCGATGCCGCAGGTCGGCCGCTCCGCTCCAGGCAGTCGACCACCTCATCGTCGGTCGTCTGGGAGAAGTCCACATAGAACTGCCCGATCCCGAAGAACGGCTCGGGGGTGTCGACGCAGACGAACTCATCGGCTGCACCGGCGAGACGGGTCGTCCAGTCCGGCGGCGCCACCGGCACCGCCAGCACCACACGGGCCGCACCACGGGCCCGGGCCAGCTCGCACGCTGCTCTGGCCGTCGACCCGGTGGCGATTCCGTCGTCGACCACGACGACGGTCTTGCGCTCGAGCGGGATCGGCCGCCGGTCCCCCCGGAAGCGACGAGCCCGCCGGTCCAACTCCGCACGCTCGCGCTGCTCCACGGCCGCGAGCTCCGCATGTGAGACGTCCGCAAGCCGGAGCACGTCGACGTTGAGGACCCGAACGCCGCCCTCGCCGATGGCGCCCATCCCCAGCTCTGGTTGGAAGGGGACGCCCAACTTGCGGACGACGATGACATCGAGTGGGGCGCCCAATGCCTGCGCCACCTCGAACGCGACCGGTACCCCGCCCCGCGGCAACCCCAGGACGATGAGATCCTCGCCCCGCAGATGGACCAGCCGGGCCGCAAGTCGCCGGCCCGCGTCAACCCGATCGATGAAGCGCATGTCGACCTCCTCTCTCCAGGATCGGCGCCCCAACCTGCAGGCGCCAGGGTCGATGGTCCCGCCAGATGCGGTCGCTCATCGGCATCCACCACCATGGCCGCTCAGGCGTGCTCTCATCGTGTCGATAGCACCCATGTAGTCCGTCCGATCGCCCACCGAGGAGGCGCCGTGCACGACAGCACGGTCATCGCACCTGTCACGGCGCCGGTTCGCCGTCTGCGGGACCGTCCCATCGTCGATGCCGGCACCGTCGCCGGCTACGGGCCGGTGTTCAATGCCGGGTTGCTGCACCACGCCGGTGTCTACCACCTGTTTGCTCGGGCGGTGCGAGACGGCTACCGCCGCGGTGGCGACGGCGGCCCGCGCTTTGTCGACTACATCTCTGACATCGTCGTGCTCACCTCCATCGACGGACATTGCTACGACTACGGGTACCTCCTCGCCCCCGCCGGCCTCGGCGAAGCGTGTTGCTTCGAAGACCCGCGGGTGCAGTGGGTCGACCACCGCGGCGGACCACGCCTGGTCATGACCTACACCCACCTGCCGGCACCAGGCGCCGGACCCTGGCGCATCGGTGCCCACCAGCTCCGCTGGGACGGGGCGCGCTTCCAGCTGGATGAGTCGACGTGCCGCCTGCTCGGCCCCGTAGGGGTCCCGAACAAGGATGCGGTCATCTTCACCCTCGCCGACGGGCGCGTCGCACTGATCCACCGGATCCATCCCGACATGCAACTCGCGCTCTTCGATGACCTCGACCACCTCTGGGACGCGCCCGAGCAGTACTGGGCCGCCCACCTCGCGGACCTGGAGGGGCACACCTTGCTCAGGCCGTCGCCGGGAGCTCTGGGCATCGGCGCCGGCGCGCCGCCGGTGCGCACCGAGGCAGGATTTCTCCTGTTCTTCCACGAACGGCGGGCCGACGGCGCCTACACGATGAACGTCGCTCTGCTCGACGAGCTGACCGGCAAGGTGCTCAGCCGGCTTCCCGAGTCCGTCCTCGAGCCCGAGCTCCACTGGGAGCTCGCCGGCGATGTGGACCGGGTCGTATTCGTCCAAGGCGCGCACCTCGCCGGAGATGAGGTCTACCTCACCTACGGCGCCGCCGACCGCTGCATCGGCGCGGCGGTGGCGTCGGTGTCTCATCTCCTCGACGTGCTCGCGGCCGCTCGTCGAGACGACCCGACCGCCTGAGCCTGGCGGCGCACGGCCCCGAGCTGGGACCTCGTGGCGACGGAGCACCCCGTTGTCGTATCCGGCTCCGGGTGATCGTGACCGAGGTTGTCGCTCAGGTACACCCGGCGCTGGAAGCTGTCCTGCGGACGCTCCCGAGCGATCACGGCGAGCAGCTGAGGTCGGCAGTGCTCCCGGCGGCCGCAACAGGCACCGCGTCCACCCCCGACGACGAGGTGCCCTTCGACCCTGGCCGGGTTGCCAGCTGGCGCATAGGGTCGACTCGCACGTCCGTGAGCCGTGCGCGGTTGGGTCCGGAGGTGGCGTCATGTCGGAGGACACAGGCAGGCGGATCGTCGTTGGTGTCGACGGCTCCCCGGCTTCGAAGGAGGCTCTGGCCTGGGCGCTGGAGGAGGCCCGCCTCCGGCAGGCGACCGTCGAGGTGGTCCACGCCTGGAGCTTCCCCGCGGTCGGTGTCGCCGCCTACGGTACGACGGCGCTGCCTGTGATCGCCCCCGAGGACCTCGAGAAGGCGGCACGGGCCACGGTCGGCGCAGTGGTCGACGAGATGGTCAGCCACGACCACCCCTACCCGGTGCTCGCCACGGTCGATCAGGGCCACCCGGTCGACGTGCTGCTGGGCAAGGCCCACGGCGCGGAGCTTCTCGTCATCGGCTCTCGCGGCCACGGCGGCTTCGCCGGGATGTTGCTCGGCTCGGTGAGCGGACATGTCGTGCAGCACGCCCCCTGCCCGGTGGTGGTCATCCGAGCGGCGCTGCGCTGAGCGCCGCCTGGCTGGTCCCCGCCGCCGGGCGGCGTGGTCGACGGTGACAGATCCCGGCGCAGACAGGTCCCGGGCCTGGTGGCACCCACGGCTGGCCGTCGTCAGTGCTCCCGGGGGAGCGCGCCACGTCGAGTCAGCGGCGGCGGCCGACGACCCATGCTGTGGTGGCGCAGCCGGCTGCGGTCCAGGCGAGGAGCACGAGGAACGAGGTGGTCACATGGGTGGCCGTGCCGGTGGTGAGGCCGCCGCGGATGACCACGGCCATGTTGTAGGAGGACAGCACCCGGTGGATGGTGTAGAGCCAGGTCGGCAACGGCAGTGCCGGGGAGTGCGATCAGGGTGTAGAGCAGGAAGATGGACGCTGCCTGGGCGCTGCGGGGTGAGGGACCATCGCCGGTATGCCGGCGATCAGGCACACCGTGTACGACGCCGCGGCGGTGACCGAGCGGCCGACCGGCATGGAGCGCAGGTAGTCGTGGCTGCCGTTGACCCGCTGGTCCGCCACGAGCTGCGTGCTCGTCGCCCGTGCCACGGTGCCCGTCGAACGCGGCGCGCGCCGACGGGCAACGCCCGGGTCCAGGTGCTGGCGAACCCTCGGACCGGTCGGAGCGGCGCTGCTGGATGGACCGACCGCGCTCACCCAACAGCGACTCAGCGACCAGGATGACGGTACGGGCTAGCCTCTCGCCTCATGACCGATCACCTGCCAACTTCCACAACAGTATCGGACATCGGTGTGGCCATGTTCACGGTCGCCGACCAAGACGCAGCCCTCGCCTTCTACACCGACAAGCTCGGGTTCGAGGTACGAGCCGACATGCGGTTTGGTGAGCAAGGCGAGATGCGTTGGCTGGAAGTTGCACCGCCCGGATCACACGCACGGCTAGCGCTTAACCCGCCGATGGGCGGCCCGCCCGGAGGCGGCTCGATCGGTGTCGAGACGACGGACGTGATCGGCGAGCACCGGCGGCTCAGCTCCATGGGTGGCATCGACATCGATCATGAGCCGATGCGCGCACCCGGCGCACCGCTGCTGTTCATGCTGCGCGACCCCGACGGAAACCACATCGCCGTTGTGGAAGCACCACCGACCGAGTAGCCAGACCGTCGCGCAGTCCGCAGTGCGCAGTCCGCCGCCGAGACGACGGACCGGCGCCGCGCGGGCGTCGCCTCCTTCCGGTCATGCAGTGGTCAGCCGGTTGGCCACGGGCCGATCCGGCATTCGCTGGCCTCGCCCTCATGATGTGGTCCCCGGTGGTAGGACCCGTAGCGACGGCAGCCGAGGGCGATGTCGTGGCGTGGCAGTGGCTCTGCCTGTTGTCGCGCCTGGCTGCGAAGCTCGGTGCGGTCGGGGGCGAGCGAGCTTGACCGAGTGCGCGAGATCTTCCACGACAATCACGACGACGACGGGGTGTCGGTGTGGTGTCCTGCGAGGGCTTACTTCGGCTTGAGCGAGCGGGCGTAGGCCGTTCCCTGCTCGACCCATCGGGCGAGGTCGACGTCTTCGGCGAAACCGTTGACGCCAACGTAGACCATGCCTTTCATCGATCTGCCCGTGAAGTCCATCTCGCGGGCGTGCGGTTGCTCGAGGGAATCAGACCAGGCCTCAGGCCCCACACGCACCATCAGCTCGTTCCCGACGATCCCGCAAGCCATGTTGCCGGCACAGAGGAAGCACAGTCCGCCGAACATCTTTCGCTCCTGTATGTCCACCTCGTCGGCAAGAAGGGCACGGACGCGCTCTGCGAGGCCCTCGTCAAACGCCACCCCAGGAGCATACTGAGCGACTCCAGGAATCATGTCGTGTCTCCAATGGCATTGCGCTCCTCGACGCGTGGGGGTCCTCAAGGTAGAACGAGTCAGCCGCCCAAAATGTGACACCGCGGGGACGAGTGAGAGTCCGACCGGCTCGCGGGGGCCGCGCGTCTCACCGTGTTGGAGGTGCCGGGCCCCGTCCGGGCGCGCTTCGGATCGACATGCGAGGCAGCAGGACTCGGGATGTCGTGGGCGTTCCTCGGCGGGTTTCAGCCCTTCCTCTCGCCGTAGGCGCCGATCCAGAGTCGCGGCTCCCGGTCCGGGCCAAGATGTCGCGGCGGCCGCTCGGGGCGAAGAGCTCGGCGCGTCGAGGCTCGACCAGGGCGGTGGCAATCGGTTGGTCGAGCTTGACCACCAGGTCCGCCAGTCCGGAGGACTGTCGGCCACCCACGGAGGATCTCCAGGCAAGGCCCGGCGTGGGCGAGAGGCATGTTGGTCGAAGCCGCGCTCTCCGCGTCGAGGTCGCCGGGTCCGCTGCGTCCCTTCCATCACCGGGTCAAGGCCCGCCACGGGTTCCAGATCGCTGCGGTGGCCACCGCCGAAAACTACTGGTCATCTGCTTGGGCGCGCCTCCGTCGAGGAGGCCCCGCCGGGCCGGTCGCCGCCTACTCGCTCATGACCGTTCGAGAACAAGAACGAGCCGTCTTGGAGCAAGCCGAGGCCGCGTATCGGCACAGGGTCGAGCACTGGCGGCCGCAGCGACCGCCGGGAAACGCACTCAGCTCAGCGAGCTGCCAACGGCTCCTGGCCCATTGTCCCGCGACGCTCTGACCCGGGCCGTCAAGGCGTCCCCTGCGGGCGGCCTCCGGCCGGTCTTGACGACTCGTGCGGGGACAAAAAGGATGTCAGCTCGGTGTTATCGTCGGACACGTCGCTCCCCCGCGAAGCTGACGTCGCCGCTGTCGCGGGGCGCCAGGCCGACACCTGCCGGGGTCGGAGGCTTGGGTGAGGGCTGGGTTCGTCGATCCAGGAGGGAGACCAATGAGCACGACGACCCTCCCGGTGCTCTTTGACTCGTCGGGCACGAAGAGCCCGTGGGCGGTCGAGACCCACGGGCTGACGAAGCGATTCGGGGACAACGTCGCTGTCAACGGGGTGGAGCTCCTGGTCCCTCGGGGATGCGCTTTCGGCTATCTGGGCCCGAACGGGGCGGGCAAGACGACGTTGATCCGGGTGCTGCTCGGGCTGACCCACGCTGACGCGGGCACGATGTTCGTGCTGGGCTACCCGGTTCCCCGGCATCGCGATAGGGCCCTGGCGCGTGTGGGTGCGATCGTTGACGAGCCCCGGTTCCACGGTCATCTCACCGGGAGGCAGAACCTGCAGGTTCTCGCCGCTGCCCGCGGGCCGGCCAGCGCATCGGGCCGTCACTGGAGCGGGTCGGTATTTTGCACCGCGCCGACGACGAGGTATCCAAGTACTCGATGGGCATGCGGCAGCGCCTTGGCGTGGCGGCCTGTCTGATCGGGGACCCCGAGCTGCTGATCCTCGACGAGCCGATGAAACGGCCTCGACCCGGCGGGCATGCAGGATATGCGCGAGATGATCGTCTCGCTGGTGGCCGAGGGCCGCACGGTCGTGTTGTCCTCGCATCTGCTCGACGAGGTGGAGCGGACCTGCGACGCGGTGGCCATCGTTGACCGGGGCAGGGTGGTGCGCCAGGGACCGATCTCGGAGTTGCTGGCGGGCACGTCGCTCATGCTCCAGGTCGAGTGCTCCGATCCCGATCGAGCCCGCACGCTCATCGCCGCCATCGCCAACGGCGCGGCCGATGGGACCGAAGTCGCCGCCGACTCGACCGGGCTGGGTGTCACCCTGCCCGCGGGGACCGGGCGCGCGGTGAGCGCCGAGATCAACCGCGTGCTCGTCGAAGGCGGGATCTCGGTGTACCGCCTCCAGGTACTGCATGCTTCGCTCGAATCGTGGTTCCTTCAGGTCACGAGCCGACTGGGAGAATCGCCATGACGAGGCAACCTGACGCAACGGCGTCGGCCCCTGCTTCTGTGCCGCTGGGGGCTCCTGTTGGGACAACACGGGACCGCCGGGGATCGTGGATCCCGTCGGGGGCGATGATCACCACCCGGTTCATGGAGCTGCGGAAGCGTCGAGGCCTCATGCTCACCCTGATCCTGGTGACCGTCGGGATCCCTACGGTCTTCCTGGGCATTCGGCTGCTGCTCCACGCCTTTGCGCCCAAGACCTATGGGCCTGCGGGCGGCTACGCCATCTACGGCGCGCTGGTCGCCGGCGTGCTGTACATCTTCGGCTTCATCGTGGCCGCCACCCTGGGCGCCACGGCGGGATCCGCCGACCTCAACGAGGGGATGTTGCGGCATCTGGTGGTGACCGGCCGCTCCCGCCTGGCGCTGTACGCGGCTCGGATCCCGGCGGGACTCGCGGTCATCGTGCCGTTGGTGGCGGTGGGCTTCACCATCGTCTGCACGGTGTGTGTGCTCGCCGCGCCGACCCGGCTCGAGTTCGACGGTGTGAACGTGCCGGTCCACCTGTCGCGCGCCGGCTTTGAGAGCTGGGCCGCCGACCATGCCGACGAGGTCATCTGCAACTTCAACATCAGGATCGGACCGACTTCTCCCCTCGCCGGGGTGCTCAACGGCCCATGCGCCAACGGCCCCGGCGGCGGCCCGGCGACCCTCCAGCAGCCTTCGGGGTCCCAAGGCCAACCGCAACCCTCCCAGGCCCAGATCAGACAAGCGGCCAGCGTGATCGCCGGCGTGAACTACTCCGACTACGCCCGGCTGTTCCTTTCCCCGTCGGACTCGCTGATGATCAAAAGCGGGTTGTGGCTCGAACTCGAAGCCGTCATCGGCTTCGTCGTCGGGCTGGGGCTCGGATCGCTGATCGGGCAGCGGACGTTGGCAGTGATCTTGATGATCGTGCTCGAGGTCGTCCTAACACCCATTCTCTCCAGGGCGCGCATCGCCCACCTGTCCAACCTGCAGCGCGCGGTGGTCGGCCTCGCCACCGCCCACCTCGCACCGGGCGGGCTCCCCGTGCTCGGCGGCGGCAGCGGGGGGCCCGGCAGCGGCGGAGGGAATCCCGCGCTGCTGCCGGAGTCCACCACCGTGGCCGTCTGCGTCATCGCCGCGTGGCTAGTCGGCTGGTCAGCCCTGGGCGCGTGGCGAATGATGACCCGAGACGCCTGAGGACGGGCCGTGTCGAAGGCGGATCAGGATCAGGGGACTACTAGGCTCGCGGCATGCTCGCGATCGCCACCCAGGCCCCAGACTTCACCCTGCCCGACCAGGAGGGTAACGCGGTCTCGCTGGCGGACCAGCGCGGCCACTGGGTCCTGTTGTGGTGGTATCCGAAGGCGTCAACCCGGGGCTGAACAGCCCAAGGCCAGGCTCTGCGTGACAGGGCCAGCGAGTTCAGCGCCGCCGACTGCATCGTGCTCGGCGCCTCGTTCGACACCCCGGAGGAGAACAAGGCCTTCGCCGATACCAACGCGTTCGGCTACCGGCTCCTCTCCGATCCCGACAAGCGCGTCGGCACACTGTATGAAGTCACCAGGGGGCCGGACGACGAACGAGGCGACTACGCCTTGCGCTTCGCCTATCTGATCGGCCCCGAGGGCAGCGTCCGCAAAGCCTACGAGGTGAGTGACACCGCCGGGTTCGCAGCTCGTGTGCTCGCCGACCTCGACGCCCTCCGGCGAGGCTGAAGCGCCAGGGCACGCCATCGCCCAGGACCTCAAGGATGATGGCGGGAGATCGGATGAAGTGAGCACAACACCTCCGTGGATACGCGGCGCGCTCGGAGGGACTCGAACCCCCAACCTTCTGATCCGGGTCAGAGGATCGACCTGTGGTTCGCCTCGTCACGGGGGGTTCTTCGCGGTGGGCGCATCCTCACCACCCACTCGGCTTTGTCGGCCCCATGCTCGGTGACCTCCTGCGCGGGGTCCCCCGGGGTGAGCGCACCGCGAAGAACGTCCCGACCCGTCGACGGAGCAATGATCCGGCCCCGGTCTGGCAGCGACATCAACGCGCGTACGGCGATGGTGCACGCCTGCTGCCAACGGCGAGAGGAAGCTACGGGCCGTTCGGTGTGGGCCGAAGGCGTCGGCGGAGCGTCTTTTCGGTCGCGTTGTTCGCTGCGTGGTTGGAGCGGCGGTCGCCGAAGTTCCTCGACCGGCGACTCACATCTTCGTCGATCCTCAACAACGCTGGCGCCTTCGTCGCCGGGCCGTGCGAAGCGTGATCAACGGCGACTTCGCCGGGCAGGTCACCAGACTCGAAGCGGTCCGCCTCCTTGTCACCCCCGCCTCTGAAACACGCACCCCTGTGCTGCGCCGGCGTGGTGCGGCGACTCGCCGCCCGGCTGCATCGATCGTCGATCCGGTCGCGACGCAGCGGGGCTGGTCAGGTCAGGGTGCGGGGATCACACCGGCACTTCGTTCGAGCTGGTGGCGGGACCCCTCGACCGCGAGCTGGCCGCGCGGCGATCTGGTTCATGCCGGTTCGCCGCCGGAGGCTGTCGTGCTGGTGGAGCCAGTGCGAACACTGAGGGCGCCGAAGCCGAGTTCGGCACCGAGGTAGGCCCAGAAGGTCCAGTCGGGCTCGGGATGGTCGACCAGCAACGTGGCCAGCCGCACGATGCCGGCGCCGAGCCAGGTCGCTGCGACGGCCCGCTGTGCCGCGGGGTCGCGGCTGAACAACGCCCATGCGCCAAGTGCTGCGTAGGTTCCTCCGAGGCCGGCCCGGGTCTCGGCGACGCCTCGCGGGCCGGTGGCAAGCACGCCGAGTGAGCTGCCTACGCGGAGGGGCGCCACGACCCCGGCCACGCCGGACAGCATGAGCGCTGCGCTCGCGATCTGTCCCAGCTTCATTTGTGCGATCGTAGCCTCGGGCGGTCACCTCGCCGGCCACGATCTCTGGGTGGTTGTTGTCAGGGAGGATGGTTTGCCGTTGGCCGCTTCAGTCAGCGCCGACGGCGGTGGGACGTGTCGTCTTGTCGGGCTGTCCGTGGCGTCTGGAAGACTGGTGGCGTCGCAGGCCCAAATACTCGGTTCAGCTCGAGCCCCGGTCAGGATGCAGGTGCTGCTCGGTGTCTGGGAACGGTGGCGCGGTCGACCCATGGTCGGAACCCCCGTAGCCGTCCCACCCGCGGTCCACCGGCGAGCACGGTGGCTCTGCCGACGTCGTTTCGTCGCTGACCATGCTCGCCGCGCTGCTGAGCCTACGTCGCAGGTATGTGTGGGCGACGGCTTCGGGAGGCGGGTCCGCCAGGGCACGGGACTGTCAGAGGGGCGCGATGGCGTCGAGCGCGGCGATGGTGGCGGTATCGCGGCGGACCGTACCGGTAGCCGCGTTCTTCTCGAGATGACCGGGGTGCGACGTCTCGGGGATGAGCGCCGCACCCCGACCGCTACCGGGTCCGAAGTCTGGACGTGGCCAGCGGCCAGCTCAGCCCCGTCTTCACCTGCGACAAGACCATCGACACCGAAGAGATGCAAGGCCTCTCCGGCACCCAGGTGTTCTCCGCCAACGGCCCCAAGGGGCTCACCCTCTACACCCTGTACTCGCGCGCCGACGCGGCCGGCAGCTACGACGACGTGCACGCCCTCTCCCTCGACGGCACCACACCCACCGTCGCCCTGACCGCGGACGACAACACCCTCTGGGTCGGCCTCGGGGCCCAGATCGCCGCCCTCCGTTCGACCGACCGGCAACCGACCACCACCACCGCCACCGACGGGCCCGTCTACGTGCTCGGCCGCGGAGCCGACACCACCGTCTACGCCGCCACCGCCGCCGCCATCGAGGCACTCTCACTCGCCACCGGCGCCACGCACGCGGTCGCCACCATCGACACCCCACCCACACGCCTCGCCATCACCAACCCCACCGCCGGCAGCGGGAACACAACCAACCCGGCAGCGCCGACGAGTACCGGGACATGAGCGGGTCCCGTCAATCACCTCAACCGGGCGCCCGCCGCCAGGCTCCTGCGGCCAGGTCCGGCCCACTTCGGCGACGGCTTCGCGGCCGAGGACACCACCGAAGAGGGTTCCCGGGACCGCCAACCGTGGGGACGCGCGTCGCTCAGATCGACCGTCCTGGCCACTGCCCGCGGTGAGTCGCGCTCCCCGGGCCCTCAACACGAAGACCTGCGGGTCCCACGGCACTTCCCCGCTACCTCTTCGCTTCGGTCAGGGCCGCGTCTGCCGCTGGGGCTGCTTGTGACCTCAAGCGGCCTGGGCTCGGTCGGCTGACTGCCCAGTCGCTCATGGCTCACTTCGTGCTCGCGCTCGGAGCGCACGTGCGGATCAGGGATCGACGGTGCGCTATGCGCGGTCGTCGGCCTCGGCTGGTCCGCCCTGTAGTGCGCTGCTACAGGTCGTCCCTGCTCGACCCCAGTGATGGTTCTGCGCGCTATGCCCACTGACCGCGAGGCGCGTTGATCTTCGAGGTTCGGGGTGCTGGTCGAGCCACCGCCGGCGGCGCTGGCAGCGGCGAAGTCGCGGACCCCGTCGTCGGCGGCGCGGTCGTCGGCGGCGATGGTGGTGTGGTGTTGGATGGCGTGGGCACGAGTGCGGTACGGGCGGCCGAGGTTGGTATGCACGGACCGGCGCTGGCGGACGGTATCGGGCTGCATGCGGCATGGCGGCCCGCGGATAGCTCGGCCGTCACACCGACGTGCATGGTCTGGCGCGGCACGCCCACCGGAGCCGCTGCCAGGTCGACGCGATCCGCCGCTTCATCGGTGGATCAGCCCGACGCCCGGGCGGAACTCTGGCCCGATGACTGGCCGCACGACGCCGACGCCGCCGTGGACGACTTCGGTGTGGTCACCGGCGGCGCCGTGTTGATGGAGTCGATGGTCATCGCCGGCGGCTTGTTCACGCCGGGGTCGACACTGATAGAGCCGACCAAGCCCTCCTTGAGCGTCGCTGAACCGCTGATGGCGAAGGCGACGGCGGTGCTCTTGGGGATATGGAACCCGAAGCGGTCACCCGGAGTTATAACCAGAACTTGTGGATCGACCCCCTGATCGAGGGCGCGGCGTACCTTCCTCGTTGACCAAAAACGAGAGCCGGCGGTGGAACGCCGGCGAGGAAGGAACGCCGATGTTGAG
>Ga0075030_100002755_pt1 | contig 15988 bp, 7 predicted proteins | sample LitLauG_LLR_2012_FD_71393 | JGI IMG/M metagenome (GOLD analysis project Ga0075030, IMG submission 71393) | Freshwater sediment microbial communities from Pennsylvania, USA - Little Laurel Run_MetaG_LLR_2012 | ecosystem: Environmental > Aquatic > Freshwater > Creek > Sediment | place: USA... | reverse complement strand
TGCCATCTGTGGTGGAACGATCCCTGCGCGCTGCGATACTTTCAGAAAGATGCTTCACGGCCGTATTCTCCGGTCCCCCTAAGTGTGGCTCTGGGGGCTGATAAAAAAAGTGCGTGGATTTCCGCTGCACGTCGAAACTTAAACAAACGGGGAGGATTCACAGACGCAAAGTCGGGGGCATCCTTGCGGCAGCTACGTCTACTGCTCGTTCAGGCCTGCTAGGAGCGTTGGACCAATCATCTCTGCTGGCCAATTTGCATCATGCACTCGATAACGTAATCCTGTTCGTCGTCCGTCATTTCGTAGAACAGAGGCAGCACCAGCGCGGTATCGGTCACCAGATTTGTGACCGGAAGTTGAGCATCCCATTTGGCATCACGGTATGGCGGTTCACGGTGGATAGCCATGATTCCTCTGCGCGACGACACGCCCCGATCCAACAGTTCCTGCATCAACTGGTCGCGAGTGACCGGCGCATCGCTCTGCAACCGGACCATGTAGGACTGGAAGTTATGGCGGCAATTCTCTGGCTCCGTGGGGACAACGAGCCAGGGGATTGCCGATAGCCGCTCAGAGTACCGCAACGCCTGCGACCGTCTCCTGTCCAGCATCTCCGGAAGCCGATCCAACTGCACGAGGCCGATCCCAGCCTGCAAATCGGTCATCCGGTAGTTGTAGCCGACCTCGTCGTAGCTTTCGACCACGACCTTGGATGCGCTGTGCCGGGCGAGGTCCGATACGTTCATTGCATGCTGTCGCATCCTGCGCATGCGCGCCGCTGCTTCGCTGTCGGCGGTCGTGATCATGCCACCTTCCCCGGTGGTCAAAATCTTCCGCGGATGGAAGCTAAAGCACGCCATGGAAGAGTGCGGAGACCCGATCCGCTTGCCCTCGTACTCCGACCCAATGGCGCATGCTGCATCTTCGACGAGAGCCAGGCCGTTGCGAAGGGCTATTTCAGAGACTTCCCGCAGAGCACAGGGCAAGCCAATCTGGTGGACTGCCAGGATTGCCTTCGTCCGCGGTGTGATGGCACTCTCGATGCGACCCGGGTCGATATCAAAAGTGATGGGATCGATGTCAACGAAGATCGGCTTTGCCCTCGCATAGACAATCGCGTTCGCCGTAGCCACAAAAGACAAACTCGGACAAAGTACCTCGTCTCCGTAGCGGACACCCGCGGCTACCAGCGCCAGATGCAAAGCGGTCGTGCACGAGGAAACGGCAATTGCTTCCCGCGCGCCCACATACTTGGCAAAACGTCGCTCGAACTCGGCTACACGCGGTCCCTGACTTACCCAGCCGCTCCTGAGTACTTCGACAACAGCCTTTTCCTCCGCTGGCCCAAACGATGGCCGCGCAACAGGAACGGTCTTCGATACCACGCTGCTCATACCGCCTCCACCCCTTCCGGCACGACCCTCACGCTCTGGCGCCAGCGGATCAGTTCCTGCAGCCCTTCCCGCACAGAAACATTCGCTCGAAAATCCAGAAGTCTCGCCGCTTTCTCAACCCCTGCACGTCGCGTTTGCACATTCGCCACCTTGCGCATTTCGCGGTGCTCCGGGCGCAGAGCGGAACCAGACAATTCGAGGAGCAGGTCACACAACTCCTTCAGGCTGGTCTGTACGCCGGTGCCCACGTTGAAAACCTCGTCCGTCACGTCGCTCTGCGCGGCGAGCACGTTCGCACGGGCAACGTCGCCCACAAAGACGAAGTCCAGGGACTGCGTGCCATCGCCAAAAATTAGGGGCGGTTGATTGGCTTCGATTGCATCCATCCAGCGAATCAAAACTTCCGTGTAGACGCCCACGATGTCCATACGCGGTCCGTACACGTTGAAATAGCGGAACGCTACGTAAGGAAGCCCGTACGTCGTGTCGTAGGCGCGCAGCATCTGTTCACCGGCAATTTTTCCTGCGCCATACATGGTCCGATTATTAAAAGGATGGCCTTCGTCCATCGGCAGATACGAGGGCTCCCCATAGACCGAAGCCGACGAAGCGGCCACGACCTTCTTGACTTTGTGGTGGACCGCTGACTCCAGGACGTTGAGCGTGCCGTTGATCAGAACCTCCACAGCCTCACGTGGCGCTTCAGCGCAGCGCGTGATCCGGAGGGCCGCCTTGTGAAACACGAAGTCGATGCCTGCCATCAAGTCGTCGACCAATGCAGCATCGCAAATGTCGCCCTTGATCACCTTAACGCCGCCCCGGTCTTGGGCAGATGCAAGATTGCTCCAGTTGCCGCGGACGAAGTTATCCAGAACGATTACTTCAGCTGCTCCAGCGTCCAACAACTGGTCGACGATTGTGCTTCCGATAAATCCGGCACCACCGGTCACCAAACAACGTGTTCCTTCGATTCGGTTCATTTTCCCTCCGGGAGGAGTACTGCCAGTGGTATACCCACGAGTCTTGATACGGGAATGTTTATCCTACGCAACAGCCATGATGTTGGACTCCACATCCTCACGCGGGCCGATTGCATTGGGCAGTTCGATGGGCTGCCCGTTCAATTCCATGGACTGCTGCGCAGCTTCGAGCAGACGAACGACACGGTAGCCGGCATAGCCGTCACTGATCGGCAGGCGCTTTTGTGCGATCGAGTCGACGAATTCCCGCGCCATCAGCCGCAAGGCTTCCGTTGTATCGAGGTTGGGAGCAACCATGTCGCCATTCCGATAGTTCGCGAGCAGTCGCTCGCGACTGCGTGGATCGTGGTTCACCGTGATCCCCTTGTCATAGATCCGCACTTTTTCTGCGGTTTCCATGTCGTCGTACACAATCATCTTCTTCGTGCCTCCGACCAGCGTGCTGCGCACTTTGACCGGCGCCAGCCAGTTCACGTGAAAATGAGCGATCATCTTGCTTTGAAAGTGAGCGGTCACATAAGCAATGTTTTCAAACGGACAATCGAGATGCTTCGCTCCCGTCGCCGAAACCGCAACTGGCTCCTCCGCACACAGGCGATCCATGATGGAAAAATCGTGCGGCGCCAGGTCCCAAATCACATTGATGTCTTTCTGTACGAGTCCGAGACTGATTCTGACCGAGTCGAAGTAGAGGAGGTCGCCGATCTCCCCCGCATCGATGATCGATCGCATGTGGCGGACTGCCGATGTGTAGATAAAGGTGTGGTCGACCATGAGGGTGCGATTGTGTTTGTCAGCAAGTTCCATCAGATCGAGAACTTGCCGCGTGCTGGTCGCCAGCGGTTTTTCCACCAGCACGTGCTTGCCAGCCAGAAGCGCCTGCTTGGCGAATGGGTAGTGCGTCGAAACCGGCGTCGCGATCACAACCGCGTGAATGCGCGGGTCGGCCAGGACCTGCTGGAAGTCCCGCTTCAACTCAACCGCCGGATAGCGCCGCTTCGTGCGCGCCAGAGCACTCAGGTTGAAGTCGCAGACGGCAGCCACTTCAATGTCCGCTAGCTCCGCGAAGTTGCGGATCAGGTTTTGACCCCAGTAACCGCAACCGACAATTGCGACTCTGATCTTACTCATGGTTGCCAACCTCCGCATCGCTCTTTGTCATAGTGCGGTCCCGCTCGGATGGTTTTTCCGAGCTACCCTTGCGCCGCGAACGGCGCACGCGGGCCGGCACTCCGGTCGCGATCGCGTAGGTAGGAACATCCTTGGTCACCACGGCACCCGCGCCCACGATCGCGTGCGCACCGATTCGTACCCCGGGAAGGATCGAAGCATTCATTCCGATGTCCGCGCCTGTCTCCACGACCACTGGCTTGATCACTAGATCGGTCGTGATGATCGGCTCGTCAATCTGCTCCCCGGTATGGACTGAACCAAGTGCCTTCGCCCCGGGTCCCCAGCCCACGTAGTCTTCAAGAGTCAACTCCCTGGCATCGAAGTACGCCTGCGGCCCGATCCAGACGTGATTGCCAATCCGGCAAGTCCCGTCGAAGCGGCCCTGGATCATCACCTGGGACCCGATGAAAACACAGTCGCCGAACTCCATCGTTTCCGGATGCTTCAGCACGACACCGACTCCTACTTGCAGGTCGTGGCCGGCGGAACGGCACAGTGAACGCACGAGCACGCGGCGCATGAAGGCATCGAAGGCGCTTTCTCCCATCCGGAAACGACTGAACAATGCATGCAGTTCGTCCCGGTTAGTCGTTTCACGAAGCCAATCGGCAAAGTCGCGCTCCCACGACGGATCTTTACCGACCTCACGCCGGCCAAAAGTCGCCGTGACTTTGCGAATCAGCAAATCGCTGCTTGTTTCAGTATTAGACATGAAAAATAGACTCCGATCGGGTACCAGATGGCACCAAGAAACGGGGGAGTTGGGAAAAGGAAAGGGGGACTTTCTGCATCAATGCGGACGCTCTGTCCGTCGTTTACACCAGAACCGCTTTTCTCATAAGCCGCGCCGGGTTCCCTGCGACGATGGCGTTGTCGGGAACGTCGTGCGTGACCACGCTGCCGGCGCCGATCACCGCGTTCTCTCCGATCGTAATGCCGCAGAGAATCGTCGTGCTGGTGCCGATCGATGCTCCCCGCTTTACCAGCGTCTTGACCACGCGCCAGTCTGCTTCCGACTGAGGCGCCCCGCCTTCGTTCGTGGCGCGCGGGTACTTGTCATTGATGAACGAAACGTTGTGTCCGACAAAAACGTCATCTTCGATGGTCACGCCTTCACAGATAAACGTGTGGCTGGAGACCTTGACGTTCTTTCCGATCAACGCATTCTTCTGAATCTCCACAAATGCTCCTACCCGGCTGTTGTCTCCGATGGAACATCCGTACAGATTCACGAAGCCATAGATGCCGACGTTCTCACCCAGCTTGACGTCGGGAGCGATTCGACAGAACTCACGCATGCACACCTCCTGCATGGTGAGCTTCCAGTTCGTCGAGAGCAGATTCCACGGACCGGCGCGACGGTTCGTCCTTCAGGTAGATGACCCGGCCGTTCTGATCCATCGACTCCTGAGCGGCTTCAAGAAGACGCACAACCCGCAACCCGGCGTGCCCGTCACTCAGTGGCGCCCGTTTTTCTGCGATCGACTTCACAAACTCGCGGGCCATAAGCCGGAGCGCCTCGGTGGCATCGAGATTCGGCGCCAGCATGTCGCCGTTGCGATACCCGGTAAGCATGCGTTCGCGGCGTTCCGGATCGTGGTTCTGTGTAATCCCCTTGTCGTACACCTTGACCTTTTCACTGGTCTCCATGTCGTCGTAAACAATCATCCGTTTACTGCCGCCGACCAGCGTACGGCGAACCTTCACGGGAGCGAGCCAGTTCAGGTGGAAATGCGCGATCAAATGGTCGTCGAACTGCACCGTCACATAAGCGATGTCCTGGTACGGAGTCTCCAGGTGCTTAACGCCGATGGCTGAAATCGAAACTGGTTCACGGTTGCACAGGTAATCCATGATCGAAAGATCATGTGGCCCAAGGTCCCAGAGGACGTTAATGTCACTCTGTACCAGGCCCAGGCTAATGCGCACCGAATCGAAATACAGCAAATCGCCAATCTCACCCGAGTCGACTAGCTGTTTCATACGGCGAACTGCCGCGGTGTAAAGGAAGGTATGGTCCACCATCAACGTTTTACCCATGTGCTCCGCCAGTTGAATCAGGTCCTTCACCTGATGTGAACTCTGCGCCAGCGGTTTCTCAACCAGCACATGTTTCCCAGCCTGCAGTGCCTGATATGCGAGCGGGTAGTGCATCGACACCGGCGTGGCAAGCACGACCGCGTCCACGCGCGGGTTGGCAAGAACGTCCTTATAGTCCTGGGTGACTTCCAGGGTCGGGTGACGCCGCTTTGCGCCAGCCAGGGTGCGGGTATCGAAGTCGCATGCGATCACGACCTCGGTGTCCTCTAACTCGCAAAAATTGCGTAATAAATTCTTTCCCCAGTAACCACAACCCACCACAGCTACTCTCAGATTTGACATGATCTCCCTCTTAGTTTCCGGTTTTTACCGGATGATGGAATTAATTTGTGGATCTATTACGAAATGAACAAGTGGCTTACCTACTGGGGGAGGAGGTCGAGCTTATTGCACAGTCAGCGTGCTCCGCCGAGTTGTCCCGCGGTACGTCCCAGAAATCATCGCGGACGTGCCATGGACCGAACTGGTTGTCACCGTAAACGTAATACTGTTACTGCCGCCGGGCACCGTGGCGGTTGCTGGTACCTGCGCAGCCGACGTTTTGCTGCTCGTCAGCCGTATGACCGCTCCAGAAGGAGGCGCAGCGCCGTTCAGTGTCAACGTGGCGGTCGATGTGGAACCTCCCGTCACGGCGCTCGGATTCAAAGTGAGCGAGATCAGGGATGCAGCGGTCACGCTAAGCGATGTTGTTTTCGTGTTGCCATAAACCGCTGAAATCGTCGCTGACGTCGTGGATGCCACCCCACTCGTCGTAATCGTAAAGGTGGCGCCCGCAGAGCCTTCTGGAATAGTGACACTTGCGGGCACTTGCGCCGCAGACGGGTTGCTGCTCTGCAAAGTCACCACCGCACCGCCTGAGGGCGAGGGGCCACTCAAGGTCAGTGTCCCACTCGAGTTGCTGCCGCCCACAACCGCGCTGGGACTCCTGGTTAGCGAAGACAAGGTTGGAGCATTGACGGTGAGAGTAGTAGTTCTGGTCAGTCCGTAGACTCCCGAGATGACCGCTGAAGTGTTCGCGGACACCGGAATCGTTGTAATGGTGAACGTAGCGCTCCGGGCTCCCCCGGCAATCGTGACGCTGGGAGGCACTTGCGCTGCGGACGCATTACTGCTCTGCAACGTCACCAGGGCTCCGCCCGCGGGCGCTGCCCCGTTCAAGGTGACCGTCCCCGTCGAGTTGGTCCCGCCCACAACCGAGGTGGGATTTCTGGTCAGCGAGGATAGGGTGGCGGCGGTGACTGTGACATTAGCAGTCTTGGTTGTCCCGTAGACGCCCGAAATGACAACGGAAGTGTTCGTGGACACCGGGGTTGTAGTAATTGCGAACGTAGCACTTCGGACCCCCTCGGCAATCGTGACGCTAGGAGGCACCTGCACCGCAGATGCGTTACTGCTCTGCAGCGTCACGATGGCTCCCCCGGTCGGCGCTGTACCAGTCAAGGTCACAGTTCCTGTGGATCTGCTGCCCCCCACGACGGAGCCAGGGCTTGACGTCATCGACGACAGGGATACAGACACTGGTGCGGTCACCGTGAGTGTGGCGCCCTGGCTCCCTCCCAGTATGCCCGTGATCAATGACGACGTGTTACTCGCCACCGTGCTGGTCGTAACCACAAAGGTGGCAGAAGTGCTGCCTGCCGGAACCGTCACAGAGGTTGGTGCTTGTGCGGCAGCCGTATTGCTGCTTTGCAGGGTCACAACTGCTCCACTCGTGGGCGCGGGTCCATTGAGCGTCACCGTCCCCGTGGAGGTGCTCCCGCCCACGACCGAGGTCGGATTCAGTGAGAGAGCCGACAGAGTTGCAGCGTTGATCGTCAGCGTCGCGCCCTGGCTCCCTCCAAGTGTGCCCGTAATCAATGACGAAGTATTGCTTGCCACCGCACTAGTCGTAACCACAAAGGTTGTGGATGTGTTCCCTGCGGGGACCGTCACAGAGGTTGGTACCTGCGCGGCAGCTGTGTTGCTGCTTTGCAGGGTCACGACAGATCCACCCGTGGGCGCGGCACTATTCAGCGTCACAGTTCCAATTGAGCTGTTCCCTCCTACTACCAACGTAGGATTCACTGAAAGGGCCGACAGAGTCACAGCAGTGACCGTCAGCGTCGCGCTCTGGCTCTGTCCGAGTGTGCCCGTAATCAATGACGACGTATTGCTTGCCACTGCACTAGTCGTAACCACGAACGTTGCAGATGTGCTCCCTGCGGGGACCGTCACAGACGGTGGTACCTGTGCAGCAGCCGTGCTGCTGCTTTGCAGGGTCACTATCGCTCCGCCCGTGGGCGCCGCGCCATTGAGCGTCACTGTCCCCGTCGACGTGTTCCCACCTGCAACTGAGGTAGGATTCACTGACAGAGTCGACAGGCTTGCAGCATTAACCGTAAGTGTCGTCGCCTGGGCGACTCCGTATGTACCCAAGATGCTGACCGTAGTATTCGCCCCAACCGGGCTGGTCGCCACGTTGAATGTGGTAGTCGTAGCTCCGGCCGCGACCGTCACGCTCCCTGGTACTTGCGCCGCCGTCGTCTTGTCGCTCGCAAGCGTAACCACCGCTCCGCCCGCCGGTGCATTGCCAGTCAGCGTCACCGTTCCCGCTGAACTGGTCCCGCCCAGAACGCTCGTCGGATTCAGGGTCACCGAAGCAAGCGTTGGCGGAGTCACCATCAGAGCTGCCGACTGGGTCGCGCCGAAGATCCCCGAAATAGTAGCTACCGTGGAGGACGAGACCGCGCCCGTGGTCACGTTGAAGTCAGCCGTCGTAGCTCCACGAGCGACTGTCACGCTCGCCGGTACTTGTGCCGCATTGCTGTTGCTGGCCAACGTCACCACCGCTCCGCCCGCGGGTGCGACGCCATTTAGCGTTACCGTCCCCGCCGCGCTCGTTCCTCCCACAACCGAGGTGGGATTCAACGACACCGTCGACAGAGTCGGGGCGTTGACTGTAAGTACGGCTGTCAGCTGGTCGGCTCCGTAGGTTCCCGAGATGCCGACTGGAGTATTGGCACCAACTGGGTTGGTCGTCACCGTGAAAGTGGCAGTCGTGCTTCCCGCCACAACCGTCACGCTCCCAGGCACTTGCGCCACCGTGATCTTGTCGCTGGTGAGTGCAACCACCGTCCCGCCCGCTGGCGCCGCGCTGCTCAACACCACTGTGCCAGTTGACGAATTCCCACCGAGAACACTCGTCGGATTCAGCGTCACTGAACCAAGCGTTGTCGGAGTCACCGTCAAACCTGCCGACTGGGTTGCGCCGTACGTTCCCGAAATGTTGGCCAGCGTGGAGGACGACACCGGTATGGTCGTCACGTTAAAGTCAGCCGTCATAGCGCCGCCAGCAACCGTTACGTTCGCCGGCACCTGCGCGGCGTTGTTGTTACTGGCCAACGTCACAACTGCTCCGCCCGTGGGCGCGGCACCATTCAGGGTCACCGTCCCGGTTGAGTTTGTTCCTCCTACAACCGAAGTGGGATTCAACGACAGACCTGACAGACTCGCAGCGGTGACCATAAGGGTCGCTGCCTGACCAACTCCGTAGGTTCCCGAGATGCTCGCTGAAGTGTTCGTCGCGACTGGGTTGGTCGTCACGTTGAAGTTGGCGGTCGTAGCTCCGGCTGCGACCGTCACGCTCGCCGGCACCTGCGCCACCGTCGTCTTGTCACTGGCGAGTGCAACCACCGCTCCGCCTGCCGGCGCATTACCGTTCAGCGTCACTGTCGCGGTCGAACTGGTCCCGCCCAGCACGCTCGTCGGGCTCAGCGTCACTGACGCAAGCGTTGGAGGATTCACCGTCAACCCTGCCGACACGGTTCCGCCGTACGTCCCAGAAATGTTCGCTAACGTAGAGGTCGTGACTGGACTCGTCGTCACCGTGAAGGTGGCAGTCGTAGACCCGGCCGCAACCGTTACACTCGCCGAAACCTGCGCCGCGGACGTCTTGTCGCTGGCCAGCGTAACCACCGCTCCGCCCGCCGGCGCATCACCATTCAGCGTCACCGTTCCTGTCGAACTGTTCCCGCCTAGAACGCCCGCTGGATTGAGCGTCACTGAAGCAATCGTTGGAGGAGTCACCGTCAATGCGGCCGACTGGGTCGTGCCGTAGGTCGCGGAGATATTCGCCAAGGTGGAGGTCGACACCGGGCTCGTCGCCACCGTGAACGTCCCCGTCGTGCTTCCCGCTGCCACCGTCACATTCGCCGGCACCTGCGCTGCCGAAGCCTTGTCACTCGCGAGCGCGACGACTGCACCGCCCGCCGGTGCATTACCATTCAACGTCACCGTCCCCGTTGAACTGTCCCCACCCTGAACGCTTGTCGGATTCAGCGTCACCGTCGACACCGTTGCCGGAGTCACCGTCAATGCAGCCGACTGGGTCGTGCCGTAGGTCGCCGCGATATTGGCCTGCGTCGAGGTCGAGACTGGACTGGTCGTCACCGTGAACGTGCCCGTCGTGCTTCCCACCGCTACCGTCACACTCGCCGGCACCTGTGCCGCCGTTGTCTTGTCGCTGGCAAGCGCAACCACCGCTCCGCCCGCCGGGGCATTGCCGCTCAACGTCACCGTGCCCGTTGAACTGTTCCCACCCTGAACGCTCGTCGGATTGAGCGTCAGCGTCGACACCGTTGCCGGAGTCACCGTCAATGCGGCCGACTGGGTCGTGCCGTAGTTCGCCGAGATATTGGCCTGCGTCGAGGTCGAGACTGGACTGGTCGTCACCGTGAAAGTGGCCGAAGTGTTTCCCGCAGCAACCGTCACGCTCGTCGGCACTTGCGCCGCCGTCGTCTTGTCGCTGGCCAGTGTAACCACCGCTCCACCCGCGGGCGCATTCCCATTCAGGGTCACCGTTCCCGTCGAACTGGTCCCGCCCAGAACACTCGTCGGATTCAGCGTCACCGACAACACCGTTGCCGGAGTCACCGTCAATGCAGCCGACTGGGTCGTGCCGTAGTTCGCCGAGATATTGGCCAGCGTGGAGGATGACACCGCACTGGTCGTCACCGTGAACGTCCCCGTCGTGCTTTCCGCTGCCACCGTCACATTCGCCGGCACCTGCGCCGCGGAACTATCGCTAGCCAGGGTGACAACTGCTCCGCCAGTGGCTGCAGGCGCGCTTAGGGTTACCGTGCCTGTCGATGAAGTGCCTCCCAGCACGCTGCTGGGGTTCAGTGTCAAGAAAGTCAGAGTCGTTGCTGGTGCAGTGACCGTCAACGTTGTCGTTTGAGTCGTACCAAGCGATCCCGTGATCGCCACGTTTGTATCAACGGTGACCGAGCTGGTTGTAATGCTGAAAGTGGCGCTTGTCTGGTTACTTGAGACGGCAACCGTTGGCGGTGTCTGCGCGGCTGCGGTGTTGCTGCTGGACAGCGTGATAGTGGCGCCGCCTGTGGGCGCCGGGCCACTGAGTGTAACGGTCCCGGTTGAAGCGGTCCCGCCCAGTACGCTGCCCGGGTTCACACTGATCGCAGAGAGGGTCGCTGTCCCGCTACCACTTCCATACACAGCCTGATAAGGACCCGCCGCGCCGGGAAAGACCGCGTAGGCGATACCCTTGATTGTCTGCGTGCTGAAAGCAACTGCGTTTCCGTTCAACTTAATACTAGTGAGCGTTCCGCTAATCGAGGAAAGGGGAAGCATGGCCTGCAGGTTCCTGGCTCCCGTACCCGACGTGATGGTGAAGCTCAGTGTGTTGCCGGTCCAGGAGATCGACCCGAACGACGACGAGTTGCGTCCGTCGAGCCAGGTCAGCATCTGGAGCGATGAGACAACCGGCACTCCACGGCTTTGAGCTGAGGCCACGATTTCGTTCGCCCCAGGGCCCGGATAGGTCCCTTGGTCGTTGTGCATGTTTGCGACAAACGCGCCGTAGTAGCCCGTTGTTCCGAGTGCGTTGTCAAGAAGCGTATCGATGTTGAAGGGGAAGGTCTGACCGGACTCGTCGGTCATCTGGGTGGTGGCTTGATACACGTTGATGATGTTCCCGTTCCGGTCGCTATAGCGCATTGGCATCCCGGAACCCGTGAACATACCCGGCTGATCGTTTACCCAGGTCGGCGGCCAATAGTAATAAGAAGTGTCGAGACGTATGCCATACTTCAACTCGACTTGGGGCTGCGAGTCGTAATCACTCCAGGAAATGCAGTGCATCCGGTGCGTTTGGGGTGCCGGCACGCTCGGGAACTGCGAGGCGAATGACGCCAACTCGTCGCTGTAGAACGAGTCGAGCGATGAGGTCGTCCAATTAGAGCAAGTGGGAACCGAATCGCCGTGCACAGAGATCTCAAATCCCTGGGCAACGTAGGAGGCCGCTTGCGAGTCAGTAAGTGAATTCTGCGCGAGATCCTGCGGAAACAAATAGGATGTAGCTCGCACGCACTGCCAATCGGCAACCGAGCATCCACCCGGACTATCCGCAATGAAGTCCTGGAATCGCTGATCAGTGGCAGTGCCACTGTAGAAAGATCCGTGATCGTCGCCCGTCATTACCACCACGGCCTTGAAACCGCTGGGGAAATACCAGAACCGCGGCAGTGGCTTATTGGGACGATTCATTTGCAGGACCAGATTTGCGAGCAAGCGTTGCTGCTCGTCCGCCTGAGGAATGGCAACCTTGTTCAGGTCAACCCAATCGGGTTGCGGATCAAAACTGGCAGCGCCGAAGAACAGGTCATCCGACCGGAGCGGACCCGGCTGGCCGTCCCGTGCCTCCCCTGACCAGGCAGGATCTCCCTGCCGGGTATAGACAATCGAGCGTGCCAGATCGTAGGTAAAGGCCGCCGCCTGGCCCGCACCAGCGCTGACCAGCGTCACCGCGGGTGCTCCTGTGGACGTCGAAGCATCCGAATACAGCGTTGCCAAGCTTGATGCTCCGCTGAGTGTGTACAGGTCAGCGCTGCCGTGGAACTGCATGGTTTGGCCCACGATGCCCGCGCCTGGCCCTGACGTAGTCTGGACCTGCAGGTACGCGTCGGACAGTGTCGCCGTGCCGAGCGCCAACCCCAGCAAGCCCGATAGTTGCTTGTCCGGACGCATGGCGATGAGTCGCCCGCCACCAGTCACCCAGTCGCTCAGCATGGTCGCTTGGGCACCCGTCAATGACATCTCGCCCAGAATTGCCACGTCAAAGTTAGCGAGCACCGCCGGGGTTACGGTCGAGGCATCTGCTACCGTGTACTCGTTCAGACCTTCTGTGGCCAGAATCTCGGAGTAGTAGCGTGTGAAGGGATTCGCTGCGTTGGAGATCACCAGGATCGGACCGCCAGGACCTTGATTTGGGGGCGCCGCAACGGTCGTAAATGACCAAATGAAATCGTTCGCCAGGGCGTTTCCATAGACGTCCTGCACACCGTTCACGCCGCCACTGACGGTCGCTGAATACGTGCTCAGCGGATTAAGTTCGACTGTGGCCTTGAGAGTAGCGGTCAGGTTTGCCGCATTGTAGGTGACGTTCGCAGGAATCTGGTTGTTCAAGGAATCCAGCAGAACAAACGTATTCCCATTAATAGTGGAAGCATTGATCGGTTCGCTGAATACCGCTGTAACGGACGCGCCCAGGCTGGCTCCGGAACTGTTGGCTACCGGCGTAACCGAAGTTACTGTGGGCGGTGTCGTACTGTTACCGGGCGCGAACACCACGTCTACCCAGTAGTTCGAGGAGTTCCAGCTCTGGTTGGGAAAGCTGCTCGAGGAGCCGTAGGCATACACGCCGTTGGGACCCGACACTCCATCCGCCGGTGCGTGCAGGGGCGCGTTGTCCACACCCTGGCCCGCGAAGTAGTTCTGATCGTCGCTATAGTGACCAACATTGGTGTGGTACGAAGCGATATAGAGCGCATTGGCGCTGATGGCAACCGGGGTGGCGAAATTGACTTGCTGCCAGCCCGAAGGTGACTCGCCCACGAACGTCGCTGTCCCCAGCAATAATCCGCTGTTGGTCCACAAGTTAGCCACGTGGGTGCCGGTGTTACCCACGCCCTTGTAGAAGCGTATGCCCGTGATATAGCCGTTAAGGTCGGCGCGAAATGTGACGCCGACCTCTACCGCTGAGTCCGGGCCAGAATCGGCGATTCCAGGCAGCGCTGTGCTGGGCCAGATTGTGCATGGACAAGGCCCCCCGCCTACACTGATGATGACAATGCTCAGAGACTGGGTCGCAGTCTGTTGCGGGCTGCTTGCATCGGTTGCCTGAACTGTGAAGGTGAACGTGCCCGCGGCCGTGGGCGTCCCGCTGATGTTGCCCGTGCTGCTGTTGAGCGATAGGCCTGTCGGCAGCAAACCGCTGGAAATTGACCACGTATACGGCAGCGTTCCACCGCTAGCTGCCAGCGAAGCCGAGTATAAGGCGCCCACCGTGCCACCGGCTAGAGACTGGGTCGAGATCGCCAGCGGGTTCAGCGACACCGTAAGAGCAGTGCTACCGGTGATACCACTCAGGGAAGCGGAGATGTTGGTTGTGCCGGGATTGAGAGCCGACGCAAGTCCTCTGCCGCTGATCGGGGCAACCGTCAAGTTTGACGAGGCCCAGCGCACCTGACCAGTCATATTCAGCGTGGTGCCATTGGAGTAGGTCCCGGTGGCAGTGAACTGCTGAAAGGTTCCAGTGCCTATGGTTTTGGCGATTGGTGACAACGCGATGGAGGTAAGTGTCGGTGCCGACCCGGCAGCTTCTGCCGCAATTTGCTGGTATAAAGCCAGGGCGCTCTGGTAGCGGGCTTGTGCCTCACTCAGGCTGGTTGGAAAATACCAGTTCCAATCCCCGCCGGGCGATGTGTTTTGCAGCAAACCATTCATCCAATCCACGTAATACTGCGCGTCCGCGGCGCTGGCACGTATCGGCGCATTGTTAACCGTCACAAATACGGCCGAGGTGTGGACGAAGTGCTCGTAGTTGCCCTGGGCGTTTCCCATCCTGCGAGCCGCAAGCCAGCCACTTTTGGCGAAATTGACGGGCGTGCTCAAAATCGCGGGAGCGTCCGGCCCAGCCGATGTCACCAGGCTCTGCACGACGACTCCGTTCTGCACCAGTTCAATCGTTCCGTTAAGGTTCTCCGCTGCCGTCCACTGAACTGTCACCGTCACACTACCCGAACCGGGCAACTGGACCTCATCGCCCGGCGTAGCAGTTCCATTCACCGTTAGACCTAAGAACTCGTCATGTCCGTTTCGCGATACGACTGTTCTCCCTTTCGCAATGCCATTGATCCAGTTGCGATAAGAGAGTTGTCCACCTGCCACCTGAACATAGGTGAGCAAGTTACCCAGCGCCCCGCCGTTATCGGCGCCATTGCACGGATAATCGGTTCCCGCAGCGAAGCTCGGACGGAAACCGCTGTTCAGTAACTTGTAATAAGCCTGGATGGGACTTTCGGAATACATATTGGAACCCGCCCCATAGACGTCGTCCACATCCTCCGAAATGAAATCCGCCGCGCCCAAAGCCACCTCGACCGGGTATTCGATCGGCGTGCAGCAAGTTAGGCTCGAGGGAAGCCCAGTGCCATCGAGATACTGCAAGTGCGCAAAGCCGGCAATGCCGTTGTGCTGATGCGCCCAATCAAGAACAGGATAGGTGTACTCATCCCATAGCTGCTGGGCGCTCGACAGCCCCAGAGTCACAATATGACCACCGAGAGCCTGGTGCGGATATTGCGAGTAAGTTGCGTCCCAATGCCATTCCGCATCCCAATGTAAGAGTCGGTTAGCGGACGAGATCGGATCGTCTTGTCCGTTGACGAGGGGCAAATCTGTAACAGGATTCTGAACCTCGCCGTTGCCACTATCAGCCAGCAGGGACACTACCGCCAGATTCTGCGGCGTCATCCTATTGAACATGCTCGATACCGACTCTGGAGACGAACCGCAGCTCCGATGCACATGCATATCGCCCGCGTACCAGCCAGCCGGTTCTGGAACGGCCTGAGCAAAAGCGGACGGGGAAAGCAGGATGGCGCAAACCGTAAGAACTATGAACGGGGATACTCGACAATACTTCACGGCAGATTCTCCCAATCTTGATTTCATGTAATTGCCAGCCGCTCGGAACTCACGGCAGTGGTGCGCATCGCGTTGCAGTAGGCGGTGCGATTGACCTGGCTGGGGGGACCAGGCGGTTTGTCTTATTGGTTCTCAGCGACGGGGGTGTCGCCGGACTTCACCGAACCCGAACCGTATCGTTGGTAATAATTCTTGTGATCGCTGCTGCTGCAGCTGTTCACGACGATTCCAAGAAGCGCGGACCGATCGACGATCTCCAGAGCCCGTTTCAGGGGCTTCTTCTCGGTTACACCCTCGCGAATAACCAGCAGGACGCCGTCGCTTTGCTTCATCCAGTAGGTTGTGTCCGCCAGGGGA
>Ga0075030_100002754_pt1 | contig 15991 bp, 13 predicted proteins | sample LitLauG_LLR_2012_FD_71393 | JGI IMG/M metagenome (GOLD analysis project Ga0075030, IMG submission 71393) | Freshwater sediment microbial communities from Pennsylvania, USA - Little Laurel Run_MetaG_LLR_2012 | ecosystem: Environmental > Aquatic > Freshwater > Creek > Sediment | place: USA... | reverse complement strand
GCGCCGGACGGATCGGCGACGCGATAGCCACGCTCGAACCAGCCGCAAAAAGCGGCGACGTCACCGCGCAGTACCGCTTGGCGTCGCTCTACCTCGCCGGACCCACGCGCAGCGACAGCGAGATCATGGCCTTCAAGTGGATGAGCGCTGCGGCCAACCAGGGACATGTGAAAGCCGCGTTCTACCTTGGCAAGATGTACCTCTCTGGGCGCGGCGTGCCGGCCAACCCTGAATCCGCAAAGCTCTGGCTGTCGAAGGCTGCGACTGCCGGCAGCGAGGACGCGCGCCAACTGCTGGCGGCGAAGCGCGACCCCGATCCAAAAGGTGGCGCAACGGGAGCAGCGGGCGCTCCGGCCGTGGCCCCGGAAAAACCCAATCCCGCGGCTGCGGCTGCGCTCGATCCAAAAGCGGTGCTCGACGCGGCAAGCCGGGGCAAGGCCGACGTACTGCGGCGGTGGATCGCGTCGAAGGGCAGCCTGGCCGTGCGCGATCCCGACGGAAATACCGCCCTTGCACGGGCCGCCGCGGCCGGCCAGACGGCGGCGCTCAAGGTGCTGATTGCGGGCGGAGCCGACGCGAATGCGGTCAATACGGCCGGCGAGACGCCGCTCGTGCTGGCGGCTGCAAAGGGCCATGGACCGGCGGTCGCAGTCCTCCTCGAAGCCGGAGCAGCAACCGATCTCCAAGCGAACGGCACGGGCGCAACCGCACTGGCCGAGGCCTTGCGCGGGTGCCACGCCGGGGCGGCGGTGCTGCTCATCGCCAAGGGAGGCAAGCAGCTGACCATGCCGGCACGTGGCGCGCCTCCGCTCACTATCGCAGCGTCGCGCTGCACCGGCGAAGTCGTTGGCGCCTTGATCAAGGCCGCAGGCGCGGTCAACGGCAAGGACAAGGATGGCCATACCGCGCTGTGGGTCGCTGCCGAACGCGCCAATACCCAGGCGATCCCGCCGCTACTTGCAGCCAAGGCCGACACCCGCGCAGCCGACGCCGACAACCGGACGCCGCTGTTGATTGCCCTGGAGCGGCGCCACTTGGAAGCTGCCCGGCTGCTGCTCGCCGCCGATCCCGAGGCCGACCGCGTCACGCACTTGGGCAACACGGCCCTGATGCTCGCAGCCGCCGCAGGATCGTTGGAAGCCGTGCAGACGCTCATCGGCGCCCGTGCCGCGGTCGACGCCCGCAATCAGCTAGGCTTCACCGCGCTGATGCTCGCCGCGCGCGAGGGACACGGCGAAGTCGTGCGGGCGTTGCTGGCCGCCGGTGCCGACCGGTCGGTGCGCAACAAGAAGCGCGAGACTGCGGCAGAAATCGCTACTGCTTCGAGCCATGGCGAGCTGGCGGAGTTGTTGCGGTAAGGGGGGGCGCGGTGCCTCGGGCATCCTGCGACAAATCAAGACGATGCACTCCTCCCGTCGCCAAATTGCGGTAACGCTCCGAGCGGAATTCTCGCTCCAGGACGATCAGTGTTTCGTGTGTCGGCAGTGGTCATCAGGCAGCGGGCAGCGGCGCATCAGCGAATTCCCCATTCCAAAACGAGGGAGGTCCGGAGGGACACGTCCCTCCGGCAGGGCGCGGGACCAGTCCCGCTCTACCCGCAGCGGCGAACTTCAGCACGCAGAGCCCGTTGCTGAATGGGTCCTCGCGACAAGCGCGACGATCGCTGCGGAAGTGCCGGTGATCGTAAGTGACCAGGACCCAGCGTGGCGAGCGCTACTTGCACCCCGGCGTGCGCAGCTGATCGCATTTGATGACGCCGTCGGCGGAGAAGTCGTAGCGGAAGCCGGCCGTGACGAACAGTTCGGTCGTGGTGTCGCGCGCGCCGTTCTGGTCGAGCCGGGTCCAGTTGGCGCCGCCCTCGAACTCGAAGCTGAAATCGCGCGTCACGTAGTAGTTGAGCAGCAAGGACGGCATGGCTGTGAGTTCAGTCAGCGGCACGCTGTCGCCGGTGCGGTAGCCGAGCCGCAGCCGCGGCGTGACCTTCAACGCCTCGCTCACCGGATAGCGCACGCTCATATCCAGCACGTAGAGGTCGCTGTCGGAATAATGGGCGTAGCGGAGCCCGCCGGCGTACATGTCGCCGTCGAGGAACAGGTTGGTACCCGCGAGCTGGACCGAGGCGTAATAATCGGTGCCGGGCGACAGCGTGGCCTCGACGCCGCCGGACGCGATGGTGCCGCTCGAATGGGCAACCGTGCCGTCGACGGTGAGCTTGTACTTGTCCGACAGCGGGAACGCGTAGCCGAGCATGACCGACTCGTAGGTCGAGGTGCGGTCGAGCGCGAGCTGGTCGACCTGATCCTGGGACATGACCTTCAGCAGGTCGTAGAGGCGCAGGAACGGCTGGCCCTGCAGCGCGGTCCACGCCGAGAGATAGGGCGACTTGCGGTAGTCGGCCGCGCCGTAGATGTTGGATTGGTCGGCCAGCGTCCACGAACCGCTGGCGACGGCGGCGTTGAGCGTGTCGAAATGGATGTCGTAATCCACGGTCGAAAAGAACTGGACGGACGGCCGCAGGTAGCGCAATTCGACACCGACAGCCTGGCGGTCGAGAATGGAACGGTCGAGCTGCTCGATGTAGAAGAGGCTGGTTTCCAGGCCCTCGATACCGGGGCGCACATCGACGCTGCCGCCAAACAGCACCTTCTCGTCCTTGAACGGCTGGTCGCGCCGCTGCAGCACGGGCGAGCCGCCGACCAGGTTGAACCGCACGAATGGATTAGCCTGCCAGCTCGCAACCCCGCCGTCGAAACGGCCGAGCACGCCGCCGGTGTTGCGGATCTGGCGGCCGATCTTGGTCGTCAGGTCGAGCTCGCGGTAGGTGGTCTCGAGATTGAGGGCCGAGACCGCGATGAAGTCTTCCTTAGCACCGGAGAAATCATGCTCTTCAGTGCCGGAGAAGCGGAACTTGGATTTGACCGCCGCATCGCTCCAGGTCGCAACCGTGTCGAACGACGACAGCAGCACGTTGCGGTGAACGCGGTGGTCGTCGGGGTTTGCGTTGAGGTCGGGCGGCAGCGAGGGGTCGTGCAACGTGCGGAAGCTGTCGTCGCGGATGTAGAACTGGGAGACGCTGCCCGAGACCGTATACGTCGAGCGGTCGGTGGGCATGCCCTGCCCGACCCTGGGCTGGCGCAGCTGACCCGAGGCGCGCTCCTCTGCCGCAACGAGACTGGCCAGGCGCTGGCGCACGCGGTCGGCGGCCTCGCCCGTAGGATAGAGCTTGAGGAACTCCTCGTACTCGATGCGCGCCTGCGCGAGCATGCCGGACTTCTGCCGGGCAACGCCGAGCAGTTCCTGGGCTTCGGGCGACGAGGGCGTCTCGGGCATGGACAGGACCTTGCCTACTTTCTGCGCGGCGCCCTCGGTGTCTCCATGGCGCAGCGCGGCGCGGGCCTCGTCCATCAGCGCGGCGGCTTGCCGGATCTGATCGGCGCTGGCGGTTCCAGACTTGCGGGTGTGGACCGTGAAGGGCGCGCCGACCGGTGGGCTTGCTGCGCGATCGGGCGTGACGCTCGCGGCCCATCCAACGCCGGGGGCGGATGGGAACTCGGGCCTGCACGTCGGCGACGCGGTCTTGCCGGAGATGGCGATCACGATGCTTTCGGCGTCCCGGCCCGGCGCAACGGCGAACGCGACCGGGTGATCGAACAGGATGCGCAGAACGGGCCCGCCTGGACCGGCGGCGTCGAACTCGATCGCCTTGATCGCGCTCAGCGGCGAGGCCGGCGCGCGTAGCGCTTCATGACGGATCAGGCTCAGGGCCGCGACCTGTTCGGGATCGACGGCATGAACCGAAATGCTGACCTCCGACCCGCGGGCCAGCGGAATATGACCCGCATAGCGGATGCGGAAATTGAAGTCGATCTTGATGAGCGAGCAGGATTTCCGCTGCACCTCGCGCAATCCTGACAGAGCGCGGTCGAGCACCGGCTCCGCCTGGGCCTGACCCGATGCAAGGCCGGCGGCTGCGAGCACGCCAAGGAGCGCCGGGCGAATGTGACGTAAAGCGAGAGCCATCCCGTTACCAGCCCCTCGTGTTGTGACACTGGCTGCAATCAGCCGTGGTCGATTTGTGGCCTGCGGGTTTGCCGTTGGCGAACACGCCGTTGTGACAGCTGGCGCAGTTCGAGGTGATGCCGGTGTGGTTCATCACCGCGCCGGCGAACGAGGTCATGCTCTTGTGGCAGGTGTCGCACTGGGCCGTCGTCGGGATGTGATTGGGATACGAGTTCTTGCCGGTCGCAGTGGTGCCGTTGTGGCAGGTCGAGCATGTTCCCGCGACATTGGCCGGATGCGTGAACGTTGCGCTCAGGAAGCTCGTGGTGTTGGTATGGCAGTTCTCGCACGGCGCCGTTGTTTGGAGGTGGTTCGACGGCTTGCTCAGGACATCGGGGAACTGGCCGCCGTGGCAGGTTGCGCAAGCCGCCGTGATGCCGGTGTGGTTCATGACCCAGCCGCTGAACGCCGTGGTGCCCTTGTGGCAGGTGTCGCACTGGGCTGTCGTCGGGATGTGGCCGGTCTGGGGCTTGCCGGTCGCAGTGGTGCCGTTGTGGCAGGTGGCGCAGGTTCCCGCGACGTTGGCCGGATGGGTGAACAACGCGCCGGCGAAGCTCGTGAAACTGCTGTGGCAGTTCTCGCACGGTGCGGTCGTCGGGACGTGGGTCGACGCCTTGCTCAGGACATCGGGGAACTGGCCGCCGTGGCAGGTTGCGCAAGCCGCCGTGATGCCGGCGCCAGAGTGGTTCATCACCCACCCGCTGAACGCCGTGGTGCCCTTGTGGCAGATGTCGCACTGGGCCGTTGTTGGGATGTGGCCGGACGTGGGTTTGCCGGATGCGGTGGTGCCGTTGTGGCAGGTCGAGCATTTCCCGGCGACGTTGGCCGGATGGGTGAACAACGCGCCGGCGAAGCTCGTGAAACTGCTGTGGCAGCTCTCGCACGGCGCCGTCGTTGCCAAATGGTTGGCGGGCTTGCCGACCGCAGTTGTGCCGTTATGGCATGTGGCGCAACCCGATGAAATGCCGGTGTGGTTGAAACCTGCGCCCGCGAAGGTCACGGTGCTCTTGTGACAGCTCTCGCATGGCGCGGTCGTCGCCATGTGGTTGTCGGGTTTGCCGAGCGCGATGGTACCGTTGTGGCAGGCGGCGCAGCCCGAGGTGATGCCGGTGTGGTTGACTTGGACATCGCTGAAGCTTGAGGTCGCACTCTTGTGGCAATTCTCGCACCGCGAGTTGCTCGGCGGGTGGGAGACCGGCTTTCCAATCGCGATCACGCCGTTGTGGCACCCTTCGCACCGCTGCGGCGTGCCCTTGAACCGCCCGTTGACGTGGCACGACGTGCAGTCGACCCCGATGTGCGCGCCAAGCAGGGGAAATCCGGTCTTGGCGTGATCGAAGGCGCTGTTTTGGGCAAACGACTGGCCGCAGAATGCCATGGTCAAGCAAACCGCGGCCAGCGCGAGCGCCCGCCGGAACGAGTTGAGCCAGTGCGCACCTGCGCGTGTCGATACCGGCCGCGTCATCAGCTCCCTCGTAATCTGTCTCATCAAGGCCCGCCCCTGACACGCGACGCCCGTTTTTTAGGTGCAGCTCTCGGCGCACGTCAGGCCCGGTTTCTGCCCGCAGCCGTGCGTTCAAATCACGGGCATCGAAGTGAGAACGGCAGGAGGCGCGCCCTATTCCAAGATCGGTTCCAGCCCATTGCCGCAGCGCTGAGAATTGGGAGTGATGGCGCGTTGGCAGTTTCGGCCCGCAGTGCGGTGGGCATCGCCCGCGGCGCCAAACCGGCGTCGGCGTTGGGCGGAAAATTCCCGGGGCCAGGACCTCAGCGCGGTGGGAGGCCCGATGGGACGGTTATGTCACTGTCGCGCGAAGACCACGCACCCCAGCCGGGCGGCGATACGCCGGTCGAAAGCAGCCGTCGCGGCGGTCCGTGGAGGACAGGCCGGCACAGCCGAGGGTCATTCACGCGATGAAAGTGTTGGAGCGGGCGAAGGGAATCGAACCCTCGTATGAAGCTTGGGAAGCTGCCGTTCTACCATTGAACTACGCCCGCACGCCCCATGACTAACACACGGACCGCGCGCCGTTAAAGCCCGAACTTCAAGTGGCGCCATGCCAGCGCGCCAAAAACAAACGCCCACACCTGACCGGCATGGGCGTTGATCGGCAGAGCGCGTCGCAGCGCCGGTGGCGTCATTTCTTGACCAGCGCGTCGCGGATTTCCTTCAGGTATTGCTCTGACGGCGGGGGCGCCGCAGGAGCAGCGGCAGGCGCCGGTTTCTTAATGGCGTTCATTGCCTTGACGAGCAGGAAGATCGCGAACGCAGTGATCAGAAACTTTATCAGCGCATTGAGGAACAGACCGTATTTGATGAGCACGCCGGTCCCGGTCGGCGTCGGCAACGTCCAGGCGAGGTTGGAAAAGTCGATGCCTGCCATCAGATACCCGATCGGCGGCATGATAATGTTGTCGACGAGCGTGCCGACAATCGGAGCGAACGCCGCGCCCATGATCACACCAACAGCAAGATCGACCACATTGCCTTTCATGGCAAAATCTTTGAATTCGTCGAGCATCCCCATCGCTGTCCTCGTTCTTCGGTTTGAGTTGAACACGGGCACGGAAATCCGATGCCTGATTCTGCAGACTACCGGTATATTGTTACGTCGACAAACGAGTTGTCGCTCAGGATTAATTCCTTAATCCGGCATGTCTTTCTCCAATTTCGAGGGAGCCGCCGCTCCAAATCCTGGCTTGAGCGCATCGGCAAGCCGTGCGCGCGCCGACCCAGGCTGTAAGGGTTTCTGCTGGCTCTCGTGCGGGACCCACCCCGTCAGCGTCACGATCTCGAACGTCGCGCGCACGCGGCCGTCGGCACCGGCAAACCTCTCCCGGTAGATCTCGCAGGCGCGCTGCACCAGCCCGCGCGTCACCGGAACCCGGCGGCGGGCGGTGAGCACGTTGCTGGCCCCCATCCCCTTGATCTCCCGCATCAGCGCGATCGGGTCGGCGTAGGTCACCGTCACGGTGTCGCTATCGGCCACCGGAAGCGCGAACCCCGCCCGCTGCAACAGCGCCCCCAACGCCCGTACGTCCGCGAACGGCGCAATGCGGGGAGAAGCGCCGCCCAACACGTCATCCTCGGCGGCAAGCCACGACTGCTTGAGTTCGGTGAGCGTATCCCCCCCCAGGATCGCCGCTATCAACAGCCCATCCGGTTTCAGAGCACGCCGCAGCTGGATGAGCGCTCCGGGAAGGTCGTTGGCAAGCTGCAGCGACAGCCCCGACACCACGAGATCGAGCGAACCCTCAGCGAACGGCAATGCCTCTGCGTCAGCGGCGACCGTCGGCCCGCTACAGGCGCAAAGCAGCCGCGGCGATATACCGGCATCGATCATCTCGCCGGCGTTCGGCACGCACCGCAAGCGTCGGCTCAACAGCCCGTGATAGGCGTCGATCGACAGTCCCCGTTCGAAGCGGCGCCTAACGATCGACAGCCGCTCGGCGAAATCCTCGGCGACGCGGGCGAGCAGGAACTCGTGCGCGTGAGCGTTTGCGGCGGCCCGGTCCAGCCGGCGCGCGAGCAGGGCACGGTCGAACAAGCGGTCTGAGGCATCCATGGCTGTCTCTCTCGCATACGCCGCCTAACTTCGCTAGACTGCGAGGACATGTGACAGCGCGAGCGAGGACCTGGGGCGCGTGGGCCGGCTAAAGTCGACACCAGTACCAGCGGAAGAGACTGAGCCCGGCGCAACCGGCACAAACGAAAACGCGCGCGCTGATACAAGCCTCGCTGCATGGGCGGCCGCACGCGTTGGCGCCGCCGCTCGCGCCACCGCCAATCTCATCGTCCCGCCGGCCTGCGTTGCCTGCCATACCCCGATGACCTTCCACGACACGTTGTGCGCCGCCTGCTGGCGCGAAATCGTCTTCGTCCGCCCCCCACTGTGCGACGTGCTCGGCATTCCGCTGACGTTCGGTACCGGCGGCCGCCAGGTATCCGCCGCCGCCCTCGCCGCCCCCCCGGGCTATGATAGGGCGCGCGCCGTCGCCGTTTTTGGCGGCCCCGTGCAGAAGTTGATCCACGGCTTCAAATATTCGGACCGGCACGACGCCCGCCGCCTCTTCGGCCGTTGGCTTACGACTGCGGGAGCCGGGCTGCTAAGCGAAGCCGACATGCTCGTGCCGGTTCCGCTCAACCGCTGGAGGCTGATCGAACGGCGCTACAATCAGGCGGCGATCCTCGCCATCGAGGTCGCGCGCGCGAGCGGCGTGCCGGTCTCTCCCATGGCGCTCGAACGGGTCAAGGCGACGGCGAGCCAGGTCGGAATGACCAACGCCGAGCGCCGCCTCAACGTCCGCGGCGCCTTCAAGGTGCCCGCCCGCCACCGCGCGTCCATCGCTGGCAAACGCATCTTGCTGATCGATGACGTGATCACCACCGGCGCCACGCTCGATTCGGCGGCCCGTGCCCTGAAATCGGGCGGCGCAGCCGCGGTCGATGCGCTGGCCCTTGCCATCGTCACCCATACTGTTTCATGAATGTGAACCGCACACGAGCAACCGCCGCTGCAGCTGGACGTACCGGGGCCCTGACCTGATGCCGAAAGTCGTGATCTACACCACACCCTACTGCCCCTATTGCCATATGGCGAAGGAACTCCTCGCCCGGAAAGGTGCGGCGTTCGACGAGATCGACGTTTCCAGACAGGCGAGGCTGCGCAGCGAAATGAGCGAGAAGGCCGGCGGACGCTCGACGGTGCCGCAAATTTGGATCGGCGAGCGCCACGTCGGCGGCTGCGACGACCTCTTTGCGCTCGAGCGCACCGGCGGCCTCGACCCGCTGCTGGCTTGAACCGATGACCGGCGCACCGCCACCCACATTTACCGCCGCCCTGATCCAGATGCGGTCTGGCCGCTCGGTCGATGCCAACGTCGCCGCTGCAGAGGCGCTCATACGCCAGGCCGCGCACGAGGGCGCCGCGTACATCCAGACGCCGGAAGTCACGACGCTGATGGAACTCGACCGCGAACGCTTGTTTGCCGCCACCGCTCCCGAGGAGGGCAATGCCGCACTCGCCCGCTTCACCGCGCTGGCGGCCGAGCTGAACGTCCACCTCCACATCGGCTCGATGGGCATCAGGCTGGGCGACAGGATCGCCAACCGCTCGTTCGTGATCGGGCCAAACGGCGCCATCCTCGCCCGCTACGATAAGATCCACATGTTCGACGTCGCCCTCGCCAACGGCGACGTCTATCGCGAGAGCGCGAACTACGCCCCCGGCCACCAGGGGGTGATCGCCCCCCTGCCCTGGGGCAAGCTCGGCCTCACCATCTGCTACGATCTGCGGTTTCCGGCCCTGCACCAGGCGCTGGTGCGAGAGGGCGCGACGATGCTGGCGATCCCGGCGGCGTTCACCCGCCCGACCGGCGAAGCCCATTGGCACACACTCGTCCGCGCCCGCGCGATCGAGACCCAGTGCTTCGTGTTCGCCGCCGCGCAAGGAGGCAAGCACGAGCACGGCCGCGAGACCTACGGCCACAGCCTCATCGTCTCGCCCTGGGGCACGATCCTCGCCGAGGGGGGCACCGAGCCGGGCGTGATCATGGCCGAAATCGGCATGGGCGAAGTGGCGGCCATCCGTGAACGCATCCCCTGCCTTGCGAACGCCCGCCCGTTCGAGCTTCAACGGCAGTGAACAACACTCGCACCGCGATGCCACTTACCGTTCATGGACAATTCACGCGCCGGTCCTTATGCCCCGGCATCGGGCATTCGCTCGCACGATTCGAAACCATGGAGACACCCGTGATCAAGTACGCTCTGCTCGCCGCCGCCATCCTTTCGCTCAACCTCGGCGCCGCACTGGCGCAGACGGCTCCTGCGTCCCCCCCGGCAACGCCGCCGGCCAAGGCCACCGTCCAAGCCGACAAGGCCAAGCTGAAGGCCGACAAGGAGGCCAAGAAAGCCGCCAAGGCGCAGCTGAGGACCGACAAGGCCGCTGGCGCCCCGGCCGACAAGATCGCAGCCGACAAGGCCGCCGTGAAAGCTGACAAGACGGCGGTCAAAGCCGACAAGACGCAGCTCAAGAGCGATAAGGCAGCCCTCAAGGCCGCCAAGACCCCGGCAACTACCCCGGCCCAATAAGGCAGCGTTCCGCGGTCGAATACCGAGTGGGACCGGCCGCGTAGAGTGCTTCTGACAAAAGTGTGCATCGGTTTTGTCCAAAAAAATGCACGGCGAAGGAAAGAGCTAGGGTCGTTCCGTAATGAAATCGACACCGGAACGACCCTGGGCGCACCGGCCCCATTTCGTCTAGGCGCCGGCTATTTACAGACCGGGGCACGAGGCGCTATGCGAGGATATAGCGGGTTTTCAGTATGTATTTTCGAGGTGCGCCTTGGAACCGGTCGGTGTGATTAAGTCCTGGATGGCCGAGCACGTATTCGTGACCATCGGCATGGTGGCAACGCTCGCTGTTCTCATGACTATGCTGGTGCTGCTGATCGCGAGCGCGCACCAGCGTCATCTCTGGCTGTGGCTGTTTCGCATCGTGACCGCTGCCGGCGTGGCGCTCGGCGCGACGGCGATCACGCTCGGGGCGGGCGCTGCCGGTACGAGCTTGCTCGAGGTCGGCATTGGTTTCGTGATCGTCTCACTCGGCGGATATTTCGCCGGCGCCCGCCTCGCGCGCGCGCATGAAGTCGAATGGATCAACGCCCGCTCCGAACATGAGAAGTTGAAGGCGGAGCACGCCAAACTCAAGGAGCACGGTTCGTCGATCAAACTCGTGGTGGATCCGGCCGCGCTCAAATAGCGCTTGGATGGGGCTACGGCCAGCGCACCTCGGGCGGCATGGACGACAGGATGCTCTCGACGTTGCCGCCGGTCTTGAGCCCGAACGTGGTGCCGCGATCATACAGCAGGTTGAACTCGACATAGCGTCCGCGCCGCACCAGCTGCTCCTCGCGCTGCGCGGGGCTGAACGGGGTCGCGAAATTCGATCTCACCAGCGCCGGGTAGATATCCGCGAAGGCGCCGCCCACGTCTTTGGTGAAGGCGAGTGCGGCCTCGAACCCGCCCTGTTCGGGCGGCGGCGCGAGGTAGTCGTAGAATATACCGCCGATGCCGCGCATCTCGCCCCGGTGCGGCAGGAAGAAATATTCATCGCACCAGGCTTTGAAGCGATCGTAGTCGGCGATTGCGTGTCCCACGCACGCGTCATGCATCGCACCGTGAAACGCGATCGTATCCGGGTCGGACTGCGTGCGGCGCGCGTCGAGTACCGGCGTGAGGTCGGCCCCGCCGCCAAACCACCACCGGCTGGTCACCACCATCCGCGTGTTCATGTGCACGGCCGGCACGTTGGGGTTCCACGGGTGGGCGATGAGCGAGATGCCCGACGCCCAGAACGCGGGGTTCTCCTCGCCACCCGGTATCTGCTTGCGAAACTCGGGCGCAAACTCGCCATGCACGGTCGATGTATGCACGCCGACCTTCTCGAACACGCGGCCGCCCATCATGCTCATGACGCCGCCGCCGCCGTGTGCGCCGGTATGATCCGTGCGCTCCCAGGGTTTGCGGGCGAACCGGCCCGGCGGCTTGCCGCCATGGGGAGCGTCAGGCGGCAAAGCATCCTCCAGCGCCTCGAACCGGCGGCAGATATCGTCGCGCAACGATTGAAACCAAGTCTGCGCGGCCGTTTTCATTACGTGAAGCTCGGCTTCGGGCGGCAAGGGGAGTGCGGAGGTCTTGATGGCGGTTGCCTGCACGTGTCATCCTTTCGGCACGAACGACCGTTATCGGTCCTAAGTAACATATTACGCGCGCGGCGAGCAGGAGCCAACGGCAGTCTGCCATGGCCCATTTCGGCGCGTCTGGCCCATTGGAATCCGACATGCCGCCGAAATCCGCATTGGCGCAGGTCAATGACCTGATCCGCCCGATCCTGAAGCCCGTCGCGGAGCCGCTCGGGTCCGCGATGAACCGTGTCTTCACCTGGGCCGAGACGCGCATCCCCCCGTTTGAGCGCGACGGAACCGTGCGTCCGCCGGCAACCCTGCTCGCGTTCTACGCCTACTTCATTCGCCAGGCATGGCCGGCGTTCCTGGGACTCCTGATCATGGGGTTCTTGGGCGCCGTGATCGAGGCCTCGCTGATCGGCTACATCGGCAGCCTCGTCGACCTGATGCGCGCGACATCCGACCCCAAGACGTTCGTTGCCGATCACCAGGGCACGCTGCTCTGGATGGCCTTCGTCGCCATGATCGCCCGGCCCCTGGTCTCGACGGTCCACGACTTGATCAAGCACCAGATGATCGGCACCTCGTTCCCGATCCTGGTGCGCTGGCAATCCCACGCATATGTGCTGCGCCAGAGCTTGGGCTTTTTTCAAAACGACTTCGCCGGCCGCATCTCGAACAAGGTGATGCAGGTCGGCTCGGGCCTGCGCGGCAGCGCGGTCGCAACCGTCGACGCACTCTGGTACGTCATCGTCTACTGGGCCTCGGCGCTCGTCCTCTTCGCCGAAGCCGACGCCAAGTTGCTGGTACCGCTCGTCGTCTGGTTCGTCGTGTTCTTCGGCACGATGGCCCATTTCGTGCCGCGGCTGAAACAGCGCTCGATCGAGACCAGCGAAGCCCGCTCGATGCTGACCGGCCGCATCGTCGACAGCTACACCAACATCCTGACCGTCAAACTATTCGCCCACACCGAACGCGAGGACGAATACGCCCGCTCGGCCATGCGCGAGCTGTTGCACAAGTTCGCCGCCCAAGCCCGCCTCAATACCCTGATGGAGACGGCTCTGTTCGTGATCAACGGCGTGCTGATCGTGGCCACCACCGCTCTCGCGATTGCGCTCTGGCAGGCGGGTCTCGTGACGCTCGGCGCCATCGCGCTGGTGACGGGCCTGACGGTGCGCATCGTCAACATGTCGGGCTGGGTGATGTGGACCATCGCCGACATCTTCGAGAACATTGGCGTGGTGCACGAGAGCATGGAAACGATCTCGCGCCCGCAGACGGTGCTCGACGCCAAGGACGCAGCCACGCTCAATGTCTCCAAGGGCGAGATCGTGTTCGACCGCATCGGCTTCGATTATGGCCGCACCCGCACCAAGGAAGACACTCGGCCCGGGGGGGTTATCGACGCGATGTCGCTCACGATCAAGCCGGGCGAGAAGGTCGGCCTCATCGGCCGCTCGGGCGCCGGCAAGTCGACGCTCGTCAATTTGCTGCTGCGGTTCTACGACCTGGAGCGCGGCCGGATCCTGATCGACGGCCAGGACATTGCCGGCGTGACGCAGGACAGCCTGCGCGCCCACATCGGCGTCGTGACGCAGGATACCTCGCTGCTGCACCGCTCGGTGATCGACAACATCCTCTACGGCCGCCCGGACGCCGGTCGCGAAGCAGCGTTTGAAGCCGCCCGCCAGGCGTCCGCCGGGTTCATCCCCGACTTGGAGGACCTGCGCGGCCGCAAGGGATTTGATGCCCACGTCGGCGAGCGCGGCGTGAAACTGTCCGGCGGCCAGCGCCAACGGATCGCGATCGCGCGCGTGCTGCTGAAAAATGCCCCGATCCTGGTCCTGGACGAGGCTACCAGCGCGTTGGACAGCGAGGCGGAGGCCGCCATCCAGGAACAGCTCGCGAACCTGATGGCGGGCAAGACCGTGATCGCCATCGCCCATCGCCTGTCCACGATCGCAGCGCTCGACCGGCTGATCGTGATGGAGCAGGGCCGCATCATCGAGGACGGCTCACACTCCGAGCTGATCCGCAAGGGCGGGCTCTATGCACAGCTTTGGGCACGCCAGTCGGGTGGGTTCCTCTCCCGCGAGGCGGCGGAGTAGATTAGAGATCGGTGCGCGGATAAGGAGAAGTACGCGCAATCGCAGAGCAGACAATGGCGAAGGTCGTCTTCACCCCTAATATTCAGCGCCACGTCGCCTGCAGGGAAACCGAGGAACCGGGCGCCACCGTGCGCGAGGTACTCGACGGCGTGTTCGCCGCAAACCCGCGCGCGCGCGGCTACGTTCTCGACGACCAGTCGGGACTGCGCCGACACATGGCGATCTTCGTGGATGGCCACCTGATCCGCGACCGTGCGGGGCTAACCGATCCAGTCAACGAGGCCAGTACTATTCACGTTTTCCAGGCCCTATCAGGAGGTTGATCATGAGCGACCGGCTGCTGGTTTCGACCCGCAAGGGGCTGTTCACGCTGGAGCGCACGGGCGGCCGCTGGAAAATCGCGAACGTCGATTTTCTCGCCGACAACGTGACGCTGACGCTCTCCGACCCGCGCACGAACACTACCTATGCAGCCCTCGACCACGGCCATTTCGGCGTCAAACTTCACCGCAAAACAAACGGCAGCTGGGAGGAGATCGCCGCCCCCGCCTACCCGCCAAAACCCGAAGGCCTCGAGGAAAACGACATGTGGGGCCGTCCGCTACCCTGGAGCACGGCGCGCATCTGGGCGCTTGCAACCGGCGGCCCGGATGAACCCGATGCCGTCTGGTGCGGGACGCTGCCGGGCGGCCTGTTCCGCTCCAATGATCGCGGTACCAGCTGGGAGATGGTGCGCAGCCTATGGGACCACCCCAAGCGCCGCGCGTGGATGGGCGGCGGGGCCGACCTGCCGGGCATCCATTCGATCCTGGTCGACCCGCGCGATGCAAAGCGCGTGACGCTCGCCGTCTCGACCGGCGGCATCTGGCACACCGACGACGGCGGCGCGAACTGGTCGCAGCGCGGTGAGGGCATGCGCGCCGACCACGTGCCCCCCGGGATGACACACGATCCCATCGCCCAGGATGTCCATTGCCTCGCGCGCTGTCGTGCGAACCCGGACCGCATGTGGGTCCAGCACCACAACGGCATCTTCGTCTCCTCCGATGAGGGGCGGACCTTCACCGAGATCGAGAACGCCAAGCCGTCCGCGTTCGGCTTCCCCGTCGTCGTCCACCCTCGCGAGCCCGATACCGCTTGGTTCGTACCCGGTATCAAGGACGAGAAGCGCATCCCCGTCGGCGGCAGCCTGGTGGTTTCGCGCACCCGTGACGGCGGAAAAACCTTCGAAGTCCTGACCCGCGGCCTGCCCCAGGAGCACGCCTACGATGTCGTCTATCGCCACGCGCTCGATCTCGACGAGAAGGGAGAACGCCTGGCGTTCGGCTCGACCACGGGTGGGCTGTGGGTCAGCGAGGACCAGGGCGACTCGTGGGTTGAGATCACCCACACCCTGCCGCCGGTCTATGCGGTGCGGTTTGCCTAAAAAGACGCCCAAGAAAATTGGCTCCGTGGGCTGGGATCGAACCAGCGACCGTCCGATTAACAGTCTGATTTATTGGTTTCCCGCCAGTTCCCGCACCATCCCGCTTTGTCATCAACCATCTGAAATAATTGAATACTATTGTCACCTGGCTTCCCGCCAGGTTATCCTGTTTCCCGCTGCGGTGGTCAGCAAGTGGTCAGCAGAGAACAAAACCAATGGCAAAAAGCGCGAGTATCAAGATCACAAAGAAGGTGGTCGACCAGGCTGACCTCACCAGGGGACGGCACTACATTTGGGACGCTGAACTAAAAGGATTTGGCCTGCAGGTTGAGCGCTCCGGCACGAAGACATACATAGTCCGCTACCGACCTAAAGGACTTGGCCGCAGCGGTGCCAAGCGGTTCCTCAAGCTGGGGCGTCACGGCGGAATCTCGGCTGAACAAGCTCGTGATTTAGCGAGGGCAGCTCTCGGCGAAGTCGCCAAAGGTCATGACCCCGCCTCGGAGCAACGGAACCGCCGAACTGCTCACGAGAATGAGCTTAACGCGCCTACGTTGGCACAGGTCGGAGCTAGGTTCCTCTCCGAGCACGCTGAAATGCTGCGCAAAAAACGCACAGCACTGAACTATGAAATCCTAATTCGCCGACACATAGCACCAAAGCTCGGCAAGCTTCCAGCCCATTTGGTCACCCGCTCGGATGTGAT
>Ga0075030_100002753_pt1 | contig 15991 bp, 12 predicted proteins | sample LitLauG_LLR_2012_FD_71393 | JGI IMG/M metagenome (GOLD analysis project Ga0075030, IMG submission 71393) | Freshwater sediment microbial communities from Pennsylvania, USA - Little Laurel Run_MetaG_LLR_2012 | ecosystem: Environmental > Aquatic > Freshwater > Creek > Sediment | place: USA... | reverse complement strand
CTCGTCGAGGCCTACGCGAGGGAGCAGGGGATGTGGCACGACGAGCACTCCGAGCGGCCCACCTTCTCCGGCGAGCTCGAGCTCGACCTCGGTAGCGTCGAGCCATCGCTCGCCGGCCCGCGGCGCCCGCAGGACCGCGTCGCGCTGCGCTCCGCGCAGGAGGCCTTCAGGGCCTCGCTCGCGAGCTTCCTCGGCGCCGGCGACACCGGCGGCCCCGGGGGCGGGAAGGGGTCCGACGCCGGCCCCGCGTCGAGGGTCGCAGCTGCGGCGAAGACGCGCGAGCGCTCGCCCGCGCCCGAGGGTGACATGCACGACGAGGCGATCGCGGAGTCCTACCCCGCCTCGGACCCGCCCGCAAACGGCGCACCCGGTCACGCACAGCAGCCCGCGCCGGGCGATCAGGAGACGGCGGGCGCGGCCGCGAGCACGCGCGCGGGCGGCGCGGGCGCGGAGGCGGGCACGGCGACGATCGAGCGCGCGCACGGCCTCACGCGCGTGACGCTCGACGGGGAGAGCTTCGAGCTCGACCACGGCCACGTGGTGATCGCGGCGATCACGAGTTGCACCAACACGTCCAACCCGTCGGTGATGGTGGGCGCGGGCATCCTCGCGCGCAACGCACGAGCGCGTGGCCTGCGCTCGAAGCCGTGGGTGAAGACCTCGCTGGCGCCCGGCTCGAAGGTGGTCACCGAGTACCTCGACCGCGCGGGGCTGACGGCGCCGCTCGAGGAGCTCGGCTTCAACCTCGTGGGCTACGGCTGCACGACGTGCATCGGCAACTCGGGCCCGCTGGCGCAGGAGATCTCTGCGGCGATCGAGCAGGCGGACCTGGCGGTGGTGTCGGTGCTGTCGGGCAACCGCAACTTCGAGGGGCGCATCAACCCCGATGTGAAGATGAACTACCTCGCCTCGCCGCCGCTGTGCGTGGCGTACGCGCTGGCGGGCACGATGGACATCGACATCGCGAGCGAGCCGCTGGGCCGCGACGAGCAGGGCCGCGAGGTGCACCTGCGCGACATCTGGCCCGCGGAGCACGAGGTGGCGCAGACGGTGCTCGAGTGCGTGCGCGCGGAGATGTTCCGCAGGAGCTACGGGGAGGTGTTCACCGGCGATCAGCGCTGGCGCGAGCTGCGCGTGCCGGAGGGCGAGCGCTTCGGCTGGGACGAGCGCTCGACCTACGTGCGCCGGCCGCCGTACTTCGAGGAGATGCCGCGCGAGCCGGCGCCGGTGCGCGACATCGAGGGCGCACGCGTGCTGGCGCTGCTGGGCGACAGCGTGACCACCGATCACATCTCTCCCGCGGGCTCGATCAAGCGCGAGAGCCCCGCGGGGCGCTACCTGCAGGAGCACGGCGTGCAGACGCGGGACTTCAACACCTACGGCGCGCGGCGCGGCAACCACGAGGTGATGATGCGCGGCACCTTCGCCAACATCCGCCTGCGCAACATGCTGGGCGGGGGCGAGCCGCTGCCGGAGGGTGGCTACACGCGCTATCTGGGCGACCCCGCGCACGAGCAGATGGCGATCTACGACGCGGCGATGCGCTACATCGCGCAGGGGACCGAGCTCGTGGTGCTCGCGGGCAGGGAGTACGGCACCGGCTCCTCGCGCGACTGGGCGGCGAAGGGCACGCTGCTGCTGGGCGTGCGCGCGGTGATCGCACAGAGCTTCGAGCGCATCCACCGCTCCAACCTGATCGGCATGGGCGTGCTGCCGCTGCAGTTCGCAGAGGGCGAGAGCGCACAGGCGCTCGGGCTGACTGGCGTCGAGCGCTTCTCGATAGGCGGCCTCGCGCAGGCGATGGCGGACGGCGGCGCGCCGCCGCCGAGCCTGACGGTGCACGCGCAGGGAGACGGCGCGCGCACGGTCGAGTTCGATGCGCGCGTGCGCATCGACACGCCGCGCGAGGCGGAGTACTTCCGCCACGGAGGCATCCTGCCCTACGTGCTGCGTGGGCTGCTCGCGCGATGAGCCCCGCTCCGCGCTCGCAACCTCGCGCGGCGCCTCGCGCGAAAGCCGCGAGCCGGTCGCGCGCCGCCGAGGGTGTGCCGGCGCTGCTGCTCGAGCTGCTGCGCGCGCGCGGGCCGTCGGGCCGCGAGTCGGCCCCCGCGCAGGTGTGGCGCAGGGCGGCGAGCGAGTTCGCGAGCGCGAGCAGCGACATGGTGGGGACGCAGCTCGCGCTGGTGTCGCCCGCGCACGGCTACGAGTCCGACGCGCGGCGGCTGCTGGTGATGGGACACATCGACGAGATTGGCGTGATGGTCACGCACATCGACGACGACGGCTACCTGTGGTTCGGTGAAGTGGGCGGCTGGGACCCGCAGATCCTGGTCGGCCAGCGCGTGATCATCGACACGCAGGTGGGGCCCGTGCTGGGCGTGGTGGGCAAGAAGCCGATCCACCTGCTGCGCGAGGAGGAGCGCAAAAAGGTGCCGGAGATACGCGAGCTGCACATCGACATCGGCGCGCGCGACGGCGCGGAGGCGGCGAAGATGGTGCGCGTGGGTGACGTGGCGGTGATCGACCGTGATCCCGCGGAGCTGCCCAACGGGCGGCTCACCTCGCGCGCGATGGACAACCGCCTGGGCTGCTTCGTGGCGCTCGAGGCGGCGCGCCTGGTGGCGCAGGCGGGGGGCGCACAGTGGGAGCTCGCGTCGACCGCGGCGGCTCAGGAGGAGACGACGTTCGGCGGCTCGCGCACGAGCGCGTTCTCGCTCGCGCCGGACGCGGCGATCGTGGTGGACGTCACGCACGCGACCGACGCGCCGGGCATCGACGTGAAGTCCACGGGCAAGCACGAGCTCGGCTCGGGGCCTGTGATCGCGCGCGGCTCGACGCTCCACGAGGGCGTGTTCGAGCTGCTGTGCGCGACGGCGCGCAAGAACCGCATCCCCTTCACGGTGGAGGCGACCTCGCGCAACACCGGCACCGACGCGGACGCGGTGCACGCGAGCCGCGCGGGCGTGCCGACGGGCGTCGTCTCGATCCCGCTGCGCTACATGCACTCGCCCGTGGAGATGGTCGAGCTGAAGGACGTCACCAACGCGGCGCGCCTGATCGCGGCGACGACGCTCGCGCTCAGGCGCGAGACCGTCTTCTCGCGCTAGGCCGCTTCGAGCTCGCTGATCGGGGAGATCTTGTAGGCCTCGCCGGGGCAGCCGCCGATCACGAGCATCCGCAGCCCCTCGGGGCCCGCGTGCACCTTGCGCTTGACGTCGGCGGCGATGCGCACGAGCGTCTCGTGGTCGAAGTCCACGCGCTCGCCTTCGATGTCGATCCAGCCGGAGCCGTCGAGCGCCACGTAGACCTCCTCCTGCCCGTCGTGGCTGTGGTCGTGGTGGGGGTACTCGCCGTATTCCGGCGGCATCGCGATCACCTGCATCCCGAAGGAGGTGACCCCCAGCTCGGCACGCGCCTTGATGAACCCGCCGCCGAAGCCGGCCTGCATGTCTTTGATGCGCTTCGCTGTGTAGTCGGCCATGGGCGGACGATAACCGATCCATCCCGCCGCCGCGCGAGCGGCGCGCGCGCTAGCCGAGCAGCAGCGCGAGCTGGCGCGACTGCGCGAGCAGCGTGCCGTCGGCGTCCCAGATCAGGCAGTCCTCCTCGAAGAAGCCTTCGTGCACGAGCAGCGCCCGTCCGTGGGCGAGCACGAGCTGCGAAGGATCTCCAGCGGGCCGGCCGGCGGCCGGCCGGGGGGCGAGCGCGGTGCGGAAATGGATCGTGATGTCGATCGTGGGAGCGGGAGCGAAGTCGTGCAGGTGCATGAAGGGAGTGGGTATCAGCGCGTCTGCGAAGAACGCGAGCGAGAGCGCGTCAAGCGCGCGCGGCTGCGCGAGGCCGATCCAGCCGCCGGTCTCCATCGTGCTCCCCGGCGCCGCGAACGGCAGCTCTCCGAAGCGGTGCTGTAGCGTGATGTGCTTCGCGAAGGACGGTCCGCCGTGCTCGGGCGCGATCAGCGTGCCGGCGCGGCGGTCGGGCGCGGGCGGCTCGACGTCGGGCATCCGCAGTTCTGAGATCTCGGGGCCGGTCCAGGGCTTTGAGAAGGCGCCCAGCGCGAGCGCGACCGGCGCTCCGTGCTGCTGCATCCTCGCCGACATCGAGCTCAGCGAGCGGCCGCTGCGCTCGAGCACCGTGTCGATCAGCACGGGCCCCGGCTCGGGCGCCTTCAGGAAGTGGATCGTGAGCGAGCGCGGGCTGCGGGACGCGTCCGCGAGCGCGAGCGTGAGGGCGCGCAGCAGCATCGCGGCGAGGTAGCCGCCGTGCGGTCCGCGCCCTGCCTGCCAGCCGTCGGCGACGGTCGCGGCGAAGCTGCTGGCGCCGGCGTCGGCGCGCTGCAGGTGCACCGCCGTGTCGCGGTCGAACGCTCCCGCGCCCGTGACGGCGCTCCCGCCTGTGCCCTCAGCCACGCACGAGCCGCTTGTAGGTGATGCGGTGCGGGCGGTCCGCGGCGGCGCCCAGCAGCATCCGCCTGTGCTCCTCATAGGCCTCGAAGTTGCCCTCGAACCAGGTGACCTGCGAGTCGCCCTCGAAGGCGAGCACGTGCGTGGCGACGCGGTCCAGGAACCAGCGGTCGTGGCTGATGACCATCGCGCAGCCGGGGTATTCGAGCAGCGCGTTCTCGAGCGCGCGCAGGGTGTCCACGTCGAGGTCGTTGGTGGGCTCGTCGAGCAGCAGCACGTTGCCGCCGCTGGAGAGCACCTTCGCGAGGTGCACGCGGTTGCGCTCGCCGCCCGAGAGGGTGCCGATGCGCTTCTGCTGGTCTGAGCCCTTGAAGTTGAAGCCGGCCGTGTACTGGCGCGAGTTCACCGTGCGCTCGCCGAGCTTGAGCGTGTCTGAGCCTTCGGAGATCTCCTCCCAGACGGTCTTGGAGGCGTCCAGCGAGTCGCGCGACTGATCGACGTAGGCGAGCTTCACGGTGTCGCCGAGCTCGAGCGTGCCGCCGTCGGGCTGCTCCTGGCCGGTGATTATCCTGAACAGCGTGCTCTTGCCCGCGCCGTTCGCGCCGATCACGCCGACGATGCCCGAGCGCGGCAGGTCGAAGCTGAGCGACTCGATCAGCAGGCGATCGCCGAAGCCCTTGGACAGCTCGGTCGCGATGAGCACGCGCTCCCCGAGGCGGGGGCCGGGCGGGATGTGGATCTGCACCTCGTCGAGCTTCACGTTGCGCTCCTGCGCGACCAGCTCCTCGTAGCGGCCCAGGCGCGCCTTCGATTTGGTGCGTTTGCCCTTCGGGTTCGCGCGCACCCACTCGAGCTCCGCCGCGATCGTGCGCTCGCGTGCCTTTTCGGTGCGCTCTTCCTGGGCCAGGCGCGCCTGCTTCTGCTCGAGCCAGCTCGAGTAGTTGCCCTCGTAGGGGATGCCCTTGCCGCGGTCGAGCTCGAGGATCCAGCCCGCCACGTTGTCGAGGAAGTAGCGGTCGTGGGTGATCGCGACGACCGCGCCGCGGTACTCCGCGAGGTGCTGCTCCAGCCACGCCACCGACTCCGCGTCGAGGTGGTTGGTGGGCTCGTCCAGCAGCAGCAGGTCGGGTGCGCTCAGCAGCAGGCGGCACAGCGCCACGCGGCGGCGCTCGCCGCCGGAGAGCACGCTCACGTCGGCGTCCGCCGGGGGCAGGCGCAGCGCGTCCATCGCGTATTCCAGCTGGGTGTCGAGGTTCCACGCGTCCGCCGCTTCGATCTGCGCCTGCACGCGCGCGAACTCCTCCGCGTTCTCCTCGGAGTAGTCCGCGGCCAGCTCGTTGAAGCGGTCGAGCAGCGCCTTCGTCTGCGCGACTCCCTCCTCCACGTTGCCCTTGACGTCCTTGGTCTCGTCCAGCCGGGGCTCCTGCTCGAGCATGCCCACGCTCGCGCCCGGCGCGAGCGCCGCCTCGCCGCGGTACTCCTCGTCGAGGCCGGCCATGATCCGCAGCAGCGTGGACTTGCCCGCGCCGTTGTAGCCCAGCACGCCGATCTTCGCGCCCGGGAAGAAGGCGAGCGTGATGTTGTCGAGCACCGTCTTGTCCGGTGGGTGGACCCGCGACAGGCGGTGCATCGTGAAGATGTATTGCGAGGACACTTTCAAGGCAGGATAGGGGCTCGCGTCGGGCGCTAACGTTCGGGTTTATGCCCACGGTGGTTCTGGACGTCGAGCAGCACCTGCTCCTGCTGGAGCTCGAGGCGCCGTTCAACAAGCGCGACGTGCAGCTCGCGCGACGACGGATGGCCAAGCGCTGGCACCCCGATGTCGCGCCCGCAGGGCGGCAGTTCGAGCACGAGCGCCACCTCAAGGCGATCAACGAGGCGGCCGACCAGCTCGAGCGCCTCGCGGAGGGCTCGCGCGGCGGGCGCGTGTCCGAGAACGCGGTGCGCGTGAGCGCCGCCGCGGCACGCAGGGAGCGCGAAGCGGCCGGCAGGCGCGCGTACGAGGCCGAGCAGCGCGCGCGCCGGCACGCGAGCGAGCGCGCCAAGCACGACCCGTTCGCCAGCCGCGTGCCCGACCACTCCGTCGTGCACCGCTACGCGCGCTGCGAGTCCTACCCGGAGTGGGGCGTGGGAACCGTCACGGGCATCTACTTCTCCACCCACCCCGCCGCCGAGGGCGAGACGCCGGACGGCGAAGTGCAGCAGTGGGCGCGCGTAAAGTTCAGCCACGGCGTGCGCACCGTGCCCGCCGGCAGCATGAAATTCGTGGACTTCTCAAAGCCCGACCCCGCCGAGGAGCGCGTCGCGCGCTTCCTAATCGCAGCGCAGCGAGCGATGGCAGAGGGCGAGTACCTGCTCGCCGCGCAGCGTCTCATCTACGCGCGCGACGCGGAGCCGCGCAACGTCGCCGTGCTGCGGCTGATGACGCTCGCGTTCTGGCAGGCCGGCAAGCTCGAGGAGGCCGGGCGCGCCGTGCGCGACTGGGCGCGCGTGGACGGGCGCAAGCCCGCGGCGCACCGCTTCGCGGCGCGCATCTATGAAGACATGGGCGCTGTCGACCTCGCCGCGGAGGCCGCCGAGCGCGCCGCCAGGCGCGGCCCGCGCGACGCGGGCGCATGGGAGCGCCTGGGCAGGCTGCGCCTGCGCCTGGCCGATCGCGAGGGCTCGCTGCGCGCGCTCGAGCGCGCGCTCGCGCTGGGCGCAGGCGAGGAGGTGCGCGCGCTGGTCGCGCAGGCGCTCGCGATGGAGCCGAGCGTCGCGGGCTAGCGGAGGTGCATGGCAGAGGACGGCGTGGTGCTCTGGGACTTCGACGGCACGCTCGCGTGGCGGCCGGGGCTGTGGAGCGGATGCGTGCTGGAGGTCCTCGACGAGCACGTGCCAGCGCACGAGGGCACGCTCGAGCGCGTGCGCGCCGAGCTCGCGGGCCGCTTCCCCTGGCACCGCCACCACGTGCCCCACCCGGAGCTGTGCGACGCGGAGCGCTGGTGGGAGGCGCTCACGCCGCAGCTCGCGCGCGCGGTCGCAGCGTGCGGGGTGGAGCGCTCGTCGATCCCCGCGCTCGTGCGGGAGGTGCGCGTGCGCTTCGTCGACGGGACGCGCGGCTGGCAGGTGTTCGCCGACGCACGCCCCGCGCTCGCGCGCACCGGCGCTGCGGGCTGGCGCAACGTGATCCTCTCAAACCACGTGCCCGAGCTCGAGCAGCTCGTGCGCCAGCTCGGCCTTGACGCGCTCGTCGAGCGAGTGTTCAGCTCCGCTTGCACCGGCTACGAGAAGCCGCACCCGCTGGCATTTCGCCACGCGCTGCACGCGTGCGGCGACCCGCCACGGCGCTGGATGGTGGGCGACAACCCCGTGGCCGACCACGCGGGCGCGCAGGCGCTCGGCATCCCCGCGATCCTCGTGCGCGGCGCCCCGAGCGTGGATGACGCGGCCGCCGCGCAGCGCGAGCGGAGCTCGCTCAGGTGGGTGCCCGACGCGGCGGCGGCGGTGGCGGTGATCCTCGACTGAAGGCCGCCGGGGCGGGCTCGCGCGCCCGCGCGTGCGGGCGCGCGAGGATGCGGGCGTGCGGGCCGGTGCTCCCGGTGGCGGCGCTACAGGATGTTGACGGCGCGCGAGACGATCAGCCCGATCGTGATCAGCGAGACGATCGATTGCAGCCCCATCACGCTCTTGGCGGTCGGGCTCAGCGGCATCGTGTCGGTCGGGGAGAACGCGGCGGCGTTGGTGAGCGAGACGTACAGGTAGTCGACGAAGCCGGGGCGCCAGTCGATCGGCTCGATGCGGTCGTCGGTCATCTGCGGGAACAGGAAGTCCGGCGCGCCGTCCTCGCCGGCAGCGCGCCTGCCGGGGCCACCGCGGTCGATCTCCCAGTACCACAGCGCGAAGATCAGGAAGTTGGTCAGCCAGATGAGCATGCCCGAGATGATCAGCTCCTGCCCCTTTGTGACTTTGTGATGAAGCAGGTAGTGCGTGAGCTCGCCCAGCGAGAGAGCGTTGGCGAGGCTCACGAGGACCACCAGTGCGATCGCGAGCCGCCGGCGGACCATGTGATGCCCCTCCAGACGCCGCGGCGAGGCCGACACGAGCCCGACCATGAGCGCGCCCTCGAGCGCGGGGATCAGCCAGCTCGGACCGACGGTGAGTCGCTCGGGTAGCGTCAGCTGCAGGGCGATCGCGCCGGCGATCGTGAGCTGCGCCGGCCACACCGGTTCGTTGCGCCCGGGAGGCGGGTAGCGCCGTCCCGGCGCAGGCGGGGGTTGCGCGCTCACAAGCCGAGAGCGTAGGCGTGCGTCCGGCCGTCAAGCCGCAAAACGCGCCGCGGGCGCACAGGCGCGGGTGCGGGAGAGCCGCTGGCCGCTAGCCTGCGCGGTGATGGGTATCGAGAACCCGGTCCATCTCGCGTTCCTCGCCGTGGTGGCCCTGCTCGTGCTGGGACCGCGGCGTCTGCCGGAAATGGCGCGAGCGCTCGGTCGCGGCATCCGCGAGTTCCGCGACGCGATGAGCCTCGACGACGATCGCCCGATCGAGCACGCCCCGATCGTCGCTGAGCCGCCGCTCGCCGCCCCGGCGCCCGAGTGGCAGCCGCAGGGCGACCCGCTCGCGGATAGCTTCACGCACGCGCAGGCGGCGCACGCGGACCCCGCGCCCGCGCGGCCGCAGGACGTGCAGGCGGAGGTTGATCCGGCGCGGCCGATACCTTCGGGCGATGCGCCTGATGGTCGCACGCTGTGAGATCTCCTATCTCGGTCGCCTGAGCACCGTACTGCCGGAGGCGGTGCGGCTGCTGATGCTGAAGGCCGACGGCACCTTCATGGTGTGGTCCGACGGCGGCGGGCCGAGCGTCAAGCCGCTGAACTGGATGGCCCCGCCCACCGTGCTCGAGGAGCAGCGCGACGCGCACGGCGGGCTGTGCGCGCTGACCGTGCGCAGGCGCGGGCAGGAGGAGCGCCTTGAGATCCGCCTGCACGAGGTGCTCTCCGACGTCGAACACGAGCTCGACGCGCAGTCGGCGCTCGAGAAGGAGGGCGTCGAGCGCGACCTGCAGGAGCTGCTCGCAGACGCGCCGCAGTGGTGCGGTGAGGGCTTTCGACTGGTGCGGCGCGAGTGGCCCACCGACATCGGCCCGGTGGACCTGATGTGCCGCGACGAGCGGGACGAGTGGGTTGCGGTGGAGATCAAGCGCATCGCCACGATCGACGCGGTCGAGCAGCTCACGCGCTACCTGCAGCGCATCCGCGAGGATCCCGCGCTCGGCTCCTGCCGCGGGGTGCTGGTCGCGGAGGTGATCAAGCCCCAGGCCCGCGTGCTCGCACGCTCGCGCGCGATCGAGTGCGTGGAGGTCGACCTGGGAGTGCTGCGCGGCGAGCGCGAGCCGGACCTGCGCCTGTTCGCGGCCTGAGAGCCGCACGCCGCCCGCGCGTATGCGCCGTGTGCGAGCGCGCGGCGTCGGTGGCGCCACCGCTGCGCGTGCGCGCGGGTAGTCTCTGCGCCCCCCGAGCAAGGAGCGTTCCATGACAGACGATCACGCCGGCGCCGAGCCGCCGGTCCTCTCAGAGCGCCGCGGCAACGTGCTGCTGATCACCCTGAACCGCCCCGCGGTGCGCAACGCGGTCAACGCCGCGCTCGCGGCGGCCGTCGCGGGCGCGCTCGACGAGCTCGACGGCGACGACGCGCTGTCGGTCGGTGTGCTGACCGGCGCGGGTGGCTACTTCAGCGCGGGCATGGACCTCGGCGCGTTCGTGAAGGGCGAGTCGCCATGGTTCGGGGACCGCGGCTTCGCAGGCATCGCGCAGCGCTCGGCGCGCAAGCCGCTGATCGCGGCGATCGAGGGCTTCGCGCTGGCGGGCGGCATGGAGATCGCGCTCGCGTGCGACCTGATCGTCGCGGCGAGGGGCGCGCGCATGGGCATCCCCGAGGCGAAGCGCTCGCTGGTCGCCGCTGGTGGCGCGCTGCTGCGCCTGCCGCGCCGCATCCCCTACCACGTGGTGATGGAGCTGGCGCTCACCGGCGAGGCCAAACCGGCGGAGCGCTTCGAGCAGCTCGGCCTGGTCAACCGCCTGGCCGACCCTGGCTCGGCGGTCGACGTGGCGCTCGAGCTGGCGGGCGAGATCGCCAAGAACGGCCCGCTCGCGCTGATCGCCTCCAAGCAGATCCTGCAGGAGCAGTTCGACTGGAGCAGCGCGGAGATGTGGGATCGCCAGGCTGCGATCTCCGGTCCGGTGTTCGCCTCCGAGGACTCCAAGGAGGGTGCGGCGGCGTTCAAGGAGAAGCGCGAGCCCGTGTGGCGGGGGCGCTAGCCGCCACACGTCGGGCCGCCTGCGCTAGCCGCGACGCTTGCGGCGGCGCTGGCGCATGATCGCCATGAAACGGCGCCAGAGGGCACCCATCAACGCTCTCCTGGGGTCTTTTTGGGGAACTGTGAGACCGGCACGTCGAGGTCGATCGCGGTCTTGATGATCCTGCTCTGTTCATCGATGTGCGCAGCCGGATAGCCCTCGCCTGGGCTCGCGCGCTCGGGGCGCCCGATGTAGCCGAAGTGCATCTGCGGGGGCATGATCTGCATCAGGCGCGGGAACATGTGCGCGCGTGCGCCCATGTTGCGCGGCTCCTCCTGCACCCACACGATCTCGCGCAGGTTGGGATAGCTCGACATGAGCTGCAGGATCTGGCCTTCGGGGAAGGGGTAGAGCAGCTCGACGCGCCCGATCGCGAGCTCGGTGCGGGAGGCGCGATCGGCCTGGCCGACGAGGTCGTAGTAGATCTTGCCGGTGCACAGCACCAGGCGCGTGACCTCCCCTGCGACCACGCCGGGCTCGGCGAGGACCGGATGGAAGCGCGTGCCCTCCGCCATGTCGGCGATCGCGCTCGCGGCCTGCGGCAGGCGCAGCAGCGACTTCGGGGTCATCACGACCAGCGGGCGCTGCTTGGCGATCTTCGCCTGGCGGCGCAGCAGGTGGAAGTACTGCGCGGGCGTGGTCGGGCTCGCGACGCGGATGTTGCCCTCGGCGGCGCCGCGCAGGAAACGCTCAAGGCGCGCCGAGGAGTGCTCCGGCCCGGAGCCCTCGTAGCCGTGCGGCAGCAACAGCGTCAGCCGGGACGTCTGCCCCCACTTGGCGAGGCCCGAGACGATGAACTGATCGACGATCACCTGCGCAGAGTTGACGAAGTCCCCGAACTGCGCCTCCCACAGCACGAGCGTCTCGGGCGCCTCCTGGCTGTAGCCGTACTCGAAGCCCAGGCACGCGAGCTCCGACAGCGGGCTGTTGTGCAGCTCGAGCGGCGCGAGCGCGCCGGGCAGATTCTGGATCGGGCACACCGTCTGGCCGTTGCTCGCGTCGTGGAGCACCATGTGGCGCTGGCTGAAGGTGCCGCGCTCGGTGTCCTGACCGGTGAGCCGCAGGGGGGTGCCGTCGGTGAGGAGCGACGCGAACGCGAGCGCCTCGGCGTGCGCCCAGTCGACGCCCGGCGTCGCGGGGTCCTGCGCGGCGAGCACCTCGTGGCGGCGCTCGAGCTGTTTGACGAGCTTGGGATGCACGGTGAAGCCCTCGGGGGTCGTGAGCAGCGCCACGCCGAGCTCGCGCAGGCGCTCGACGGGGACGGCGGTCTCCACCTCGGGACTGGGCGTGCGGTCGAGCTGGTACTCGCCGGTCGCGTGCTCCTCGCCGTCCGCGGCGGCGGCGATCTTCGCCTTCAAGCGCTGGTGCAGCAGCGTGAGGTTGTCCCACACCGCCTGGGCCTGTTTGTCGACCTCCTCCTTGGAGACCACGCCTTCGACGATCAGCCGGTCGGACCACAGCTCGGCGACGCGCTTCTTGGTCTTGATCTTCGCGTACATCTGCGGCTGCGTGTACGCGGGCTCGTCGGACTCGTTGTGGCCGAAGCGGCGGTAGCCGATCAGGTCGATCAGCACGTCGTGGCCGAACTCCTGGCGGAAGGCGAACGCGAGCCGCACGGCGCTGATGCACGCCCCCACGTCGTCGGCGTTGACGTGGATGATCGGCACGTCGAAGCCCTTCGCGAGGTCCGACGCCCAGCGCGTCGAGCGCGCGTCGTCGGGGTCGGTCGTGAAGCCGACCTGGTTGTTGGTGATTATGTGGACGGTGCCGCCGACCTTGTAGCCGTCGAGCGCCTGCAGGTTGAGCGTCTCCGAGACGACGCCCTGGCCGGGGAAGGACGCGTCGCCGTGGATCACGATCGGCACGGCGGCGTTGGTGTCCTGTTCGGCGCGGGGCCCCTTGCGCGAGGTCTGCGCGGCGCGGGTGGCGCCCTCGACGACGGGCGAGACGTACTCGAGGTGGCTGGGGTTCGACTCGAGGTTGACGCGGATCGAGCCGCCGCCGGGCAGCGCGTAGGTGCCTTCGGTCCCGTGGTGGTACTTCACGTCGCCGGTGCCGCCCTGGGGGATCGTGGTCACCGCCTCGAGCGTGGATGCGCCCTCGAACTCCGCGAAGATTGTGTCGTATGCGCGCCCGAGGTTGTGGGCGAGCACGTTCAGGCGTCCGCGGTGGGCCATCCCGACGACGACCTCGTGCGCGCCGATGCCGGCGGACAGCTGGATCAGCTCGTCGAGCATCGGCACCGCCATGTCGAGGCCCTCGATCGAGAACTGGTGCTGGCCGAGGTACGCCTTGTGCATGAAGCGCTCGAGCGCGTCAACCTCGACGAGCCGCTTCAGCAGCGTCCTGCGCTCCTCGCCGGTGAGCTCGTGGCGGAAGGCGCCCGACTCGATGTGCTCGCGCAGCCACACGCGCTGACGGTGGGACGCTATGTGCTCGATCTCGTAGGCGATCGTGCCGCAGTAGGTCTCGCGCAGATGCGGCAGCGCGTCCGCGAGCGTGTTGCCGGGCACGTTCATGCGCAGGATCTGCGCGGGGATCTGCGCCATCAGCTCGGGCGTGAGGCCGAGCGGCTCGGGGTCGAGCGCGGGGTCGCCCTCGGGCTCGACCCCGAGTGGGTCAAGGCGCGCGGCGAGGTGGCCGTGCGTGCGGAACGCCTTCAGCAGCGCGGTGGCGGCCTGCACCGCCTGCAGCAGTTCGATGTCGGGGGCGCCGGCCGCGCGCGGCTCGGCGCGCGCGATCGCGCCCGCGTCGCGAGCCGCCGCACGCTCCGGCGCCGCGGGGAGCTCCACCATGAGTGAGGCGAAGATGTCCTCGTAGAAGCCGTGCTCGCCCTGCAGGTAGGCCTCGACCAGTCCGAGGAAGCGCCCCGACTCGGCCCCCTGGATGATGCGGTGGTCATAGGTGGAGGTCAGCGTCATGACCTTCTCCGCTCCGATCCGCGCGCCGATCGCGGCGAGGCCCACCGGGTAGCCGATCGACCCGCTCGCCACGATCGTGCCCTGGCCGCTCATCAGACGAGGCACCGACGCTGCGGTGCCCAGCCCGCCGGGGTTGGTGAGTGTGATGTTCGCCGCGACGAGGTCGTCGGCGCCCAGCGTGTTGGTGCGGGCCTTCTCCACGAGCGCGTCATACGCGGCGAGGAAGCGCTCGAAGGGCATGCCCCCCGCGTCGCTGATGACGGGCACCATCAGCGTGCGCGAGCCGTCCTTCTTCTCCACGTCGACCGCGAGCCCGAGGTTCACCGCGCCGTCGCGGATGCGCTGGGGCTTGCCGTCGAGCTCGAGGAAGTGCTCGCTCATGACGGGCATGTCACTCGCGGCGCGCGCGATCGCGTAGGCGATCAGATGCGTGAAGGAGACCCGCCGGCCGGCCGCCTTCAGCTCGCGCCGGCGCGCGTCGAGGACCGTCACGGTGATCGTGCGCAGGCTCGTCGCGGTCGGGATCGAGAGCGACTCGCTCATGTAGCGAGCGAGTGCGGCGGCGCCGCCGCGCAGCGGCTCGGTCTCGGCGGGGGCGCGACCCGTGCCGCCGTCCTGCAGCGCGGACAGCACGTCGGACTTCGTGATGCGCCCCGCGGGCCCGCTCCCGGAGACAGACGCGAGGTCGACGCCCTCGGCGGCTGCTGCGCGCGCGGCCACCGGTGAGACCTTCACGCCGGCGGGCGGCGAGCCCGCTGCGGCACGCGGGCCGGCGGCGCTAGCGGCGGCCCCGTCCGAGGGTTCGCGTGGGTGCGCTGCGGGCGCGCCGACGCCGAGCGCGATGCGCGCGATCACCTGCCCGACGGTGACCGTGTCGCCCTCGGCGACGAGCAGCTCCGCGACGGTGCCGCCGGCGGGCGAGGGCAGCTCGAGGTCGACCTTGTCGGTTGAGATCTCCACGATCGTCTCGCCGGCCGCGATCTGATCGCCGACGGCGGCATGCCACTCGAGGATCGTGCCCTCGCTGACGGACTCGCCGGCGGCGGGCGTGAGCACGTCGACGAGCTCGCCCGCGAGCTCTGAGCCCGCCCCCTTCCCGGGGGCTGCGCCGTTGCCGGCGCGCGCTTGCTCTGCGCCGTCACCCGCGCTCGCCTGCGAGGCGCCGTTGGGGGCCGCCCGCGTGGGCGCGGCCACGCCCGAGTCCTCGAGGGGCCCCACGGTGATGCGCGCGATCACCTGGCCGACGGTCACGGTGTCGCCCTCGGCGACCAGCAGCTCGCTGACGGTTCCGCTGGCGGGCGAGGGCAGCTCGACGTCGACCTTGTCGGTCGAGATCTCGACGATCGTGTCATCGACCTTGACGTGATCGCCGACCTTGACATGCCACTCGAGGATCGTTCCCTCGGTCACCGACTCGCCCGCAGCGGGTGTCAAAACGTCTACGGTGCGCACTCCGGTGGTGCCAGTCGCCATCGGCCTTCAACTCTAGCGTGCGCGCCCGCGGGGCTGTTGCCGGAACAATCCGTGGCGTGAGAACTTTCACACCTCGGTCACAGCGATCGCGCGCTGAGCGCGCTCAGCCGTGCGCGCGCAGCGAACGCTCGCGCTGCTCGCGCACGAACTGGTAGCTGCCGAAGAACGGCCCGATGCCGCCGAGCACGGCCACCGCGACGGCGAGCTTCAGCGACACGACGCGAAGGCGCGCTGCTGCGATGCACGCGAACGACATGAAGATCCACAGCAGCCCGTGGCTCAGGCCGAGCACGAACGTGAGCGGCTCGGGCTTGCCGGCCGCGAACGCGCAGATCAGCAGCGCCGTGTAGACGCACGAGTGCGCGAAAGAGGCCCACTTCAGGCGCGCGAACGTGAGTGGGCCGACGCCTGGGCGCAGGTGCGTGTGCGCGCTGATCACTGCGAGAGCCAGCCCGCCATCCGCGCGAGCGCCTCGCCAGCCTGCGGGGGCCACTGCGCGATGTCGTGCGACCACCACTCGTAGGCGTCGTGCTCCTCGTCCGGGCGGACTTCGCGCTCGACGCCCTCGGCGAGCCATGCCTGCCCGACGAACATCACGAGCCCATGGGGCAGCGCGAGCAGCGCCTCTCCGCGCACCCGCTCGGGAGCGACGCCCCACTCCTCCTGCAGCTCGCGCACGAGCGTGTCGGCGGGGCTCTCGCCGAGGTCCACCGCGCCGCCCGCGCCCAGCGCCCAGCGCCCGGCCCAGGTGGCCACCCACGGCGCCCTGCGCCCCGCCAGCCAGCGGCCGTCCGCGGAGCGGGTCACGCACAGAGCGGCCACGCTGCTGCACGCGTCGTCCTCGACCAGCCGCAGCGCC
>Ga0075030_100002752_pt1 | contig 15993 bp, 8 predicted proteins | sample LitLauG_LLR_2012_FD_71393 | JGI IMG/M metagenome (GOLD analysis project Ga0075030, IMG submission 71393) | Freshwater sediment microbial communities from Pennsylvania, USA - Little Laurel Run_MetaG_LLR_2012 | ecosystem: Environmental > Aquatic > Freshwater > Creek > Sediment | place: USA... | reverse complement strand
CCGCGTTCGTTTGGCGACGCGCTCAAAATGCCGCGGTTCACCCTGGCGCCGCAGCAGGTCGAATCGGTAGTAACCGCGCTGCTGGCGCAAACGGCCCGCGCAGAAACCCTGCCGGCTGCGCTCCGTGTTCCCACCCGTCATGCTACCGATTACCGCCCCGCAGGGAAAGCCGGCCAGTTGATGGACGATATGCGCTGCTTCAGTTGCCACCTGATTAACGGCCGCGGCGGAGACATGGCGCCCGAACTGACGAGGGAAGGAACGTCGGTGCAGCGCGCGTGGCTGGTGAACTTTCTGAAGAACCCGAACACTTTGCGGCCGGCCCTGATTCGCAGAATGCCGAAATTCAATGTGACCGATGCGGAAGCCAACACACTTGCCGACTACATTCTGGCGGTATACCAGACACCGGATTTTGACAGCGAAACACTCGACGCTTCCCGCTTCACTCCGGCCGAGGCGCAAAGCGGGCGCGAGTTGTTCTATAACAAGTACGCCTGCCAGTCCTGTCACATCATCGACCAGAATAAAGACAAAGGCTACATCGGGCCGACATTGACGCAGGTCGGCTCGCGCCTGAACGCGGCCTGGATTCTGCACTGGCTCAAAAATGCGCAGACACTGCGACCAGGTTCACTGGAACCGGTCTGGAATATGAAGGATGACGACGCGCGGGCCATTACCGCGTTCCTCATGGCGCAGAAAGGCGCGCCTGCAAAGGAGGCCCGCAAATGAACCGCTCAACTATCGTGCTGGCCGTCTTTGGGCTGATTACCCTTGGCGCCTGTGCGAAGCGTGGCGCGAACACCCCGGAAGTCACGGCGAAGGCTTTTGGCGCGGCAGTGGTTTCGGTGAGTGGTGAGAAGCAGTTCGCCGGGGTGGGCACCCCGCTCGAACAGCCGCTGGTGATCCAGGTGAACGACGCGAAGGGTGCCGCTGTTGCGGGCGCGCGGGTGCATTTCTCCGGCTCCGGCGGCGCGTTTGCAACCCCGCCGGAAGGGCTGACCGGCCCTGATGGTCAGTTCTCTGCTACCGTCAATCTGGGCGGTGCGGGCGGGCACTATCAGATTCTTGTCACTACGCCGCTCGCCTCCGGCCAGAACGCCGCCATCCGCGTCGACGAAATCGCGCTCGGGTATCAGGAGATGGTGGGCGCGAAGCTGAACGAGACCCATTGCATCCGCTGTCACGATTCCGAATCGACGCCCGAGCGCGTGTCTAACCACGACAATCTGAACGCCAAGCCGCATGGGTTTTCGGAAGGCGCGGTCCTGAACGCGATGAGCGCCGCGGATCTCGCGTCGATCATCGCTCACGGAGGCGTGGCGCTGAATAAGTCGGCTGAAATGCCGCCCTACGGCAACACGCTGACGAAGCAGGAAATCGCGGCTCTCGTCGCATTTTTGCGGGCTGTTGCCGACCCGCCATACCCGGCACAGGGAGTTTTCTATGCGAGTAACTAAACGAGCGCTGTTTGTTCTGCTGACGCTTTCGCTCTGCGCGCCGGCGCAGGTTCTGGCGCCCGAGGAGATTCTCAGTCCCCAGATGCGCGAACTCCAGCAGAAATATCTCGCCGAACTGAAGCTGATCACGCAGGCCGCCGCGATGCACAGCTTCCCTTACCGCTTTTACTTCAGCCGGACGTTGGACCTGCCTGAGAAAGACCACGCGGCCAGCGACCAGCGCTCCGTGCAGTTCGACCGTTATCAGGGCAAGGTTGTGTTGAAGATCACCGGTAACTACTTCGCGTCGTACTCAACGGAGCTGATGAGCGCCGAGGACCGCGCCCGCCAGACCTTTACAGATGTGATGCTTCCGCTGCTCCAAAGTGTCACGCCTACTTTGCTGAGATCGGATGAACTGCAGGCCTTCGCGTTCGAAATCTCGCATCACATTCGCAGAAAAGTGCTGGGCGTCTCTTCCGAAGGCGTGGAAAACGTGGTACTGATTCTTCCCCGCGCCTCCGCGGCGAGGTTCGCACAGGCTGCTAACACGTCCGCCGGGGACGCTGCGCTTGCCGAAGGCGAAGTCTTCCTCAACGCCGCGCCCATTTCTCTCTGGGCGCACCCGCAAACCATCAGCGCAACCGGGGCGGCCGCTGCTCTGATTGCGAAGGCTGCCGCGACCGCACCCGCGGTGTCGCCGGGTTTATTGCGGGACGGTGCGGTGCAGCCCGTGGCAAAAGTGACGGTCGCCACCACGTCTGCAGCGCCAGTCGGCTCCCCGGTTCCCGAAATGCCCACCCGGGATACCTCGCCGGACGCGCTGAAAACGGTCCAGAAGCTTTATCAGGATAGTCTTGACCGCATGGTGCAGGAACTCAATGCCCAGGTGCACTTCGTGCGCTACGCTCCGCCCGCGTTCATCCCGTTCCACAAGGGCGTCTACCTGCAACTTTCCCTGACTACGACCCTGCCGGAATTGGCTGGTGGTTCCCAGTACAGACTCGCCGCACTGGCCTTCGATCAGCACATCGCGCATCTCATTCGTCCCGCGCTCGCTTACTTCCGGGAGGATCGCGGCGACTTCGACGGCATAGATTTCAGCAGTTCCGTGCGGCTAAATTCTGATCCGGCTGCCGAGGGCGGCTCGGTGGCGGTGGAATTCATCTTCCCTGTAAGTTTGCTACGCGCCTATGAGCGGTTCGATTGCACGGGGCAGCAACTGATCGACGCGGGCTTCGTACTGATCAACGGCGAACGCGTCGGCCTGAACTTACAGAACGCGGAAGCTGGCTTTCCGGTCCAGCCCTGAGAACGTACCCGCCGCTGGACGCGTGCGTCCACGTCCCGGTCGAACGCTATTCGGCAATGAACCCAACATAGCTGACCGGCGGGGCGGCGCGATCCACGCGTTGCCGGACCGTAGCCTGTTGACGGCGTGTATATAACGCTCCGCATCAAGGTCTCGACTGAGAACCCTTGCCGTCCTTTGACCCGCAGCGGAAGGATTTAAGGTTCGGAACGGCTCACAACAGTTCAGAACCGGATCGCGCTGTCGAGGAAGCAGAGCCCACGACCGCTTTCGCTGACTCGGACCGTGACACGATTCGGCTCGCGTCTCGGTGAAGGCGGCGAGACCAACGGGCTGGTGGTGAATACGCGGCTGACTCGCTGAAGCGCCAGTGTGCTGAATCCACAGGAGGAGGCTCCGAGGTTACCGTGCCATGACCGTTAAATCGTTGTTCAGGCCGGCTTCCGGGTGATAACATCATCGGTTCCATGTCCATGGCAGCCCAATCCACCCACGCACAGATCCCGGCGGCAGGGGCCAGCCACGTCCGCTACGGCGTCGTCGGTTTTGGTGTGGCGCTGGCGGTGCTGGCGTTTGTGGACCGGGTGTGCATTTCGCAGGCTGCGCCGTTCATTTCGCGCGATCTGGGTTTCGATAAGGCCCATATGGGCACCATCTTCGGCGCGTTTCTGCTGGCTTACGGCCTGTTTGAGATTCCGAGCGCCTGGTATGGAGACCGGGTAGGCGCGCGCAGGGGGCTGGTCCGGATTGTCGCGGCATGGTCGTTCTTTACGGCGCTGACCGGCTGGGCCTGGAGCTTCGCCTCCATGGTGACAATCCAGTTCCTGTTCGGCACTGGCGAGGCGGGCTGTTTCCCGGTGATCACGAAATCGTTCCGGGCGTGGCTGCCGCTTCAGGAGCGGACCAGAGCTCAGGGCATTCTGTGGACGGCGGCTCGCTGGGGTGGAGCGTTTACTCCTCTGCTGGTGGTGTGGGTGATGCGGCAGACCAGTTGGCGCGGCGCTTTCGTGTTGTTCGGCAGCCTGGGAGTGATCTGGACGGTGCTGTTCGCCCGCTGGTATTACGACAATCCGCAGGAGCATCCCCGCGTCAATGAAGCGGAGAAGGCGCTGCTGCGGGACACGGTGTCGCCGGGGGCGGTTTCCCATTCCGTACCTTGGCGCAAACTGCTGCACTCGCGCTCGGTCCTGTTACTGAGCCTGCAATATTTTTTTGTTTCGTTCTCCTGGTATTTCTATCTGACCTGGCTGCCGACCTATCTGCAGGAGTATCACAACCTCTCGCCGAGCGCGGCGGCGGGTTACGCGGTTTTCCCCCTGTTGTTCTGCGGCATCGGATCGCTGTTTTGCGGGTTCGCCACGCAGCGTGTGACACGCTGGACCGGCAGTATAGGACTGACACGTAAAGTGATGGCCTGCACGGGATTCGCCGGCGCGGGCCTGTGCCTGGCGCTGGCAACACAGATGCACGGCGTGAATCCCACGATGGCGCTGATGGCGACGGCATGCTTCTTCAACGATCAGGTGGTACCGCACTCCTGGTCTTCGTGCATGGATATTGGCGGACGAAACGCATCTTCGTCCGTGGCGGGGACCATGAATCTGATGGGGAATCTGGCGGGTACCTCTTCGTCCGTGCTCGGCGGCTTCATCCTCCAGCAGACGCACAGCAACTGGAATCTGTTCCTGCTGATCCTGGCCGGCGTCTATTTTCTGGGTGTGTTCTGCTGGCCATTCATCGACAGCGAAACGCCGCTGGAAGCGGATTAGCTTCCCATCCGGGAGGCCAGCGCGGTGAATTCCGGTTCCTGGCGGATATCGTCGAACCGCGGATCCACTTTCAGCACGGTCAACTCGAAGCAGCGGTCTTCGAAGGCCTTCCGGAGCCACTCGAATCCGAGCGTTTTTTCGCCCAGCGCGAAGTGCAGGGATGCGAACTCGAAGGGCGAAACGTAGCGCAGGTTCGCCTGGCGGTGCAGTTCCTCCAGAAAATTCTGCGCCCGGGCGCGCTTTCCCCACATGGCGTAGGTGCGACCCAGCGCGCCCTGCAGACGGGGGCTCAGCGGAGACAGCTCCAGAGCCCGCTGCAGCGCCGCCGCCGCTTCCTCGTAATCTCCGCGCTGTTGCTGTACGAGCCCCAGCATCCAGTAGGCCGGTGAAAAGTGCGGATTCAGCTCGACGGTGTGGTCGCACTTTTCGAGAGCATCGTCGAATTCGCGGCGGTAGTAAGAAATCACCGCCACGTCGCGGGCAATGATGGATGAGATAGGGTTGATGGCCTGCGCGAAGGCCATTTCCTCGGAGGCTTCGTCCAGCCGTCCGGTAGCGGCCAGGCAGGAGGAGGCGTACCAGTGGTGCGCGGTGGCATTCCGCGGGTCCAGCCGGATGGCGCGGCGAAATTCGTTCTCGGCGCCCTTCCAGTCCCAGTCCTGGGTAGCTTTCACGTGGGCCAGAGAGGTGTGGGCTTCCGAAGAGTTGTCGTCTTCGAGCACGGCCCACGCGGCATTGGAAGAAGTCCTGGTCCAGACCTCGGCGGGCGAAAGGACGCCGTAGTGGCCCAGCAATCCATAGGCGTCCGCGAGCCCGGCGTAAGCCTGCGCGTAATGCGGATCTTCCGCAATCACCTTGTCGAAGAAGTCGGCTGCTTTGCGGAGGCCTTCTTCGGTGCGCTGGTCGAGATGGTAGCGGCCCTGCTGGTAGAGGTTGTAGGCCGCCAGATTTTCGGTGGACCGGCGCGTCACGATTCCCGAGCGACCTTCGGCGAGTCCCAGCTGGATTTTGGTCAGGACGGCCTGCGCCACCTCTTCCTGCACGCGGAACGCATCGCCCAGCGGGCGGTCCAGCCCTTCCGACCAGAGATAGGTACCGCTGGCGCCATCGATGATCTGGAGCGTGATCCGGATATCGTCGCCTGATCTCTGGATGCTGCCGGTGACCGTCGCTGCGGCCTGGGGTCTGCCGTCGGCTTCGCTCCCGGCGCCGCCAGACGGATCTGCCGTGTCGAAAGCGACGACCCTCGCCGATTCCAGCTTTGTGAGCGCGGTAATGATTTCCTGGCAAAAGCCCCGGCAAAGATAACCGAGGTCGCCCCTGGGACTCAGGTCGGCGAACGGGAGAACCAGCACCGTGTTGCGGCTCACGAGGGCGACCGTCACCGAGCGCTTTGGCGCAGCGAACTCACGGTTCCGAAGGACCGCAGAATAGCCTCCCTTGGGGAGTTCAATGAGAAGTTCATCGGCCTGCCCTTCTTCCGTATAGTAGCGGGAAAGACGGGCACGCAGACGCCGGGCCTGGACGCGAACAATCGGGTCGTTGCGGGGGTCGAACGAATGTTCTTTGCCGAAGACCTGAACGCCGACGACAAACTCTTTCAGCTGGTCACCGCGGCCTTCCACGGTTTCCAGAACGATGAACTCGAGAAAGCGCTTCAGCCGTTCGACCGTGTGAAAGGTCTTGCTGCGGAGGATCCGGTCGAGCTGTTCCCGGATTTTTTCGTCGCTGAGGCCGCTGACGACGGCGGAGGCGGCACGGACGGACATCGCATCCATGTTATACGAAAGCGCACCCTGTGCCGCATCATGCTCTGGTTCCATCCGCATCAGCTCCCTGGTTCTGCGCCGAACAAAAAAACCGGGCTGACGTTTTGCGTCAGCCCCGGATCCAACTGGTCGATTGTGAGGCGGGGTTTAGAACGTCACCTTGGCCGCTACCTGCAGAATGCGCGGGTCGCGGGCGGAGATTACCTGTCCGAAGTTACCGGCGCTGAGCGTGGTCACGGGGACGTTGAAGCGCGCGTGATTCAGCACGTTGAACGCTTCAAAGCGAAGGTCAAACTTCATGCGCTCCCGGATCGGGAAGCTGCGCGAGAGTCCCGTGTCCACTGTCGTGCTGGAAGGCCCGAGGATGTTGTTGCGGCTCGTGTTGCCGAAGGTGCCGGCCGCCTGTTTCGTAAAGGCACCGATGTTAAACCACTGGGCGATGGTGGGGTTGGAAAGCTGAGCCGAACTGCCTGTTGAGTTCGGCCGATCGGCTCCAAGACCCGTTAGCGAGACATCCGTACCGTCGGTAACCGTCAGCCAGGCGCCGCTGGTGCGGTTAAAGATTCCGGAGAACTGCCAGTTGCCTGCAAGACGCTGCATCCAGGCCGAGGCGAACTTCGGACTTACGGCCACAAAGGACAGGTTGAATATATGCCGCCGGTCTGAGGCGCAGTTGCCCCATTCCGCTTTGCGGTTCAGCGGGTTCTGGTACATGTTCACGATGTCCTGGTTGGCTTCGCCCTGATCGAGGCAATGCGACCAGGTGTAGTTGGCCAGAGCCGAGAAGTTGTGGCTGAAACGATGATTGGCCGAGAGCAGCAAGCCGTTGTAGCTGGCGTTGCCGGAGTCGTCGATCATTATGGTGCTGCCGTAGTACTTGCCGACGGCGGGATCGGTCTGGTTGAAGAGGCGGCGAGCCTCGGTAGTTGCAGTCGTCACGCCTGGACTGTAAATCGCCGGATCGAGCTCATGCCCGAGCCACTGGTGGGTTGTCTTGTTGCCCAGATAGGTAGCAGAGAACAGCCAGTCCGCGCCGACCTGCTTCTGCACTGCCAGGTTCCACTGCTGCAGATAGGTGGCATGCACATGCTGCGGAACAAAGACGAATGTTCCGTCCAGCGGGAACTGGTAATTGGAAGCCGGATTGACAGGCGTCGGGAACGGGTTGCCGCCCGGATACGTCGACCAGGGGTTGGCCAGACTGACGGCCGAGAGGGTGAGCGTCTCACCCCATGGCGGATTGAGCGGCACATGCAGAGTGTTCCAGAGATAGCTGGAGTCATAGAAAATACCGTAGCCACCGCGGATGGTTTCTTTTCCTCTGCCGCGGGGATCGTAGACAAAGCCAATGCGGGGCGCGAAATCTCCGTAGCGCGCGAATGAATCGGACTGTCCGGGGAAACCGCTGTCACCGGGGAAGGTCAGGCCGGCCGGAGCGTTGACGTAACTCTTACTGACGGTGCCGGCATAGAGACCTGCGACGCTGAAGTCGCTGGCGTAGTTGAGAATCTGATGTTGCGGGACGTAAGGATCCCAGCGCAGGCCGAGGTTCAGCTGGATATGCTGTGTCAGCTTCCAGTTGTCCTGCAGGTAGAGAGATGGCGAATTCTGCCGGTCGCGGGCCACCTGGCCGTTGCCCTGCAGATAGGTATCGATATTGCCCGTCATCATGTCCGCCAGCGAATTGCCAGTGATCTGGCCGTTAAAGGTCATGCGCGGATTCATCTGGAACGGACCGAGGCCATTCATCTGGACATGCAGCCAGTTGAACCCGAAGGACAGCTGATGCGAGCGCCATGTCGTCCCGACGTCCTCGGAAATTCCAAAGTTATTGTTGTAGACGTAGCCGGGGATAGCGCCGGTGCTGAAGTAGTTGCTGGCGGAAATCTGCCCCGTGTAATTCTGAATAGGCGAGGTGAGTGCGGCACCGAGCTGCGTGAAATTCGGGACGCCGTCGGCGCCAACGCGCTGCACCGCAGAGCGGTCGTAGGTCACGCGGAAGGAACTGACGGTACTTGCGTTGATGAGATAGGTATCGCCCAGAACGAAAGTGCTAACGCGGTCCAAAAGCCCGGGGTTGGCGGCCGTCAGCAGGTTGGTTTTGTCATAGAAGGCCTGCAGGGCATAGTCCGTGACGAAATAGCGGAAGAAGATCGCATCGTTCCCGTTCCGCTGCCAGTCGGTACGCAGCACGCCTTGGTACTCGTTATCGATGGAGGGCACGCCATAGAGCAGCTTGCCGCACGGGTCGTTCGAGACCGGGAGGAACGAGAGGAACTTCAGTGCTATGGGGCTGAGCCGGCTGGCCGGAATGATGTTGTTCACAGCTCCGGATGCGGCGGAGAGAGTCACAGGCGCCCTCTGGCAGCCGTTCGCCGTGCCGAGCAGAGTCTGGAAATTGCCCTGCAGAGAGGCCGCAGTGGGGACAAAAGACTGGACCGTAGCAGGTGCGGTACGTTCTGTGGTCCCCTGAAAGCCCGCGAAGAAGAAGAGTTTGTCTTTGATTATGCGGCCGCCGACAACGCCGCCGAACTGATTGCGCTTGAGAGAGTCGCGCGAGGCCGCGAAGAAATTGCGGGCATTCAGGTCGCCGTTGCGCAGGAATTCGAAAAGATCGCCGTGCAGATCGTTGGTGCCGGACTTGGTGACGGCGTTGACCGCGCCGCCCGGATGGCTGCCGTAGTTGGCGGGCAGTGAGCTGGTTTCCAGTTTGAATTCCTGGAGCGCATCCGGAAACGGCAGGGGCAATCCGACGTTGCTTCGTGGATCCATGTGCGAACTGCCGTCCAGAGCATAATTGGTCGAATTGCCCTGGCCGCCGGCCACCGAAAACGCGGCCACCGTGGGGTAGTTGAGGTTATTGGCGATGCCGCCGGTAGAGGTGGCCGTTCCGGCTGCGTTTGGTTGTACGGCCGATATTGAGCCACCGGAGAGCGTAATCAACTGGGTAACGTTGCGCCCGTTGAGAGGCAGGTCGACAACGCGCCGCTGATCGATGACCTGTCCTACGCCGTTGCTCTGTGTTTCCACCATGGCGGCATTCGCGGTTACATCGACCTGTTCGCTGACGGCGCCAACCTTCAGCGTTACGTTGATTTGGGGATTGCTGTTGACCTGGAGCACGATGCCGGTCTGGTTGTAGGTCGAAAAGCCTTCTTTCGTCACCTGGAGTTTGTACGGACCCACCGCCAGATTCGTCACTGTGTACGAACCGTCCGGTCCGGAAACGAGCATACGCGAAGCGGACGTGTCGGTATTCGTAATGATGATGCGTGCCCCGGGCACCATGGCGCCGGTAGCGTCCGCGATTTCACCCGATATCTGCGATACCGCTGCTGACTGAGCGTTGACTCTCACGAGAGCCAGGCACGCAAAAAGGGTCAATACTAGAAGTTTCTTCATGGAAATAGACGTCTCCCCTGAGTGACTGCACCTGCAATTTTATGTTTGACGCGGAGGAGGCACAAGCAATTAACGGTAGCGATACGGATACCAAAGTTACGAAACATCCGGCAGGCCGGGATCCGCATTTCGAGCGATCGCGGACCGCACCGTTACGGTGAAGCTACCGTTAAAGGCTTGTCTGTTGGCCGCGCCGGTGATAGCGTGTGCTAAGCCGGGCGAGCTCAATCTCCATGAAAATACCCATATATGGTTCCTTTAGAATTCGCACTTTCGTCGCACTGATCCTTGCGGCCGGTGCGCTGTCCGGGCAGGATGCCTGGGTCGGGTACGGCAACGACCCGGGACAAACCCGCTACTCCACCCTCAACCAGATCACGTCCGCCAACGTCAACACTCTCCGCCAGGCGTGGGCCTACGATACCGGGCTGAAGGGCCAGAAGTGGGAAACCACTCCTCTCGTGGTGGATGGCGTGCTCTACTTCACACTGCCTCAGGGTAACGACGGCGTGGTCGCGGTCGACCCCGTTACCGGCAAACAACTCTGGAAATACGAAGCGAAGGGCGTCCGCGGGCGGTCCAACCGCGCCGTCTCTTACTGGCCGGGCGATGCCAGGACGCCGCCGCGCCTCCTCTTTGCCGCAGGCGACAAACTGATTGCCCTTTCGGCCAAAACCGGCGAACCGGTCATCACGTTCGGCGACCATGGCATTGTCAATCTCCGCGAGGGCGTGGCCGACAAATTCCCAAACGGCTTTTACACCGTCTCCTCGCCGCCGGCGGTCTATAAAGATCTGGCGATCCTGGGGCCGTCCACGCAGGAAGTCGGCCGCAACGGGCCGAGCGGCGATCCGCGCGCCTTCGATATCCGCACCGGCAAGCTGGTGTGGCGCTTTCATGCCATCCCGCAGTCCGGTGAAGCCAATGCCGGCACATGGGGCCCGGATGGCTGGCAGGACCGCTCAGGTCCCTCGCTCTGGGGCCTGATTACGGTGGATAAAGAGCGCGGCATACTGTTTCTGCCCGTCGGCAACCCGGCCAGCAGCTTCTACGGTGCGGACCGCAAGGGCACAAACCTCTATGCGAACTGCATCCTTGCGCTGGACGCCGCCACCGGTAAGCTTCTCTGGTATTACCAAACCACCCATCACGATCTGGTGGATGCCGACCTTGCCGGCGCTCCCGTTCTGATCGACGTCACCCGTAACGGCCGCAAGATCCCCGCCGTGGCCGAAGTGACGAAGCTGGGCATGGTCTTCATTCTGGACCGTCTGACGGGCAAACCGCTCTACAATGTGGAAGAGCGCCCCGTCCCGAAAAGCCCGGTACCCGACGAAGAAAGCTGGCCCACCCAGCCATTTACCACTAAACCCCCGCCTCTTATTCGCCTGTCCGTGACGCGTTCGGAGATTACCAGTGTCACGCCGGAATCCCGCAAGTTTTGTCTCGACTGGTGGGACAAAGAGGACATGCACAACGAGGGTCCGTACTCGGCGTATGGCATCAGCGGAACCTCTGTTATTTTCCCCGGCACCATCGGAGGCGGTAACTGGGGTGGCATGGCCTACAACCCACAGCTGGGCCTCATTTTTGTTAACTTCACCAACCTCGCCACACTCGGCAAAATGCTGCCGCCGAAGCCCGGCGCCAATGGCCCCGCAGGCACCGAGTATCACAACGACCTCGCTTACACCCGCTTTTCCGATCCCAAAGGCTTCCCGTGCCAACTTCCCCCGTGGGGCGAATTCGCGGCAGTGAACGTCAACACCGGGGACGTGGCATGGAAAGTGCCGCTGGGCGTAGTCGATGAGCTCGAAGCGCTGGGCGTCCACAATACCGGGACACCCAATATCGGCGGCCCCATGGCCACGGCAACCGGGCTCGTCTTCATCGGCGCCACCCGCGACAGCCGCTTCCGCGCCTTCGACGCAAAAACCGGCAAGATCATCTGGGAAACAAAGCTCGACGCGCCCGCCGCAGCCAGCCCCATCACTTATCGCGGCAAGGACGGTAAACAGTACGTCGTTATCGCCGCCGGAGGACCTTCCGACGCGGGGCGCGGCACGCCGATCGTCCTGTATCCGCAGCGCCTCGTGGCCTTTTCTCTGCCGTAAACGTTATGACCCGCACGCGCAGGCAGTTGTCTCGCCCGGCGCCCGCAGGGCACCTCAAGCGTCGAAGGCTTTCGCAGCGAACTCGCCACTTAATCGCCCGCCAGGTGACGCCCTGACAATGCCCGCGCTGTTGCGGAGACGGCTGCGTGGTCGGCTCCGGCATTTCGACAGTGGGGGCAGTGGGCCGAAGCTATCCACGAAATCGTGGATGGGGGCAGCGACCACGTGGGTATCGGATCGGACAGCTGCATCGACCCTCCGGCGCGACAGACTGCTGCCCTGATGTTGCCCTTGTGGATCGCTGAATGGGGCACAAATCGCAGGTGGCAATTACGCTCGTTAATCGTTACCCAGACGAAGGAAGTCGGCGATATCCCAATAGCCGGTACGCGGCATCGGCACATCGCCGCGCGTACGGACTTCGAGCAGATACGGAACCTCCGCGTCGACCGCTTTTTGCAGTGCGGCTGCCAGTTCGCAGGGCTCTTCCACCAGTGCGCTTTCAATGCCGAACGCCTTCGCCAGCAACATGAAATCAGGGTTATACGGCGTGCCGTCCGGCCGCGTGAATTCCGTCCCGTAAGCGCTGTTGAAGTAGGTTGTACCTACCGTGCGGATGGTGGAAAAACAGAAATTGTTGAACAGTATCCACGTAACCGCAACTCCCATTTCGACTGCATTACTCAGTGCGCCAAGCACGGAAAGCAGACCGCCATCTCCCACCAGGCAGACCACCTTGCGGTTCGGAGCCCCCACCTTGGCCCCGATCGCTGCCGCCGGAGCAAAGCCCATCGTGGCGAGGCCGCCGGAAGTAATAAAGCTGCCCGGTCCCCGTGATTCCAGTTGCTGGCCCGCGCCGTTCTTATTCCAGCCGACGTCCGTAACAACAATGACGTCCTCAGGCAGGACTTTTTCGATCTCCGCAAGCAGGCGCGCCGGATGAATCGGCTTGCAGTTGTCGTTCTGCGTAAGGGCTACTTCCTCCCGCCAACTCTGTTTCTTCCTGGCGATCTCATCCATCCGCACGGGGCGCTGCCCAAGCGGTTTTCCGGCTGCGCGAATCAATGTGATTAGTTCCCGCAGCGTCGCCTTCGCGTCGCCCACAATACCCACTTCCACCGGATAGATCTTGCCGACCTCCTGCGGATCCACATCGATCTGAATCAGCCGGGAGGGCGGTATGGCAAAGGTATATTTCGGATCCCACGAACTGCAGTCGCTTTCGGAAAACGCCGTGCCGATCGCCAGCACCAGATCAGCGTCGCGCGTCGTCTCGTTCGCCGCCCTCGTGCCCCAGATTCCCGTCATGCCGAGCGCCAGCCGTTGATTCTCCGGAAACACACCCTTGCCCATCAGCGTGGTTGCCACAGGGATGCCGGTCAGTTCAGACAGTTCCACCAGTTCCGGCGTCGCTTCCGACAGCATGGCCCCGTTTCCCGCGAAAATGACCGGCTTCTGCGCTTCCGCCAAAAGCGTTGCCGCTGCCGCAATGCCTTCCCGCGCACCGGCGGGCCTGGCGTAATTGGCCCGGCGGCTCAGCGTCACTGGCGGCGCCGTAATCTGCGCCGAGAACATATCCATCGGCACGTCGATCAACACGGGGCCTGGCTTCCCGGTTTGCGACAGATTGAGCGCCCGCGGCATGATGTCCCGCAGCCAGTCAACCTGATCGACCCGCCAGACGCGCTTGCAGACGGGGCTGAAGATGTCGCCTTGCGAAGCATCCGCGTGGAACCGAATGCCCTGGTGCGGCTCGCGCGCGTGGTGGTAGGTCTGGGTATTTCCGGAAAACACCACCATCGGCGTACAGTCGGCAGCGGCGGTCGCCACGCCCGTCAGCGCGTTGGTCAGACCCGGAGAAAGGTGAACGTTAATCACCGCGAGCTTGTGGGAGACGCGGAAATAGGCATCCGCCGCATGCACTGCCATTTGCTCGTGGCGGAACGAGACGTACTCGATGCCCAGCCGGTGACAGGCGTCAATCAGCGCATAATTGGTGTGCCCGCACTGCCCAAATACTTTTTCCACGCCTTCCTGCTTCAGGCATTCGGCGATGAACATCGCTCCTGTCATTTCATCTCTTTCGTTCGGTCAGGCTTTCAGTCAGGTGTTTAGTCAGGTGTTAAGTCAGGCTGAGTGTGATCAGGCGCTCTTCTGTCATTTCCTGCATTGCGTAACGCGGGCCTTCGCGACCCAAACCGCTCTCCCCCACGCCCGCAAACGGAATCAGATCTACCCGGCTTGCCGATGGCTCGTTGATGTGCACTACACCCACATGCAGGCGTCTTGCCGCGTTCATCGCTCGCATCACGTCACGCGTGAAGAATCCGGTCGCAAGACCGAACGGAGTCGAGTTCACCCGGTCGATCACATCGTCGAAAGAGCGGAACGGCACAATCGAAAGCACGGGCGCGAAAATTTCTTCGCACATGACCCGCATATCGGTCCTCACATCGGCGAGTATCGTCGGATACATCAGCGCCCCCACGCGCTTGCCGCCGTGCAGCAGCCGCGCGCCGGCCGCCACCGCCTGCCGTACCCATTCTAAGGCCCGTACCGCCTCGCGCTCGTGGATCATCGGCCCCACAATCGTCCGTGGATCGTGCGGATCGCCCACCGGCAGCTTTTCCGTTGCCGCAATCAGGAGGGTGGTGAAGCGCTCCAGCACATCTTCGTGGACAAAAAGACGCTGCGTCGAGGTGCAGGCCTGACCGGCGCGGCGGAAACCGGCGACGGCGATGCGCGGCGCCGCGCGCTCCAGGTCGGCATCCTCACAAACCACCGAAGCCGCAATACTGCCCAGTTCCATCGCGCTCGGCCGCAGGCCAATTCCCGCCCGCACGAGTTTCCCGACCGCTGTACTCCCGGTAAACGAATAAAACGCGATCTGCTTGTTTTCCACCAGGTAGCCGCCCACTTCGGCTCCCGGACCCTGCACCAACTGCGCATGCGCCGGCGGCAACCCGGCTTCGAGCAGAATTTCGAACAAAATCGCGGGGCTGAAGGGCGTCTGCTGCGGCGGTTTTATCACCACGGTGTTGCCCGATGCGAGCGCCGGCGCCACCTTGTGCGCCACCATTGTGATCGGCGCATTGAAGGCGGTGATCCCGCAGACCACGCCGCGCGGCACCCGGATGGTAAAGGCCATGCGGTGGGCATTTCCAGGCGCACTTTCAATCGGCACTCCTTCGCCCGTCATCCGCTTGCCCTCTTCGGCCGCCAGCAGGAAAATCTGAGCGGCGCGGGTCACTTCATTGTTTCCGTCTGAAATGGGAAAACCCGTTTCGGCAATAATCGTTTCGGCCAGCTGTTCCCGCCGTTTTTCGATCAGTTCGGAGGCTTTGGCCAGAATCCTGTACCGCTCCCACGCTTCCAGCCGGTGCGCAGTGAACGAACGATGAGCCGCCGCCACCGCCGCATCCACCTGCTCTCGCGATGCGCTGTCGGCTACGCCGATCTTCTCTCCGGTGAACTTGTCAAAGACGTCAAACGTTCCGTTGCCTTCGCGCCATTCGCCGCCGATGTACAGCCGCGCCCGCATCGTGTTGGTCTGTTTGGCTACCATGGCCGACGATCCTTTTGGACAATTGCCGCCGCAAAATCAGGCAGGCACCAGCAATGCTAGCATCGCTTCCGGACACCTACAAGAAAGTAACCGTATTGCACGGTAACACCGCCCGTGAAGCTATTTGCCGTTACGGTGTTTGCACGGTTAAAGTCTTGTATGGCCACAGAGTTCGGTGTTACTCTTGCCGAGCAGGTGAATCCCGTCGAGTGATATCTTCCCGCCGCATTCCGCTCTTCCTGGTCCGGAGCAAGCTGTTCGTGCCCGGAGCGCGCCCGGAACTATTTCCCAAAGCTGCGGCATCCGCAGCCGACGCGCTGTCCTTCGACCTCGAAGACTCGGTTGCGGCCGACCGGAAAGTTGCGGCACGTGAAACGGTGGCCGCCTGGCTGCGCGAGCGATCGCCTGAAATTTCTCAGACCGTCATCGTCCGTGTGAATGGGCTCGACAGCGGACTGTTTGCGGCCGATGTGCAGGCTCTGGCCGACTGCGGCGTCGACGTGGTCAACGTTCCCAAACTCGAATCGGCAGATCAGACGCGGCGCGCGCTGGCCCTGATTCCGGAAGAAATTTCCATCCTGGCCAATATCGAATCGCCGAAAGGGCTGCGCCTGGCCGCG
>Ga0075030_100002750_pt1 | contig 15998 bp, 8 predicted proteins | sample LitLauG_LLR_2012_FD_71393 | JGI IMG/M metagenome (GOLD analysis project Ga0075030, IMG submission 71393) | Freshwater sediment microbial communities from Pennsylvania, USA - Little Laurel Run_MetaG_LLR_2012 | ecosystem: Environmental > Aquatic > Freshwater > Creek > Sediment | place: USA... | reverse complement strand
CGCCCAGATCACTTGCTCGTCCGGCTCTGCCTGCCAGACGAATTTTGTTCCCGTCTTCACCAGCAACGGCGGCAATGCCAAAGTCGCCGACTCGATCATCCAACAATCCGGATCGGCAATTTCTGTGGACGGCAGCCTGACTGCCACCGGCCCGATCTCAGCCAGCGAGTTTGAGATCGGTGGCACCCTATTCGATTTCGGTTCTTACACCAACAAAAACGCATTCCTCGGCTTCTCCGGGAATACCACCATCACGGGATACGGCAACACCGCCGCCGGGTACCAGGCGCTCGCTAGCGACACAAACGGAATTTACAACACCGCCGTTAGTGAGGCAGCACTTTACGCCAACAACGCAGGCGACTACAACGTTGCTGTCGGTGCGGCCGCGCTTTCCAGCAACACCACAGGCAGCTCCAACACTGCTGTCGGTGTCGATGCTGCGTATTACAACACGACGGGGAGCTACAACGCAGCAATTGGCTTCGCCACGGGGCCTTACCCTGGAACTAATCTCACGAATACAACTACGATCGGCTTCGACTCGACAGCCGAGGAGAGTAATACGCTGATTTTGGGAGGCCTCGGTACATACGCTGTAACCGTCGGCATCGGCACTTCCTCTCCATACACAGACTACGCTCTGGATGTCGACACGACATTTAGCAATGGCGTGATCAACGGGGGCGTGGTGGTGAACGCCAGTGGCGGAAATCTGTATTTGGGGATGACCAAAGGCACGCATAAATTCCGTGTCGATACCAACGGCGTAGCCTACGCAGATGGCGGTTTCTATTCCAGTGGCGCCGACTTCGCCGAATCGATCGCCGTGAGAGGCAAACGCTCGCAATACGAGCCGGGCGACGTGCTCGAAATTGACCGGAAGGCAAAGCGGCATCTCACGCTTGCCAATCATCCGTATGCAACGCTGGTGGCTGGAATCTATTCAACGAAGCCGGGATTGCTGGCATCGCCTCACCATATCGATGATGAATCCTTCAAGTCGGGCGAAGTGCCGCTGGCAGTAGTCGGCATCGTCCCGTGCAAAGTCACTACAGAAAACGGACCCATCGCCGCAGGCGATCTGCTCGTCACCTCCTCACTGCCGGGCTATGCCATGAAGGGAACCGACCGCCGCCGTCTGGTGGGAGCGGTTGTGGGCAAGGCGCTCGAACCCTTGCCCGGCGGCAAGGGAATAATCGAGGTCCTGGTTACGTTGCAATGACACGAAACTACCGGAGAAGAAAAGCTGGTTGCGCGCCAGACAGCACAGCATAAGAAAAAAGTGAGGAGAAAGTTTATGAAGCTCGTCAAAGGCCTATACATCGTCGTTCTCGGAATGTCTTTGTGGTGTTCGCTGGCGAGCGCCCAGATCACTTGCTCGTCCGGTTCTGCCTGCCAGACGAATTTTGTTCCCGTGTTCACCAGCAACGGCGGCAATGCCAAGGTTGCCGACTCGATCATCCAACAATCCGGATCAACCGTGACCGTCGATGGCAATGTCTCAGCCAACATTTTTGAGATTGGCGGTTATTCTTTCGCCTTCGGTTCGGTGTCGACCGGGAGCACATTCCTCGGCCTCTTGACCGGTAGTTTTTCGAGCAGTGGCAGATTTAATACCGCTGCAGGGTATGGCGCCTTTTTTAGCGACACCACGGGATCTGACAATACCGCCCATGGGGCGGAGGCGTTGTCTTCCAACAGTACAGGCTCCAATAACACCGCTATTGGATCCTCGACGCTCTACGCCAACACCACAGGTTCCGGCAACACCGCCATTGGCGTTGTCGCGCTTGCAAGCAACAGCACAGGCTCGAATAACACGGCGCTGGGTTACAGCGCTGGGCCTACTGATCCGAATCTCACCAATACCACTGCGATCGGTGCTCTTGCCAGTCCCAGCGAAAGCAACACCATCATCTTGGGAGGAACCGCGTCAGCCGCGGTCAGCGTTGGAATCGGCACGTCCTCGCCCTACTACGATTACGGACTTACCGTGACCGCTGGAGGTCAGAACAACGCCATCAACGGTGGTGTTGTGGTCAACGCGACAGGCGGCAATCTCTACCTCGGCATGACCAATGGCACGCACAAATTTCGCGTCGATACCAACGGCGTAGCCTACGCCGACGGGGGATTCTATTCCAGCGGCGCCGACTTCGCCGAGTCAGTCGCCGTGAGAGGCAAACGCTCGCAATACGAACCGGGCGATGTGCTCGAGATTGACCAGAAAGCTGACCGCCATCTCGCGCTCTCCACTCATCCGTATGCCACGCTGGTCGCCGGAATCTACTCCACCAAGCCAGGTCTCCTGGCATCGCCGCACCATATCGATACCGACGATGAATCGTCCAAATCGACGGAAGTGCCGCTGGCCATAGTCGGCATCGTGCCCTGCAAGGTCACTGCCGAAAACGGCCCCATCGCCCGCGGCGACCTGCTAGTCACCTCTTCACTGCCAGGCTATGCCATGAAGGGGACCGACCGCCGCCGTCTGGTGGGAGCGGTTGTGGGCAAGGCGCTCGAACCACTGCCCGCCGGCAAAGGTGTAATCGAGGTCTTAGTTACGTTGCAATAACACCAAGAACGCGACCGGGAAGTCGGTAGCACTGTTACATCGTTATGGCTTCTAAATCTTTCTTGCGAGAGGAAATACCATGAAACACTTTGTCACGCTTATGCTTTTGATGTTGGGCGTGGGCCTTTTGGCCAGCGGACAGGCGGTGCCATCACAAACCGCCAACGTCCAGATGGGTAGCAATGGCGGCAGCAGCGGCAACACCATTAAAGTTCAGTACAAGGTCAACGGTCAGGGAGTGAACCAGAGCTGGGATGGATACATTCAGTTTGACCTCAGTGTTTTCCCGGCACTGACTCCTGCGCAAATTCAGAAAGCTACTCTGGTTCTTTATGTGGAGAACGGAGGCAATCCCGGAACCATTTCCGTCTGCCAAGTGGCGGCTGCCTGGTCCTCCTCCACCATAACCGGGAATAACGCACCCGGCTGCGTGGCCGGCACTTCTCAGAACATCACCGTAACCGCGGCACAACTCCAAAACGGCAGTTTCATTGACCTGGACATTTCGTCGATCGTGCAGAGTTGGTACAGCGGCAGCGGCAACTTTGGGATCATGCTGAGCCCAGTTTCACCCGGGGTCAATGTCCAATTCGACTTGCTGCAAGCCAGCAATGGCTATCCGCCTGCGTTGGACCTTGTGCTGCAAAGCCAGGGTCCGCAAGGGCCGATGGGGCCGCAGGGTCCTCAGGGTTCCCAAGGTCCTCAAGGTCCGCAGGGATTCCAAGGACCGCAAGGTCCACAGGGTCCGCCGGGACCTGCCGGCAGCGGTCACACCTATGTGTCGAACCCAAATTCCCATGAGCTCGGAAATAACGGTTTTGAGGTCGTCGGCCTCAGCGGCCTTCCGGGAGGCAACTACATCATCTGGTCGCCCGTGGACATCGTCGGCGACACTTCGCCTGGACTAGGCGCGACTTGCGATTGGGTGATCAATGGCGACTCGGCTCACCCCGTCGGTCCCAATAGCTACACGGCGATCTATGATGGTGCCGTTGACAGCAGTTTCGGAAGGATGCCCATGATGGGATTCGTAACGCTTCCGAACGCCACGAACAACTCGATCATCGTCTTCTGCGCGTCCTACACTCCCACAGCGATAGCCAGCGGGCAAATGATCGCACTGTTGGTAGGGGCCGTGAACTAGCCAGACGGTTCCCACTCATCGCGTTCTTTGTGTTCTTTGGGATGAGTGGGATGCCGGCGACAACGGATACGCCGATTTTGGGTGAACAGCGGTTTTACCGCTTCGATAAGTGGCTTTTTCCCGAAGCTGGCCCGGAATTCGCAAGAATCCCGGGCATTTTTGCGTGTAGGGCGGACACTCTTGTCCGCCACTCATGCCTTTGCCTCTGACCTATTCCGCCAGCCCCACCCGCCCCAGAAGATCCTGAAACCGCGGGTCGCCGCGCAGCGGGTCGTACATGGGGTCCACCTTGAGCCCGGTCAGACCATTGCAATGTTGCACATAGGCCTTTTCCAGCCAGAGGATGGCCTGATCGTTTTTTCCCATCCCGACATAGGCTGGAACAATCACCATCGGATCCATCGCTTGTCTCCGGTTCAAATCGAGCAGCTTCGCCAGTTCTTGCCCTGCTTTTTCCGGTTGCCCGGCGCGTCCATGGGTGTAGGCCAAGTTGGACAAGCGCCAGCGATCGGTGTCCGGGACTCGCTTCTCAATGTCCGCCTCTGCCTCCGCAAACATTCCTTTCTGCACGTAGGGCGCAAAAATCATCAATGCGCGCGTGTACCCTGGATCCATTTCGCGAACCGTCGTGAACTGAGCGATGGCCCGGTCGTAGCGCCGCGAGTAATAGAGAATTGCTCCATTATCGGCCGCGATGATCAGCGAAAGCGGGTCCAATTGACGTGCCCGCTCACTTTCGCGAAACGCCTCATCGAACCGGCCGCGCCACGCCAGGTGCTCGGCATACCAATGATGGCCGGTGGCATAGTTAGGGTTTAATTCAATGGCTCTTTTGAATTCCTTTTCCGCCGTCTGCCAATCGTAGTCATAGTTTTGGACAATCAAAGCCAACGCTGCGTGCGCCGCCGGCAGGTTGTCATCAAGCCGCAGAGCCCGCAGAGCCGCCGCGCGTGCCTTGGGCGCGAACTCGCTGGGGGGAGTTCCTCGATAAGTCCCGTTTAAAGTATAGGCACCGGCTAGCCCGGCATAAGCGCGCGCATCGTTGGGATTTTTGGCCGTGGCTTGTTCAAAATAATCGATTGCCTGCTCAAATCCCTCGACCGTTCTTTTGTTCCAGAAGAATTCTCCCTTCAGGTAAAGGTTATAGGCTTCGAGAGCTTCGGGAGAAAGTGTCGGCTGAGTAACCGGCGCGACCGGCTTGTGCTCCCCAAACGCTGTCTGGATCTCACCGGAAATTTCTTTCGCGATTTCGCTCTGCACCACCAGCAAATCCTTGGCATCACGGTCATAGTCGCGCGCCCACAGGTGGGTCTGGTCCCTCATTTGAATGAGCTGAGCGGTGATTCGTACCTTATCGGCATCGCGCCTTACGCTGCCCTCCAACACGTACTGCACTCCCAGCTCCTGGGCAATCTGCGGCAGCGGCTTCGTACTATGCTTGTAGTGCATCACGGAAGTCCGCGCGATCACGCCCATGTCACCGGGATCAAGGCTTCCCAACTGCGTGATCATCTCCTCCGTCATGCCGTCGCTGAAGTATTCCTGGCCTGGATCTCCGGTAAGGTTTTCGAAGGGTAGAACGGCCAGCATGGTTCGTCCGCCGGACTGCGCAGTCCGGACTGGGAGTTCGAACCATCGCAGGTAAATAGCCGAGGCCGCGATCAGGACGATTACGGCCGCAAGAATCGCGATCCCAAGCACCCGCTGTGATCGCCGTGAAAACCAACCAGCCGAATCCTCCCAGCCCGGAGAGTCGGGCGCCGCCGGTACCCGCCCCGGACCCGCCTCCGAACCGGCGGCCAGAGAAGCGAGGTGGGACGAATCAAGGAGCTGACTTTTGACGACCGGTGTTTCAACGACCGGCGCGATAAAACGATACCCCTTTCCGGTAATGGTTTGAACAAAGCGAGGTTGGTCGGGATCGTCTTTAAGGACTTGCCGGATCTTCCGGATCGCGCCGTTGACGGCATTGTCCGTGTCGAGGAAGGTGTCCTTTCCCCAGATTTTCTCCACAATTTGTTCGCGGCTTACCAACTCTCCCCGGTTCTGCACCAGGAAGAGGAGAGCTTCCATGGGGATTCGTTCCAGCTTGACCAACCGGCCGGAGCGGCACAGTTGGCCGGCAGCTAAATTGAGTTCGAAGTCATCCCCGAATTTGAGCAATCTTGGACTCTCGCTGGCCCCAACAACATAGTCTCTCGCCAACAATCACCCTGGCATTTTACCCCGGTTTTCAAATTTTGTAGCATCTCGATTGTTTTCATTGGGTTACTGGTACAGGAAAAACAAGATGTTCTACAGGCAACCGCTATGGCCTGTAGAAGGCTAACTCGGGCATGATGCCCGCCGTCTGTGACATCGGCTGTTTACGGCAGGCAATTGGACGGTGCAACCGTACACCCCATGCGCGCTGATATCGACCACCTAACCTAAGGAGCTAAACTTTATGATCAGGATCCCAACTACCGCCGCGGCGTGGATTTCGATGGCTGGGGGTTTCCGACGCTTTGCGCTGGGCGCGCTGGCGTTGACCCTGATCGTCCTCAGCGCCGCGTTACCGAGCCTGGCCACGACCTTCACGGTGACCGACACTTCCGATAACCCTGGCGACACGGGCTCATTGCGCCATGCGGTCAACAACGCGACGAACGGCGACACCATTACTTTCAGCCTCGCTTATCCGGCCACCATTACGCTCGATTGCGCCGATAATGGCCCGCTTGCCATCACCCAGGGCTTTACCATCAGCGGACCGGGCGCAGCCAAGCTGGCCATCAGCGGGGCCAACGCATGTACGGTGTTCACGGCTAGCTCTGAGCTTACGGCGACCATCTCGGGGGTGACAATTGAGAACGGGTTCGCCTCCGGCTTCGGCGACGGCGGCGGCATCGAAAACAATGGAACGCTGACGGTCAGCAACTGCACGTTGTCTGGCAACTCCGCCAACGACGGCGGCGGCATCTACAACATTGGCGAGATGACGGTGAACAACAGCACCCTGTCGGGCAACTCCACGCCCGGCGGTGGTGACGGCGGCGGCATCTACAACACTGACATTATGACGCTGACCAACAGCACCATCTCGGGCAACTCAACCGGCGATGGCGGTGACGGCGGCGGCATCTACAACGAGGATGATCTCACTGTGATCAACAGCACGTTCTCGGGTAACTCCGCAAACGGCACCGGCGACGGCGGCGCCATCTACAATGACAGCAATCTCACGATGAGCTACAGCACCCTGTCGGGCAACTCCGCAAGCGGGGGCGGGAGCGGCGGCGGCATCTACAATGAAGGGACCCTGACCCTAAAGAGCACGCTCCTGGCTAGCGAGTCCGGCGGGAACTGCTCCCTTGGAAGCGGCAATGTAACCTCCGACGGCTACAACCTCTCTGACGACAACACTTGCACCTTCCTGACCGCGACTGGCGACCAGAGCGACGTCACCAACGCCGCGACCTTCCTGGGCCCCTTACAGAATAACGGCGGCCCCACGAATACGATTGCGTTGCTTACTGGCAGCACGGCCATCGACAAAATTCCGGCCAAGTCCTGCACCGACGCCATGGGAAATGCGGTCACGGCCGACCAGCGCGGCGTCACGCGTCCGCAGGGCGCAAGTTGCGATATTGGCGCCTTTGAACTTACGCAGGGGGCAGGATTCGTCCTGACGACAGCGGCCAATCCGTCGAAGGAAGGCAAAGTCAGCCCAGCATCGGGGATGTCCTATCCACCCGGCACCGTGGTGGCGTTGAAGGCCACGGCGAAGGCGGGCTACGCCTTCATCAGCTGGACGGGCAACGTGGCGAACCCCAACAGCGCCAAGACCACCATCACGATGATTGCGCCGGAGAGCGTTACGGCCAACTTCGGGCCCGCGGGGAATGTAACCATTAACACCAGTCCGCAAGGGCTGGAGTTTTCAGCGGACGGCACGACCTACAGGAGCCCGATTACCTTCACGTTTGTGGTCGGCACCATGCACAGCGTGGCGACGGTCTCGCCGCAGTCACCGCTTGGATTCGGGCAGTACGTGTTCGCGAACTGGTCGGATGGGGGAGCGATAAGTCACACCATCACGGTTTCGGCAGGTACGGAAATCTATACGGCAAACTTCGTGCCGACGCAGCTGACGGTTTTACCGGAGCTCCTGAGCTTCGGCAACGTCGCTCTAGGTAACTCTGCGACGCAAGTCGTCGCGCTGGCTAATAACACTGGACAGGCCGTGACGGTGGGGCCGCTTACGATCTCGGCCAGTATGGGAGATCCGTCGCAGTTTACCGTCAGCTCGGGATGTCCGGCGTTGTTGCAAAATTTGGCTAGTTGCGCGATTGGAGTGACGTTCGCTCCGGATGCGATCGGCAAAGACGCAGCCACGCTCAACATTGCGGACAGCGATACGGGCAGTCCGCTTGAAGTGACGATTTCGGCGGCGGGGACTAAGGCGGCGGGAGTTAGGAAATTGAGGATCAAGAAATGACGGTTGGCGGGACGCAAGACTCCGTTTCGCGGTACCGCTGGCGAGAACAAAGCGTCTGGCAGAAACGGGGGCCTCGCCCCTATTTCACTTCAAAATTTCTCGGATCCAGGCCCATGTTGTTCGTGATTTGGTCTTCCTTCAAGTCCCATTCGGACACCGAGGTGCTACCGTTTGGTAGCTCCCGCGTGAACTGAAGGTTCCAATGCGTTGGCAGAGTGAGGCGATCGACTGTCTTGAAATCACTGAACCGTTCTTCCAGAGTCGTGCGCTCAGGTAGAAGCTTCGACGTCTCCGTGATGGTGGCACCGACGTTGTTGGCGACCGAGATCGAATAGACGGTCTTCACGTGACGGAAGGTGTCCGGCTCGAAGAACAGATTGATCACCGCCTCCGCGTGCTTCGCGGGTTCATAGCGCACTTGGTAGAGTTGGCGGCCGTCCACTTTCTTCAGGCCCTCGACGATCAGCTTCGCCTTGCGGTCGCCCATATCCAGGAGCGGCCATGCGGTGGAGAGAACGCCGCCCAGCAGTCCGTCTCGCAATATCACGTCCTGAGTCGAGATAAAACTAGCAAAAGGGGACCGGGTTTGATTGGCGTTGGCAAAAGCCACTCCGACCGCGTTTCCGTTGAAGGCGATACTCTCTCCACGATAGTCGATATAGGGAAGCTTGAGCAGGAAACGAAGCTTATGACCTTCACTCACGAGCCCCGTCTTCCCCTCGGCCTTGCCACCTCCACCGACCAGAATTCGATATGCCGCCGTCCCTTGAACTACTCGATCCTTTACAACCGCCCGCGCCTCTGCGGAACCGATGGAATCGAGGTGACGCGCTACCAGTTCCTCGGGTTTCGGGACTGAGTCGCCCGCATACACCGGGATTTCGGGCCAACTTGCCAACACGAGAAGAGTCACAAAAATCGTCGAAGTAATGCGCGAGTGCATGATCGCTTCTCTCTGAAAAGCCAAGCTGAATTGCAGATCCTAAAAAGACTAACCGCCTGCGGTGTTCTCCGCAGGCGGTCAGTATAGTCTCGAAATGGCCTAGAAGTTCAACTTCAATGCCACCTGCATCTGCCGCGCCGAAGTGGTGGCATCGGGGCGGCTCACCGTGGCGCTGATCAGCCCGAAGGTTGAGTCAGTTAGCAGGTTGTCGGGTTGCTGGAAGTGCGGATGGTTGAAGATGTTGTAGCACTCGAAGCGGAATTCGAGATTGACCCGCTCGGTCAATTTCGTCTTCTTGGAGAAGTCCATATCGAAGTTCACGTATCCCGGTCCGTAAAAGTGGTTGCGGCCAATATTGCCCGGCCCGCCGAAGTTTGGGATCGCAAACGCCGCCGGGTTTCTAAAGTACGTCCTTAAACCAGGCTGGTTATCATTTGAACCCGCGGCAAACGGATCTCCCACCTGGTCACACCAAGCGGCAATGCCCGTTCTCTGGGTGTCTACGGGACAGCGAATTTCGAAAGGAAATCCGGTCTGGGCCGTGGTAATCCCCGAGAACTGCATGCCCTCGAAGATTCGCCCCAACCCGCCCGTGTTGAGGTAACCCTTGCCGCGCCCCAGAGGGACCTCCCACAGATAGTTGATCACCGCAATGTGGCGGACGTCGTTATCCGAGTTTCCGCGGTCCTGGGCGAGATTACGGGAATCACGAGGGAAAGTGCGATTGCCTTGCGCCGGAGCAAGCGGATCGGAGGAGTCGTCTATCGCGTGCGCCCAAGTGTAGGAACCCTGCAACTGCAATCCGTGGCTCAGGCGGTGGGTGACCTTCATCTGCAGCGAGTTGTAGATCGAGTTGCCGACGGATTGCTGATAGAAAGGCTGAACCAGTGCGTTATTTGCCACGGCGTTGAACGGCAGAATACCGTACACGTCCTTCCCTTCGTACAACAAGATACCACTCACGTCTGCTGGCGTGCATCCATACGGGTTGGGTTGTGGAGTGCAATCGGCGACTAACTTGGCCACCAGGGTGGGATCAGGTGGGTTCCCATCCCGTTGGCGGTAAATGTGATGGCCCTCGGAAGCAACATAGCTCAGGTCAAGTGTGTTGTTGCCGGGAAGTTCACGCTGGATGCCGAAGTTCCAATTGTTGCTCGCCGAGTTACGAAAGTGGGTATCGAAAAGCACTGGTGCGAGATGCGAACCATCTGGGATAACTGCGGAAGGGGTCGTGTCCGGCACGGTAGGGGGAAGAAAACCGCTGCCGGGGAAGAAGAAATCGTTACCGAAGAAATGGTTGAGTGTGTCGAAAGGATTATTGATGTAGTCTTGCTCAAAGGGTGGATTGCCACGCGCGTTGCCGAAGAGATTACCGAATACGCGATCGTGGAAGATGCCGAACGCGCCGCGAATAGCCGTCCTCCCGTCCTTGAATGGATCCCAGGAGAATCCGACCCGTGGCTCGATGTTGGAGTAGTCCTGATTGTAGAGCTTCTTGCCCGTGCCGGGGCCGACGATACTCATCACCACCGGCTGCCCCGCTTGGAACGAGCCTGGATCCGCCAGCAGATTCGATAAGTTACCGCCTTCTTCGTACGGAACACCGTCCAACTGGTAGCGCAATCCCAGGGTAAGAGTGAGGTTGGGTCGTACTTTCCACGTGTCCTGTCCGAACCAGTCGTATTCATGTTGCCGGAAGTGCTTGTTGTCTGTCCCTTGCCGGGCCGCCGCCTTATTGAAGTACTCCCCGGCGAAGTCGTTCCCCATGAAACCGTAAAGCGCGATCGCAGAGTTTTCGAGGTTGAGCGAATCGTTAGCCGGGGGATTGATCAGGCTTATCCCGGTTGAGGTAATAAACGTGCTCGCACTAAGCTCACGACGGGAAAAGAAACTGTTCTGCCCTTGTTCGCCGATGTTGCGGAAATCACCGCCAAACTTAAACGTATTTTTCCCATGGACCCAACTGACATTGTCGGTGTAGCTGGTAGTCCCCGTTTTGCGAAATTGCCCGTCCGATGCCAGTGCGTTACAACCGAAATTGGTGAAGGGAGCGTCAAAAAGGTAGTCAATGCCATTCCCAAAAGCATCCTTCGGACTCACGCTGTCCAAAACGTTGGTTCCCGTGCAGCCGAAAAACGCATAGATATGGTTCCAGCCAAAACTAAGACTGTTGATCAGGTTCGGCCTGAAGGTCGACGTGAGGTTAGCGGACAGACCCTGATTGATGGTCTTTGAGTCCACCCCGCCTACGTTCCCGGGCAGAATGTCGGCGTGGAACGGGTTGGGATCAAAGAAATGGTCATAGCCGTAGCGCAGGCTGAGTGACTCTCGATCGGTTATGCGGTGGTCGATCTTGGCCACGGTGTTGTAGCTGTTCTGCGCCGATCCACTGGGGAAGAAGGCAAACCCGCTCAGGCCATCAGCAGATTGAGCAGGAGTTGGATAGAGGGCAAAGATCTTTTGCATAGTCGGATCCAACGGAGTGCCGAAGCCATTGTTGGCGCCGTTTTGAGTCAAATCTATCGGGACCGTTTGACCACCGTTTGTGTAATTGAATTTTCCAGTCTTGAATGCCGCAGTGGGTGCTACCACGGAGTTGGTGAGCGTCGTACGAAAACGGTCAAACTCCTCATTGAAGAAGAAGAACGTCTTGTTCTTGCGAATTGGTCCACCAATGGAATAGCCGAACTGATTCCGAACGTAGGGGTTCATCCTGCTCGGGGCCGGATTAAACCAGTCGCGGGCTCCGCCGAAACTGTTCCAGCGGCCGAATTCATAAACGCCACCGTGGAACATGTTGGTTCCGCTCTTGGTGACCACGTCAATGATGGCGCCGGTATTCCGTCCGTATTCGGCATTGAAATTGTTGGTGATGACGCGAAATTCCTCGGTTGAATCCGGGTTGGCACCCAGAACACCGTCAGGAATCCCGGGTACGGAGGTGTCGTTGTTATCGACGCCATCAAGCAGGAAGTTGTTGTTCCGTTCCCGCGAACCATTGACCGTAAAGCCGCCCAACGCATTCGTCTGCGCCGTACCTGGCGACAACAAAACCAAGCTGTATGGATCGCGGACAATTAGAGGCAGATCCTTCATCTGCCGCGCGTCGACCACATTGCTGACCTGCGCGGACTCGAGGTCAACGGGAGGCAAACTCGCCGCGCTCACATTCACCTCCTCCGACGCGGCACCGGGTTTGAGCGTCACGTTGGCGGTCAGAACCTGGTCTACCGTCAGGGTAATCTCGGACAGCCGAAAATTTGCAAAGCTCTGTTTTTTCACTTCGAGCTGGTATTTACCGGCCGGAAGATTGGTTGCCGAGTAGAGGCCCGTATCCCCAGAAATCGTCGTGCGAACCGCCCCGGTTTCCGTATTTTGAACCGTAATTTCCGCTCCTGGCACCACTGCACCCGTGCTGTCGGCGACAGTGCCTGTGATCGAGGCGGTCTGCGCCCCTGCGGCGCACACCAGAACCATTGTCAAGCTGGCAGCCACAGCGAACAATCCAAGATTTCGCGTCATAGTCACCCCTTCGCTTTCCGTCGGACGTTCCCAAGGCCCGGCGTAAACGACCCAACTGGTGCAATCTGGGTGCCCTCAGGCGGAGTCATATGTGGCTCCTCGCAATTTATTGATTCTGCTGTAGGTTAAAGGACGGTAGCTGCACTAGAGTGCAACGCCTCCAGGCGGGAATGTATGGTTTCCAGAAGCCCAGATTCCCGAATTGCGTATCTTCACGATCTAGACACTCTGCCGCCCCCAGATCTCGGACGCCCACCCGCCCGCGACGCTGGTTTTCCTGAGAACTGACAGCAACAGCTAAGAGCTAGATCGGAGTCGATCCCTTGAACAGCCAGATCAAGTCAATGATCAGGATAATCACCACCATCAACTCCAGCACAAACGCGCGGCTCTGGTGGAATTGGTCGACCATGAAGCGGTAAAGCTCTTCGGCAGTATGGACTTTCTGATTGACCAGGTCTTTGTAGTCGGTGACTCCGATCTTCGACGCGGCTACTTTGTACAGGCGAGCGGAGAACATGTCGCTCAGGAACTTGATGGCGTTGTCGGCGCGCTCGGTCAGTTCGTCCACATCGAGCAGAACGGTATGCAATCGGCTGGCGCGTTTCGCGGTGCGCCAGCGGGCCCAGATGCCCATCGAGCCGTGGTCCATGAATTCGTAGACACTCTGCAGTTCGCGCGTCAGCAGTTCGTCGTAGTGGCGGAATTCCAGGAGCTGCGAGTTGGCGTATTCGAGCAGTTGAATCACCGTCTCCGCGCCTGCCGTCGAGTCGTACAGGAACGCCCCGTTCCAGCTGATCACGGCCAAATCGTTCGGATAGTAAGAAATCTTCGACTGCATGATCTCCTGCTGCTCGCCGTCGGAAAGCGGAACATTCTCGCCGCGCACAATCTGCGCGATGCGTCCACCCTGGGTCGCAAGCAGTTCCGCCGCAGTCGGATTGCCTGCAATGTCGCGCACGTGGAAGACGAAATAATCTTCATGCAGCCAGCTGTCGTAAAGCTTGACCAGAGCCGGACGAGCGCGCTCGATTTTCTGCTGAACGATCTTCTGCGCGAAGCTGGTAAAGTCGGTGTCCCAAACCCAGCGGCTGGCCAGGCGCACCAGGGTGTCCCAGTCGCCGGAAAAGGGCAGCTCAAAGACGACGCTGAGCACGCCGTAATCGTAGTACTTGATCTGCACGTCCAGGCGTTCACCGCTTTCGAGGATCAGTGGCTCAACCTGCTCGACTACCGGAGGCCGCTGGAAGCGGACGTATCCAGGAGCAGGATGCTTGAAGCTGGCGTCCTGGCGGCGGGCTCCGAAGATGTCGCGCAGGGCGTCGAGCCGGATCTCTTCACAGACGTCGAACTGGATCAGCACCAAGACCGAACCTTGCAGGGACTTGCTCTGCGGGATGACTGGGGATTGGGCCGTCGTTGGGGCTAGGGTCGAGATCGCGGATTCCATAGGGTCCAGCTTTCTTATTGCTTGCGGCGCAGACGACGCGGTCGAGGTACGGATTGGGACCGAAAGCCGCTAAAGGCAAGGCCTGCCGTCTTTGTCTTTGCCTCTGTCTCTGTCTATTGTCCCAGAAAGCGGGCGGGATGGGCAGGGGGTCGATAACTTGTTATTTATCAATAGGTTGCCAAGCAGGTTGCGGCTTGGAGCGGCCGCGTGGAGATGTTTCATCATGGCCATCCAAAAGGGCCACACGACCGCACCGACCGCGCACGCGGTCACCACAACGTCGAGCCTCACGCGCCGCACCACGACGTCCTGCATCGCGACGGCCAGGGCCACCGTGAGGAAGGTGAACGCTTCCAGATAGTAATAGTAATGAGACCAGTGAGGCACGACCGCCCACTGCATTTCGTGAGCGATGTAGAGCGCGGGCAGCAGGGGTTTCCGGCGCCAGAGCAGAACTATGATGGCCGCCAGCCCCAGGATTTCGATTACGGGATTCGCGATCAGTTCCATAGGCGCTTGCTGCAGGTCGAGGGTGACGATCCATGTCCACCAGGGTTCACCGGGACGCGGGTCGGTGGTGGCGTGCCGGTGGAATTGAAGAATGTAAATGTTGGCCGCGATCAGGTATTGCGCGCTGCGGTGCTCGCGGAGCAGGAGCGGAATCCAGCTGCCTACATACACCGCGATTGCGCTGCCGGTCATCAGCGCCAGGTTTTTGACAGCGGGCCGGTAGTAAACCAGCGCGTAGGCCGCGCACACCGCGAGACCGACCACGCCGCACCAGCGCGAAGCGATGGAGAGGCCAAACAGCGCGCCACTGCAGACGAACCAGCGCGCGGAACTCCGCTCGGCCGCCAACACGAAAACCCAGACGGCTGCCACCTCGAAGGCCAATTCAAAGATGGACAACATGGCCATGCGGCTCATCACATACCAGAAGCCGTTCACCACGATCAGACACCACGCGATGTGCGCGGTATGCAGGCTTCGCGACAACCGCAGAGTCAGCCCGAAGGCGGAGACCGCGACCATCGCGCCGGCGATGGCGGAGGGGAGTCTCCACCCCAGTGCCCGGTCGCCCAGCAGGGTGATCGACAGAGCCATCAGGTACTTGGCCAACGGAGGATGTTCCGGGTTCATGGATGGCGTGCCCGCGATGAAGTTGCGTGCCGCGCCAATGTACGAAAACTCGTCGAACGTAAACGACGGGTTGGCCGCGATCCCGGCTCCGAGGATGGCGAGACTCGCGAAGAATACGATCGCGTATTGTTTCAGAGCTGCGCCTTGCTTTTCCATGGGTTCGGCTGCCGCGTGCATAGGTTCCACCTAGCGTCGTCGGGCGAGCGCAAAGAGGAGGGCCGCGCCCGCCGCAACGCCGGCGACGGCCAGCCCGGTGCGCTTCATGTTCTTCTCAATCGCCGCTTGATGCGGACGCACCCAGGCATCTTCCGGATAATGCTGTGGCGCCGGGTCGAACATTGGGTAGCCTTCTGGAGTTTCGGTGGCTTCGCGAAGGGCCATCTGCAGAACTTCGGCGAGATGCAGGGCGTGGCGGTCGGTTTCCTGGGCAATCTGCTCGCGGCAACTAAAGCCGTCGGCCACGATAAGCCAGTCGGTCGGAGCCTGGCGGACGGCGGGCAGAAGCTCTAATTCGCCTATGGCTTTTGAAACGCCGTACTTTTCCTTTTCGAATCCAAACGCACCGGCCATGCCGCAGCAGCCGGGAGCGGGAGCGGTGAAGTCAACGCCCATGCGGCGCAGCACGGCTTCCTCGGCCGTCATCTTCATGATGGCCTTATGATGGCAGTGGCCGTGGATGAGCGCCCGGCGCACGAGTTTGGGAAGCGGGAAGGCATCATTATTGGCGCGCTGCTCGAGAAA
>Ga0075030_100002749_pt1 | contig 15999 bp, 15 predicted proteins | sample LitLauG_LLR_2012_FD_71393 | JGI IMG/M metagenome (GOLD analysis project Ga0075030, IMG submission 71393) | Freshwater sediment microbial communities from Pennsylvania, USA - Little Laurel Run_MetaG_LLR_2012 | ecosystem: Environmental > Aquatic > Freshwater > Creek > Sediment | place: USA... | reverse complement strand
GCGCTACGGGTCTGCTTTGGGAGACTCCCTCACCCTCCATATCGGCTACGGGGGCTTCGGTGTCCTGAGCATATATCAGGGGGGAAAAGCCTCCCCTCGAAGCGAATCCCCGCGTTTTTCGGGCTTTTTTACCTGTTTTCTGGATTGGGCAGATTCTGCCTGCTGAGCCACATACTACACGTTGTGGTATCCGCGAATGGATTGTCTATTAGTAGTACTGACCCCATGGGAGCTGTTGGGTCACTTCAGGAACGGTAACTGAAGTACTAGGCACGGTACGGAGGTACTACGACGGCAGTCTAAACACCGAATTCGAAGGGTCTTACAGCAAGGAGTTGATTCGCGAAATCAGGGTACTCTCGATGCAATCAGAATTAAAAACCACAAAGGAACCGAAGTGCGAAACTTCGTGAACCCTCGTCTCCTTTGTGGTTATCGGGGTGGTTTTGTCTAAATCCCTTACTGGCTCTTCGCCGCGTCCCCCACCTTCGCTGGCGAACCTCCGCTGTAGTTTGCGGTTGACGAATCAGCATCGACTTCAGTGATCGTCGCCGATCCCATCTTGTCTGTAATCGTCTTGATCACTTTCCCAGTGGTCGGGTCCTTTACGGTTCGCACCGGACGGCTGATGTCCACGACGTCGCCTACCTGCACGCCTGAGTTGCGGCCAATATTCAAAATGATCGTACCGCCGCTGACATCGGCCACAACACCGGAGAACTCCGCCTTGCGTGACGGAAGGGCGCTGGCCTTGTCATCCAACTGCGACGCCATTTGCGTCACTGCCTGATGCACCGCCTCGCCGATGATGGTTTCGCCGAAATTCTTGCTGGTCATATCGTACCCGCCGCCAGCCGCATTGCCTCCGCCGCCGCCCGCACCTGCCAGAGAAGTGCCTTTTCGTTGCGATTGACCCGTCCCAGTGACCGCCGCCAGAATTTCTCCGGTCGTGGTATCGACCAGGCGCGCCGTGATCCCCACGACCGCCTTGGCGTCGCGCTTCTGTAGTCCGCCAATGCCGAACTTGTTCAAGGTCGATACTCCGCCGCCATAAGTTTTGTTCTGATCGTCTCGGCCGAACTGTGTGATGCTGCCCATGATGACCGCATCCACGCCGAGAATTTTTCCGATTTTCGCAGCCGTCGAGGAATCGACCCGGTCGCTATTGGCGAAATTCTGCTCGTTCAGGATCTTGTCAATCGCGTTACGTTCGATCAGTGAGAACTTTCCGTCGGTCACAAGCTGCTGCACTAGCAGGTCCGAGATCCCTTTGCCAATGTCGACATTCGTTCCGAAAATTGCCTGCGACGACGTCATCACTGTGGCGTAATCGAAATTGAGCACGGCTACCCGTTTCTTTTTCTGCTGCCCAGACGCCGGCATCAGCATGCACAAGACCACAATCATCACCATTGCTCGGAGCCACAACTTTTTCATCTTGGACATCTCCACGTTTACCGATTGTCGGGAATGGACCGGGGGAGCCTGCGCCGAAAGAGTATCGCCCGATTACCCGCAGGTCAAGAGCTTGCGTGGCACCTTCGCACCCGGTCGCCGGCTGCGGTTGTGGTTTCCTCCCGCGTTACTTCATTCCTCGTGTCTCGTGATGTACCCTAGATTTTCACGGAGGAAAGGTTGCGTTATCTCGATCGTCTGCAACCACTGGCTCTTGTAGTGATGCGCCTCACACTGGGTGCGATCATGGTGGTCCACGGCTCGCACAAAGTGTTTGGAGGCTTGCATCACCACGCTCAAATGGTCGCCGGCCTCGGCTTGCCTGGCTGGCTCGGTTATGTCTCCGCTTTTGCGGAATTCCTCGGCGGTCTGCTGGTCCTTGTGGGATTCTTTACTCGGGTTGCCGCTTTCGCCGTGTGCATCGATCTGGTGGTAGCGATCTGGAAGGTACATTGGCACAACGGCCTGACGGGCGATCATGGATATGAGTTCCCCCTCGCCGCCGCAAGCTTGGCTTTCGCGCTGCTATTCTTTGGCGCGGGGCCAATCTCTCTGGATCATGTTCTTCGCGGCGGCGGCACCGGCGCCACCAAGCGCTCGTAAGACGACGGAAGGCTTGGGAATGCGCAACTTGTTCGAGGCTTTGGGGTTGGAGACGGGAGGCCGATTTTCACCGGTGGAGTTATTCGTGGTTTTTATGGACTCTCCGGAATCTAACCTGCCGCGCGGAGTCGATTTTAAGATGAGTACTCCGCGCTCGTACTTGCATCCAAATGCTTGGGGAATAGCATCTTACGGCCATAATCGAAAATCGACAGGAGGTTGCTCTTGAGAAAGTATGGTTTCTTCGCCATCGTCGCTGCTGTTTTCCTGTTCGTGAACCTCTCCACCGCACAGCAGGCCGACGCTACGTTGGGCTTTAGCGCGCTCACGACACCCGCTTCCGGATGCACCATCGATTCCAACACCGGCATTCCAACATGCGCGGAAAAAGGCGGCGTATATCCCGCCATCGGTGCTGATGTCATCTTTCACAAACGCCTTGGATTCGGTTTTGACGTGGCATGGCGAGGTGGACAGGGAAACTATGGCGGCAGCGGGCTTCCTTATCGTCCCATTCTCCTCGACTTTAATGGTGTTTACCAGCCACGATTGGGCAAGAAGGCCGGACTCGACCTGGTGGGTGGCATTGGCTTCCAGTCTACGCGCTTCTATTCGAACACCTACAATTGTTCCCTTGGGGGCTTGGCCGGCTGCACAAATTTCGCAAGCACCCACCATTTCCTCATCGATTTGGGAGCAGGACTCCGCTATTACGTCTGGGGACACGTCTTTGTGCGTCCCGAGGTCCGGTACTACTGGGTGAACAACAATCCCGCCCTGGGCAATAATGGACCAGGTTTCACCTCTCCCAATCTCATCCGCATCGGGGCTTCCATCGGATACACTATCGGTCCGGAATAAAATTGCGGATTGAAGACACGAGATCGCCACTGGCGGAACGCTCAGTTCCGGACCAGTGGTGATCCGGTTCACGACATCGCATAATCCAGAATTCCGCTCCCAGGGGGTCCGTTGAAAAGGTTCCTGCTGTTGACGTTTGCTTGTTCGATCCTGTCGCTTGCCACAGGCGCTCTCGCCCAGCAACTTGACCTCGCAGTCGGCGGTAGCACTGTGATCTCTTCCAAACCCACGATCAGTTCCCAGGCATATCTGCCTCCCGCCCTGCGGGGCGGAGTTTATCCCAGCGCCAGTTTTCAATACATTTTCAAAGGGCCGTTTGGTTTTAACGCGGAGCTGGTCACCCGGGACAAAAAGGGTCTTTATAACGGATATCAGTTTTTTCGTCCGGTGCTCTACGACGTCAATGCAGCTTACACTCGCCAGATTAAAGCAAAGATCGGGGCTGATCTCATGGCCGGTGTCGGCGCGGATACCCTGATTTTCTACACGCAATACGCGAATTGCAGCGTCGGCAATTGTCCGAACCTGGTCAACAGCACTCACTTCATGATTCACGGCGGATTCGATGTGCGCTACTACTTCTGGCACAACTTCTTCGCCCGCCCTGAAGTTCACTATTATCGGATCGTGAACAACTATCAGTTTCACTCGGGAAATCTTTTGCGCCTGGGAGCATCGATCGGTTACAGCTTCGGGCGCTGACCCGCATTTGTTCTCTCAACAAGAAAGGCCTGCGCATCCGCGCAGGCCTTTGATTTAGCAATTGAATTCTCAGTCAGCGTCAACCTTGAGGCATTCTTCCGCTTCGTGGATAGCCTGGTTCAGGTGTTCCATCGACTTCACCCGATGACCTTTGAAGTCATGCGCTGCCGTTTCCAACTCGTGCTTGGCGGCCCGCATGTGCTCGAGAGCTTCATCGATATGAGGATGCTTTTCCGGCACAGGGGCTGCATTGGCGGTCGGAGCCGGTGTCGCGGCGACTGCCGGAGCCGGCGTGGGTACTGGCTTAGGTCCGGCTGCGGCAGCCGGGAAAGCCAACGTCAAGAGAAGTGTTGCCATGATCAGCAGAGTTAGAAACCCTATCTTCCTCATATGTTCCTCCTGGTCCGAGGTTCCGGCTCGGACGCGCTGTTGTGATTTACTTGATAGCCACGGACTGCGGTTGCCCCACGAGACCCGTTCCCTCCGCGACTCGGCCCAGTATAGCCCTCCCGGCACGATCGTTGCGCCACGGGCGTTAACTTTGAAGATGCTCGATTAATCGCCCCTTCTCTTTCTCCAAAACCAAAAGGCGACTGCGAGGATTGCAAAGACGCCCACGATCAGGTTGAAGTGCTTTATAACGCGCTCGAGGTGGTCCCAGTGCTCGCCGAACAGATATCCAAAACCGGAGATGACGACAACCCACACCGCGGCGCCGATGGCGTTGAAAGGTAGGAATTTTCTCCACGGCATCCGCAAAGCTCCAGCCAGAGGACCCGCAATGATGCGCAAGCCGAAAACGAAGCGCGCGAAGAGCACGGTCGCCGCGCCATATCTCGCAAACAATTCTTCCCCGCGCGCCAAAGTCTTTTTCCGAATTCGGAAAATCGACTGGTAGCGTTCGAGCAGAGGACGCCCGCCGTAGTAACCGATCGCAAATCCGAGGTTGTCGCCCACTGTCGCAGCAACGGTGGCCACCACCATGATCCAGGGCAAGCTCAATTTTTGGTCGGAATACGCCAGAAAACTCGCCAGCAGCAGGATGGTTTCGCCAGGCAAGGGAATACCGGCATTCTCCAGCAGAAGAGTCACTGCTAGAGCCCAGTACCCGTAGTGCGCGAGCGCATTGCGCAGCAGATCCAGGATGGAGTGAGCCATTCAGTCGCGCCGAGGCCGGGATGCGTTCAAGGCGGGTCTTGCTTTGTTCAGACCCTCATTGAATCAGGAACTTGATCAACGCCTGGTTAAACTCTTGCGGACACTCCTCATACGGAAGATGTCCAATTCCCGGGAATACTATCATTTGAACGTTAGAAAAATGACGTGCCAGTCTGCCCATCGACGACACATAAACGGCAGGATCTTTGTCGCCCCATATCAGCAACGTGGGAATCTCTGCCAGCTTAGGCAGAAGTTCTTCCTGTTGCCGCAAATCCTGCTTCCAGGTTTGGACGATGCTCAGTGCGTGTTCGAAAAGTCCTGGAATCGCCAACGGTGCCCTATACCCATCAAGACTTCCGGCTGGAATCTTGTCGCGGTCCGCAAATAATCGCGCATGAAAGTATGGATAGAGCGAGGGCCTGCGCTCGATTGCAAATCGGAAGGCGGTCGCTCCCAGGCGTGTTGCAAAGAACGGGGCTAACCAGGTTCCGTGCGAAGAATATGGGTTGACCGGGCAGACCAATACCAACTTTCGAACCTGTGCCGTTGCACCCGCCAGACATTCTGCTGCCAGCGCCGTGGCAACAATCCCGCCGCGTGACGTTCCCAACAGGTCGAACGAGCCCAACCCCAGGTTCTCGATAAAACGCAAAACCCGTAAGCTCGTCCCTCGTACCGAGTGATCGATCCCGCGTGGCCGGTCAGAGAACCCTGCCCCCAGCAAGTCTGGCGCATACACCGTGCGGTATGGCGCAAGGGCAGGCATCGTGTAGCGCCAAGAGAAGGAATAGCCCATCAGCCCATGCAGCAGAATCAGTGGCGGGCCTGCTCCTGCCTGCAGGTAGCGCATGCGGGCCCCGTCAAAGTCCATCCAATGCTCGTCCACACCGGGACCCGCCCCAATCGGGACGGTGGCGTCGCCCCCTTGCCTTTGAATCATTTGGACTTCAGTCATGCCGAAAATCTTCTGCTCAACGGACAACTCTTTCCGAGCGCCCCGATTCTATGTAAGTGAAACAACGCCTCTGTCGCTTCACTTTGGGGAGCTTCGGCTCCCCCCTTTTTTGCCTTGGCGCCATCGAACCTAGGCCGCCGCCTTGCGCTTCTTGCCCAGCAACTTCTTCAGCACCCGAATCCCCTTGTCAACGTGCTTTTCCTCCAACAGGAAAGGTGGCAGGAAGCGCACCACGGTGTCCTGGGTGCTGTTAAACAGAACACCCTCGGCCAGGCCAGCATCCACAATCGGGCGTGCGGGAATCTCAAGCTGAATTCCTTGAATGAATCCGCGTCCGCGAACCCCGACAGCGGCAGCCCGCTTTTCGACCAGTCCTTTCAACTCTTGTTGCAGGTAGGCGCCGACCCGGTTGACGTTATCGAGCAACTTCTCTTCCTCGACGATGGCGAGGAACTCCAACGCGACCCGGCAGGCTAATGGGCCGCCACCGAAGGTTGTTCCGTGCTGTCCCGGCGCAATCGCCGACGCAAACTCCTCCTTGGCAATAAACGCGCCAAGAGGCAATCCCGCGGCAATCGGCTTGGCAATGGCTACGATGTCGGGCGTCACGCCGAAGCTCTGGAAGGCGAAAATCGTTCCGGTGCGTCCAAGCCCACACTGAATCTCATCGAAGACGAGCGCGGCCCGATGGCGATCGGCGAGCGCACGGCACTCCTGCAGGAACTCGACCGAGCACTCATGAATCCCACCTTCGCCAAAAATGGGCTCAAGGACAATCGCGCAGGTGTTGTCATTCACTGCGGCCCGCAGGCCCTCCAAATCGTTCTGTTTCACGAAGGTCACGTCTTCCAGCAAGGGCTCGAACCCTTTGCGGTGCTTGTCCTGTCCAGTAAGGGATAGAGCGCCAAACGTACGCCCGTGATAGGACCCATCGAGAGCTACCAGCCGAGACTTTGCGTCTCCGCCGGCGCGGTGCCCGGCCAAGCGGGCCAGTTTAATGGATCCCTCGATCGCCTCAGTACCGCTGTTGGAGAAGAAAGCTCGATTCAATCCCGAGAGTCCGCAGAGTTTCTCAGCCAGCGGGCCTTGATATTCGTGGTAGTACAGATTGGAAACATGAATGAGTTTGGCCGCCTGGTCGCGAATCGTCTTCACGATCCGCGGATGCGCGTGCCCCAGGGCATTTACCCCAAGGCCGGAGACAAAATCCAGGTAGCGCTTCCCTTCAATGTCGTATAAAAAGACGCCTTTCCCTCTGGTTAGCACGAGCGGATAGCGGTTGTAGGTCTGCAGCAGAAACTGCCGCTCACGTTCGGCAATTTGTTCGAAGTTATTCATAGGAATACACGATTCTACCGGAACCAAAGGCCCGAGTGTTCGCCACCCGGCAAAGTCCTTTCGGCTAGTACAACGACTTTTCGCCTTCCGGCCTTGTCTTCCAGCGACGGTGCACCCACAACCACTGATCTGGATATCGCCGCGCGTAGTCCTCAATCACACTCGTAAACTTCTGCGTATTTGCTAAGAGATCCGCTTCCAAATCGCCGGTGCGAACCAGTTCCACCGCCGGGTCGAAGCGTAGCCGGTATTTGCCAAGCTTCTCGTCCCAGATCGTGAATCCGGGCACCACGGCCGCGTCCGTGCGCAATGCGATGCGTGCCAGTCCGCTCGCCGTGCATGCTGGAATTCCGAAGAAATTGACGAACACTCCCTGCGGCGGGGTCATATTCGTATCCATCAAGATTCCAACTGTTTCGCCCGCCTTCATGGCCGCGAGCAATCCGCGCACGAAATCGTCTTTCGCCACCGTTTTATTCCCGTGCATGGTGCGGTAGTGCTCAATCATGCGGTCGAGATAAGGATTGTCCATCGGCCGCATCACGATATGCAGCCAATGCCCGTGCAGCGAGTGAGCGAAAGCAGAGAGTTCCCAGGCTCCGAAGTGCGCTGTGAGAAACAGCACTCCCTTGCGGCGCGCGTACGCGTTCTCAAAGTTCTCGAGGCCGTCGTAGACAACGACTTCATCGACGTTTTCGCGGGTGTATCGAGGAAACTGACAGAGTTCGGCGAGTTCACGTCCCAAAGACGTAAAGACTCCGCGCAGGATGCGCGCGCGTTCCGCCCTGCTCTTTTCGGGAAAGGCTAACTCGAGATTGCGCATCCCAACCCGGCGCAATCGAAAATGCAGCAGGTAAAAAAGCTGCCCGAGTGCGATCGCGAAGGCTCGCGACAAGGGACGCGGCAGCCATCCTAAAAGCTTGATGAAAGGCCACGCTACCGCATATTCAAGTTCGCGCCGCATCGGGGAAGCGTGACGCTATCACCCTGCAAAATGGAATGTCAAACTCGCGCTATGGCTGGAGCGCGGGAGCTTTCAGTTCAGGAGCTTCTATTTCGCGGCTTCCTGAGCCCACTTCGCCAAGGTCGTGAGAAACGTGTTGGCGGCAGCAGGAGGATCTACCTCGCCGGTCAGCGAAGCCTTCGAGGTCACCATGTGCCCATAGAATTCGCGCGTCGAATTCTTGTCCTGCTTCACGACGGCGCCGTTCAGGCTCACTCCAGCAAACACACCGCGCGCCCGCGAGTAGGTAAGCACCTGCGCTCGCATTTTCCAGTCGGTATTTCCTTCTGCGTGGCGCCCGACCGGCCCAGCTGCGACGGACGCATCCGCTCCCAGAGCGAACTGGCTGGAGAGCAGATGCTTCATGCCGTCTTTGTTCATGATCAGCATGACCAGGTCCACAGCCTGTCCGCCAATCTGAAATCCAAAGCTGCCTCCGGCGACGCTGAAAAATGCAGGCGCACTCCATCCCTTCGCCGTGCGGCAACTGGCCAGCCCGCGCCCGTACTTCGCTCCGACGATGAAACCGCCTTTGAGCATCGATGGAACGACCGCCACACACTCGGCCGATCCGAGGATTTCCTGCGGGACTCCGGAGTCCGGCGCTGACTGAATTTCATTCAACACGTCGGCAGCCGCTTGCACGCGATCTGACGCCTTCGATTCTTGCGCGGGCTCGTCTGACGCCAAGGCGAATGAGCACAACGATACGACCAGGGCCACTACCACAAGCTTCTTCATGGTTCCTCACCAAAACAAATCTCAACGGATCAGTTACTTGGATTGTAAATGAAGGAAGTACGTTGCATCGGCCTCGCAGGACATTTGGTTTGCAGAAAGGGTTCCCGCCACAGTCGCGAGCAATCCGCGCACCACAAACAAATCAGAACTTCGTCACCTCAGTGAAGTTGAAGTCTTTCACCTTCATGGCGGGAACAACCATGTCGAATGACTCTTCTCCACAAGAGCGAACCGGCACGCTCATGGCTTCGACGTTCGACAACATGTGGATCAAACTTTCGTTGAAACGGAAGTTCCGGACTCCGCCCAGCACCTTCCCATTCTCCACGTAGAAAGTTCCGTCGCGGGTCATGCCCGTAAGCATCTTTTCGAACGGCTCGACTTCGCGGATATACCAGAGCCTGGTGACGAGAATGCCCCGTTCCGTAGATGCAATCATCTGTTGAATCGTCTGCGAGCCGCTCATTGGAGCAAAGACAATGTTCAGCGGCATCTCGCCCATCTCATTGGGGAGCGCAAAACCATGTCCTGTCGGCTCAATCGGGCCAACCTTGTCTTTGTATTCTGAGCACTTCATCCGCTCGGCGGTGGCCCGTGCGTAGACCACTCGTCGGACGATTCCGTTTTCGATGAGAGGCACTCTGCGGCGCGCCACGCCTTCGCCATCGAACGGCGAACCCGCCTGCAGGGGATGCGCGACGTCATCCCAGATCGTGACGTTGTCGCCGAACAGTTTCGTGCCGATCCGGCCAGTCAGAAAAGATCGTTGGTCGAGGATCGCCATTCCCGAGTAATCCCAGAACATGAATCCGACAATGTCGAGCACCGCTGCCGGCTCGAGGATTACAGTGATTCTGCCAGCCGGAATTTCACGCGGGTGAGCAGTCTCAATTGCCTTCCGTGCAGCCGCTTCCGCCAGTTTCAGCGGGTCGAGATTCGTGATATCGGGAGAGTTGGACTTCTGCCAGCCTGAAGAATCCGCGGCGAGCATCGTGATGGAGATTTCCGCCGATGTCTGCGTATGCCACCGGCTTAGGCCACGCGAGTTGAAGATCCCTTCGCAGAAGTCATTGCTCGAAAAGACGCCGGCGGTGGTGAGTTTATGCTTGTCGGCGACCCCGACGATCTTGCTCACGCCGTCCGCGCGCAACTCCGGAGTAATTGCGGCAGTCTGCGCAAAATGACGGGATGGTACGGTGCGGGATTCTCCAGCCTCACGCGTGTCAGGCATCGGCAACAGATCCGGATCCGGGTGCTGCACCTTCGCAAGACTCTCCGACGCCCGCACGACCTGCCGCAAACTCTCATCGTCGAACCTGTTGGTCGAAGCGCGTGCTGTCCGTTTGCCAAACACCGTGCGTACCGAAACTGAATGGTTTTCTTCGGCGACATTCTGATGAATCGTGTTGTTGGCAAACCGGGTCAGCGCGAAATGCCCTCCAGAGAAGAGGACTTCCACCTCATCTGCAGACGACAGCTTGCGAATCCGATCAAAGATGTCGCCGGCTTGTTCCTGGGTCAGCATTCGGGATTTCTATCCTGCCTGAGTGGCTCCATAGCGCATCAACTCTTAAAGGCGCTCCCAACTTTCACTCGCCGAAACCTGGCCGGCGCTGCTCCATGCCCGGTTCCCATCACTTGCTGGGGCTGGCCTTTACCGCAATTTGGAGTGCCCCAGAGCGTCCATTCATCGCGCGAGCAAATGGCGTCCAACGAATTCCAGAACTCAGTGGTGATGCCTGAGTACGAAGGGTTCTTTACCATCCGCACGCGCTTGCCGCCCTTGATCTCCCATCCAATCTCGCATCCAAACTGAAAGTTGTATCGCTTGTCGTCAATCGACCACGATCGATTCGTCTGCATGAGAATGGCATGATCGGTCGAGGCAATCAGCTGTTCCAACGTCAGTGGCTTCTCACCCGGCAAGATGCTGACATTGGTCATGCGGATCATCGGCAGCCGGTTCCATCCCTCAGCGCGCAACGTTCCGCCCGATCGGTTCAGCCCGATCGTATGCGCCGTCTCTCTCGAGCTGAGATACCCAGTGAACAATCCGCCCGTGATTACCGGTATGCACTGCGCCGGCACGCCCTCGTCGTCGAATCCAAATGTCCCGAGGCCCGGACCATGCTCCTGCCGCGCATCGGCAACAACATTCACAAGGTCGCTTCCATAGCGCAGGGTTCGCAGCTTTTCGAGCGTGAGAAACGATGTACCGGCGAAGTTGGCTTCCATCCCCAGCACACGGTCCAGTTCGATCGGATGTCCGATCGATTCATGAATCTGCAATCCCAACTGCGAGCTGTCGAGAATGATGTCGAACGTCCCTTCTGGACACTGGTCGGCGCCGTGCAGCGCAACCGCCTCTTCCCCGATCCGTCGCGCGTTCTCCAGCAGCTTCAACTCTTCGACCAGTTCATAGCCTTTGTTCTGCCATTGCCCGCCAAACGAATTCGGATAGGAGCGCTTTTGAATCTCGTTCCCCGCGAAGGCATAGGCGGCATATCCGGCGCCGGTTGAAACCTTGGTTTGATGGATATCGGCGCCCTCGGACGAGCCAAACCACTGTTCTTCGCGATGAAAATTCAGGTTCGTCTCAGCGAGGGTGACTCCTGAAACAGAACGCAACTCGGCGTCGATCTTCAACAATAGATCAATGTTTTGTTCGACAGACACCGTGAACGGATCGATCTTAAACGGCGTGCTCCACTCGGCAACGACTGGCTTTTCAGGCGCGAGCGTTATGTCCTCTTGCTTCACACGAGCCGAGGCCCGAGCAACTTCTACCGCCCGCGCAGCCGTCTTTTCAACGGCCCCGCGTCCCAATTCGAGCGACGCGGCAAATCCCCACGCCCCATCTGCGATCACGCGCACATTCATGCCGACCGATTCCGCGTCAGACGCGCTTCCCACCTTGCCATTCTTGGTGGAGAGCGCACGACTGCGCTGCGCCACGACTCTCGCGTCGGCATAGCTTGCCCCTTGAACGGCGGCTGCGTTGAGGGCCCAATTCGTGACGTGCTTCATGGAAGAATTTCAATCTAACACATTGGAGTGATGATCGTTTCCCGACGAAGGAAAGCTGCTTATGCTTCTCCTTCGTGAAACTTCGTGTCCTTCGTGGTTCATGAATTTAAGACATTCCCGAAGTTGCGCTGTCGTTTCTCCCCCCGGCCCCTTTAGTCACAGCCCGGTCTTGTTATCCCTCGCACCTCCTACTGTGATCCTCGTCACTGCTTAACCCTGAAGCTCAAACTCCAATGATATGTACCAGCAAAGCCCTTTTTCAGGAGCCCATCATGAGCGTTTACATCCCACCGGACCGCGCAGAGACTCTGGCGAACACGGCCGTAGAAGAGTACGAATCGAGCAGCACCACGCAGGCAAGCAAGAAGGCCGATCTGGCCGGGCCCGGCATTGGCGATTATGCGGAGCTTGAGCATATTCTGCCCAACAACTATCACTCGCTGCTCACGCCCCGCGAAACGCAGCAGGCCATCTTTCACGTCAAACGTTATATTGAAGACAATCTATGTAAGGAACTCAGTTTGATGATGGTGGAAGTGCCACTCATCGTGGACGCCGAGAGCGGCGTCAACGACATGCTCGACCGAGACGGTTCGCGCACCCCGATTCAATTCCATATCTCCAACGACCGCGACAAGCACCCCATCAATGCCCAGGTCGTGCAAGCGGCCACCAAATGGAAGAGAGTCGCGCTGAAGCAGTTTGAATGCGGCGTCGGACAAGGCATCTGCACCGACATGCGGGCCGTCCGCAAAGATTACTTCCTCGACCACGACCACTCCGCCTACGTCGATCAGTGGGATTGGGAGCGGACGATCACCAGCGAGCAGCGCAACCTGGAATTCCTGAAAGCCATCGTCAAGAGGATTTGGAAGGTGCTGGTCGGCGCGGAGAAGTTCGCCCAGGAAATGTTTCCCCAGCTGCGACACCCGCGTTATCCCAATCTGCCCGAAGAACTCACGTTTATCCACGCGGAAGAACTGCTGGCCATGTATCCGAACTTGCCGCGCAAACGGCGCGAGACGGTCGTTTTGCAGAAATATCCGGCAGTCTTCATTATCGGAATCGGATGGCCTCTGGCAGACGGTTATCCGCACGAAATGCGGGCTGCCGACTACGACGACTGGATCACCGACACGAGCGCCGAGACCAAGCGCGACACTCACGGACTGAATGGCGACATCCTCGTTTGGAACCACGTCACCGAGCGGCGACATGAATTGACTTCGATGGGAATCCGCGTCAATGCAGAGACTCTGCGCAAACAACTGGAGATGTCAAAGCTGCTGGACAATCTGAAGTATCCCTACCACCAGTCCATTATCAATAACAAGATTCCACTCTCGATCGGCGGCGGAATCGGTCAGTCGCGCACGCTCATGCTGTTGCTGCGAAAAGCGCATTTGGGAGAGGTCAGCGTGACGGTGTGGCCGAAGATCCTGAAGGAAATGTGCGCGAAGAAGAATATCTTCGTGCTGGAGTAGCGTCGCCTGGGAAACAAGGGGGCGGCCGAATCCGCCCCAGTTGCACCGCAGTGCATGCGACACGGCTAGGGTTGATGAGCGCATGCGATTTATCGACCGCCCGAATTCCCCCAAGGTGGTTCTTGGCGTGAACTCGTGGGACAATTAACCGATGGAAACCCACGAAGTCAACCGACATCCCGGTCCTTGGCGGGTGATGCGGGTGGACTCGGAATTTGCAGGACTGCTAGTCGCCGTCGGCTTTCTCGTGTTGGGCTTGGTTAGTATGCCTCTCGCAACGGGTTTCGTGCTTGGGGCCATTGCACTGGGAGTGGTTGGGGCTCTGCTGCTCCGCTTCATTCCTAGGAGATTCAGTCGCCTGATAGTGGGAATGCTTATCGTCCTCGCTGCCTTCGTGCTGTGGTGGGCGGGACATAAACCTCGACGACCGCATACCGTCTCTTCCAGCGCCCTTTACGTCTTGCCAAACAATGTGCCGCTTAGGTTGTTTCAGACTGGTTATTGGCTGGAATGTTGGTTCGACCAGCATGACAATGTTGATCGATGCAAACTCACGGATGAACACGGAACCGTGTCCTTTGAGGACGTGTTCATCCAGTGCGAAGTCTGCACGCCACTCCCTCAGAGCGATTTGGTTTTTAAACGGGAGACCGGACGCACATGGATCCAATCGTGTGACAAAAAGGTCAACGTCCCGGTCATCTACGTGGCATACGGCGAAACGTTGCTTCCCAGAAGCCTCAAATGCAGAGCCCAGGCAAGAGATCCATTGTTCTGGTGAGTGAGAAGCATCTAGACAAAGATGCAGTCATGGCCTTCGTTCGAATGCTACGGCGTCGCGTGCGCCTCTGCCAGCGCCTTCCTCACCGCCAGCAACTCTTTCAGCACCCCGCGCAGCTTCGTCGACTCCAGCGCATTCGCTCCGTCCGACTTCGCTTCCTTCGGATTGTCGTGCACTTCCATAAACACGCCATCGACTCCCGCTGCCACCGCGGCACGCGCCAACAAAGGAATAAACTCAGGCTGCCCTCCGCTGGTCGCAGCCCCGTTCTCCCCCGCCTGCGACGAAGGTAATTGCACCGAGTGCGTCGCATCGAACACCACGGGCGCGAACTTCCGCATGATCGCCAGCGACCGCATATCGACGACCAAGTTGTTGTAGCCGAAACTGGCGCCGCGCTCCGTCAGGACCACCTGCGTGTTGCCCGCGTCGCGGCACTTTTCCACCACATGCCGCATGTCCCAGGGCGACATGAACTGCCCTTTCTTCACGTTGATCGGACGCCCACTCAATGCCGCGGCGACAACCAGATCGGTTTGACGACTGAGGAACGCAGGAATCTGCATCATGTCGACAACATCCGCCACTCTGGCCACATCGGCAGTCTCGTGCACATCCGTCAATACAGGAAGGTTCAATTCGTCTTTGATCTTCTTCAGAATCCGCAAGCCCTCTTTAACCCCTGGTCCACGGAAACTCCGAATCGAAGTGCGGTTCGCCTTGTCATAACTCGCTTTGAAGATAAATGGGAATCCGAGAGAACGGGTCACGCCTTTGATGATCTCCGCTATGCGGATGGCGTGATCTTCACTCTCGATGACGCACGGACCGGCAATCAGGAAAAGATCTCCCGAGCCTATGCGGACATCGCCGACCTGGAAAGACGTAGTCACCATTCAAAATCAATTTCACCACAGGGATCACAGAGGAAACACGGGAATCGAACTTCTTCCTGTGTACCCCTGTAACCTCTGTGGTGAATCCTCTGCCTCTACCGCTGTCCCACTTTCTCCGGCCGATGAAACATTTCGACCTCAGACGTTTCCTTCTCGGCCTTGCGCTTCAGACCATATTCGTACGACGCTCCCACAAACGTGCTGAACAGCGGATGCGGCTCAAGCGGCTTCGACTTGAACTCGGGATGAAACTGGCAACCGATGAAGTGCGGATGGTCGGGCAGTTCCACCATCTCGACGTAAGTCCCATCGGGAGTCGAACCGGAGATCCGCAGGCCCGCGGCTACCATGGGCTCTTCGTATTCGCGATTGAATTCATAACGATGCCGGTGACGCTCGCTGATTTCGGTCTTGCCGTAAATCTTGTGTGCCAGGGTGTTGGGCTCGATTTTGCAAGTCCAGGCTCCGAGCCGCATGGTGCCGCCAAGTTCCTCCACACCGCGCAATTCACGCAGTTTGTAGATCACGCGATGCGGCGTCGCCGGATCGAACTCGCTCGAGTTGGCATCTTCCAGTCCCACCACGTTGCGGGCGAACTCGATGCAAGCCGTTTGCATGCCAAGGCAGATGCCAAAATACGGTACCTTCTTCTCACGGGCGTAGCGAATTGCGATAAGCATCCCTTCGATGCCACGCTTGCCAAACCCGCCCGGAACGAGGAGGCCATCATAGCCTTCCAATTGCGCCTCAATCCCTTTTTCATCGGCGCCTTCCAGCCCCTCCGCCTCAATCCAGTTGAGTTGTAACTTCAGATTGTGGGCAAGGGCGCCATGAACGAGCGCCTCTTTCAGCGACTTGTACGAGTCTTCGTATTCGACATACTTGCCGACAATTCCGATCGTGACCGTGTCCTTCGGGTTGTAGACACGGTGAACAATGTCTTCCCACTTCGACAGGTCGCGGTCTTTGGCTTCCATGTGCAAATACTTCAG
>Ga0075030_100002747_pt1 | contig 16010 bp, 6 predicted proteins | sample LitLauG_LLR_2012_FD_71393 | JGI IMG/M metagenome (GOLD analysis project Ga0075030, IMG submission 71393) | Freshwater sediment microbial communities from Pennsylvania, USA - Little Laurel Run_MetaG_LLR_2012 | ecosystem: Environmental > Aquatic > Freshwater > Creek > Sediment | place: USA... | reverse complement strand
CCCACCAAGTTGGATTACTACCGCGACATCGCGGTGCTGGCGTATCCGGTTGCGGATGCGAACAGCGCGAATATGAAAGATTTTTCACCGGTCGCTTCGGCGAGCAGCGATTCGGCTTCCGCTGCAAAAATTGTGGATGGCGACGAACAAACATTTATAACGCTGCCATCGCCCAGACCGGCCAAGGCGCAGTTTGTGCAGTTGGAATTTGCCCAGCCGTTTGCCGCACGCACCGTGAAAATTGTCGGCGGTCCGGGTATGCCGGAATGCAACGGCGTGGTGCAGGTTTCCGATGACGGGAAGACGTTTCATGCGGTGCAGAAGTTTGCTTTTGGTCGGCGCAATTTCGGTCCGTGCCTGATTGCGCTGGGAAGCGAGCCGGTGAAGGCGCGTTTCTGGCGGGTGGTGTTCACCGGCATCGGCCCGCGGGCCAAGGCCGCGACTATTTCCGTCGCCGAAGTCAGTCTCGAACAGGATTTGTCCGTCAACAATTTCGGCAAGAAGATCGCGATGGATGTCGGCGCAGGCGTCGGGCAAGCCGACGCGTTGTCGGATCGCAACGCGAGTTCGGCTAAGGCCGGGGCGTTGCAGCGAAGCGACATCATTGATCTCACGTCGAAGCTGACGGCGGATGGCAAATTGAACTGGCAGGCGCCGGCGGGAAAATGGACGGTGCTGCGTTTCGGTTACACGCCAACGGGCGCCAACAATCATCCGGCGCCGGCGGAAGCCACCGGTTTGGAATGCGACAAGTTCAGCAAGGAAGCGCTCGACGCGCATTGGGCCGGTTTCATGCAGAAGGTGCTGGATGACATCAAACCGCTCGGCGGAAGGGGACTGGCAGGGTCGCTCGTGGACAGTTATGAAGTTGGCGGCCAGACCTGGACGAAAAATTTCCGCGAAGAATTTCAGAAGCGTCGCGGCTACGATCTGCTCACCTATCTGCCTGCGTTCACCGGTCGCGTCGTGGACAACCCCGCCGTCACCGAGCGTTTTCTCTGGGACTTGCGGCGCACCATCGCCGATTTGTTCGCGGAAAATTATTACGGACATTTCGCCGAACTCTGCCACAAAAACGGTTTGCTGGATGCCGCCGAACCCTATACCGGACCGTTTGAGTCCATGCAAAGCGGCGCGCCGGCGGACGTGGTCATGGGCGAATTCTGGAGCGGCACTGCGGGCCATCCTTCCGTCAAGCTCGCCTCGTCCATCGCGCATGTTTACGGCAAGACGATGGTCGGCGCGGAATCCTTCACCGCCGCGCCCAGCGCCAAGGCCGGCCGCTGGCAGGAAGATCCGTATTCGCTCAAGGCGCTCGGCGACCTGATGTATGCGCAGGGCTTGAACCGCTACATTTTTCATCGTTACGCGATGCAGCCGTGGACGAACCGCTGGCCGGGAATGACGATGGGGCAATGGGGTTTTCATTTTGAACGCACGGAAACGTGGTGGCATCCGGGCAAGGCGTGGATTGATTACATTTCGCGCTGCCAGTTTCTGTTGCAACAAGGCCGCTTCGTGGCCGACGCCGCGTATTTCACTGGCGAAAGCGCGCCGGTCGAGATGCGCCTTGGCGAACCGAAGCTGCCCGCCGGTTATGATTTCGACGCCATCAATGCAGACGCGATCCTGCGCCTGGCAACGGTGAAAAACGGACGGATCACGCTGGCCAGCGGCGCCAACTACGCCGCGCTGATTCTGCCGGCGGCCGATCCCGACATGACGCCGGCGCTTCTGCAGCGCATCGCCGAGCTGGTGCGTGACGGGGCCACGGTGGTCGGCGCGCCGCCGCAACAATCGCCGAGCCTCGCGGATTTTCCGAGCTGCGATTCGCAGGTGAAAAAATTGTCCGCAGAAATGTGGGGCAAATGCGACGGCAAAACGGTTCTGCAAAATGCCTACGGCAAAGGCCGTGTCGTCTGGGGCCAGCCGATGTCCGAGGTTTTTGCCGCGCAAAATCTGAAGCCGGATTTTGAATTCGCCGGCGCCGATGCGGAATCGAAGCTGGTCTGCGGCCATCGCATTGCGGGCGAGGCGGATATTTATTTCGTTTCCAACCAACGGCGGCAGGCCGATATCGCCGAGTGCACGTTCCGCGTCAGCGGCAAGACACCGGAGTTGTGGCATCCGGACACCGGCGTGATCGAACGCGCGCCGGTCTGGCACGAACAGGATGGCCGCACCGTGGTGCATCTGACACTTGATTCCGCTGGCTCGGTGTTTGTCATTTTCCGTTCAGCGGCGTCCGGCGATCAAGTCGTGACCGCGAAAGTGGATCCGCAATGGCAAACCGTTTCCGGCGCGAACGGCGAGTTGCTCGTGAAAGCCACCAGCGAAGGCACGGCGACCTTCCAAACGGCGTCAGGAAAAACTTTGCAGGCGGTGGCGGCAAACATTCCCGCGCCGCAGGAAATTTCCGGCGCATGGACTTTGAACTTCCCGCCCAACTGGGGCGCGCCGCCGTCGGTGACGCTGGATAAATTGATTTCCTGGCCCGAACATCCGGACAAGGGCGTGAAATATTTCTCCGGCACGGCTGATTACGAAAAGGACCTTGAAATTCCTGCCGAGCGGTTGTCTGCCGGTCGCGAACTCTGGCTGGATCTCGGCGCGGTGAAAAACTTCGCCGAAGTTTTTCTGAACGGCCAGAACCTCGGTATTTTGTGGAAACCACCGTTCCGCGCGAACCTCACCCCCGCCGCAAAACCGGGCGTCAACAAACTCGTCATCAAAGTCACGAACCTCTGGCCGAACCGGCTCATTGGTGACGAACAATTGCCGCCGGATGTCGAATGGAACGGCAAGCAGCTTGCGGAGTGGCCGAAATGGCTGCTCGAAGGCAAGCCGAGTCCGACCGGTCGGCTGACCTTCACGACGTGGCATCATTGGACGAAAGACGATGCGCTTCTCGAATCTGGATTGCTCGGTCCGGTGACGTTACGCACGGCGGAAATTATTCCGGCGAAATAAAACAATTCTGAAAATGAAATCTCGATTGCCATTGAAGCTTTTCGCCACGCTGATTCTAGCTGCCCTCACGCAGACTGGTCTCGCTCAAGATAAAACTCATCCGACTGCCGCGTCGTCGGGTGATTTGGCGGCTGGGTTCGTGTCGCCGCCGGAGTCGGCCAAGCCAAAAACCTGGTGGCATTGGATGGGTGGCTGCATCAGCCGCGAGGGCATCACCGCCGATCTTGAGTCAATGAAGAAAGCCGGACTCGGCGGCGCCTTCATTTTTCACGTCGGTCAACTGCCGATTGATGCGCCGGTGAAATTTCAAAGCGACGAATGGTGGAAGCTGATGCGTTTCGCTTCCGATGAGTCCGCGCGGCTCCGGCTCGATCTCGGTTTTCACAACTGCCCGGGCTGGTCTTCCAGCGGTGGTCCGTGGATCACGCCCGACAAATCCATGCAGAAAGTCGTTTGGAGCGAACAGGCCTTTGCCGGCCCCGGCAAATTTGACGCCGTGCTGCCGCAGCCGCAGGTGGACGCGAAATGGAATTTTTATCGCGATGTCGCGGTGCTCGCGATTCCCGACCGGACGAATGTTGCCCCGACGCAAATTCTCGATCTCACTTCGAAATGTGACGCGACGGGCAAATTGACGTGGGACGCACCCGCCGGCAATTGGAAGCTGATGCGGTTTGGTCACACCACCACTGGCAAAGGGCCGTCGCCCGCGCCGCCGGGGGCTGAAGGTTTGGAATGCGACAAGTTGGATCGGCAGGGCGTGGACGCGCATTTCGACAAATACATCGCGAAGATTTTGGCGAATGCCGGGCCGGCCACCGGCAAGTCGCTGCGGACGGTTTTTATTGATAGCTACGAAGTCGGCGATCAGGACTGGTCCATAAGTTTCCGCGACGAGTTCAAGCATCGGCGCGGATATGATCCGGTGCCGTGGCTGGTGACGGTCACCCATTGCGTGGTGGGCAGTTCGGCGATGACTGCGCGGTTTCAATATGATTGGAAGCGCACGATCGCCGAGTTGTTTGCCGATAATTATTACGGCTACATGGCCGAGCGCGTGCATCGTGTTCCCGGCTTGAAGCTGGACATTGAACCTTACACCGGTCCCTTCGACACGGTGACTTGCGGCACACGCTCGGACGAACTCGCCTCCGAATTTTGGCAGGAGCCATGCACTTGGGGCTGGGAGACGTTGAAACCGGTCGCGTCCAGCGCGCACACGGCGGGCATCCGCATGGTCGGCGCGGAATCCTTCACCGGCCAGCCGCAGTATGCCAAGTGGCAGCAGGATCCTTACGCGCTGAAAGCGGTCGGGGACCGCGCCTACTGCCTCGGCGTGAACCAAATGATTTTGCACACTTCTGCGCACCAGCCGTGGACGAATGCCTGGCCGGGCATGACGATGGGCTGGTGGGGCACGCATTTTGGCCGCACGCAAACCTGGTGGGAAGATGCGCCGGTGTGGACGACGTATCTCTCGCGCTGCCAATATCTGCTGCAACAGGGAATGTTCGTCGGCGACATTTGCACCTTGAGTCCGGGCGGTGGTCCGGCCACGCCCAAATTGCCGACGGGTTTTGACGGTGATCTGTGCGGCGAAGAATTATTTTTGAAATCCATGACCGTGACGGATGGCCGGCTCACGCTGCCTTCGGGCATGAGTTATCGAATTCTCCTGCTGCCGAATCGCGACGTGATGACGCCCGCCGTGGCGCGCAAAATCCGCGAGCTGGTCAACGCCGGCGCGATGGTGCTCGGACCGAAGCCCTCGTCGTCGCCGAGTCTGCAGGACTATCCGGCCTGCGATCAGGAAGTGAAACAAATCGCCGCCGAGCTTTGGGACAGCGGCAAAGTCATCTCCGGAAAATCCGCCGCGCGCGTGCTCGCCGACCTCAAAGTGCAGCCGGATTTTCTAGCCAGCGAGAAAAATATTTTATGGATTCATCGGCGCATCGGCACGGCCGAGGTTTATTTCGTCTCGAACCAGGAAGACGCCGGGCGCGTGGCGGATTGCACTTTTCGCGTGGCAGGTAAACAGCCCGAATTGTGGGATGCGGCGACCGGCGAAATGCGCGAGGCAAAAACCTTCAGCAGCACGGATGGTTTGACGAAGCTGCCGATCAAATTCGACCCGCGCGGTTCGGTGTTTATCGTTTTCCGGAAACCGGCGCAACCGGCGACGGGGGAAAAAAACTGGGCCGACGTTTCGCCCGTGTGGGAATTGACCGGCGCGTGGTCGGTGCGGTTCGATCCGCGCTGGGGCGGACCGGGCCAGGTGACATTTGACACGCTGACCGACTGGACCAACCGCAGCGAAGCCGGCATCCGCTATTTTTCCGGCACGGCGATTTATGAAAAGGAATTTCAAGCTGCCAAGCCGGCGGAGAACACGCACGTCTTCCTCGATCTCGGTGAAATTAAAAATCTCGCCGCCGTCCGCTTGAACGGGAAAGATCTCGGCATCGCGTGGAAGCCGCCGTTCCGCGTGGACGCGACCAAGGCTTTGCGCCGGGGTAAAAATAAATTGGAAGTCCGCGTGACCAACCTCTGGCCCAACCGCCTGATCGGCGACGAGCAGCAGCCGGACGACTGCGTGTGGACTGCGGAATATACTTGGAAACCGGGCGGAAAAGACATTCTCGTGGGACGGCCGCTGGCGGAAATTCCCGCGTGGTTCACCGAAGGCAAGCCGCGCCCATCGGCGGGTCGCTACACTCTCACGAGTTGGAAATTCTACTCGAAAGATTCCCCGCTGCTGTCGTCGGGAATGCTGGGTCCGGTGACATTGCAAACGGCCGAAGTCAATTCCCCCAAATAAGACAATGATGCAGAGGGATATTTTAACCCTGTCATTGATTTTTGCCGCCTCGGCGACGTCATTTTCGGCAGTCGGCGACGCACTGCCTGTCAAACCCAACATCCTGTTCATCCTCACCGAAGATTCCGGGCATTTGAGTTTTCTCGGCACGCCCGGTTTGCAGACGCCGGCCATGGATTCGCTGGCGCGTTCGGGAGTCTATTTCAAAAACTTTTTTGTGGCTTATCCGGTGTGTTCGCCCTCGAAAGCCTGCATCTACACCGGATTAGACAATCACGAGAGCGGCATCTTGAATAACACGCAGAATTATTTCAAGCCGGCGTCGCAACTCACCGATGCCGAGCGCAAGAATCCCATCTACGTCAAAAACCGGATCCACGATGACATTCCCACGCTCGTCGAACGACTTCACGACGCGGGGTATTATCAAGGCATCGCCGGCAAGTTGCATGTCGCGCCACTGGAAAAATTTCCCTACGATGAATACAGCAAAACTTACGACGGCGCGGCGGTGGCCGGATTCATCGCGCGGGCAAAACTGACGGGCAAGCCGTGGCATTTATTTGACAATGTCGAAGTTTCGCACCGGCCTTTTACCGACAGCGACAAACGAATAATCAAAGTGAATCCGGCGGATGTGAAGCTTCCGGCGTTTCTCGCTGACACGCCTAAAGTGCGTCAGGATTGGGCAGAATATTTGGATGCGATTGAGAACGCCGATAAGCTCGTCGGCGAAGCTTTGGAAGCTTTACGCGCATCCGGGCAGGAGTCCAACACCATCGTCATCTGCATGGCGGGCGATCACGGCGCGGCGTTTCCGCACGGCAAGATGACGCTCTACGATTTTGGTTTGCACGTGGCGCTGAGCATCAACTGGCCGGGGTTGACGCATCCCGCCGCCAGCGATGCGCTCGTCAGTGAACTGGATTTTACGCCGACGCTGTTGGATCTGCTTGGTCTGCCGCCTTTGCCAAAAACTGATGGGGTTTCCTTGCGACCTGTTCTGCAAAATCCCAAGACGGCTTCGGCGCATAAATATATCTTTGCCGAAATCTCTGACAAAGGTCCGTTGCCAAACAACGGCATGCAAGAGCGTAGCGTTTTCGATGGACGATGGCATTTGATTTATCGAGAAAGACTTTCGCCCGCCTGGCGACAGGTGCAGGCTGACAGCAAGTTTTGGAAGCAATGGCGCAACCGCACTTACGACGCCACCATTCAGGCAAGGGATCAGTTCCCCAGGCAGTATCAAATCCTCGCGGAGATGGATCCGCAAAGTCTTGGCGGCAAGGTCCGTCCGATCGAGCTTTACGACCTGCAGTCTGATCCTGATGAGATGCACAATCTGGCGGGCGATGCAAAGTCGCGCGCTGAACTAGACCGCCTTTATTCGGCGCTTCGCGACTGGGTTAAGGACACGCATGATCCTGCCGTGAATCCACCACCAACCCCGCCCGATGGAATTTAGATTTCTACCATTGCCTGAACTTAAAAACTAAAAAAATGAAAAAACTGAATCTCATTATCACGCTACTTGGACTCCTTGGCGGCCAGCTCATCGCAGCGGAAGGCCAAGACCAAAAATGGACCGAACCACCCGTCATCAAGCCAAAGTATGACGGCACGCTGGTTCCGCCGCCGTCGGGAGCCGTCGTTCATTTTGATGGTCAGAACGCCAGTGGCTGGGAAGCAATCCCCAATGCAAAAGATACCAACCGAAGCAGTCAATTTATCTGGAAGGTTGAAAACGGTTACATGGAAGTGGTCACCCCGCATGGGTCCCACCAGCAGCGATTGGTCGGCACCAAGGAAAGCCCCATCACCAGCGGCCATCTGCACATCGAGTGGGCCACGCCCGCCGAAGTGAAAGGCAACGGTCAGGGCCGGGGCAATAGCGGCGTTTTTATCGAAGGCTTTCCCGAATTGCAGGTGCTCGACTCTTTCAACAACCCGACCTATTTCGACGGCCAGGCTGCCGCTTTTTACAAAAATCGTCCGCCGTTGGTGAACGCCTGCCGCGCTCCCGGTCTCTGGCAATGTTATGATATTTATATTCAGCGCGCCAAGGTGGCGAACGGAAAAGTCGTTCAACCGAGCGTCATCACTGTTTATCACAACCATATTTTGGTGCAGGACCACGTCACTTTTCCTAGCTCTGTCCAGGCGAGCACGCTCCGGCTCCAGGACCATCTCAATCCCGTCCGATTCCGCAACATTTGGTTTATGCCGGGTGAAACTGTCGCCCAACCTTGAAACTCCAAAAACAAACTTATATGGAACTAAAACAAACGATTAATTCATCCAGTAATATCCCTCGCGGCAACTGGTCGCGCCGGAATTTCTTGCAAACCGCCGCGCTGGCTACCGGTGCCGCTGCTTTGGGTTTTCCCAATTTGCTTCGCGCGGCCGACGCCAGTAAAAAAATCAACGTCGCTCACATCGGTTTTGGCGGCATGGGCAAGGGCCGACTTCGGGAGATGCTTAACTGTAAGGCGAACATCATCGCCCTGTGCGACGTGGACGAAAATCAATTTCCCGCCGCCCGGGAGATCATCGCCAAAGCGGCTTTCAAGCCGAAGGAATATGTGGACTTTCGCGAGATGCTCGAAAAAGAAAACGATTTGGATGGCATTGTCATCACCACGCCTGACCATTGGCACGCTCCCATCACGACGGCAGCACTGGCGGCGGGCAAACATGTATTTTGCGAAAAGCCTTTGACCCACACAATTTCCGAAGCGCGGGCGGTGCGTGAAATGGTCAAGAAATATCCAAGCCAAGTGACGCAGATGGGCAACCAAGGCAGTGCCTCGCCGAATTTGCGACGCGGCATTGAAGTCATCCAAGGCGGCGCGCTGGGTCAAATTCATGAGGTGCATTGCTGGCTGTCTGGCGGTGGCGTTCATCCCGGCCTGGCAACGCCGACGGTTGGCGATCCGGTCCCGAAAGGTCTGCACTGGGATGGCTGGCTTGGGGTGGCTCCCACGCGACTCTACAAAAGGGGTTATTATCATCCGGCGGCCTGGCGCGGCTGGTATGATTTCGGCAGCGGCATTATGGGCGACTGGGGTTGTCACGCGTTGAACCTTCCGTTCCATGCACTGAAGCTTGATTACGCCAAACGCATTTCTACCGAGGGCAATTTGATGGGCCTGCCGACTTATTCGGGAAAGAATCACATCCGTTTCGAGTTTGATCGGCGAGGCAGCCTGAATCCCGTGACGATCCATTGGTATGACGTTGGCGCGTTGCCAGCCAAGGGCGTGTTCCCGGCGGAGTTACTCGAGGATTATTTCGACAAAATGCCGGATTTAGGGATTTTGATCGTTGGCGAAAACGGCTGGATTTTCGGTGAGCCCCACCGATGCGCAGATTTCATAAAGTTGAAGGATGAGACGAAAATCTCTGGCATCCAAAATCACGAAGCCACTAAAAAAATTCCTGTATCCCTCCCGCGCGTCCGCAACCACGTCGCGGAATGGGTGGACGCCTGTGCCGGCGGGCCGCCGACTTTTTCCAATTTTGAAATCGGCGGACATCTTACCGAAATTGCGCTGTCTGGTGTCGTGGCGTTGCGGACCCAAAAAACGCTGGAATGGAACGGTGAGCAGATGCGCGCGGAAAATGCGCCGGAAGCTGAGAAATTCATCCAGGCGAATTACCGCAAGGACTGGACGATTTAACGGATAAAAACATCGGTTAGGAAACAACATATCATGACCAAATACATTTTATTTTTCACCTCATGCATTTTTCTCAACGGTCAGTTGCACGCAGCGGACAAGCCTAACATTCTGTTCGTGATCGCCGATCAATGGCGGGCGCAGGCATTCGGCTTTGCCGGCGACCCGAACGCGCAGACGCCGCACATGGACGAGCTAAAAAGGGAAAGCCTTGATTGCAAAAATGCCATTTCCACGGTGTCGGTCTGTTGTCCTGCGCGCGCGTCACTGTTCACCGGACAGCGGGCGTTGACGCACGGTGTCTTTTTGAACGACGTGCCGCTGAATCCCAACGCGGTGTCGTTCGCGAAAGTTTTGAAGCAAGCCGGATATGACACGGGTTACATCGGCAAGTGGCATTTGAATGGCGACGGCCGGTCAGAATTCATTCCGCGCGATCGGCGGCAGGGTTTTGATTATTGGAAGGCACTGGAATGCACGCACAATTATATCAAGTCGTATTATTACGCCGACGGCCCGGAGAAATTGGAGTGGAAAGGCTATGACGCCATCGCGCAGACCAAGGATGCGCAGATGTATATCGCAGATCACGCCAAGTCGGACAAACCTTTCCTGCTCGTGCTCGCGTGGGGGCCGCCGCACGATCCCTACCAGCTTGCGCCGGAACCGTATCGCGCGAAATTTAAAGCTGGTGAAATCCAGCTACGGCCCAATATCCCTGAGTCCGTCAGCCAAAAGGCGCGGCTCGCTCAGACGGGGTATTATGCCAATTGCGCCGCATTGGACGACTGCATGGGCGACCTGATGCAGACCCTGCACGACAATGGACTGGCGAGTAATACGATTGTCATATTTACCGCCGATCACGGCGACTTGCTTGGTTCGCATGAAGCCTTCAACAAACAGCAGCCGTTTGATGAATCTATCCGCGTTCCTTTGCTGCTGCATTGGCCCAAGGGCTTGGGCACCGGCGGCAGTTCGCCTGACGCCTTGATAAATTCAGAAGACATCATGCCCACGTTGCTGGGATTGTGTGGCGTCCCGATTCCAAAAACTGTGGAAGGGCTGGATTATAGCAGCTATCTGCACGGTGGCAAAAATCCTTCAGATGGTGCGACGCTAATCTCTTGTCCCGCACCGTTTGGTCAATGGGAACGCCGGATCGGGGGTAGGGAATATCGCGGTGTGCGCACCGACCGCTATACTTATGTCCGTGACTTGGATAGTCCATGGTATCTTTTCGACAACCAAGCAGATCCTTACCAGACCAACAATCTGGTGAATAAACCTGAGTTTGCAAAGTTACAGGCAGAGCTAGATTCAACGCTCAAACGGAAACTGAAAGAACAAGGCGATGAATTTCTGCCCGCCGCCGATTACATCAAGAAGTGGGGCTACAAGGTGAACCCCAACGGCACCATGCCTTACGACAATTGAATGGAGCCAGTTGCCAGAAATATGTTATGCTTACAAAACACAATCCTCGCGAAATCTATTGTCGGATTTTTGCTTTGATCTTCGCCCTCGCCGCCCTCTTGCTCGTGACACCGACGGTGTTGCCCGCCGATGGAGCACCGGTGCCGGATGGGAAAATGCCCGGACAAAACTGGGATCAGGATTTCAAAGCGCCACCGGCAGCGTTGCGGCCCATACCGTTCTGGCACATCAACGGCACATTGACGACCGAGGAGATCCAGGCGCAAATGAAGGACACACACGATAAAAGCGGGTTCGGCGGCGTGGCCGTGTTGCCGGTGAATGAAACGAAGCCGAAATACTTGAGCGAGGATTATTTTGCCCGGTATGCCGATATTTTGAAAACCGGCCGCGAACTGGGCATGGAAGTCATCATGTATGACGACATTGGTTTTCCCAGTGGCAGTGCCGGCGGCAAGCTCAAGAAACTTTTTCCCGATGATGTCATGCACCGGCTCGATTTGATCGAGACCAATGTTCAAGGCCCGATTGACTATTCTGCAAAACTACCTGCCGCCGAACTCATGGGGATCGTGGCCATGAATCCGCAAACGTTGCAGCGGATTGACATTACCTCCGCGGCCGCCGACGGTCAGGTGTCGTGTAAGGTCCCGGCGGGCTTGTGGAAGATCATGGTTTTCACCTGCGTGTCGATGGGCAATCCGCAAGTGGATTACATGAGCGCGGAATCGGTGGACAAATTTATTCTGCTGACCTACGGCGAATACTACAAGCGCTTCCCGGAGTATTTTGGTTCCACTATCAAACGCAACTTCTTCGACGACGTTGGTTATGTTTTCAAGCCCCGGCCTTGGACGCCGGGCTTCGGTGAGAAATTTAAAAAGAAATTCGGTTATAGTCCGGTGCCGCTTTATCCGGCGCTCTGGCAAGACATCGGTCCGGAAACGGCGTCGGCGCGCGTGACGCTGTTCGGCTTCTGTGCCGACCTTCTGGCGGAAGGCTATCCGGCGCGGGTCAGCGCCTGGTGCCGGGATCACGGAATCCAGAGTGAAGGCCATCCGCCGGGCAACTACGATCCATGCCCGGTGGACATGCATTTCGACACGCTCAAGTTTTACCGGCATGTGGATATTCCGCTGATGGACGCCATTTTCTATCACGGCCACGGCCGCAATGGATTCAAGCTCGTCAGTTCGGCCGCGACCTGGTATGACCGTCCGCTAGTTGCGGCGGAGGAGTATGGTGCGTTCAAGGAGGCGGAGTTTGATTTCAATATGCTTTATCGGACCGGCATGGAACTCTTCGCGCGCGGCGTCACCCGTGTGGTTCCGCACGGCATGTGGCTGGACCCGCAGCATGTGAGAATCTCTCCGCTGATCTCGCATTTTAGTGCCAAGCTGCTGCCGGCGTTGCCCAGCTACAACTCTTGGGCGGCGCGCAGCACGCTCCTACTCCAGGGCGGGCGTCCGGTTGTGGATATCGCCATGCTTTATCCCATCGCCTCCATGGAAGCTTATTTTAATTTCAGCAAGCCGGATTCAATCCGCAGCGGTTATTACGTCCCGCCGGAGTCCGACTATCAAAGACTAAGTGGCCTGCTGACTTGCCACGTCCGTCACGATTTCACTTTTTTGCATCCGGACGAGTTGGAAAACCAATGCGCCCGGAAGGAAGCCACGCTTCACCTGAACAACGCGACTGCCTGGCAGGAATATCAAGTTATAATTATCCCCGGCGGGAAAGTAATTCCGTGGGCCAGCCTGAAGAAGATCAAGGATTTCTATGAGCATGGCGGCAAGGTGATCGCGACGTCTCGCCTGCCGGATCAATCCGCCGAATCGGGTCATGACCACTACGTGCAGGCCGCCATCGCCGAAATGTTTGGTTCTGTCCCGGCCTTTATTCCGACGCTCAAGCAGCCTGCCGGTCCGGATCGGGCGCACGCCAGTGTAGCGCTTCCCGAAACGGACTATGCCGCGACTCCATTCCAAACCCGCACCAACGGCAATGGTGGCAAGTCTTATTTCGCGTTGCATCCCACCGTGGGCACGTTGCAGGCGATTCTGGACGACGCTCTGCCGGTTCCGGACGTGGCGTTTGATCCGAACTTACGCGTTAGCAGTGGTGACGGCGAGCTTTCCTATTTCCACAAGCAGAAGGACGGTCGCGAAATCTATTTCTTCGCCAATTCCAGCGATGATGCCGTGGACACATGCGTTAAACTCCGCGGCACCCTTGCGCCGCAACTCTGGAATCCACACACCGGCGAGAAAACACCTGCCGAAATTACACACTTGCAGGAGCACGGCCAGGCGGTCACGCGCCTGCGCCTAAAGCTCGCGCCCGTGACAACGCTATTCGTAGTCGCGCCGTGAATCTTCGTTCGTAATCAAGAACAGTTATGAAGCAAAATTAGTTAGCCATGCACACCAATCAAAAATCACCCAAAGTCTCCCGCCGCAGTTTTCTGAAGACGGCCGCGTGTCTGACACTCGGTTCGCTCGCGGCCGGTCACAGCCTTGGCGCGGTGCTTGAGGAAAAGGGTAGTATCGCGCTTGTGGTCGCACCGGACGACCCGCTCGCGACGGCGGTTCCGCCGACTTGGGCGTTGGGCGAGTTGAAAACCGCCCTCGAAGGGCAGGGGGCCGCCGTGCGCCTCATCGCCAAACTCGCAGATGCGACGACCAAGGAATTTTGCGTCGTTATCGCCGGAATGAATTCGCCGCTCGCTCAAGCTATCCTTCGTCAGGAAAAAATTACTGCGCCTACCGAAGCCGAATCACTTTGTCTCTTGCAACAAAAAGCTGAAGGCCGGACAGTTTTGCTTGCCGCCGGCACGGACGCGCTGGGGTTGGTGTATGCGTTAACCGAATTGGCCGATCGCGTGACCTGCCTCGCCACCAGTCGCGCGGCGTTGGAGTTTTCCGAGCCAGTCATTGAACGTCCGGCCAGCCGCACGCGCAGTGTGATGCGTGGGTTTTGCTCCGAGGTGGAAGACAAGGCCTGGTTCCATGACCAGGACTTTTGGCGCAGCTACCTGACGACGCTCGTCACTTCGCGGCTGAATCGTTTCAGTCTGCCGCTGGGCATGGGCTACAACAGCGCTCACGGGATCACGGATGGATATTTTGTTTTTCCGTATCCGTTTTTTGTGACAGTGCCCGGCTTCGAGGTCCGTGCCAGAGGTCTTTCCGATGAGGAACGCGCGCGCAATCTCGTCACGCTGAGATTCATCGGCGAGGAATGCGCCCGGCGTGGACTGCGTTTTCAACTCGGCATCTGGACGCTGGCTTATAAATGGCCCGGCAGCCCCAAAGCCACTTATACAATAGAAGGCCTTACCGACGCCACACACGCGGCCTATTGTCGTGATGCACTGGCACTTTTGCTTAAGGAAGTGCCGGCGATCAGCGGCCTTACTTTTCGGGTTCACGAAGAAAGCGGCATTCCGCGCGGGCAGGAGAATTTCTGGCAGACGCAGTTCAGCGCTATCGTGAAATGCGGCCGTCGCGTGGAGATTGACATGCACGCAAAAAACATGACGCCGCAGACCTTGGAGACGGCGCTGGCAACCGGTCAGCCGGTCGTCCTCTCGCCTAAGTATTGCGGTGAACATCTCGGCCTGCCGTATCATCAGTCGGCGATCCGGGAACTGGAAATGTCGCCCGAAGGTTCGCTCACCGACACCGGCAAGAATGTGTTGATCGGCAACCGCAAATTCACCCGCTACGGCTACGCGGACACGCTCGCGGAAAATCGCACTTGGGACGTGGTGTTTCGCATCTGGCCGGGCACGCAGCGGTTTTTGCTCAACGGAGATCCGGCGCTTTTCGCCGGCTATGCGCGAAATGCTTCGTTCTGCGGCGCGGCGGGTATTGAGTTGAGCGAGCCGCTGCATTTCAAAGGCCGGCAAGGCAGCGGCCAAACTGGCGGTCGTTGTGCTTATGCGGATGCGTCGCTCGCGCCAAAATATGATTTCCAAAAATATCTCTACACTTACCGGCTTTGGGGACGGCTCGGTTACAACCCCGACACCAATCCGGAAATCTGGCGACGCTGGCTACGGCGTGATTTTGGTTCGGCTGCGTCGGCCGTCGAGAATGCGCTGGCACCGGCGAGCCGCGTGCTGCCGCTATTCACGCTCGCGCATGGAGTATCGGCGGATTGCGTGAGCTATTTGCCGGAAATGTATCTGAACATGCCGATGGCGAGCACAACGTTACCGGAACCTTTCAACGATACGCGGTCGCCAAAACTATTCGGGAATGTCAGCCCGTTTGATCCGCAACTGTTCCAGTCGCCCGATGAATGTGCCGACGCGATCCTCGCTGGGAAAGCGGATGGGAAATATTCGCCGCTTGAAGTCGCGCAATGGCTGATCGACATTGCCGAGTCCGCTACGACCAACATCGCGTTAGCTCGCCACCAACTTGGCTCGGCGGCATCCGCGCCGGATTTCCGTCGCGTCGAGGAAGACGTTTTGATTCAAAACGGACTCGCGCGGTTTTTTGCGGGCAAGTTGCGCTGTGCGGTTCTCTGGCGTATTTACACAATCACCGGCGATCATGCTACTGGTGAAGCGGCTATTGGGAGTTACACCGTTGGCCGTGATGCTTGGGCGAGAATGGCCGAGCGAGCCAAGAATGTTTTTAGTTCCAACATCACTTACGGCGGCAGCCGTGCGCTGCGCGGCCATTGGATTGACCGCATTCCGGCGTTTGACGAGGATATCGCGGATTTGCGTCAACGGCTCGCCGTGCCGGTCGAACCGGCAAAAAACATTGATCCCGTCGCTGCTGAACGCGCGTTGAAAATTGCCACGGCCAAGCCATCACGTCCGGCATTGGCAGCGCAGCACCAGGCTCCAGAAAAATTTCAATCCGGCCAGCCGCTCGCGATTGATTTGCAATGCGGAACGGGTCGGGCGCGCCGCGTGGTTTTGCATTACCGCCATGTCAACCAAGCCGAGCGCTGGCAGTCGGTTGAACTCACGCGAGCCGGCGATTTATTTAAGGGCGAAATCCCCGCCGACTACACAGCGCATCGTTACGCGTTGCAATACTACTTCGAGGTCGGGACCACTGCGACGGAGGCCACGCTGT
>Ga0075030_100002746_pt1 | contig 16015 bp, 9 predicted proteins | sample LitLauG_LLR_2012_FD_71393 | JGI IMG/M metagenome (GOLD analysis project Ga0075030, IMG submission 71393) | Freshwater sediment microbial communities from Pennsylvania, USA - Little Laurel Run_MetaG_LLR_2012 | ecosystem: Environmental > Aquatic > Freshwater > Creek > Sediment | place: USA... | reverse complement strand
CTTTCGTTGAGTGCCACGAATTAAATTCTAGCCCAACCACTCGCCCGCTGTGGTCTGGACGTTCCTACCCAAAGTTTGTACGGAATCATTTCGGAGCGCGAGGTGCCGAGCGTGAAACAAGCCGAGCGTGAAACAAGTATAGAGCCGAACAGGCTTTGGCCGAAGAAACGTCGGAAACCGTAAAAGTGGCAGCAAAGTGGCAGCGTAAATATAATTGCACTTGAAATCAGAAAATCAATAAAACCAAAAAAGCATTGAAAATAAAGGCAAAAACAACTGGTGCATCCGGCAGGACTCGAACCTGCAACCTTCTGATCCGAAGTCAGAAGCTCTATCCAATTGAGCTACGGATGCGAACGACTGTGGATGTATCGCCCACTGGCGTCGCGCGGGGGAATTTTTCCGCGTTGGCCAGATTCCAGCAATTCCGAAAATGTGCGCGATTCCGGAAGCTTGGCAAGCTCATTCCTTGGTCAGAACTCCGCACTTGCGCACTTGCGGCGAGTGCATTTGACGGCTTGCAATCCGCTACCCGCACCGCCATCCTTGTCGTTCAACGAATCGAGTCCCGGAAAAACGGGGCTGTTGTGATGGAATGAGCGCATTGCCTGAAAACGAACTAGACCTGGAAAAACTCTTCTTGCCCGCCTGGGCGCAGGAGTCCGCAACCACCAAATCTTATGCCCATTATCAGGGCGGGGAGGAGCGGCCCCGCCGCGGGGACGACCGCGACCGGCGCGGTCCACGTCCGCCCCGGCGCGAGGGCGAGCGTCCGCGCGGTGACCGCAGCGGTCAGCCCCGCCGCGACGGTGGCCGGACGCCCTTTACCGGCGGGGACAAATCATTCCCTCGCCGCGATGAGCGTCCGGAACCACGCGAACGTCCTGCTCCGGTGGCGCTGCCCGAGGTGAGCGTCACGCTTGCGCCGGAGGAAAAAGGCGTCGAATCGCTTGCCCGCCAGATCAAGACGACGGGCCGCGCGTTTCCACTTTTCGACATTGCCCGGTTGATCCTGCAAAAACCCGAGCGGTACGTGCTTTCGTTTGCGGTTGAGAAAAAAGCCGACGGCCAACCGGTCTCGGCGCTTTTTCTTTGCGCGTTGGACGACACACTCTGGGTGTCCGAGGAAGAAGCCGTGTCCCACGTGTTGAAGAAACATTTCGCGACTTTTTACCAGGCCGAACGCACGGCCACCGAGCCGCCCAAGGGAACCTACACCTTTGTCGGGCAGTGCGGCCTGAGCGGTGTGATTCTCGGTCCGCCGAATCATCACGATTACCAGAATCAACTCCGCAAACTGCACGCCGAGCGTTTCGCCCGGATGCCCTTTGAGACCTACAAGTCTCGCGTTCGCATCGTCCGCGACGAGGCGGTCGTGAAAAAGTGGGTCGAGGATCTGAGCTGGAAAACGGAATTCATTGGTTTGAATGTTCCCGAACCGCTCCGGCTCGCCGACATGGCGGCGGTGGAAAAGCATTTCCGGGAGACCCACAAGGACGCGATCATCAAGCCAGTCGAGCGGCAGACGCTCGGCGGTATGGCGGCGCGCAACCTGCGCAGTCCCGGTCTGGCGCAGTTGGTCCGCCAGGCGTGCGAGGATCAGCGGCGGTTTCCGCTGCAACTGGCGACGGTGTTGAGCCAGCAGTTTGCGTCGCACGGCCTGCAGTTTTTCAAGGTCAACAAAACCCTCACCCACGTTTCGGTGGCGCGGCCGCATTTTCTCGATCTCGAAACCACGCCGGTTTCCGAAACGATCCGGCGGATCATCGCGTTCATCAACGCCACGCCCAAATGCACGCGGCGGAAATTGATGGAAGCGCTCGCACCCGCGTCCGCCCCGGCGGCTCCGGTGCCTTCCGCTGGTGCAGCGCCCGCCGCCGAAGTGCCCGCCGCCGCGCCTGTGGTCGCGGCCCCGGTGAGTGCGGAGCAGTCGGCCATCATCATGGATTTGCACTGGCTCATCCATCAGGGGCACGTCATCGAATTTGCGAACGGCATTTTGGAGACGGCCAAAAAACCTCTGCCCAAGCCGCCGAAATCCCAGCCGAAAGTGCCGGTCACTGCGCCGGCCGTGGCCGTGGCTGCCACCGAGTCAACGCCAGTTGAAACCGCGAGTGTTGAGCCGGCCTCTTCGGTTGAAGCCCTGCCAATTGCGACCGAAGCCGTGGCGGTGGTCGAGACGCCACCCGTCGCGCCTCCTGCTACCGGCGAAACCCCGGTGATCTGAAAACGAAAGGGAAGCCCGGTCGTCAGTTAACCTCCCGGCGGGATACCGTGCCACTCCGCTGGGAGAAAACAAGGTCCGCCTTTCCCGGTTTCAAACGCGGTTTTGAGTTGAACTCGCCGTGGCGGGCTTTAAGTTCCCGGAGTGAGCGAACAGCTGCCGACGGTTACCGTCATCATTGCCGCGCGTCCTGACGAAGCCGACATCCAGGCCGTCGTGGCCGCGCGCCGGCTTGATTATCCGGCCGACCGCCTGGAAATCCTCGTTGCCCGCGGACGCCAGCCATCCGTACAGCGCAACGCCGCCATCCGCGCCGCCCGTGGCGAATGGCTCTATTTCCTCGACGACGATTCCGTGCCGCCGCGAGAAAATCTCCGGCGCGCGGAGAAATTCCTCGGAGATCCCGCCGTGCAAATGATCGGCGGCCCGAATCTTTGTCCGCCGGATGCGCCGTTTTTGGAGCGGGTGTTCGCGGTGGTGCTTGCCAGTTGGCTCGCTTTCGGGCCCAGCCGCGCCCGCTACGAGAAGGTCGGTGAGGTCCGCGATTCCGGTGAAAAGGAACTCATCCTCTGCAACCTGCTGGCGCGGCGCGAGTCCGTTCTCGCGCATGGCGGCTTTAACGAGGCGCTGTATCCCAACGAGGAAAACGCGCTCATGGACGAGTTGGCGAAGCGCGGTGGCCGGCTGATTTATGATCCGGAGTTTTTCGTGCAGCGCCGCCCGCGCCGGACGTTGTCATCTTTTTTCAAAATGCTGCGCACCTACGGCCGCGGCCGGGCGGAGCAATTCCGGGTTCATCCCACATTCGGCTCGGCGTTGAACTTTATTCCGCCCTTATTTTGCCTGTATTTGCTGGCGCTCGCCGTGTTTGCATTGGTTCCGACAAACGTCGAAATGACTTCGTTGAAACTCTGGTTCGCGGCGCCGCTAGGGATCTACATGGTAGTTGTGGCGATGCAAACGCTTGTTTCGATTCCGGCGCATGGCTGGGTTAGGAGTCTGCTTGCGTTGCCACTGCTTGTCGCCAGCCACGTTTTTTATGGTCTCGGTTTCTGGCGCGGCTTGTTCACTTCCTTGAATTCCGGTGCGAGCCGGCCGGGCTGGGAGGTGGTTTTGGAAACCGTCCCGCGGTGACCGCCCGTTCTGTTTATGAAAATTTCCGCACTTTCCAAAGCCGCCGCCGCCTCGGCTGACCCGGCGCGCGCGCGGCACTTTGTGGAGTTGCTCACTGCCACGTCCGCCGGGCCGGCGCTGAAAAAGGTTTCCAGCGAGCAGGCGCGGCTTCTGGCCGCGCTGCTGGCGGGTTCGGAGACACTCGGCAACGCGCTGGTCGCCCATCCGGACTGGCTGAAAACACTGGACATCGAGGCGCTGCGTTTCCCCCGGCGCGAGCAGGGATTGCGCAATGAGGTCGCCGGTTGGCTGGAAGCGGCGCAGGCGGGCGGAGACTTTGCCGCAGCCGCCGGTCGTTTGCGCGAGTTCAAACATCGCGAATGGCTGCGCATTGCCGCGCGCGATCTGGCCCGGCTAGGCAAGACCAACGAAATCATCCAGGAACTTTCCGACGTGGCGGACGTGTGTCTGACGGGGATTTTTCAGATCTGCCTTGGACAACTTACGGCGCGCTTTGGCCGGCCCTGGCATCAGGACGCGGCGGAGCGCTGGCAGCGGACGGAGTTTTGCGTGCTCGGACTGGGCAAACTCGGCGGCCAGGAATTGAATTTCAGTTCCGACGTGGACCTGATGTTTCTTTACACCGCCGAAGGGGAGGTGTTCCCGTCGCCGCCCGGTGCCGGCAAAAAATCGCGCGCCACGCTGTCGAACCATCAGTTCTTCGTCCGCCTGGCCGAGGCGTTCATCGCGGAAGTGACGCGCGTGACGCCCGAGGGCGCGTTGTTTCGAATGGATTTGCGACTGCGACCGGAGGGAGACGCCGGGCCACTGTGCCGGTCGCTCGACAGCTACGAGAATTATTACTCGCAATGGGGCCAGACCTGGGAGCGGCTGATGCTGATCAAAGCGCGGCCGGTGGCCGGTGACACGGTGCTGGGGGCGGAGTTTTTGGAAATGATCCAGTCCTTCCGCTACCCGCGCGCCGTCGGCGCGGATTTGCCGCGCGAGATCGGCGCGATGAAGCGCCGTATCGAGGCCGAAGTGGTGCGGGCGGGCGAACTGGAGCGCAACGTCAAGCTGGGCCGCGGGGGGATTCGCGAAATTGAATTCATCGCGCAAGCGCAGCAGGTTTTGCAGGGCGGCCGGCAGCCCTTTTTGCAAGGAACGCAAACCGTGCCCACGCTTGAAAAACTCGCGCGTTACCGGCTGCTCTCGCACGAGGACACCTGGGCACTGCGCGACGCTTATTTTTTTCTGCGGGACGTGGAGCATCGCCTGCAGATGGACGGGCATTTGCAGACGCACACCATTCCCGCCGAGGAGGGCGCGCACGAACGACTCGCGCGGCAGATGGGTTGCCGCCACGTGGCGGAATTCGAGGAACTGCGCCGCACCCACACGGATGCCGTGCGACGCATTTTTGAGCGGGTTGTCAAAGCGGAACCGCTGGCGGCACAGGCTGATGCCTTTCCGCGCGAATTCGTTGGGGCGGAGGAACGGTGGAAGCAATTGCTGGCCGAACATTCGTTCCGTGATCCGGAGGCGGCGTTGCGCGTCCTGCGCGAGTTTGTCGAAGGGCCGGGTTTTGTCCACGTTTCCGCGCGCACGGTGGAACTGGCGCGCAAGCTCTTGCCGAAACTGCTGGCGTGGTGTCCCTGGCTGAAATCAGAAACGCGAGACCCGAAATCCAAAATCCTTTCGGATCCCGACCGGGTCGTCACGCGGCTCGATCAATTCATCGCGGCGTACGGCTCGCGGGCGATGCTGTTCGAGATGTGGCACAGCCATCCGGACATTTTTGAGTTGTTGGTGTTGCTCTTTGACCGCTCGGAATTTCTCGCAGAAGAGGCGATCCACACTCCCGACCTGGTGGACGAACTGGTGATCAGCGGCCGGCTGCGCCAACGCAAAACCGCGGAGGAAACCCTGCGCGATCTCCGCCACGGCCTCGCGGATGCTGACCAGCATCTCTGGCTTCGCAAATATCATCAGGTCGAACTCATGCGCATCGGTCTGCGCGACATCCTCGGGCTGGCCGACCCGGAGCAGTATCTCACCGAATTGTCCGCGTTGGCCGATGCCTGCCTGCAGCATGCGCTGGCCGTGGCGCTGCGGCGGCACCGGCGTAAATCCGCGCCGTTCGTTATCATCGGATTGGGCAAACTCGGCGGCGCGGAAATTGATTACGGCTCCGATCTTGACCTGCTGTTCGTCGCGGATGACGGGGCGAAGGATTTGCCGAAACTTCAGGCCATCGCGCTGGAAGTGATGGACCTGCTGTCCCGGCGGACGGAACAGGGAATCGTTTTTCACACCGACGCGCGGCTGCGGCCCGACGGTGAGAAAGGACTGCTCGTCAACACGCTCGGCACGTACGCCGAGTATTACCGTCGCCGTGCACAACTCTGGGAAATCCAATCGCTCACCCGCACGCGACCGGTGGCGGGCGATTTCAAACTGGGGGAGCATTTTCAGACATTGGCGGTGTCTTTGACGGATTTCAAAAAAATGAATTCAGCGCCCGAGGCGACGCGGCTGGCCGCTTCAAATCTGCAATCAGCACCGGGCGCTCAGCAATTTTTTGACCCGCCCGGTATCGCCTGCTACGAGGCGAACTGGAAAGTCCAAATGTATCAGATGCGGCGGCGCATCGAATACGAGCGCACCCCCGCCGGCCAGGATGAACTGGCCATCAAAACCGGCCGCGGCGGGCTGATGGACGTGGAATTCATCGCGCAGGCGCTTTGCCTGGAGCACGGCTGGCAGGAACCCAACACCTTGCGCGCCCTGGAAAGCGGACGCAACGCCGGCACTCTGCAGGACGCGGACGCGCTGATCCAAAACTATCGCGCCCTGCGGCGCGTCGAGGGGGTGTTGCGCTGTTGGAGTTGCGAGGGCGAAACAGTTTTGCCGGACGAGCCTGCGCCGTTTTATCGCGTGGCCGTCCGGTGCGGATTTGAAACCCCGGAACAGTTTCGCCAGGCGCTCGGCCAGTGGCGGCGGGAAATTCGGAAAATATTCGCGGGCTTTTTCCCCGAAGCCGGGGGCGCTGCCCATTCAACGCCGGAGACGCCCGTGCAAAATCCCTCCAGATAACCCGACAATGACAGCCGAAACGTTGCCGTGCCGGTGGTGAGATCGCGGTCGGCCCGGAGGTCCACCTTGGTGGCCGCATCGGCGTAGAATTTCGCCGGCGTGCTCACCCAGAAATAATCCTGCCCGCCAAAGCTGCCGACGGCGTGCGTGCCCAAATAATGCCGCACCGTGCCGCTGGCATTTTGCACCACGATGCCGAACAGCGCCTTTTGCCCGGTCGGCATGAACGCCTCGCCGGACACGAACTCGATTACCAGCCGTTTGCCGGCGGGGACGTTGACCCAGCCGTTTTCACCGCCGTGGCCGGGAGCCAGACTGATATTCACCGTCGCTTGGAATGGAGTAGTCATAGTGGTGAAACCCTACACTGGGCTTGCTTCGAAAAAATGGAGAATAAAATCGAGTCGTTTGGTTAATTGTTTTTGGTTAGCGAACATCGCACTGGTGCGTGAATTTCGGCATCCGTAGCGATAAACGGCGGCACCAATACGGGCTTAATAACCGCGAGCCAAAAAAGTCGCTCCACCGGGGACGGAAGGATGCTGAGGAATTGCGCCTGAGTTGCATCAGAACCACCGACAATTCGGTGTTTCCAAAATCCTCACAGCAGCGGCGCGGTGGTGTAGCGGACTTTCAGGCTAGCGCTCCGGCCCGGCGGCAACGTGAGCTGGTTTGATTTCACGTTGCCGGATTCCACGCAAATCATCTGGTGGTATTCCTCATTGCCGAAGTCGGGCATCTGCTGCGACTTCGCAATCCAAGGATTCCACACGACCGTTGACGCTGAGTTTTCTTTTTCGATGCGGATCACCCGGCCGAGTTTGGCGTCGCGGATCTCCACCGTCGCCGGCGTGTCGAGATACACGCGGTCCACCTCCGAGGCGACGTGAATGGCCTCCGCCGCTTCGGTCTTGCGCGCGAGGTTGGCGGTGTTGTCGAGATAAGCCGCGCCTTTCAATCCGGTCACTTCCACCGCGCCGATGTCGCCGACCGCGAAATAGGTGTGCAGGCAGTTTTCAAACGGGAACGGCTCGGTCGCGGATCGGTTGGTGACGATCAGTTCCAGCGTCAATTCCTCGTTCACGGTCACGACATATTCCAGGCCGAACGCCGGATAGGTCGCCGCCTCCGGGTAATCGGGAAAACGAAAGCGCACGCTCACGCTACCGTCGGCGGCGGGCGCGAATTCCTTGAGTTCCCAGGCCTTTTGGCGGACGAAGCCGTGCGCGCCCATGCCTTCCCGCGCGCCGAACCACGGAAAAATCACCGGGACGCCGCCGCGAATCGGCTGCCCCTCGGCAAAGCGGGCGCACTGGCTCATGAACAGCAGCGGCGGTTCGCCTTTTTTTCGGAACTGGGTCACATGCGCGCCGTGCAGATAAATTTCGGCGGTGCTCCAGGCGGTGCTGATTTCGAGCATCGGCATCTCACCCTGGCCGTCGAGAAACACCACCCGACCGGGAACGGCGATTCCTTTTTGTTTGTTCGCCTCGGCTGTCATAATTACGGCTAAAGTAACACGGGGTTTCCCCGGCGACACGAAAAAAAATCTGACGCTTTTACCGCGCTACGCGACAGACTATGCAATGCAGCCGAAACCTCGGCTATTTGCCGCAGCACTGCTTGTATTTCTTGCCGCTGCCGCAGGGACACGGATCATTGCGACCGACTTTCGGGCCGGCGCGGACCGGCTTGGCTTTGACCTGCGCCTCCACGGCGTTCGCGGCTTCGCTGACGATGTCGCTCGGCCGGGGCTGGGCTTCACCACCGGTGGACGCGGCGGCCGCACCACCGCCAAACGCGCTGGCGTTTTGATGGAGCGTCTGCTGCGGCATGTTGCGCAGGAAATTCTCGAAGGCCATCAGGCTCGACGCGCTGCGGAAGATGTTGTGGCAGATCTCGGTTTTGATGTTGACCATCAATTCGTCGAAAATCTTGAACGCCTCGGCCTTGTATTCGATCAACGGATCGCGCTGGCCGTAGCCGCGCAGGCCGATGCTGTGGCGCAGGCTGTCCATCTCGTAGAGATGCTCCTGCCACAGCTTGTCAATCGCGCTGAGAATCGTGTAGCGCTCGACCTCCTTGAGCGCCTCGGGGTTCTCAAAACTCACCTTGAGTTCGTACGCCTTGCGCACGCTGTCGGAGAGGAAGTTGCAGACCGAGAATTGCACCGCGCTCAGGCCGTCAAAAACTGAGCCGGGCACGGGCGTTTCGCCGCCGGATTCGGCGGCCTTGACGATCTCGGCTTCCGGAACGCCGAGCGGGAAATTCAGATTTGCCCAGTCGGCCAGGGCGCGCACGTTCCAATCGGTCGGGTCGTATTCCGCCGTGGTGTTTTCGGTCACCTTCTGGAGCACGACCTCCTCCATGATGTCCATGAGCCGGTCGCGCACGTCGGTGGCGTGGATGATCTCGTTGCGGAAGCCGTAGATGACTTCGCGCTGCTTGTTCATCACGTCGTCGTATTCGAGCGTGCGTTTGCGGATCTGGAAGTTGTGCTGTTCGACGCGTTTTTGCGCGGTCTGGATGGAGCGGTTCAGGAGCGGATGTTCCAGTTCCTGGTTTTCCTCCAGCCCCATTTTCTCCATGTATTTGACGATGCGATCCGAGCCGAACAGGCGCATCAAATCGTCTTCCAGAGAAATGAAAAAGTGCGAAGAACCGGGATCGCCCTGGCGCGCGCAGCGGCCGCGCAACTGCCGGTCAATGCGCCGCGCCTCGTGGCGTTCGGTCGCCAGCACGTGCAGGCCGCCCACGACTTTGCTTTCCGGCGTGAGCAGGAAGGCGGCGGCAGCCGGGTCCGACGAGTCAATTTCGCGCACTTCGCCGGTTTTGGCATCGGTCAGTTTGTAGCGTTTGTCTCCCGATTTGGCAGGATCGGGATGCGGCAGACACTCCACGTTCCAGACCACGCCGGCGCCGAGTTTGATGTCGGTGCCGCGGCCGGCCATGTTCGTGGCGATGGTGACGGCGCCACGCTGACCAGCGCGGGAGACAATCTCTGCTTCTTGTTGGTGGAACTTGGCGTTGAGCACGGAGTGAATGATGCCCTCGCGCTTCAACAGTTTTGACAGCTGTTCGCTGACCTCGACGGAAATCGTGCCCACCAGCACCGGCCGGCCCACGGCGTGAACCGTTTTGATCTCCTTGACCACGGCGGCGAACTTTTCGCGCTTGGTTTTATAAACCGAATCGTTGGCGTCCTTGCGCGCGATCGGCCGGTTGGTCGGAATGACGAGCACGCCGAGTTTGTAGATGTCGAAAAATTCCTGCGCCTCGGTCTCGGCGGTGCCGGTCATGCCGGCCAGTTTGGTGTAGAGCCGGAAGTAATTCTGGATCGTGATCGTCGCGAGCGTCTGCGTCTCGCGCTCGATGGACACGCCTTCCTTGGCCTCGACGGCCTGATGCAACCCGTCGCTCCAGCGGCGCCCGCTCATCAGGCGGCCGGTGTTTTCGTCCACGATGACGACCTTGTTGTCCTGAACGACGTATTGCACGTCCTTCTGGTAGAGGCAATACGCCTTGAGCAACTGCGAAATCGCGTGGATGCGCTGGGCCTTGGCCTCGAATTCCTGCTGGATTTTCGTCTTGGCCTCGAGCCGCTTGCGGGCATCGGTTTCGGCGCCAACGTCAATTTCGTGCAGCGCCGTGGTCAGGTCCGGCAGCATGAAGGCGTCGGGATCCTTCGGGCTGAGAAAGGTGCGGCCTTTCTCGCTCAAATCGGCTTCGTTGCTTTTCTCCTCGATGGCAAAAAACAGTTTTTCCTTTTCGGCGTAAAGGTCCACTTTCTTCTGGTCCGCGTGCAGAGATAATTCGGCCTGGTTCATCAGCCGGAGGTTCTCCGGATTCTCCAGCAGTTTCATCAGCCCTTCGGATTTGGGCGTGCCGGTTTTGACGCGGAAGAGCAGCAGCCCGATTTCCTTTTCCAACGCCTCGGCGTCTTTCGCATTCGAACTGTCCTCGGGATGCAGTTTTTTCAGCAACTCCCCGGCTTCGTTGAGGAACCGCTGGCAAAGTTTCTCCTGGGCGTGGTAGATGGACTCCACGAGCGGCTTGAACTGGCCGTATTGCTCGTCGTAGGTGATGACCGCCGGGCCGCTGATGATCAGCGGCGTGCGCGCCTCGTCAATCAGGATCGAGTCCACTTCATCCACAATGGCGAAGTAATGCCCGCGCTGGACCTGGTGCTCCTTCTTTTGCGCCATGCCGTTGTCGCGCAAATAATCGAAGCCGAACTCGGCGTTGGTGCCGTAGGTGATGTCGCAGGCGTATTGCGCGCGGCGCACCTCCGGCGGCTGGTCGTGCAAAATGCAGCCGACCGTCAGCCCGAGAAATTTATAGACCGCCCCCATCCACTCGCTGTCGCGCGCGGCCAGATAGTCGTTGACCGTGACGACGTGGACGCCGCGACCGGAGAGCGCGTTAAGGAAGACTGGCAGCGTGCCCACGAGTGTCTTGCCTTCGCCGGTGGCCATTTCTGCAATCTTGCCCTTGTGCAGGCCCATGCCGCCGATGAGCTGCACGTCGAACGGGATCATTTCCCACTTCAACGGATGTCCGCGCACGATCACGTCCTGGCCGAACAGACGGCGGCAGGTGTTCTTCACCACCGCGAACGCTTCGGGCAAAATAGCTTCCAGGCGGAGGGCGAGTTCGGCGCTGTCCTCGATCTTGGAAAGCTCCTCCTTCCAGGCGGCGGTTTTCTGGCGCAGCGCGTCGTCGGGCAATGCCTGCAAGTCCTGCTCCAGGGCGTTGATCCGCGCGACGAACGGCCCCATTTTCTTGATCTCTCGGTCGTTCTTTGTGCCAAATAGCCGTCGGAAAAAATTCATAATTAATCGAGCGTTCAGTATTAAAAAAAGCCCCACACCCTACGGAAACGGGGGCGATCAGTCAAAGTTTTTAAAAGCCGAAACCGAATCCCATTGCGCCGCCGCGCGATTCCTCTAGGCTGGCCGGCATGACGACGCCGCTGCCGAAACCTGATGTGATCCTCACCCACGAGAGCGATCTCGACGGTCTGGTGGCGGGCGTGCTGCTGCAACGGCTGGCCCGCCACCTCTTCGGCGTGGACGTGCCGCTGGAGGCGTATCATTACAACATCTGGAAGCAGCGCGAGCCGCGCGAACAGGCCGCCTGGGTCACCGACCTGTCCTTTGAACCGCGCTTGGACCGCGCCAACTGGGTGGTAGTTGACCACCACGCCACCGAAGCCGCGCCAAAATACGCCCACCTCATTCACGACCTGGGCAAATCGGCCGGCCGCCTCTGCTACGAATTATGCAAACTGCAGGGTCTCGGCTCGCCCGCGCTGGACCGGCTGGTCCACCTGAACGACGTCGCGGATTTGTTTCTCGAGGATGACCCGGATTTCGAGCTGGCCACCGATTACGCGAACCTGGTGAAGATTTACCAGTTCTGGAACCTGCACGCACTGCTGAAGGGTGACATTGAAAAACTCCTCGATCATCCGCTGCTCGAGGTGATGGAAGTCAAACGTCGCGTGGAAAACCCGCTCGGCTTCGAGTGGAGCAAGGCCAACGTCACCGAACTCAGTCCCACCGTCGGCTACGTCGAAACGATCATCGGCAACAACAACCTGATCGTGCATCAACTGCTGGAGCGGCGCGCGACGCGCTTTCCGGTGCTGGTCACGCTCTTCAAGCGCGCCAACAACCTGGTCATCGCCAGCTTCCGCAGCCGCAACGGCGAGGCGCTGAAAGTGGCCGAGAAATTCCAAGGCGGCGGCCACGCCAATGCCAGCGGCGCCACGCTCCCAAAATCGGTGCGGAACATTTCCGACGCGGTGTTTTATTTGCGCCAGGTCCTGGCCCCGAAGGAAGGCGCGCCGCTGAACAGCCTGGAAAGTCTGTTCGCCGGCATCGAAGCGGACGCCAAGCGATAGCGCCGCAACCCGACGGTGAGGGGTGTAGCCTCCCGAGAAGCCCTCTTCCCGCAGGCGCTCCCAAATCCGTTTGGCCGTGTGCCGCTGTTTGTGCGGCATGGCCTGGTCGTCTTTCCGTCGCGGTCCGGGGTGGCACGGGGCCGGTGGGCAATCCATTGAGCCGGTAGATTTGGCCAGTGTCCCTGCTCCTGACGTAGATCGCTGATGCCAGCTAAAACCCCGCGCGGCTGGGGGAAAGCTCGAACGGTTTTTCGGGTCAGGCCGCCGGTGGAGTTGCCTCGGTTTTACGCTGTTCGAACTATTGGCGGACTGAATTGGAACCACCGCCAGCGCCAAGAGGTTTTCAAGTTGCTGCTCCGGATGTTCGGAGCGATGCTTGGAAAGATGACGATTGGCCGTCGCCTCAAACCCGCCACGGTGTGGCGGGTCACTGTGGAAAACCGGCCTCGCTGCCAAGTACTATCACCGTTCGTCAAGGCCGAAAACAAAATGTGTCAACCACTTTTGCCCCAATTGGGTCTCGTAATTAATTTTGGTTAAGGCAAAAGCCAAGACCAAGGAAAATCACAAAGCCCTCAACGCCGGCCTTGAGCAAGAAACCAAATGAAAACAGAATTGAAAAAAACATTCACCCTGCTGGCGGCGACTGTCCTCGCCGCAAGTCTTTTGAAACTGCCAGCGGCCGCAGCGGATTTCCGTCCTCCGGCGGTGCCACTGGCGACCTACAATCCATTTTTGAGCATCTGGTCCGAGGCGGATCACCTGAACGATGCGAATACGAAACATTGGACGCGGCGCGAACATTCGCTCGTCAGCCTGATCCGGATTGACGGCAAAACATGGCGGCTGATGGGCGGCGAGCCGGAAAATCTGCCGGCGTTCGCGCAGAAGTCCGTCACGGTGCTGCCGACGCGCAGCCTTTACGAATTCGAGGAGGCTGGCGTCCGGGTGACGCTGACGTTCATGCAGCCGGCGCTGCCGGACGACCTCAACGTTTATTCCTGGCCGTTGAGCTATCTCAACTGGAGCGTCCGCTCGCTGGACGGAACGAAGCATCACATTTCAATTTACGACAGCACGAGTTCGCAGCTCGCCGTGAACCAGACCAACGAACCGGTCGAATGGTCGCGCGCAACGGCCGGCGGTTTGACCGCGCTGCGCGTGGGCACGAAAGCCCAGCCGGTGCTCGGTTCGTGCGGCGACAATCACCGCATCAACTGGGGCTACGCCTACGCCGCCGCGTCGCGCGCGCAGGCGAAATCGGCCATTGGCGCGAACGACGTTTTGGAAAAAAGTTTTGCCGAAACCGGCGGAGTGCCGGCAGCGGACGACCCGCGGATGCCGCGTGCGGCATATGACGCGCAGCCGGTGATGGCTTTCGCGTTTGACCTCGGCGAGGTCGGCGCGGACGTTGTGCAACGACAGGTGATCGTCGCCTACGATGAAATTTACACCATCAAATATTTTGGCAAAAATCTGCCGCCTTACTGGGCGCGCAACGGCGCGACGATTACAGAGGTTTTGCAGAAAGCATCCAAGGATTATCCGAAGCTGCTCGCGCGCTGTGAAAAATTCGACCGGGAACTCATGGCGGACATGACGCGGATTGGCGGCGGAAAATATGCGCAAATCACCGCGCTGGCCTACCGTGAATGTGTCGCCGCCAACGGCCTCGCCGCCGACGCGAACCGGCAGCCGCTGTTTTTCACGAAGGAAAACACCAGCAACGGCGACATCGCGACGGTGGATGTTTTCTTCCCGATGGATCCGATTTGGATTTGCCTAAGCCCGTCGCTGGCGAAGGCGTCGCTGGTGCATGTGCTGATGTATGCTGCGTCGCCGCACTGGAAATTTCCGAACGCGCCGCACGATCTCGGCACCTATCCGCTCGCCTTTGGCCGCGATGACGGCGGCGAGGGCATGCCCGTCGAGGAAAGCGGCAACATGCTGATTCTCTGCGATGCCATCGCGCAGGCCGAGGGCAACGCGGATTTCGTCGCGCCGTGGTGGCCACAGCTCACGCAATGGGCGCACTATCTGGAAAAATACGGCCTTGATCCGGAGCAGCAGCTTTGCACCGACGACTTCATGGGCCATCTCGCGCACAACGCGAATTTGTCGGTGAAGGCAATTCTCGGCCTGGCGACCTATGGCGATTTGTGCCGGATGCGCGGCGACGAGGCGACGGCGAACAAATATTTTGATCTGGCAAAAGCCGACGCGGCGCACTGGATGAAAGCAGCCGCCGAAGGCGATCATTACCGGCTCGCCTTCGACAAGCCGGGAACGTGGAGCCAGAAATACAATCTCGTGTGGGATCATATTCTCGGACTTAATATTTTTCCGCCGTCCGTGGCGCGGCAGGAAGTCGCGCACTACAAAAAAATGATGCTGCGCTACGGTGTGCCGCTCGATTCCCGCACGCACCTCACGAAAACCGACTGGTCCATCTGGAGCGCGACGCTGGCGGAAAACCCGGCTGACTTTGAGTCCATCATTGCGCCGATTTATGATTATCTGAACGAAACCACGGCGCGCGATCCGATCGCCGATTCGTATGTGACCGACAAAGTTCAAAGCGGCGGAATGCACGCGCGGCCCGTCGTCGGCGGATTTTTCATCAAGCTGCTGGCCGACCGCGACACCTGGAAAAAATGGGCGGCGCGCGACCACCTCAAGCCCGGGAACTGGGCGCCGCTGCCCGTGCCGCCGAAAATCCGCGTGATCGTTCCGGGCGAACTGACGTGGCATTACACGACGGACAAGCCGGCCGCAGGCTGGATGAACACTGATTTTGACGCGGCCGGCTGGAAAAAAGGGCAAGCCGGTTTCGGGACCAACCCGCCGAATTTTGTCCGCCACACGGATTGGAAAAGCGACGACATCTGGCTGCGCCGCGAAATCACGCTGCCGGAAGGCAAGCATCCGAATCTTCTCTTCAACGTCTATCACGACGAAGACGTTCAAATATACGTCAACGGAATTCCCGCCGCGAGCGAGGGCGGCTACACCTCGAAATTTGTGACGCTCGAGATTACCCGCGAGGCGCGGGCAGTGATGAACCCCGGCGCGAAAATTACCGTGGCCGTCCACTGCCATCAAACGACCGGGGGCCAGGGCATTGATGTCGGCCTCGCCGAGGTGGTGGAATAAAGACAACACCACGCCTCAACTCGGGAGCATCTACTATAAATGAAAAACGTCGTTCTCCTTGGCAGCAACGGCGCACCGGACGTCTGCCCCGTGTAGAGCGTCCAGAAACCTCCGGTGAGCGCGTAACTGCCGCTGGTCTTCGACCCGCCAGCGTTGTGCTGGCCGATGGTGCCGCTGACGGAATACACCCCGCCCGTGCTCGTGCCGCCGCCGCCGCCGGAGACTTTACACCAGTCAGGGAGCATTGCTGGGCCTTAGCCACCAATTTCACCAGCAGCGATTGGTCAACCCCGCGCCATTGCCGGTGAAACTTCCCGAGAAGATAAGGTGGTCGTGCCGGCTGGTCACGCTGAACGGCCCGTTGATGACCACGTTCACGACATTGGTCAGTAAAGCCACGGTGTTCGCTCTCCCACAGAATGCGCCTTCGAAGTTTTTGTGTTGCTGATCTGGCGATTCAAAATACCCTGACTTGCAAGCATGATTTCCCTCAATGACCCCACCGCCGGCAAAGGCAACACGCC
>Ga0075030_100002744_pt1 | contig 16017 bp, 10 predicted proteins | sample LitLauG_LLR_2012_FD_71393 | JGI IMG/M metagenome (GOLD analysis project Ga0075030, IMG submission 71393) | Freshwater sediment microbial communities from Pennsylvania, USA - Little Laurel Run_MetaG_LLR_2012 | ecosystem: Environmental > Aquatic > Freshwater > Creek > Sediment | place: USA... | reverse complement strand
CCCATTCTCACTGGGACCACGTTGGCGGACATGCGTATTTCCGTGCCCTGAATCCGCGCTTGCGCATCTACGCAAGGAGCAACTATGGAGAAGAGATCGCCCGCGAACTCAGTGCGCCGGGCGTGTTCGACAAGCAATTCTTCGGCGAGGCCTTCAACCTCGACAACGTACGGAGCTTCAAGCCGGACGTCACCATCGATCGTCGCACCGAGCTGAAGATCGGGGGAACGCGCATCGAGCTCATTCCTGTGCAAGGAGGGGAGACTCCCGATGCGATGTTTATCCACCTGCCTGATGAGGGCGTTCTGTTCGTCGGCGATTTCATCATGCCTTATCTGGGTGCACCTTTTGTGGAGGAGGGCGACCTGCAGGGGCTGCTGGAGGCGATCGATATCGTGGTACAAAAGAATCCGCGATTTTTGCTTCATGGCCACGAACCGCTCACGCGGGTTTTCGCCTCCGCCTCCATGCTGGCGCAGCTCAAAATAGATCTGGCATGGCTGCGTGACCAGACTCTGGACGCAATACTCCGAGGCGACGAGCGAGGCGCGATCCATCAGGCAAACCTGATTCCCCCAGGCCTGCTAAACGACCACCCCGATGTGTATCAGCCATACCTTATCCTGCGCGAACACGTCATCGACCGTCTTTATGATCAGCAGGTCGGCTATTGGCAGCCGGACCTGCAAGGCCTCGAACATCTTACCCGTGCAGACCACGCAGAACTGCTGGTCGACTACCTCGGCGTGTCGGAAAGACAACTGGTTAAGACAGTGGAACGCTTGACCGAGGACGGCAAGTATGAACTCGCTGCTTCTTTGCTCGAATCGGCCGGAGACAGGTTCGGCGGCAGCACTCCGGTAGCAAATGCCAAACGACTTGTATACCTAAAGCTGATGGAGAAGCACCAGAATACCGACCCGTTCAAATTCATCATCTACTCTGGAAAAATCGGGGAACAAACGCCGCAGATGACTGCGCCCAAGTGAGGAGCCGGGCCACATAGCTGCTGAGAGCAGGGAAGTTACAGTGGGCAATTAGAGGTGGTGCGGCCTCAACCCTAGGCGACTCTGACACGGGCGTTATGGGTGACGGGCTATGGTTTTTAGCGAGAGAAGACCGCTCCGTGGGGCAGGCCCGATCCGTTCCATCCGTGCGGCCACTGCCGATTGGCGAAGCTGAAGCCCATCTTTCCATCGGTGTCACGAAAAGCGTCGTCCAGCGTGAGAGCGCCGGTCGCGGGATCGAGTTTCATCAAGTAGAGGCGCTCCAATGGCGCTCCAGGCCACATACTGGAAGTCACGACGACCCGCTGCGTCGTGGGATCCCACGCCGTCCAATGAGGTTGGTAGCTATCGCTCAACTTTAGTCGTGAGACTTCGACGGGCTTGGCCGAATTCGTAATGTCGAGCACGATCAAACCATGCGTCGCTCCGGCGCTCTGCACCAGATAGTGTCCAGCTATGGTGGGCACACCGCACCAGTTGCCAGGAAAGGTATATACCAGCTGCGATCTGGGCTCGCCGGTGTTCAGTTCCGGTGATGCGTTCGAGTCCACAGCCGAGCGTTTGCACGAACACTGATCCATCCGGACCAAGACGGGGTTCTTCCGGGCTGATCTGCGCGTAGCGATTCTCTCCCACATCGAAGTACTCCGTCTTGAGCAGTTTGAGGTCGGAGAGACGCCACACCTGATAGGTCACACCGGCAAAGACGTCCTCCAACTCCATGGAAGAGTTGGTGGAGACGACGCGGTCCAGTTCGGGAAGAACGACCAGGCTGTAAGGGGTAAGCAGAGCGCCTGAAAACGCGGGATCGGCGCTGCTGGCGGAGCGAATCACTTTGCCCTGGTCATCGATTTCCACCAGACCTCCGGTCTTGCCCATTGGTTCTGTGCTGGCGCCATGGTGCACGTGCTGGAAGGTGGCCAGCACATGCCCATTCGGCAGCCGCTGGTAGGAGTGAGGATGCATGTAGCCGGCCATGTCGGTAAACGATGTCACAAGTTTGGGGTGCAGCGGGTCACGCAGGTCAAAGATAAAAGTGCGGCCAGCGTCATGATCGTTGGCAAAGAGCATGCTGCTGGCTGGCATGGTGTACTCGGTGTGATGTACGCGCATGGTCTGCTGGTCTGTCATTATGGTTGTCACGAGATGGCCGTATGAAGGCGAAGCCGGATCTGCGTCGATCACTGCGAGAAAGTCGTTGCCCTTGTGCTCGACATCGCCCGTCCAGGCAAACAAATAATGGCCCGATGCTTTCAGTGGCTGCTTTTGAGGCTGCATCGGAAGGACGATTGCACCAAGAATCACGGCGAGGGCAAATAAAGTACGTTGCATGTAGCCTCCAACGGCTTGAATGCCATTTGTTGATGCGGAAGAATATCAGCTTTATATATTGGCGGAAACCGCCTCCGCAAAAGGGGGGCTCTGCATGCAAAGTTTCTGCCGAAAAAATGACGGCATAATTGTGCAAGTCTGCGGCAACGTCCGAGTGACGCGCTACTCTTAGCCTAACCCGGTAAAGTAAGGTTTCGACTATACAACCACCGTGAACACTCACATGGTAATTTCGGATCTAAAAGACCCCAACGCCACTTTTCTGTTTGGAATAGGCACTTTGGCAGACGATAATGGGCGTCATACTTAGTATTGGTCCAGTTATTACGCAATTTGAACCGGGCCCATCGTTCTCTGAGTTATGCAATCGTCTCAAGAGAGAGTGACAGCGATCGATCCACCCGAGGCTCGGCCGGACTTGGTTACTGAGCCTCCTCCCAAGAGCGGGGCGCGCTGGGGGATCCGGTATAAGGGCACATTTGCGGCGGTTTTCTTCTTCTTGTTTCTGCTGGGCCTCGCATTTCTCATCGTCCGCAAGCCCGGCGCGGTGCGGAATGGAGCACCCATTTCCACTGGGCAACCCGCGGCTGGTCGCACCTTGCGTCTTAAGGGGACGACCGAGGCTATCGAATCCCGTGCAATTTTGGCGCCGGTATTGTCCGGACAGCAGGTGGCCTCACTGACGATCACGAAGCTTGTGCCGGCTGGAGGACACGTTCAGCGCGGTGATTTGCTGGTCGAATTCGACCGGCAAGCACAAATGCGGGATTTCCTCGACAAGCAAGCGGAATACAACAAGCTGGTCGGCCAGGTCTCCGAAGAGCAGGCCAAGGAGAATGCGGCGCGCGCAAAAGACGAGACCGAACTCCACCAGGCTGGCAGCGATCTGAAGAGTGCGGAACTCGAAATCAAGAAAGTCGAACTCATGTCGCGCATCGACGTCGAGAAGGCGCAACTCAGTCTGGACCAGGCCAAGGCCACGCTTGCGCAACTGAAGGAAACCTTCGATCTGAAGCGGAGTGCCGCGCAAGCGGCCACGCGCATTCTCGAGATCCAGCGCGACCGCACTCGACGAACCATGCAAAATGCCCAGAGCAACGAAGAGTTGATGCAGATCCGGGCGCCGCTGGATGGTGTCGTGGTGCTGAACACAATCTGGAAGAACGGAAGAATTGGCGAAGTTCAGGAAGGCGATCAGGTGCGGCCGGGCGCTTCCTTCATGCGCGTAGTGAATCCCTCCGGCATGCAGGTGCAGGTTCCGGTCAACCAGCAGGACCTGCTGGGCCTGCAGATCGGCCAGTCTGCGAAAGTACGGTTGGATGCGTATCCCGAACTGGTGCTGCCGGGCAGACTTGAGCAGATTGCGCCGGTTGGCCGCGGCGGGAATTTCTCAGACAAGGTCCGAACTTTTTCAGCAACCTTTTCGATTCAGGGCAGCGACGCCCGGCTCATGCCTGATCTTTCTGCCGCAGTGGATGTTCTGAGCGATCTGAGTGGCCAGGCAGCGGGCATAAGACCGAGTGCAAAACAATGAAAGCCAGATTTCAGCAATTGTGGCGCCGGCGTCCGGCGTTGGTCATCGTGTCGTCGATGCTGCTGGGCGGTGGAGCGCTTCTGGGCGCGGCCCGCTTGATCAATCGCCCTTCGGCAACCCCAACGGTGGAAGTAAAGCGCAGCGAATTCATCGATTCACTGCGTCTACGCGGCGAAGTGAAGGCTCTTCGGTCTCTCCCGATTTCCGCTCCGGCCGCGGCCGGCGATCTCCTTGTGGTCAAGGTGGCCGACGACGGCGTCCATGTCAAGAAGGGAGATCCCGTGGTTGAGTTCGACAAAACTCGCACCGAACAGGATCTTGCCCAGTACAAGTCCGCACTGAAGTCCGCGCAGGCGGAAATCGACCAGGCCCGTGCCCAAGCTCGACTGACAGAAGAGGAAGATGTCACCGCCGTTATGAAAGCCGAGTATGACGTAGAGTCGGCCAAGCTCGAGGCCGGCAAGCAGGAGATTGTCTCGGCCATCGATGGCGAAAAGGCTCGCTTGAAGGTTACCGATGCCGAGCAGAAACTGCGGGAAGCGGAGCAGAAACAAAAATCGGACCGGGTTGCAAGCAAGGCCGCGATCGAGAACAAAAATCAGGCCATTAAAAAGGCCCTGTTCGACATGCAGCGCGCGGAACGCGCTCTCAGCGAAATGACGCTAAGAGCCCCAGTCGATGGCATGGTTTCTCTCTTGCAGGTGTGGCATGGCGGAAGTGTCGAAGCCTTCAAGGCGGGTGCCCGGGCTTGGCCGGGCGCACCGATGGCTGAGATACCCGATCTCTCGACGATTCGCGCTGCGGCCCGCGTGGACGAAACCGAGCGCGGCCGTCTGCAGATTGGCCAGGTCGTGAACGTGCAGTTGGATGCCATTCCGGACCGGCAGTTCACCGGTCGTATCGACCTGATCAGCGCGATTGCGACCATGGATTTTTCCGCTGGCTGGCCCTTCCCGAGGAATTTCAACGTCCAGGTTCTTCTCGATTCTGGTGACGCCCGCCTCAAGCCGGGCATGAGCGCGCAACTCAGCGTGGTGGTCGACAAGGTCGCGAACGCACTGACCATTCCCGTGCAGTCTTCGTTTCAAAAGTCCGGACGTACGGTGGTCTACGTACTGCACGGATCGAGATTTGAGGAGCGTGTAATCGAAGAAGGCCGCCGCAGCGGCGATCGGATTCTTGTCGCCAGGGGCCTGCAGTCTGGAGAACACGTGGCCCTGGAAGATCCATCCGCAAAGGAGTGAGGACTGTCGTCATGCTCAGTTCGCGCAAAGTCTGGCTGGTGCCTGGCATCCTGCTGGGAGTGGGCCTTCTTGCCATGGCTGGGGCGCGGCGATGGACCTCCCACACCGCCGTGAGCGGCGACATTCCGGTCGCCCGTGTAAAGCGCGGAGACCTGGAGCCGAATATCTACGCCACCGGCGAATTGCGTGCAACCCACTCCACTATGCTCGGCGCACCACAGATTGGCGGAGGCTCGCTGCAGATCACGCATCTTGTACGGACCGGAATGCGAGTGAAGAAAGACGATATCGTGATCGAATTCGATCCCAGCGAGCAGCAGTTCAAGCTGGAGCAGAATCGGTCGGAACTCGAGCAGGCGGACCAGGAGATCATCAAAGCGAAAGCGGACGCCGCCGTGCAGGCGGCAACCGACAAGGTCGCGCTGCTGAAAGCCCATTTCGATGTGCACCGGGCGGAACTGGAAGTCGGCAAGAACGAACTGGTCAGCGCGATAGACGCCAAGAAGAACGAACTGGCGCTCGATCAGGCGCGCCGCTCGCTCGCTCAACTCGAACAAGACATCAAGTCGCACACGGTTTCGGGGCAGGCCACCATCGGACTCGCCGAAGAAAAGCGCCACAAGGCAAAACTGGCCATGGATCAGGCGCAGCAGAACATCGAGAAAATGAAAGTACGGGCGCCCATGGATGGCGTGATCGCCATCGAAAGGAACAGGGACTCGACGGGCGGGTTTTTTGGGGGGGGAATGTCAGTTCCCGACTACCGCGAAGGTGACCAGACGAATCCCGGCTCCATCATCGCCCGCGTGCTCGATCCGGCCGATATGGAGGTGTCGACCAGACTCAATGAACGGGATCGGAACAATGTAAAAGTTGGAAAGGCTGCAGAAATCGAACTGGACGCCTTGCCCGGCAGTTCTTTTGCCGGCACGGTGAAAACCGTGGGGGGGATGGTCGCCCGAAACTTCTGGGAAGACGAGCAAGGTGGACATTTTGAAGTTACCGTTCAGCTGCCAGCCTCGGACCCACGCCTTCGCGCCGGATTTACGGTGCACCTTGTGATTGCGGGAGATGCTCGAAAGGATGTTCTTTACGTGCCCCGCCAGGCCGTGTTCATGAATGACAACAAGCGCGTTGTCTATGTGAGACTTGGCAGCGTCTTCGAAGCTCGCGAGGTGAAGGTGACGACCGAGACCGAGAGTCGCGCGGCCATCGACGGACTCACGGCCGGAACAGAAATAGCCCTGGTCAATCCCACTGTGCCGAGGAAATCCTCGGTCGCATCTTCGAATCAGCCAAGCATGGGCGGAGGACCTCACTGAATGACCAGCACGGCTGTAACCGTCGACAAGCGGGCTGTACGCGCTCTGGAGCGATGGACACCTGACCTGCGCCTGGGGCTGCAAAACCTGCTGGCTCACCGACTCCGCACCCTGCTCACCATGCTGGGCATGATTTTCGGCGTCGCGGCGGTTGTGTCCATGCTGTCCATTGGGGCAGGAGCGCGGCAGAAAGTGATGGCCGTCATCGAGCAGATGGGCGTGCGCAACCTGATCGTCGAAGCCAAAGAAACCGTCGACTGGCAGGTGCACCAGAAAATCCGCCAAACTTCTCCCGGCCTCACGTTTCAGGATTACCGCGTGATTCGCGACAACGTCAGCGACATCGCCGCCGCAACGCCCCGCAAGCGCTACACGCCGGCCAAGACGATCCCGAAGGCCCAGCAGGATATTCCCACGGTCTACGGCGTGACTCCCGCCTACATCTCGATCGGTGGCCTGCGCGTAACCGACGGCAGCTTCTTCGATGAGGAGCAGGAAGAACTGGGCGCCCCGGTTTGCGTGCTCGGCGCGGGTGCGCGGGCCAGTTTGTTCGGCTCGTTGAACCCGATCGGCGAATACGTCAAGCTCGATGAGCAGTGGTTCCGCGTCATCGGCGTCGCGGCCCCGCAAGTCGCATCGCAGACGGAGATTGCCGGAGTTCCCACGCAGGACTTGAACAACCTCATTTATGTTCCGCTGAATGCGGCGATCTTCCGCCTGGAGAACACCTATAGCGAAATGAGAGATGAGATCGACGGCATCTACTTGAACCTGAAAGACAGCAACCAGTTGGTGCCCAGTTCGCAGGTAGTGCGAGCAATTCTCGATTCCTCCCACCACGACGCCTCGGATTTCAGCATCATCGTCCCCGCCGAGTTGCTGGCCGAACAGAAACGCACCGAGCGCCTGTTCAGCGCCGTCATGGTGGCGATTGCGTCGATTTCTCTCCTGGTCGGCGGCATCGGGATCATGAACATCATGCTCGCCAGCATCCTCGAGCGAACTCGCGAGATTGGCGTACGTCGCGCCGTGGGCGCCCGCCAGTCCGACATCGTGCGTCAGTTCGTCATCGAGGCAATCATGATCTCGTTCGCCGGGGGAACCTTCGGCATCGTCTTCGGTTTTGGCATGTCGCGGCTGATCGCCGTGCTCGCGGGATGGTCCACGATCGTGACTGCACCCTCGATCCTGCTGGCATTTCTGGTTTCGATTTCCGTGGGATTGATTTTCGGAATTTATCCCGCCATGAAGGCGGCTCGCCTCGACCCGGTGGAAGCAATCCGATACGAATAAAGGTACCCGAACACAGACCCAGGTTGTCTGCCAGACTATGGAGGACACGCATGAAGTTTCGTCGACTCGCAGTTCTGATCCTGCTCGTTGCCTGCGCCGCAGCGCAGTCCGCGCGCGAACGGGAAACCTTCCACGGTCTTAGTAATCCGCGGACGGTTTCAGACGCGCTCCCTGCGCCGAAGTATCTGCAGGAACATGTGGTGGACGGGAAGCTGCGCCTCACCCTGCAGGATGCGATTGCCGCGATGTTGCTGAATAACACCAACGTCCAGCTGCAGGAGCTGAACGTCGAGAACTCCAAGTTTTCTGTGTTAAGGGCACACTCGCCATTTGACCCGCTCGCGCAAGCCAGTTTCAGCGCTCTGCGTTCGACCATGCCGGCGAATTCTGACCTTCAGGGCGCGCCGATTCCCACCACCCTGAATCAGGTTTCTCAGCTGAATTACACGCAGAGTTTCGAGACCGGCACCAACCTGCAAGTGGGCTTCAATGCCACCCGGCTGGCCGACAACAGCATCAATTCGATTCTCAACCCCTCCGTCTCTTCCGCCCTGAACTTCCAGATCACGCAACCCCTGCTGCGCAATCGCTGGCTGTTCGCCAACCGCGCCCCGCTGGTGATCGCCCGGCGGAATCTGCAAATCTCGCGCTCGACTTTCGAAGCCCAGGTCAACGACTCGATCCTGCAAGTAATTTCGCAGTACTGGGGAGTCGTGCAGGCGCGGGGAAATCTGGAAGTCGCGAAGAAGTCACAAGAGGCTGCCGAAGCCAGCTACCAGCGCGACAAGCGCGCCCTGGAACTGGGAGCGTTGCCCCCTCTCGATATTTACCGCTCCGAATCGCAAGTCGCTTCTCGCCGCGTGCAGGTGATCCAGAGCGAATACTTTCTCAAGCAGGCTGAAGACGCCCTGCGATTCACTCTTGGTACGGAGGCCGATCCATTTCTCCGAGCTCTCGATCTGGAACTCACCGAGCAGCCTGTAAGGGACGAACCGCTTCTGGATATCGACGCGGCGACGGCGCTCAAACAGGCCCTCGATGCGAGGCCCGAACTCGAGGCACAACGCCAGTCGCTCGCCAACGACGACGCCAGCATTCGCCTCGCGCACAACAATCTGTTGCCCGATCTGCGCCTGAGCGCGAACTATTCCGGCAACGGAGTCGCCGGCAAAACCACACCAGACTCAGGAATTCCAACCGGAGGCTTGGGTGACTCGCTGAACCAGACATTCGGTTTTGGCTATCCCACCTACGGGTTCTCCGTCACCTTGAATCTCCCCATCCGGAATCGTTCCGCCCAGGCCGATCTGGGCAACGCCCTCGTCTCCCGCCGCCGGGACCTCTACACCGATCGCCAGCTCCGCGAGCAGATCACGCTCGAAGTTGCCAACGCGGTTCATTCTCTGGAAGAGGCAAAACTCAGCCTTGCCGCCAGTAACGAAGCTCTCGATCTATCCCGGAAGAATCTCGCCGCCGAGCAGCGGAAACGCGAACTTGGAACAGAGACGGCGTTTTTCGTTCTCGAGGCCCAGACCGAACTCGCCCAGGCCGAGTCAATCGTTCTGCAGGCGGAAGTTGCCTACCAGGTTGCCGTGGCCGCGGTCCAGCACGCCACTGGCAAGCTGTTAGAGCCTCATCAGGTTCTGATTCACGACCTGACTCGATAAGGATGGCCAGTTCCTCCGCTGACTCGACTCTCACCACGGGCTGCGAGCGTCTTCTTCCCTTTCCATCGCGATGACCGCGACCCATTGTCCGCTGTGTCCCTTGTGAAAAATAATCCTTCCTCCCAAGCGCTGGGCAATCTCTTCGGGCAGCAGGTCGCGATGGTAGCCGAAGAATCCTTCTTTGATGTGTTGCCACCAAACCCAATTTTCGAGGAACGGATGCGGGGGCTGGTATTTGGTCGAAAAGACGAATGCGACATCAAAGTGGCTGCTGGCCGCGGAGGCGGCGGCGATCTGGGGCGCCGTGAAGTCTTCGATGCGCATGACTGGAAACGGCCGGGCCACGTAGCCGAGCCATGGCCGAGTGAGTTCGTCCGACGCAGGCCAGGCGCTGAGCACACGGGAATGGGGATAGCGCATCGCCAGAAAGCGGCTGGCCTCAACATGCATGACGACGTAATCGCGGTAGGCGAGGTTGTCTTCCAGCGAGAAGCCGTAGGGCGGATTGGTGAAGAGTCCCGCCACGAACGCAATCGCGATCGCCACCACGACCGGCTTCCAGAAGCGCACTCGCCGATACAAAGTCGCCGTCCATACGAGAATCACCAGCGGCACTACCGGCAACAGGTAGCGCGCCAGCGCAGCGCCGCCCACGGCCGACATGAACGCCGCATAGGCGAGGACTACCGAGAGAAACCCGGCCTGGATCCAGACGGCGATGCGTGGGCGCGTGAGTCCGTTTTCCGTTTGCGGGGGACGAAACAGAGCCAGCAGCCCGGCCAGCGTGAGCAGATAAAGACCCAGATATCCGAATAGTTGCCAGAGGCGCAGTCCCAGTGCCAGCGGTATGCGCAGAGGGTCAAGCGTGGCGGCCACGTTGTAGCGGAAGTACTCGGGATTGCCGAGCACAAATCCCGTCTTCGCGCGGTGGTAGGCATACCAGCATGCCAGCGGCACGACGGAAGCCAATAGGTGAAACGGGCGGGTGCGTCTGGTTGAGCTTGGAAAGAGTTCCTGCCATCGCGGGCGAAGAATAAGCGCCAGCACTTCCCAGACAAACAGCGCCAGCGGCGCCAGAACGGCTGTCTCTTTCGCCAGGACCGCCAGCGAAAACCAGGCGGCTTGTCTCCAACGGCAGTCCTCCACGTAGGCGGACAGGCCCCAGAAGGTAAATCCAGCAGCCGCCAGATCCACCTGGGCCAGAGAACTCTGCGTGAAGAATACCGGGTAGAGCGCGGTCAACGCCGCGGTGGCCCATGCCACTGCGGGATTCGCGGTGACCCGCGAAAGCCGCCAGATTCCCAACAGCGAAAACGCAGCCAACGCCAGCATGACAGTGCGCGTGACCAGCGCGGAATATCCCGCAACTCGCCAGGCCATGGCGAGCCAGGCCATCACCAGCGGGGGGTGCGCGTTTGAAACGGTGGAATGCGGGATGAGCGTGCCAGTCAGGTACAGGTCGCGCGCCGCGGGCACGTAATAGCCGGCCTCATCCCAGAAATACGGAAGACGCAGCAGGGGCGCGTGCAGGAGCATCAAGCCGGCGAAGAACAGAGAGAAGAGAAGCAGTTGCTGCGTCCAGCGGAGCGGGGACGATGTCTGGTGTGCTGGAGCGGTGCGAGCCTCCGGCCCCGCAGTCATCAGTGGACGGGTCCGCCCGGAGCGCGGGGATCGAGCTTGATCTCACCGAACGCGGCCTCATAGTTGGTGACGTTCTGCTGCAAAAGTGCCATCAGCGCCTTGGCTTGCTGCGGGCTCAGATAAATTCCCTGGAAATTTTTCAACTCCACCTGCGCCTCCGAACTCTGCTGCATGGTTCCGAAGACGAGAAAAAAATCCCAGACATTCACCCGGATCTGCACGCTGTTGGCGTAGGTCTCGCGGTAATCCGGGGTTTGCGAGAACTTCACATTCGGTTGGGTCACATTCATAGCTGGCAGTGTACCGTCTCTGATTGCGTGCTGCAAAACTTCGGGCCAGTCCCGGGTCTCAGGTCTTAGGTCTTAGGATCTCAGACCGCTACGCGGTGTGCTGGTTTTCCTGAGACCTGCGACCTGCCACCTGAGACCTGGTCCTACTTCCTCTGCTCCAGCTTGACTGACGCCGTCAGCGGCTGGCCGTCTCTTAGAACCTTGACTTCTACGACCTCTCCTACCCTGCTTCGCCGCAAAGCGTCGGTGAAATCGTAGAGGTTATTGATCGGCTTGTCGCCAAACTGTACCAGGACGTCCCCGGCCTTCAGTCCGGCCTTGGCCGCCGGAGAATTCGGTTTCACGTCGGAGAACTTCACGCCCTTCTCGGTTTGACCGAAATCCGGAATCGATCCGAAATATGGCCCGTATCCGCCGCCTGAGCCGCCGGTCACCGGCCTATCTTCCGCCACCACGACGAACGCCGGCCGCTCCTCGGCGTCGGCCAATTGCACTCCGGTTGCTGATACAACGTCGAGCAGGCGTGCTGCCGAGTCAGGATTGATCTTGTCCCACGTATCCGAGGGCTTGTGATAATCGGAGTGCAATCCGGAAAAGAAAAAGAGGACGGGAATCTTCTTGGCGACGAATGAAGTGTGGTCGCTCGACGCGTAGCCTCCCAACGAGTATTCCATCTTGAATCCGGATTTTGCCTGGGCTTGTTCGACGATTGTTTTGAGGGTCGAACCAGTCCCCACGCCGCCGATGTAGACCTTGTCATCCTTGATGCGGCCGATCATGTCCATATTGAGCATGGCCACCGCCTTCTCGAGCGGACGCGTCGGTTCTTTCACCCACTCGGCCGAACCGAGCAGGCCCAGTTCTTCGCCGGCGAATGACATGAACAAAACTCCGCGTTTCAACTGCCCTTTCTGCGGCGCCAGCAAGCGTGCCAGTTCGAGCACGCCCGCGGTTCCCGACGCATTGTCGTCCGCTCCAGGGTGAATCTGCCCGATCTGCGAAGGCGCGAGCGAATCGAAGTTGCCGCGACCAAGGTGATCGTAGTGCGCGCCGATGATGACGTACTCATCCGTCTTGCCGGGCAGATAAGCGAGCACGTTGTTCACGGTGGCGCGGGTGGTTACGATGCTCACCTTGATCGATGCGCTGTCGGCAGCGGGCAGGGCGAACGAATCGGGCTTTCCGGAGTTGTTGATCTTGTCCTGCGTTTCCAGAAGCGATTTCCCGGCTGCCTTGAGCCACTCGTCCGCGACAGCATTCTTCACCTGGACGAACACGATGCCGACATTCTCCGGCCCGCTCACGCTTCCAAAGCGCGTCAGCAGATCTTCTTCGCCGTCCCCCAGTTTCCCATTCACCAGCACAATCGCCTTGGCTCCGTGGTTCCTGGCATTAATCGCCTTGGTGATCAGTTGCGAATGCCGGGTCATCCCGTGATTGCCGGTCTTGGCGGCGAACGATGCGGGTTCATAGCGAAGGGCCACGACGATCTTATCTTTGACGTCGAGCCCGGCGTAATCGTCGTACTGAAACTCGTCGGCCGTAACGCCATAGCCCGCAAATATCAGAGGGCCCTGCGCGGCTCCCGCCGAAGAAAAGCTGAAGGGAACAAAATCTTCCTTGATCTTCAACTCCTTCTTCTGCTCTCCGGCCTGCACTACGAAATGGTTGTTGCCTTTTAACTGGGCGCCGGTGATGACCGTAAAGGGCTGGAGATAAGAGTGCGTGCCTGCCGGTTCGAGCCCCAGGCTCTTGAACCTCTTTTCAATCAGGTTCGCGGCGCGGGTGAGTCCCTTGGTTCCGTCGCCGCGCCCTTCCATTTCAGGAGTGGTGAGGGTCTTGATGTCCGCCAGATAGCGATGCGGATCGGCGGTGGGAACGGCCGGAGGCGCGGGTGCCGCCAGCAAGGTAATGGACAGCACCGCGAGGAGGCTGAACGCACCCACGGTCCGGGTCGGATAGGTTCGAGTGGACTTCGAAACTCGGAATAAAGGCATATCTCGGAAAATGCTAGGTTTCGGAGCGAGCGGTGTCAAATCGGACTCGGCGCCGGGTACTGTGGGAGATTTTATTTAACCACCAAGGACACGAAAGATCACGCAGCATCCGCAGCGCTTACACTTTCGTGTGACTTCGTGTCCTTGGTGGTTAAGTTAAGTGCATTCAGCTACTTGGAAACCGATGGGAGATTCATCACAAACCTCAGTGCGCTCTGTCCTAGCAGTATTTCCGGGGCAGGCAGAGATTGAAGATGAGGTGCTGTGCCCCACAAACTCACCACGTGCACGTTCTGCGGTGTGGGCTGCGGCCTCTACCTGGAGACTCAAGGCAACCAGGTAGTGGGCGTGTACCCGAGCGTATCGCACCCGACCAACCAGGGCAGAATCTGCATACGGGGCTGGCACGTTCACGAAATCGCGAGCTCGCCGGACCGGCTGAAACACCCGCTGCTCAGGAAAAATGGAGAGTTTCAGGAAGTCTCCTGGAACGAGGCGCTCGATTTCATCGCGACCCGGCTCACGGAAATTCGTAAGCAGCATGGCCCCGATTCTCTGGCCTTCCTGAATTCGCCACGCTGTTCGAACGAAGAATCGTACTTGCTGCAGAAATTTGCGCGCGCGGTCATCGGCACTAACAACGTCCACCACGGTACCGGCGCCTACTCGAACAACTCCATCAGCGTTCTACTCGACATGATCGGCGTGCCGGCGAGCACAAATTCGATCGGGGAGTTATCCGAGAGCGACGTGATCATTGTCGACGGTGTGGATCTGGCGCGGCGGCTGCCGACCATTGGAGGCGCGGTCATTCGAGCCAAGCTCAACGGCGCGCGACTCATCGTTGTGGGCACGCGCCGGCATCGGGTGGCCGAAAACGCGGACCTGTTTTTGCAGATCAAGCCCGGGACCGAGACGCTTCTGTATGGCGCCATCGCCAAGGTCATCGTGGACCGCGGGCTCGCGAAACTTCCCTTCATCAAAGCCCGCTGCCGGGACTACCCCGGGTTTCTCGCGCAAGTGCTCGAATACGATCTGCTGCGCGTGGCCGAAGCGTGCGGCGTATCACCGGAGTTGATCGAAGCTGCCGCCATGGCGTATGGCCAGGCTCGATCCGCAGCTCTTTTATTTTCCTCCAGCATGGACGATCGCACGCGCGACAGCATCCGCGCGGTGGTCAATCTGGTTCTTCTGACCGGCAACTTGGGCAAGCCGGGCGCGGGCCTGTTCGCGCTCACCGAACAGAACAACCTGCAAGGCGTATGCGACCTGGGGCTGATACCGGACCGGCTTCCGGGCTACTCCAGGGTGAGCGATCCCGCGGCCCGCTCCGCGTTGGAAAGGATCTGGAAGGCCTCGATTCCTGCCACTCCGGGGTTGGGATCGCGTCCGGTCCTGACCCATCGTGGGCAAGGCCAGATACGGGGAGTCTGGCTGTCCCGCTACGATCCGGTAAACACAGCCTTTCTCGGCGCGGTCGGCGACGTCGCCGCACAGCTTCGACAGCTTGACCTGCTGGTCGTGCAACACCTCTTCATGAACGAAACCGCGGAGTACGCCCACGTCGTTCTGCCGACCACGGCCTTCGGCGAAGAAGAAGTTACCTTCACGAGCACCGACCGCAGAATTCAACTGGCGGAACGGGTCGTTGATCCGCCTGCGGGGCTGACCTCAGCCTGGGAACAGATTGTCAATGTAGCGCGGCGCATGGGAGCCGATTGGAACTACGGTTCAGCGGGCGAGGTGATGGAAGAGATCGGTAAAGCCGTGCCCTCCTACGGTGGCGCCAGCTATCAGAATCTGGCTCGAGAATATGGCCGGCAATGGCCGTGCACAAAAGATCGACCGCTGGGCACCCGCTTCCTGTTTGGAGAGAACAACAACCACCACGGGGGAGAGAAATTCAAATTCGTGGCGATCCCGAAACCGCCGCAGCCTGCTCCCGCTCCCAAAGAATTTCCGCTCACGCTGGTCTTCGGGAACTCGCTGTACTACTGGAATCAGAACGTGGTCGTCCGCCACAGCGAGACCCTGAAACGCGAGTATCGCATCCTGATGCTCGATTACCCGCAGGGTTTCGTGGAGATGAACGCCGACGACGCCAAACAGCTCGGCATCCGCGACGGCAAGAGGATACGGCTGTGTGCGGCAAATTCCTCTTCGACCGCAACCGCCCGGGTTACATCGGAAGTGATGAGTGGAACAATCTTCGTTCCCCATTTCATGCGGGACATCGAGAAGCAGATCCTGGGAGAGACCGGCGACGGCCGTCGCCTCGTTCCGGTGCGGGTCGAGAAGGAGGCGGCATGAGAGCCCGGGTCCTTCTTCGTGGCGACGTGCTGAAGATCGTGGATCTGCTGCGAGTGCAGGGCTACGAGGTGATCGCACCATTTTTCGGACGCGGGCGCGACACGTTCTTTGACACGGTTACGGACGAAAACCGCGACCGGGTCCAGGTTCACCTGCCGAATCCGTACTATCCGCCGAAGCGCTACGTTTTCCCACATATCGAGCGCTTACTGAAGGTCAAGCGCAGCCCTGGCGACCTCCACATCGAGCCGACGTACGAGCAGCCCAAACGCGCCATCTTCGGCATCCGCTCGTGCGATATCGCGGGCATTTTTCATCTCGACCGTTTTTACCTGGGCCGCGATTTCCGCGATGTCTATTACGGCAATCGCCGCAAGAAC
>Ga0075030_100002742_pt1 | contig 16022 bp, 16 predicted proteins | sample LitLauG_LLR_2012_FD_71393 | JGI IMG/M metagenome (GOLD analysis project Ga0075030, IMG submission 71393) | Freshwater sediment microbial communities from Pennsylvania, USA - Little Laurel Run_MetaG_LLR_2012 | ecosystem: Environmental > Aquatic > Freshwater > Creek > Sediment | place: USA... | reverse complement strand
AGCAGCTCGTCCTTGCCGGCGAAGCACCGGTAGAAGGTCTGCAGGGCGACGCCGGCCTCCTTGGCCACCTCCTGGATGGTGAAGGACTCGCCCTTCTCCCTGATCAGGCGACGGGCCGCGTCGACGACGGACTGGGTGTGCCGGAGGGTGCGCATGCGTGAGCGCTGCACCGAGGGGGAGCGCTCGGCGGCGTTCGCCGCTGCGGGACCGACGGGGACCGGCGCGGCGTCGGTCACGGCGCGTCGCACAGAACAGGGATCGCCATGACCCCACGCTCGTGCATGCCGATCGGGCGCGGCCCGTCCGCGCCGGGGTCGAGGCGGGGGTTCGGCCACCGGTCCAGCAACGCACCGATGCAAACGGCCATCTCCGCCCGGGCGACGAAGAGCTCGCGGGTCCGGTCGCGGTCGAGCAGCGGCGCGCCGACACTCACCGCACGACCGCCGTCGGCTCGGCTGGCGTGAACCGGTACGACCGCTGGGCGTTGCCGCGAAGCACCTTGTACTGCCACCTCCTGCGCCGGGCCGGCCACGTGGGCGCGTGCAGTCTGGGTGCAGTCCGGCCAGGTCGAGTCGGAGTGCGGGTCGTCGGTCTCGCACATGACGTTGTCCCCGCCGAGCTCATCGGTGCTGGCGACACCGTGCTGGTCGTGGAACGTGGTGACGTCGCGGGCGGCCACGCGCTCCATCTCCTTGGCCGCCAGGGTGGGGTCCCACATTCGGGATCAGCACCAGCGAGATGTAGCGGCCGGGGGCGGCGCCGCACCACTCCTCGATGATCCAGTCGTTGCAGTGCTGAAGGCACTCGAAGCCGAACCCGCCTTCCCTGCCGCGGCGCTCAGACCAACGGTGGGGAACCGCTCGCCGTCGTAGATCCAGTACTCGACGGCGTTGATCGTCTCCATGCGCGGCGCCCGCTCTCGGTCCTTGACCGCGACGCGGTCGACCGACAGGTGCGGGGGTTCGAGGATGTGATCGTCGACGGAGATCAGCCAGTCGAGGTTGGGCGCGTCCATCCAGGGTAGAATACGCTTCTATAGTTCAGAGAACGACAATACGATCACGTTACTGGGGGGAACGACGTGCAGGAACTGCTCGGTCTCGGAGGCCAGCAGGCACCTGGCGGTGGGCGCGGCGACCACCTACTGCCGGATGCTGCTCGAGACGCTTGCGGCGCGCACCACCGTCGTTCGCGGTCAGTACCGAAGTACTGCGGGGACGGTGCTCTGGGACCGCACAGAGTCCGTTGAGGCCGTTGACAAATCGTTGACAAGCGGGCCTTGGGAACCAGCAGAGGCCCTCCTCCGGATCCGGAAAAGGGCCTCCGGACTGGACTTCTGCTGGTGGCGGGGGTTCACGACCATCGAGCGACCATCGGGTACCGGACCCGACGAACCCGCTGCTCACGGCCGTGCCTATGCAGGTGCGTACGCACGCTGCACTACTCAAACACGGCCCTGTCGGCGATCAGGCCCCGAGAAACCGGGACGCGCGCGGACTTCGAGTGGAGGGTTGCCAGTCAGCCGGCTTCACGGACACCGAGATCGAGGTGCAGTTCTGCCGCCGCGAGCATGTTCACGAGCGTATCGATGCTGAACAGGTCGATCTTGCCTCGGGTGAGGTCTGAGATCCGTGGCTGGGTCACGCCCAGGCGGCGCGCTGCCTGGGCTTGGGTCATGCCCGACCGCTCGATATAGGCGCTCAGCTCCTGCATCAGCGCGGCGCGGATCTTCAGGTTCTCAGCCGCCCCCGGGTCTTCGATGGCGTCCCAAACGCTGACGTGGCGTTCGGTGGTCATGAGCTCTCCTCTGCTCGAATGCTCTCAATCGCCTGCGGGTAGCGCTGCTTGGCGACATCGATCTCCGCCTTGGCGGTCTGGCGGGTCTTCTTTTGGAAGCAGGGCAGGACGTACACGGCGTCGCCGATGCTCGCCACATAGACGCGGTAGGTGTCGCCCTCCGCCCACACCCGGATCTCCCGACATCCAGTCGGTCGGGTCCATTCCCATCTGCACCAGGTAGAGCTGGTAGCCGGCGCGCTGGCGTGCTACGGCTGGGAAACCCCGAAGGTCATCTCCGGAGCCTCCGACGAACACAACATCCTCCACCCCTCCCAAGTATACAAGACCTTGTATGTCAGTTGCATCCGGGTCGGCCGATCAGCCAGACCACGGTCCCTCACGAGAAGACCTCAGCTCCCGCCGCCGCTTCGCGGCCGTCTGGGAGCGGAAGGCGCGAAGGTCCACGCGATGCTGATGGCGGCGTCCACCGCCGCTCGCACGCAGCTTCGCACCGGCGTGTCCGCTGGGCCCCGACACGATCGAGTTGTTGGACCCAACACGGCTGTAGTGAAGCCGACCAACGCCGAGCCGTCGCCGCGGGACCTTGGGGCGGACCGGACGATCCGGTGTCGGGAGCTATCGGGCGTCCTCTCGAAGCTCGTGCTCGACGGCTCGACGGATCCAGCTCGACACGGAACGGTCGTCCTCCCCGGCGCGACGGCGAATCTCATCGAGGGTCTCGGGTGGGAATCGCACCGGGACCAGTTCGGTCAGCTTCGACCGGCGTCGGCGAGGCTGCCCCTGAGGCTCCTGGTTCTCGGGCTTGGAATAGAGGTCATACTCTTCCTCTCGGGTGATCCTCTTGGCAGTCATCGGTCCTCCGGTATCGCGTGGCGAGATGGTCTGCCGCCTCGGAGCACCCAATCGGCCGGCACTTCGTACGGTCACCGGAATCGGGCGGCGCGAGCGGCACGACGAGGGCTCGACCGTGCACCTCGGCCACCATCAGCCAGTGAACGGGCGGTTTGGCTGGGTAGAAGAGCGGGTTGGAGCGCCAAACGTCGTAGATGTCGTCGATCCCGAGCCCGGCATGCTTGAAGAGGTGGGCGGCCTGTTCGTCGATCTCGAAGGGGTCATCATCATCTAGCAGGTCGATGTCGAACAGGTCGACCATTAGCGAGAGTGTAACACAAACGGATACACACGACGAGAGGGTCAACCCGAAGGGTCCAACAACCCCGATCCGCGGCCTGACCAGCTGTGAGCGGCCGCGGTCCTGCCAGGCCGAGGCGCTCAGCTTCCTCTACCGCCTGGTCCGCCGCGTCGTCGAGTTCGTGCACATCCACCGGATGGACAACGTCGCCAAAGACGCCGAGATCCTGGATCGAGCTTGTGAGCGACACTCCTGCCGTCGTCAGCACGGCGAAGGAACTGTCGACTACCTCGATGACCGCCGCTGGGCCTGAAGGGTCCAAGAAGCCGGTCACGATCGCGGCTTGACCAGCCCCGATCGGGACGGCAACCCTGCCAGGCCGTCGCGCTCGGCTTCTTCTACCGCCTCGTCCGTCGATTCATCGAATTCCTGGGCGTCAAGGGGCGTGACACCGGGGCTGGTGTGACCTTCGGCTCTAGGGCCGGATCGGCCCGGAAGCGATACTGACCGGTAAGCGACGCATCACAGGGAGGGAGCAATGGCGAAGATCTCAGAATCGTTGGCCCAGCTGTCGGAGTCGATGGCGGAGCTGTCACAGCGCGCGAAGAAGGCGGAGGACCGAACGGCCGAAGCTCGTGCCGAAACTCACGAGCAAGTGGAGGCTCGCATCGCCGAGGTGAAGGCCACCGCCGAGCAACGGCGCCGCGAGGTCACTACTCGGGCCGCTGAGGCGAAGGACGAACTGGCCTCGAACTGGGCGAAGCTGCGCGCCCAGGTGAACGATCACTTCGAGCAAGTGCACACCAGGATCGAAGAGCGGCATGGCGAACATGACGTCAAGATCGCGGAGCGGCGGGCTGAGCGCGCCGAGAAATATGCCGCCGACGCGGTCGACTGGGCCATCGACGCCATCGATTGGGCTGAGACTGTGGTCCTATACGCGATCGACGCCCGGGTCATGGCCGATTCCAAGGCAAGTAGCCAGCTCCCAAGCTAGGCGCCAGGTCATCTGCTGGGCGGGATACAGAACGCCACGGCCACCAGAGTCCACCCGGACGCTCCCGTCCTGATCCGTCGAGGTCGAGGGAAGACTGATTCTGGAGCGAAGCGGCGCGGGCTTGACCGGGCACCGCAACAGTCTCGTCTGGTCTGCAGCCGCGAACCTCAGACGTGCAGTGCGAGGTATGCCGGAATAGGGCCTCATCTCTCTTGGCGCGCCGGAGCCGGCGCGTTATGGTCGCCGGTAGCGCCTCCGCTCGACCGTCGGGGACGGCGGGCGGGTCGGGCAAGTCGGAGGTGGAGGTGGCGATGGTTGCGGCGACGTTTGGCGTGGGCCAGGTGGTCTTCACGTTGCTGTGGGTATTCGCGTTTTTTGTCCAGATCTGGCTCATGGTGTCGATCTTCATCGACGTCTTCCGGAGCGATGACCTGAGCGGGTTGGCCAAAGCAGGTTGGGTGGTCCTCGTGATTGCCGTGCCGGTCATCGGCATCTTGGCTTACCTGATCCGCCGCGGGGACAGGATGCTGGTGCACCGGACCCAGGCCGCCCGGGATGCACGCGCGCAGTTTGATCACACCTTGCAGGACCTTGTCGGGGCACGGCGGAGCAAGGCGGACGAGATCGCTCGGCTCGCTGTGTTGCGGGACCGTCGTGACATCACGGCAGAGGAGTTCGAGCACCTTAAGGCCGACGTGATTGGCCAGGAGCCCGGACCCGCGGGCGACGGGGCCCAGAGCGCGGCGCCTGCCGGCGGCCGCGTGAGCTAGCGGCCCGCGATGGCTCGTTCGAACTGGATATGCGCCGGAGCCGGCGCCGCAATGGGTGCACAGCCGAGAGGAGGACGGTCTGTTGGCTGAAGTCGCTGCCACGCTCAGGACCCACCATAGGCGGCTGAATGAGATCGCCGGTGTGCTCGCTCGGCACGGGCTGGCCTCGTGGGCCGCTCGCGGCGCCGGTATCGCCGGGGTCTCGCCCGTCGAGCACCTCCTCAACCGGGTTCTGACCCCCGAAGAGCTCGCCATGTCCGACGGTGAGCGCTTCCGGGAGGCTCTCGCGGAGCTGGGCACGACGTTCATCAAGTTCGGCCAGATGCTCAGCCTGCGCCCCGACGTGGTCGGCGAGGACATCGCGAACGAACTGCGCAAGCTGCAAGCGTCGGTGCCGCCCGATCCCCCCGGCGCCGCCCAGGCGACGATTGAGGCGCAGTTGGGCAAGCCGCTCGCCGAGCTCTACGGCATCTTCGATCCCGAGCCGTTCGCATCGGGCTCCGTGGCGCAAGTGCACCGGGCCACCCTTGCCGACGGGACGCCGGTGGCGGTCAAGGTTCTGCACGACGGCGCGGAGGGCACAGTCGCAGACGACGTCGAGCTCATGGACGCCATCGCCGCGTACCTCGAAGACGAGGACCCGGAGCTCGCGCGGCTGCGCCCGACCGTCCTCGTCGGCGAGTTCGCCACGATGGTGCGCGCCGCCATCGACCTCGGGCAGGAACTCGCCAACCTCCAACGGTTCCAGTCGAACTTCGCGGACGAGCCCGACGTGGTGATCCCCACCTCCTACCCGGGGCTCTCAGGGCACAAGGTGCTCACCATGGCCATGATGGCCGGCGGCACCGTCACCGACCGGGCGAGCGTCGAAGCTGCGGGATGGGACGTCGAGGCGCTGGTCCACCGATCCGCCCAGGTGTACCTCGAGATGGTTTTCCGCGACGGCCTCTACCACGCCGACCCCCACCCCAGGAACTTCCTGCTCCCCGACGCCGAGCACCTGGCCATCCTCGACTTCGGCGATGTCGGCCGGATCACCGGCCAACGCCGCCGGCAGCTCGAGGACCTGGTGATCGCCATCGGCACCCGGAACATCGACGCGCTCGTCGACATCATCTTGGAACTGACCACCCCACCCCCCGCGGTCGACCTGACCGCGCTGCGGGCCGACATCGAGCTGTGGCTGGACCGCTACCTCCTCGGCGGTGTCGGCCAACTCGACATGAGTGGGATCATCAGCAGCGGAATGCGACTCCTCCACGACCACACGCTGGTGCTCCCCGCCGACTTGGCCCTGCTGTTCCGGGTCCTGCTGAACCTCCAGGGACTGGGCCGGGGGATCGGCACCGACGTGCCGGTCATCGAGCTGCTCCGGCCGCATGTCGCGCAGATCATGGCCGGGCGTTTCGACCCGCGTCGCATGGCCCGACACGTCAGCCGATCGGCGCGGACCTGGGACTCCTTCCTATCCGGGCTGCCAGAAGAACTGCACTCCGTTCTCGAGGCAATCAAGAGCGGAAACGTCGGCGTGGAGTTCCAGCTCCACGACGCTGACCACGCCGTCGACCGGCTCGTCGACGGCCTCATCACGGCCGCTGCCGTGATCGCCGGGGCGGAGCTCGTCTCGAGGCGGGCGAGCCCACTGGTCGGGTCCTACTCGCTGCCCGGGCTCGTAGCCACCGGTGTGGCAGTGGTCAATTGGCAGCGCCTGATCGCCCGGCGCCGGACGCGACGGTCATGGGTGAGCCGGGCTCGCCGGAAGGTTGAGGTCCGCCACTGACGCGTGGCCACGCTGAGCAGACCGGTAACCGCCCGGTGATTTGGCGCCCGGTCGCGGTCGGGACGAGGCCTGCCGCGGGACTTCCGGCAGCCAGCTTCGCTCGTTCAGCTTGCCGCCAGCGAGCGCGGCGGATGCCGCTGCCCGCCTCGACCCGCCGCGCTCGACCACGAGGTCACGGCGTAGGGTGCGCCGTGGAGTCGGTCGCGTGCTCAGACACGGCTCGGTCGGGCGCGATGGTCCGTGCATGGTTGTCGGACGGTTCGGGTCTGCGGACCACGGCATGCACTTCTGCGCCGGCGACGGTCTCGTTGGCGAGCAGGAGGTCGACGAGGTGCAACGGCGAGACTCGGGCGAGTCCGCGGATCCGTCGGGAGCTCGGACTGTCACGCGGGATCCGGGGCCGCCCAGGGGACGCTCCCGGAGATCCAGTGGGTGAGCGGCTCTGTCTGGTCGTTGTGGTGGAGGTGCCGGGGAGGCTGCGCGAACGTCGAGTACGGCCGGCAGCAGAGCACGACGCGGTCTTCGTCGGCGACCATGGCCTCGACAATGGGCCGGGCGACCTCGCCGACCGGTTGGCCTGACATCCGTTCGCCGACGGCCATCATGACGTCGACGGTCAGATCGCGGTCGCGCTCGACGGTGGCGTCCGCGTACACCTGGAGATACGTGAACGGCCGTCGCTCGTCGAGCACGCACAGGCTCACCTTGGGGTTGCGGTCGATGGCGCGCGCCTTGCTGCGGTCGGCCATGGTGGAGACGAGCAGCTCGTCATCGTCGGTGGGCACGTAGTAGACGACCGACATCGCCGGCCCGTCGTCGCGCCGGCTGTAGCCGAAGACGCAGGTGTGGTGGGTCCGCACGAACGCGCGCCGCTCGGAGGGCAGCATGTCGCGGTCGGTTGGAGCGGTGAACGGCTCTGGGGCGATCGGGAGAAGCATGGTTGGGCCTTTCGGGTCAGACGGGATCAGACGCAGTGGTTGGGGATGGTGCCGATGCCCTCGATCCACGACTCCAGGACATCACCCGGTGGAGGAAGTGAAGACCACGCCGCCGTGGATCGGGCTGTGCGCGGCCGAGCGCGCTCAGCTGGTTCCGTGGTTCAAGGCCATGAAGGGACGACCCGCGGAGCGCTCGGTCAGATCCTCGGCCGGGCCTGTCGAGGCACCCGTGCCGGTCGGCAGAGGTGCCCCCGACCCGAGCGAGGTGCTCCGTCGACGTCATCGGCGTTCGGCTCGGACGAACCGGGTGATCAGCTCGGCGCACTCTACGGCGCGGTCCATCAGCAGCAGATGACCGGCGTCAGCTACGACGTGAACGGTTGCGTTCGGGATGCGGGCACCGAGGATCTGCGCGTTGATGGGCGGGATGATCGGGTCCTTTGCGCCGGTGATGACGAGTGCGGGCGCGGTGATGCGGTGGAGCCACGGGAGGCTGGTCCAGCCGGCGGTGGCGTAGAGCTGGCTGACGTATCCCCACAGGCTGGGCGGCCGCGAGCGGCGGGCGTTGATCTGCTGGTGCATCAGATTGCCGTCGGGGTCGGCGACCGGGCCGTACATGCAGCGTGCGGTGGTCTGCAGGAAACGAGGCGAGTAGTAGCGCAGTGGGGTGGCGAGCAGACTGAGCGCGACCGGTGTCCCAGGTACGCCGCCGAGGCCGCACATCGTGGAGGCGAGCATGAGATGGCGCACGCGGTGGGGGTTGCGCAGGGCGAGCTCTTGCGCGATGCCGCCGCCGAAGGACACGCCGAGCACGTCGGCGTCGGGCACGCCGAGCGCGTCCAGCAGATGGGCCGCTTGACGCGCCAGGCCGTGGGGTCGGAGAGGGACGAGCCGCGGTGGCGAGTGGCCGGTGCCCGAAGCGTCGTAGGCGATTGTCTGGAAGCCTCGTTCGTGCAGCTCTCGCTCGAGCGGTGCCCACATCTCGATGTTGCCGCCGAGACCCATGATGAGCAGGATCGGTGGACCATCGCCTGCGACCGACACCCGCAAAAGATGCCCGTCGACGCGGACGAACGTGCGCAGTTGGTTCACTACAGGTGGACGTAGCGTCCGGGTCCGGGCTCCAAAGCGGGATGGGCGGTGTTGCCCGTGCGTCTGCGGGCGGCGCGGGTGTCGCCGGAGCGGGCGGCGAGCCATTCGTGCCACCGCGTCCACCATGATCCGGAGACCTGTCTTGCGTTCTCACGCCACTGTGCGGCGCTCGGTGGCAGCGCATCTGAGGTGAGGTAGGACGCCTTCGCGCTCCCAGGCGGGTTCAGGATGGCTTGGATGTGCCCGCCCGTGCTGAGCACGAACTCGATGTCACCGCCGAGTACCTGTGTGGTGCGGTAGGCGCCTTCCCAGGGGATGATGTGGTCGGTGTAGCCGGCGACGACGAAGCTGTCGCAGGTCACCTTGTCCAAGTCCACTGGAGTGCCGAGGACGTCGAGGGTGCCCTGGACGAGACCGTTGGTGAGGTAGAGGTCGAGGAAGTCGGAGTGCAGTCCGGCCGCAAGCCGCGTGGTGTCGTTGTTCCAGAACAGGATGTCGAACGCCGGCGGGTTCTGCCCCATGAGGTAGTTGTTGAGCCAATAGTTCCACACGAGGTCGTTCGGGCGGAGCCACGCGAAGACCTTGGCCATGTCGTCACCGGAGAGAACGCCGGCCCGGACCGACCGGGTCCTCGCTGCTTCGACAGCCCGCCGCGACGCAAGGGAGCTGATCGTGGTCTCAGTCGTGGTGTCGAGGCCGGTGACAAGGAAGGTGACCGAGTTCACCAGGTCCGACTGGCCGACGGCGGCGAGGTGGCCGAGGAGCGAAGCGAGGGTGACGCCACCCGCGCACACCCCGACGGTGTTCGCGTCTTTGCTCCCGGCGATCTCGCAAGCGACGCGGATCGCCTCGAGGCAGGCCGCGACGTAGGTGTCGAGGTTCCAGTCGCGTTGTTCGGGCGTCGGGTTGCGCCAGCTCAACGTGAAGTAAGGGAAACCCGCGGCGACGGTGCTCTGGACGAGGCTGCGGCCCGGGGCCAGATCGGTGATGTAGTACTTGTTGATCTGCGGCGGGATGACCACGAGCGGCCGCTTGTGGACCTGCTTGGTGGTCTCGTCGTACTGGATGAGCTCGAACACTTCGGTGCGGTGCACGACGTGGCCGGGGGTGACGGCAAGGTTCCGCCCGACGGCGAAGGGTCGGGTGTCGACCTGGGAGGGCATGCCGCCGTTGTGACGCAGGTCGTGTGCGAAGTTGCGGGCGCCGGCGACGAGGCTCTGGCCCCGTGTTTGGATCGCTTTGGCCATCGCGTTCGGGTTGGTGAACAGGTTGTTGGTGGGTGCGGCGGCTTCCGTGATCAGCGACATCGCGAAGTGAGCGCGGGCGCGGCTCTTCGGGTCGAGCTGGACCTCCTCGATGATCCGGTGGACGGCCTGGTTCTCGACGAGGTAGGCCTGCATGAGGCGATTGAACAGCGGGTTGTGCTGCCACGCGGGGTCGCTGAAGCGACGGTCGCCCCGGGCGGGAGCGGTCTCGCTACGGCCGATGGCGACCCGTACGAGCTCGCCGACCGCGTCGACGGCGGTAGCGGCAGCGGCGCCGGGCTCGACCGCGATGCGTTGACCGAGCCGTGCGATTGCGGCGACCATTTGTTGGCGGGTCAGACCGACGAAGGGGTTGGCGCCGAGGATCGGCGGATCATCGCGATCGAAGGTCGTGGTGTCGGTCGTCTGGCTCATCGCAGCGCCATCCCTCCGTCGACGACGAGCACCTGCCCGGTCGCGTAGCGGGTGCCGATGAGGCCCACGCATGCGTCGGCGACGTCTTCGGGTGTGCCCGTCCGGCGCAGAAGTGCGGTCTCTCGGACCGTGTCGCGCATGGTGTCCCAGTGGGCGGTCCACGGGGTGTCGATCAACCCGGGAGCGACGGCGTTGACCCGGATCTCGGGACCGAGGGCGTTGGCGAGCAGAACGGTCATGTGGTTGAGGGCCGCCTTCGACACCGCGTACGGGATGCACGATCCGACGGGACGGATTCCGGCGAGCGACGTGATGTTGAGGATGACGCCCTCTCCCGCCGCCCGCAGGTGTGGCACCGCCGCCTGGATCACGTTCCAGGTGCCGACCACGTTGACCCGCAGGATCCTCTCCCAGATGTCGGTCGTTGCCGCATCGAGATCGTCATGGGGGATCACCGCCGTAGTGCCAGCATTGTTGACGACGATGTCGAGCCTGCCGTAGCGCTCGACGGCGGCAGCGACGAGCCGCTTGGCGCTTTCGGGATCGGAGACGTCGGCTTGCACGTAGATGGCATCGGGAAGCTCGGCGGCGACTTGCCGACCTTCGGCGACGGACGAGGCCGAGTTGACGACCACGCTCGCCCCGAGCTCGGCGAATGCGGTGACAACGGCGGTACCGATGCCGCTCGATGACCCGGTGACAAGGGCGACGGTGCCCTTCAGCTCGCTCATGACTTGTGGAGGGGCGACTGGATCGGCTGGTGGCCCCACTCGCTGATCCGCTCGTAGCGGCGGTCCTCGCGCCAGGGTTCATCGACGGTCCGGGCGCCATAGCCGAATTCGAGCTGGAACCCTGCGGGCGTCACGACGTAGAAGCTGAACATCTTGTCGTTGTCGTGCTTGCCGAGCGCGTTGGCGATCGGCAACCCAGCGCTCCACGCCCGATCGAAGGCGCGGCCCACGTTGTCCTGGGAGACGGTCTCCACCATCACATGGTGGAGCTTCTGGGGCAGCTCGATCGGAGCGGCGCCGAGCGCGAGCGAGTGGTGACGCGGGTTGCAGTGGTAGAAGCGCACGGTCAGCGGCAGCCCGCCGAGGTCTGCCTCGAGCCAGTCGGTCTGCGCGAAGCCGAGCGCTTCGCGTGCGAAGCGGTCGCAGGTGTCGAGATCGGAGGTCACGAACACCACATGCCCGAAGCCCTGGTCCTTCGTGACGAAGCCTCCCGGCACCAGCGGTGAGTCGAACGGCTCGGGCGCCGCGGCCAACCCGTACACGAGCTCGACCGGCACGCCCCACGGCGCATCGATGCGGACGAGCTGCTCGACACGGCGGGCGGCAGCGTCCGACGCGGTTCCTTCCGTGACGGACGTGCCGGCCGAGCGCGCCCGCTCCACGGCTCGCTCGAACGCGTCGGGCGAACCGGCTTCGAGGCCGACAAAGGTCGCGTCGTTCGCGGGTCCCTCCTCGACGATGACGCGGTGCACACGGCCGTCGTTGCGCCACGTCGCCGCGCCACCCGCGGTCATCTCGCCCGGCACCAGGCCGACGACATCCCTGAGGAACTGGCCGAACGCAGCCGGGTCGGCGACTTGGACCCCTAGGTAGGCGACTTCCAGCTCAGCGGTCATGGTGGGTGCTCCTCGAGGTGAGGTGGGTGCGAATGGTGCCGATGCCTTCGATGGTGGAGACGAGCTCGTCTCCGGGGACGAGGAAGCGGGGCGGGGTGCGGGTGCCACCGACCCCCGAGGGGGTGCCGGTGAAGATCAGGTCGCCGGGCAGCAGCGGGGTGATCGACGAGAGGAGATGCACGAGCGCGTCGACGCCGAAGATCAGATCTGATGTGCGGCTCTTCTGGAGCTCCTCGCCGTTCACCGTGCAGCCGATGGCGAGGTCGTCGGGATTGACGAGCTCGTCGGGCGTGACAACCCACGGGCCGATGGGTCCGAAGCCGGGGAACGACTTGCCGAGGCTGAACTGGGGCGCTGGCGGTCGTGTCTGGACGATGCGCTCCGAGAGGTCCTGGCCCACCATGAGACCGGCAACGTGCCGCCAGCCGTTGCCGGCGGCGACCTCGTACGCGCGCGGGCCGATCACAACCACGAGCTCGACCTCCCAGTCGACGACGCCGCTCGGGAGCTCGACTGCGGCTTCCGGGCCGGTGAGACAGGTCGGGAACTTCGTGAACGTCGGTGGGAACTCGGGTGCCTCGACGCCCGCCTCGGCGGCGTGCGCGGCGTAGTTCATCCCGATGGCGAAGACTTGCCGCGGCCGGGGCACCGGTGCGAGTAGCTGGTGCGCATCGAGTGGCGCGTCAGCACTGGTGAGCCGGTCGGCGAGGGCTCGTAGCTCATCCCAGTGGTCGTAGAGCGCTTGTGGGTCCTCGGGCAGAGACCCGTCGGATGCCGCGGCGATGTCGACGATCCCGTCGTCGTAGATCAGCACGGCTCGACCGCCGGCATTGGCCACTCTCATGAAGCCCTCCCTCTAGCTCGCGCCGGTCCCTCGCCGACATCGATCTTACTGTATGACAACGATCTAGCGTTTGTAAATACTTTTTCTCTTGACAAATCGATTTTAAGCGCGAACACTGCATCATGCGTTCGTCGAGGGAGGTTTCGATGCGTGGTCGGCGGTGGCTGGCGACGGTGGGCGTGACGATTGCGGCGGCCGCGGTCACGGGAGCGTGCGGCAGCTCGGGTACGAGCCGGTCGTCGGCCGGCCCGACCGGCTCGAGCGCACCGGTCTCGACGCTGCCGCCACCGCACGGCGACCCGATCATGCTGGCGATGATCACCCAGGAGAGCGGACCGGGCGCGCTGCCCGACTCCCGCCTCGCCGCTGAGGCCGCGGTCAAGTACGTCAACACCGAGCTCAGCGGCGCCGCCGGGCGGCCCCTCGAGCTGCAGACATGCGTGACCGACGGATCGCCGGAGCAGTCCTCCGCGTGCGCTAACCAGCTGCTCGAAAAGCACCCGGTCGCCTTCGTCGGCGAGACCGAGCTCGGCACCGCAGGGAGCGTGCCGATCGTCGAGAAGGCGGGGGTGCCCCTGGTCGGAGCCGCGGGCGTGACACCGGAGCTGGTGCTGTCCAAGGACGCGTTCGCGTTCGGGCTCGACGCCGTCGCCGACTGGGCCGGATGGACGAAGTACCTCACGACTGACGGCAAGGCCAAGACGATCAATCTCATCAACCTTGACATCCCGGCCGGGCCGGTGTTCGAGAAGGTGATCAGCTCGGTGGCCGCAGCCAACGGAGCCAAGGTCGGCAAGGTCGTCTCCCTGCCGCTCACCGCCACCGACGCCTCCTCGCCGATGGCCGCCGCCGCCGAAGGGAACCCCGATGTGATCATGGCGGTGACCAGCGCGCAACTCTGCGTCCCCGTCGCCCAGGCCCATCAGAGCCTCGCCGCGCATACCAAGCTGTTCGTCCCCGGCATCTGCGCCGGCCCGCAGACGATCAGCGTGGCCGGCTCCGCCATGGACGGCGCCCTCATCGGTGCCGGGAGCCTCAACCCCTACAACCTGAACCAGCCCGACGTCGCAGCCTACCGCTACGCGCTCCACCGCTACGGCGACCACGTCCCGCTCAGCCAGTTCGCCGGCAACGCCTTCACCGCGGTGATGAACCTCAAGGCGGTGATCGACAAGCTGGGCGCCGCCAACGTCTCGGCACAGTCGATCATCATCGCGCTGCGCAACGGCTCGCGGGTCCCGTCGTTCATGACCGATACTTACACCTGCGACCAGTCGGTCATCTCCTCGCCGATCACCTGCGTACGTGGCCGCCGGGTCCTGCAGGTCAAAGGCGGCACGCTCGCCGACCTGTCGAACCAGTGGTACGACGGGACCGCCCAGGTAAGGCTCGGGTAGGGGAGCGGGTCGCGGTGACCGCAATCATCCTCTTCGCACTGCTCGGCCTCGGCGGCGGCGCCGTCATCGCCCTCCTGGCGCTCGGCCTCGTCGGCGAGTACCAGGCGTCGGGCGTGGTGAACTTCGCCCATGGCGCGATGGCGATGCTGTGCGCCTACTGCTACACCGAGCTGCGCTCCCACGGCCGACTGGTGCTCCCGGTCGTCGTCCTCCCGCACCGCATCCCGCTCGCGTCCCACGGCCTCGGCACCGTCGCCGCCATGGGCATCACCCTGGTCTATGCGGCCATCCTCGGGGTCGCGGTGCACCTCGGGATCTTCCGATGGCTGCGCCGGGCGCCGGCCCTGGCCAAGGTCGTGGCGTCGATCGGGCTCATGCTCGCCCTGCAGGCGGTCGTCGTCATCCAGTTCGGCACGGCGGCCCGGCCGAGCCCGCGTGTCCTGCCGAGCGCGCCCGTCACCGTCTTCGGTGCGACCGTCGGGCGCGACCGGCTCTGGCTGGCCGCGATCGCCCTCGCCGCCGCCCTGGCCCTCGCCGCCGCGTACCGGCGTACCCGCTTCGGCATAGTCACGAGGGCGTGCGCGCAGAACGAACGCTCTGCCGCGCTGCTCGGGTGGTGGCCGGTGCGATCCGAGACGGCCAACTGGGCGATCGCCTCGGTGCTGGCCGGGCTCGCCGGCGTCCTCGCCGCACCCATCACCTCGGTGACGCCCACCGTCATGACGCTGGCGGTCGTGCCCGCGCTCGCCGCTGCCCTCGTCGCCGAGCTCTCGTCGTTCACGATCGCCGCGGTCGCCGGGCTGTTCATCGGCGTCGGCCAGTCGCTGTGCGTCAAGGCGGCGACCACCTGGACGTGGTTCCCCCAGCACGGCATCCCCGACGTGCTGCCCTTCACCGTCATCGCTGTCGTCATGCTCGTGCGGGGCAACCGGCTCCCCACCCGCGGCGAGGCGACCGGCGGGCGGCTCCCGCGGGCCCCGCTCGGCGCCCGGCCACTGCTGCCCCTCGCCGTGGTGGTCCCGGCGACCGTCGTGCTCCTCGCGGTCACCCGCAACGGCTGGCGGGCCGCGGTCATCCAGAGCGTCGTCACCGCCTGCCTGCTGCTGTCGCTCACCGTGCTCACCGGCTTCGTCGGGCAGGTATCACTCGCCCAGGCCGCCTTCGCCGGGACCGGCGGATTCCTCATGGCCAAGCTCCTCGGCCAGGCCGGCCTCCCCTTCCCCGTCGCGCTCGTCGTCGCCGGCGCCGTCGCCGTGCCCGTCGGGGTCATCGTCGGCGTCCCCGCCCTGCGCATCCGGGGCATCAACCTGGCGATCATCACCCTCGGCGCCGGCGTCGCCATGGACGCGTTCGTGTTCAACAACGACCAGATCTCCGGCGGCCTCGCCGGGGTGAAGGTGCCCGCCCCCCACCTGTTCGGGTTCGACGCGGGCATCAGCGGCAGCCACTCGGGCGACTACCCGCGGATCGTGTTCGGGCTCGTCGCGCTGGGCACGTTCGCGCTGCTCGCCCTCGTGGCGGTCAACCTTCGGCGCAGCGCCACCGGCGCGCACTGCATCGCCGTGCGGGACAACGAGCGGGCTGCGAGCGCCATTGGCATCAACGTCGCCGCCACCAAGCTCCTCGCGTTCGGCCTGTCCGCGTTCATCGCCGGCGCTGCCGGCGGCCTCATCGGGTTCCAGCAGGGTCGGCTGTCCCCGGAGAGCTTCTCGATCTTCGTATCGCTCATGCTCATCGCCATCGCCTACATCGGCGGGATCGCGACGGTGCCCGGCGTGATCTTCGCCGGATTCATGCTCGCCCCCGGCGGGCTCGCCTTCACCGCCCTCGACCGCTGGTTCCAGCTCGGCAAGTACCAACCGCTCATCGCCGGCGTCGGCGTCATCATCAGCGCCATCCTCAACCCCGACGGCGTCGCGGCCGCCGCCAAATGGGCCGCCGGCCACCGAGCCCGGCTGGCCCGGCC
>Ga0075030_100002737_pt1 | contig 16031 bp, 15 predicted proteins | sample LitLauG_LLR_2012_FD_71393 | JGI IMG/M metagenome (GOLD analysis project Ga0075030, IMG submission 71393) | Freshwater sediment microbial communities from Pennsylvania, USA - Little Laurel Run_MetaG_LLR_2012 | ecosystem: Environmental > Aquatic > Freshwater > Creek > Sediment | place: USA... | reverse complement strand
GATGCCGGTATTCGTCGTGGTGGCACCAGTCAAATTGAGCGGAGTGGTCGTGCTGTCAGCCTGAATCGTGCTCTGGTTCGTGAGTGGAAGTTCAAAAACCGTTCCACCGCCATGGATCAAATGCGGGGTCACATTCGTGAGAGTGTCTGTACCGGTCAGTTGGTGGAGCGTGCCGCCCTGCAGAAGAATCGATCCCGACCCGGTCGAGTTGGTTGCGCCGCTCACAAATAACGTACCCGCCACTTGAAAGGTCCCGCTGTTCGTCACCGTTCCCTGGATCGTGGAACCGGCTCCCCCTGGAATTTGGTACATGCCCGAATTCGTCAGGTTATTCAGGATTGGATTCACCCCACCGGCAGGCACGGTGAAGATTCCCGTACCCGACGTTTTGAGAGTTCCACCCGTGTAAGTTCCGCCCAACAGCATCACAGTGCCGCCGTTCAACGCCTGGATCGTCCCGCCGGTGTTGTTGAATGGCCCAGGTATGCCGTAAATGATATCCAACGTACTGCCGCTGCTGGCTTCCATGGTTCCGGTGTTAACGATGCCAGGGGAAGCCGATGGCTGAACCGACAGCAGGCCGGTGTTAGCGTTGATCGTGCCTTGGTTCGTGATTGCCAATTCGCCCAAGCCGAAGTTGCCTTGCCCCTGAATCGTTTGTTGATTGATGAGCGTCGCACTGACGCCGGGTTCACCTGAGAGTCTTGCATTGGGGTCCGCCATCGTGACCGTGCCGCTTCCGCTTAGGGTTAAGGTGTCTCCTTGCAGAAAAAGTCCGTTGCCTGCTCCGATGGTGATGGTGCCATTGTTCACGATGCTGGTGCCGGTCATTCCGATATAGCCAGGCGTAATGATCAGGCTGTCACCCGAGGCGAGCGACAGATCGACGATCGAGACACCTCCGTTCTGCGTGACTGGACCTCCCTGAATGACGGCATTGTAATTTCCGTCGGGATAAGCCGGCGGATTCGCGGCGCAGGTGTCCCACAATGCAGTGCCGGTGTTCGGACAAGGCAGCCAATTGCCGGCGCCGCCGTTCCATGTGGAGGTGATTTGAGCCGACAGAATGGGGCCGCACAACAGGGCCACACAAACCACGAACAATCTGAGAGTGGGCCGATTTTTTGACAGCCAAAATGCTGGATGCATATAGCCTCCTAGAGAACGCAGAATGGCAATTCACAGGAATAAGGGTTTAAGAAACCCAGGCCTACTCAGCAACCAACAGACGGGGCCCCATACGGCGAAACAAATCCAAGGCCTGCGAGAATACACCTGTCCAGCCTCTTGAGATAGTGGGAAAATGTTTGCAACCTGTCGGCCATGCCCTTAGGCGGGCGGGATGGAGGGATCATGCCGCTCAAGACAATCTCCGTATTCATTGCATTGTGCGTGGCACTCATTTGGATCGGCTCCCCACACTCAACTGCAGCACAAGCTACGTCGCATCCAGGACTTGTACTCACGTGGAGCGACGAATTCAACGGCCCCGACGGCTCTTTGCCGGACCCCAAGAAATGGGTCATCGAAACCGGAGGCGGCGGCTGGGGCAACAACGAGCTGGAGACTTACACAAATCGTGCACAAAACGTGCACATACAAAACGAAAACCTTGTTATTACGTCTATTAAGGAGACCTTAACGGGCGCAGATGGCGTTACTCGCCCCTACACGTCGGCTCGTATCAAGACGGCCAAGCTCTTCGAGCAGAAATACGGCCGCTTTGAAGCGCGCATCAAGATCCCCCAGGGGCAGGGAATTTGGCCCGCTTTTTGGATGTTAGGCAACGATATTGAGAAGGCCGGCTGGCCCGCCAGCGGCGAGATCGACATCATGGAAAACATCGGCAAGGAGCCATCCACAGTGCACGGCACGATCCACGGCCCGGGTTACTCTGGCGACAAGGGGCCGAGCGCGGCATACACGCTCCCGAGCGGCAGGTTTGCCGATGATTACCACGTGTTCGCCGTCGAGTGGGAACCTGCTGCCATTCGTTTTTACGTGGACGATCACCTCTACGTAACGCGAACTCCGGCTGACCTGCCGGCAGGAACGAAGTGGGTGTACGACCATCCATTTTTTATTTTGTTGAACGTGGCGGTGGGTGGCGATTGGCCCGGCAATCCGGACCAGACCACCGTCTTTCCCCAAACCATGCTGGTGGATTACGTACGGGTTTATGAGAAGCGTTAATGAGGGACATCCGTGCCATAGGGAACTTGCATCCTTGTTAAGGTGTCTCCATCGTTAAGGTGTCTCTATCGATGAAAGGGTGCTCGGTGGAGCGCATTTTTGGTACGATTGGCGTGGTACCTGCGTTCTTCCCCGAGGCGTTGTCGAACCACACAAAAAACAGGCGCAAGAGCCTGTGAAGTTTGCGATCTAGGAGGGACGGCTTGCGAAGCTTCAAGCCTCTCCATCGCACGGGCTGCAACTATCTTTATCGAATGACTCTATTTTCCAAGCGGAAGGGCCGAGTTCGCTCGCGCCGCCGCTCGAGGAGCGCAAGTCGTGCCTTTGGCTCCAGAGGTCGTAACTCCTGAGGTCAGTCCTCCCGTCGTGCCGCCGGAGCCTACGCTGCTCCCGCCGGAACCGCCTCAGCAACGCCGTCGCCGGCTATGGCCCGTCGTCGGCGTCTGCGCCGCCGCGCTGATCCTCGGTCTTGGACTGATGTTGGTGCATCGCGGAACGTCCGGTTCCGCTCACCAGCTTGGCGCGTCGTCCGCGATTCCCGAGACGATTCTCCGCCTGAAAGGCACAACGGAAGCAGTGCAGTCTCGCACGATACTCGCCCCGGTGCTCGAAGGCCAGCAAGTCAACACGCTTACCCTGGTTCATCTTGTTCCCGCCGGAACCCGCGTTAAACAAGGCGATCCGATCGCCGACTTCGACCGTCAGGCGCAGACCCGCGACTACTTCGACAAGCAGGCCGAGTACCGCAAGCTCGAAGATCAGGTTGTGCAGGAACAGGCCAAGGAGGCCGCTGCTCGCGCCAAAGATGAAACCGAACTGAAGAGCGCCGAAGACGCCCTGAGCAAGGCAGAATTGGAGGTGCAGAAGGCGGAGATTGTCTCCAAGATCGATGCCGAAAAGAATCAGGAAACTCTCGACGAGTCCAAAGCCACCTACGACCAGCTGCGCCAAACCTTCGACCTGAAACGCAAGGCCGCGCGGGCGGGCATTCGCATCCTTGAGATTCAGCGTGATCGCACGAAGCAGACAATGGACCACGCGCAGGCCAACGCCAACCTGATGCAGGTTCGCGCGCCCATCGACGGCGTCGTTGTGCTCAACACCATATGGAAGCAAGGCACCATGGGCGAAGTGCAAGAGGGCGATCAAGTTGAGCCGGGAATGCCCTTCATGCAAGTCGTGAATCCCGCCTCCATGCAAGTCCGCGTGATGGTCAACCAGCAGGATTTTCCCAGCCTGAAAATCGGACAAACCGCCAAGGTCCGGCTCGATGCTTACCCGGAACTCGTCTTTCCCGCGAAGGTCGAGCAATTGGCCCCGATCGGCGAGAACGGAAGTTTCTCGAATAAACTTCGCGTCTTCGCGGTCGTCGTCTCGATCGAAGGCAATCATCCCAAACTGATGCCCGATCTCTCGGCGGCCGTCGACGTCGACGTGCCGGCGCAGGTCGCGGGCTCGCCCGCAAAACCGCTCACCGAGGGCGGTTCGTAATGGTGCACCGCTTCCGCCAACTGTCGATTCGCCGCAAGGCGCTCGTGGTCGTCGTAGTCCTGCTCGCATGTTGCGGAGTGGTTCTGGGAGCGGTTCGCTTCACCAAGCGGTCGCCGAGCGTGCCCACGTTTCAGGTGAAGCGTGGTGACTTCCTCGATTCCGTGCAATTCCGCGGAGAAGTGAAGGCGCTGAAATCGGTTACGATCAGCGCTCCGTCAGAAGCCGGTGACCTGCAGATCGTCAAGCTCGTCACCGAAGGCGCGACCGTCAAGCCGGGCGACATGGTCGTGGAGTTCGACGCGACCAAGACCGAGCAGGATCTCGCCCAATATCGTTCCACTCTCAAATCCGCCGAGGCTACGATTGAGCAGGCTCGCGCGCAGGCGCGTCTCACCGAAGAGGACGACAAAACCGCCGTCTCCAAAGCACGTTACGATGTCGAAGCGGCTAAGCTCGAAGCCAGCAAGCAGGAAATCGTCGCCAGGATCCAGGGGGAGGAGGCGAAGCTCGCTCTGGCCGATGCCGAGCAGAAACTACGCGAAGCCGAAACCAAGCAGAAGTCCGATCAGACTCTCAATAAGGCCACCATCGAAAGCGCCGAACAAGCCAGTCACAAAGCGCAATATGACGTCGACAAAGCCGACCGCGCGCTGGCTCGCATGAGCGTGAAGGCTCCATCCGCTGGTACGATCACGGTTCTGCAGCACTGGGGGGGCGGTGATATGGTTCCTTACCAGACCGGGGACCGGGCGTGGCCGGGCGCGGCCATTGCAGAGTTGCCGGACGCGTCGACCTTGCGTATTACCGCGCGTGTGGATGAAACCGAGCGCGGGCGCCTGAAGAACCAACTCCCGGTCACGGTGCAGTTGAACGCCATCCCGGATCGCCAGTTCACCGGGCACATTGAGACCATCAGCGAGATTGCCAGTACGGACTTTTCCGGGGGTTGGCCGTTTCCCCGTAACTTCACCCTGGAGATCGTTCTCGATCAAACCGACCCACGCTTCAAGCCCGGCACCACCGGACAAGTCACGGTAGTGGTTGATCACGTGACAGACGCGATCAGCATTCCGACGCAGGCCGTCTTCCAGAAATCAGGACAAACCATCGCCTACGTCTGGAGTGGATCGCAGTTCGAAGAACGCGAAATCGAAGTGGGCCGGAGGAATACCGATCGAGTCCTGATCGCGAAAGGTCTTGCTCCCGGCGACCAAGTTGCCCTGAAAGAGCCGGCAGGGAAGGAATGACCGGGGTTTGAATTGAGAACGAGATGAGAACGACATGAGAAAGCGCCGGACAATCTGGTGGGTGGTGGTGGCCCTGGTGCTTTGTGCGGCGGGAGCCACGGTCGCAGCCGTGCGCCGCTCCACCGCGGTTGCCTCCAGTACTGACATCCCCACCATCCGCGTGAAGCGTGGCGACATGGAGATGAATGTTTACGCCGAAGGTGAACTGCGCGCCAGCCACTTCGAGATGATGACCGCTCCTCCCATCGGCGGCGGATCGCTCGAGATCACTCACCTGGTTCACACCGGTCTTCCGGTAAAAAAAGGCGACTTGGTGATGGCCTTCGACCCCACCGAGCAGCGCTACAAACTGGAGCAGAGCCGTTCGGAATTGCTGCAGGCCGACGAAGAGATCACCAAGGCAAAAGCTGATGCCGAAGTGTCTGCCGCGCAGGACAAAGTCGCGCTGCTCAAGGCCCGCTTCGACGTACGGCGTGCGGAACTCGAAGTCCAGAAGAACGAACTTGTCAGCACCATCGATGCGCGCAAGAACGATCTGGCCCTCGAACAGGCCAAACGCGTGCTCGACCAATTGCAGCAGGACATCAAATCGCGCAGCGCTTCCGGCAAAGCCACCATCGCCCTGGCCGAAGAAAAACGGAACAAGGCCAAGCTCTCGATGGATCAGGCGCAGCAGAGCATCGATAAGATGAGCATCACGGCTCCGATGGACGGACTCGTGGCGCTCGAGAAGAATTCGAATGCTGCCGGCGGAATGTTCTGGGGCGGAATGACGCTGCCCGAATATCGCGAGGGTGACAAAGTCGAACCCGGACGCACTGTGGGCAAGGTCATCGATCCGAAAGACATCGAACTGGCAGCCAAGGTCGGCGAACTCGAACGCAACACAATCAAGGAGGGAGAAGCCGTCGACATTCAACTCGATGCATTTCCTGGCACCACCTTCCACGGGAAGGTCAAAACGCTCGGAGGCATGAACAACCGCAGGTTCTGGGAGGCCGATACGGCTGCGAAGTTCGACATTACCATCGCTCTTGCCGACAAGGATCCTCGCATGCGTCCCGGCCTCACCGCGCACGTCGTGATTCACGGCGACCCGCATAAGGATGTTCTCTACATACCGCGCCAGGCGCTGTTTCTCAAGGAAAGCAAACGCATTGTCTACGTGAAAGAAGGCAACAACTTCGATCCGCGCGAAGTCAAGATCGACGCCGAGAACGAAAGCCGCGCCGCCATTGAAGGCTTCGCCAGCGGAACTGAGATGGCCCTGATCGATCCGATGTCGCCCAGAAAGACATCCAGCGCTTCTGCCGCGGCGCCTCCCGCAGGAGGCCCGTAATGGCCACTCTCGCGTCTATCGCTCCGGCACGCGTTCTTCGCGGGTACCAGCAATGGCTGCCCGACATGCAACTCGGGCTGCAAAATTTGCTGCTCCACCGCCTGCGCTCTCTGCTCACAATGCTCGGCATGATCTTCGGCGTTGCCGCCGTGGTCTCGATGCTGTCGATCGGCGCCGGCGCCCGCCAGAAAGTCATGGCCCTGATCGAGCAGATGGGCGTTCACAACCTCATCGTCGAAGCCAAAGAAACGCTGGATTGGCAGGCTTACCGCAAGATCCGCAAGGTTTCCCCGGGTCTGACGTTTCAGGATTACCGCGTCATCCGGGAAGATGTCGGCGACATCGTCATTGCCACCCCGCGCAAGCGCATGACGCCCACCAAGACCCTGCCCAAGTCGCAACAAGATCCGCCCACGGTCTACGGGGTCAATCCAAATTACCTGCAGATCGCGGGACTCCACGTGCTCGAAGGGCGATTCTTCACCGACCAGGAAGAGAAAGATGCTGCCCCAGTCTGTGTGTTAGGCGCGGCCGCCCGCTCAAGCCTGTTTGGAGGCGCCGACCCCATAGGCCAGTACGTGAAAGTCAACGAACAGTGGCTTCGCGTCATCGGAGTGGCATCGCCGCAACTGAGTTCGCAGACAGAAGTGGCGGGCGTCCCCACGCAGGATCTCAATAACACGATGTATGTGCCGCTCAACTCGGCCATTCTGCGCCTGGAAGATTCTTACAGTGATCGCCGCGACGAGATCGATGGCATGTACCTCAGAATTCGCGACAACGCCGACATGGGTTCGGTCGCGCAGATCGTACGCGCCATTCTCGATTCCTCGCATCATGGCGCATCGGATTACAGCGTCATTGTTCCCGCCGAATTGCTCGCCGAGCAAAAACGTACCGAGCGCCTGTTCAACGCCGTCATGGTCGCCATCGCCTCGATTTCACTGCTTGTCGGAGGCATCGGCATCATGAACATCATGCTCGCCAGCATTCTCGAACGCACTCGCGAGATCGGCGTGCGCCGTGCCATCGGGGCGCGGCAAAGCGACATCATCCGCCAGTTCGTCGTCGAGGCCACGCTCATTTCCTTCGTCGGCGGAACGCTCGGCATTGTGTTCGGCTTCATCATGTCGCGCCTGATCGCGCTGCTGGCCGGATGGTCCACCATCGTGACCGCGACCTCGATCCTGCTCGCGTTCATCGTTTCTATCTCGGTCGGTCTCGTGTTTGGGATTTATCCGGCCATGAAAGCGGCACGTCTGGACCCAGTCGAAGCGATTCGCTACGAGTAGGTCACGGACCGCGCGCGCATGCGCGCTAATTCACAAGGTGGCGTAAGAACATCTTCTCGCTGTACCGATTTCGCAGGGCAAATACAAAATCCATCGCACTTCTTCGGAGGATTGGAATGAAGGCTTTTCATCCTGGGTTGGTCTGTTTTGTCTGCATGATCCTTGTCATCTCGGGCTGGGCGCAGAAAGAAGGAAGCTACGGCGACATCGCCACCCCGCGAATCAAATCCGACAAACTTCAAGCCCCCGAGCAACTCCGAAAGTACGTCGTCGAAGGCAAGCTCAAGCTCAGCCTGCGCGACGCTATTGTGCTCACGCTCGAAAACAACAGCCTGGTCCGCGTGCAGGAGACGCAGGTCGACTTCTCCAGATTCGCGCTTCTCGGAACGCATTCGCCGTTCGACCCCGTCGTCGGCGGTTCCTACAACGTCAACAGCTCGACGTTTCCTCCGTCCACTGTGCTCCAAGGCACCGGCACCGCCGCAGTGAACAACACCACGCTGACTTCGCAACTCAATTACTCGGAGACCTTCTGGACGGGCACCAACGTACAGGCGAGCTTCAACAGCACCAACAATCAGACCAATAGCAATTTCTCGTTTCTGAATCCTTCGATCGCTTCCGCGCTAAATTTCCAATTAACCCAGCCTCTTCTGCGCAACGGTTGGTGGTTCGCTAACACCGCGCCACTTGTCATCGCACGGCGCAACCTCGACCAGTCAAAAGCCAACTTTGCCGCCGAGGTGAGCAACAGCATTCTGCAGGCCGCCGGCCAGTATTGGTCCGTCGTAGAAGCACGCGGCAGTTTAGAAGTCGCGAGGCGGTCGCTGGAAGCTGCCGAGACTTCATACAAACGCGACAAGCGCGCTCTCGAGCTCGGTGCTCTCCCCCCGCTGGATATCTACCGCTCGGAATCGGAAGTAGCCTCCCGTCGCGTGCAGGTAATTCAATCAGAATATTCTCTGAAGCAAGCGGAAGATGCATTGCGCATGACCGTCGGCGCCGAACAGGATCCCTACTTTGAAGCGCTCGATTTGGAATTAACCGAAGCTCCTGAGCCCCAGGGGGACCTGATCGCGGTCGATGTAGCGACGGCATTGCAGCAGGCGATGTCGAGACGCCCCGAATTCCAAGCCACTCACGCGGCCTTGCAGATTGATGACACACGGATCCGCCTCGCTCACAACCACCTGCTTCCGGCACTGGATCTGACAGGCGTCTACGCCAGTAACGGCGTAGGCGGAACGCAGTTCGTTTCAGGGCAAAAGACGACATCTTCATCAGTAAATCAGTTGTTCGGATTTAGTTACCCGACCTACGGCGCTCAACTTTCCCTGACCCTCCCCATCCGTAACCGCGCCGCCAAAGCCGAACTCGGCACGGCGCTCGTGTCCCGCCGCAATGATCTTTACAACGAACGGCAGTGGCACGAGCAAGTCACGCTCGACGTGAAAAACGCGGTCAATCAACTCGAGCAAGCCAAGCTGAGCATCGCGGCTGGCAAAGAAGCACTCGACCTCGCGAAGAAAAATGCGGCTGCCGAACAGCGAAAATACGAACTCGGCAACGGGACAATCTTTCTGGTACTCGAAGCGCAAACCGAACTAGCCGCCGCCGAACAAACCCTGCTCCAAGCCAATGTCGGATATCAGGTGGCAGTCGCGGGCCTTGATCACGCAACGGGACAGCTCCTGGAGCCGTACAAGATCCAAATCGACGATCTGACCAGGTAGCGCCAGCCTCCGGGCCGGTTGTCGCGAGGGCTCCCAGCCCTCGCGCCCGCGCCATGCACATAAATCCGCTATCCTGTCCGAATGCCAGAGCCCGTTCCGGCGATCGAATTCCGCGACGTCTCCTACCGCGTCGGCAACACGCAGATTCTCTCCGGCTTCAACCTGCAAGTTGCCCCCGGTGAAACGCTGGTGCTGCTGGGCCGCAGCGGATCCGGCAAGACCAGCACCCTCAAGCTCATCATCCGCCTGGTCACGCCGACGTCCGGCGAAATCCGCGTCAACGGCGTCCCTAACCAACAGACCGATGTGATCCGTCTGCGCCGCAACACCGGGTACGTGATCCAGGAAGTCGGACTCTTCCCCCACTACACCGTCGAAAAAAATATCGGCCTCATTCCCCGCGTCGAGGGCTGGTCGGAAGATCGTACTCGCACGCGTGTACATGAACTGATGCAAATAGTCAGCCTCGATCCGCCGATTGCCACGCGTTACCCGCATGAGTTGTCAGGAGGCCAGCGCCAGCGAGTCGGAGTCGCTCGCGCATTGGCCGCCGATCCGCCCTTGCTGCTCATGGACGAACCTTTCGGCGCGCTCGATCCCCTCACGCGCGACCAGCTTCAGCGCGAATTTCTGCTGCTCCAGCAGCGTCTCCACAAGACGGTTCTTGTCGTCACTCACGATCTGCGCGAGGCCCTGCGGCTCGGCACGCGGATCGCGCTGATGGAGGCGGGACGCCTGGTAACCGTCCTCACTCCGCAAGAATTCCTGAAGTCAACCGACCCGTGGGCCTCGGCCTACGTCCGAGCCTTCGGAGACGGGCTCGATTCCGCCGCAGATCGAGGCCTTCTATGAATGTGTTTCGATTTATGCTGCACAACCACACCCAGGTTCTCGAACTCACGCTCGAACACCTCTGGCTTGTGGGATTGTCCACACTCTTCGCGATGCTCATCGGCATCCCGCTCGGCATTGCAATCGCCCGCCGTCCGATTTTCAGCAAGCCAGTACTGAGCAGTGCCAACGTGATCCAAACCATCCCCAGTCTCGCGCTATTCGGATTTCTTCTCCCGGTACCATGGCTAGGCGCGCGCGCCGATCGCCTCGCCATCCTCGCGCTCACTCTCTACGCCCTCCTACCCATCATTCGCAACACCTACACCGGCATCCGCGGAGTCGATGCAGCCGTCGTCGAAGCGGGGCGTGGGATGGGCCTCACCGAATCCCAACTTCTGTTTCAGGTGCAGTTGCCTCTGGCTATGAGCGTGATTCTTTCAGGAGTCCGCGTTGCGATCGTCATCTCGGTCGGTCTGGCCACAATCGCCGCCGCGATCGGAGCAGGAGGACTCGGCGAATTCATCTTCCGCGGCCTGGCCATGGTGGATGACCGCGTCATCCTCGCCGGAGCGATTCCCGCCGCACTTCTGGCTCTCCTCGCTGATTTCCTCGTCGGATGGCTCGAGAGGCGCCTGCGCACACCATGATGCGGCTCGTTCAAGTCTCGGTGTTGACCGTCGCGCTCTCGCTATCCCTGTCATGCGCGCCGTCGCACAAAAATCGGATCGTCGTTGGCTCGAAGAATTTCACCGAGTCCTTCATTCTGGGCGAACTGATCGCGCAGCAAATCGAAGCCCACACCAACCTCAAAGTCGAACGCCGCTTCTACCTCGCCGGCAGCTACATCTGCCAGCAGGCGATTCTCGCAGGACGCATCGACATCTACCCCGAATACACCGGAACGGCACTAGCCGCGATTCTCAAACAGCAATCCGCTCGCGACAAAGAAAAGGATTATCAGCAGGTCAAAACCGAATACGAACAACGCTTTGGCCTGACTCTCGCACCGTCCCTGGGTTTCAACGATACGTTCGCGATGGAGATTCGTGGCGAAGACGCCCGCCGCCTGAAGATCACGACTTTGTCGCAAGCGGCCGAGTTTGCCCCGCAATGGCGCGCCGGTTTCGGCTACGAATTCATGGAGCGACCCGACGGATTTCCCGGTCTCGCGAAGACCTACGGCCTGCAATTCGCCGAACCGCCACGCATCATGGACCTGGGCCTGCTCGCCCGTGCTCTCAAGGGTCACCAGATCGATCTAGCCGCGGGCAACACCACAGACGGACTCATCCCTGCGCTCGATCTGTTTGTATTGCATGATGATCGTCACTACTTTCCGCCCTACGAAGCCGTACCCGTGGTCCGTGAAGAAACTCTGCGTCAGCATCCAGAGGTCCGCGAGGCCCTCGCAGCGTTAGCGGGGCAAATCTCTGATGCGGAGATGCAGAAACTGAATTACGCCGTGGATGGAGAGCATCGCGACACACAAGAAGTCGTGCGCGAATTCCTGAAGCAGAAACATCTCGTCCCGTAATATCCCGTCAAATCGTTAGCGTTGCCTGCATCGTGAGCACCGCACTTGCTTTCATGACGACACGATCCCCTGCCATTTCGCACCACAACTCTCCGCCGCGGTCCGACAGTTGCCGCGCCCGAAGCCCGGACTTCCCCAATCGCTTCGCCCAGTAAGGTGTCAGGATGCAGTGCGCCGAACCCGTCACCGGATCCTCCGGCACGCCATAGCTCGGCGCAAAGTAACGGCTGATAAAATCCACATCCTTCCCGGGCGCCGTAATCACCACAGAATAAGGGTGCAGGGAGGCGAGTCGCTCAAAGTTTGGCCGGAAGGTTGCCACCGAATCCTGCGCCTCGAAAACCGCAACCAAGGTATCGTTGGCCTCCAAAGTCTCGCGGGGAGCTGCCGGCAGACCCAGAGCTTCAATCAGTTTGGTATGTCCCGCCGTGGGGCATGGAGGCAAAGCTGGAAAATCCATGCGGAATTGATCTGCCTCTTTTCGAACCGTCAACTCCCCGCTAAACCGCGTCTCGAACTGCACCTCGCTTGTGCCCGGACTCATTTCATTCAAGATCACGGAACCCGCCGCCAGCGTGGCATGTCCGCATAGCCGAATCTCGCACACCGGCGTAAACCACCGCAGTTCATACCCCAGCCCATTGGTCACAAAGAAGGCCGTCGCCGATAAATTGTTTTCTGCGGCGACTTTGCGCAACGTCTCGTCATCTAACCACGAATCAAGCGGGCAGACTGCGGCCGGATTCCCGCCGAATGGCCGGTCCGTAAAGGCGTCTACGTGATAGACCGCAAGTTGCATCTGCTTGATTCTACTTGGCCCAAGTATTCGCGAAGAAGTTCGGCAACTTTTCCTTGTCCGCTCCATCTCATGTCAGGGAGGCTCTCATGCTGACTCGCCCCGATGTAGCAGTCGAGCACCCGCTCCTCGCGCGAATCTGCGATGCCCGTCGCCGCAGCGACGACCTGTTTGAGATCGTGCAGCCCGCCGCCCTCTACGATCGTCCCATCCCCGAGCGCCACCGCATTGTCTTTTACATCGGCCATCTCGAAGCCTTCGATTGGAACCTGCTCCACGAACCACTTCGCCTCGAGACCTTACATCCCGAGTTCGATCGGCTCTTTGCTTTCGGCATCGATCCCGTCGGTGGCGGCCTGCCCACCGATCAACCCTCCGATTGGCCCGCTCTCGCCGCAGTTCATGACTATGTCGCCAAGGTTCGAAGCGCCTTGGACGAAGTCCTCTCTATGGCCGTTTTTCACACGCAGGAAATTACGCGGGACGGATTCCCTCTCGATACGCTCCTCAACGTCGCCATCGAGCATCGCCTGATGCATGTGGAAACGCTCGCCTACATGCTTCATCAGTTACCGCTGGAGCGAAAAGTTCCCGACGCCCACGATCGCGTCATGCTGGTGTCCCCCGTCACTCCCCAGATGGTCCCAATCCCTGGCGGAGCAGTCCAACTCGGTCTTTCCCGCTCCTCTCCCGAATTTGGCTGGGACAACGAATACGAATCGTACGCCATCGACGTGCCTGCATTTGAGATCGATCGCTACATGGTCACCAACGGCCAGTTTCTCGAGTTCATCCACGCAGGCGGATACGATACGCGCGAATACTGGGACGAAGGCGCCTGGAACTGGAAAGAGGAGCAGGGTATTTCGCATCCCGTGTTCTGGAAGGCCCCCCACACAAAATGGCTCTATCGCACGATGTTCGACGAAGTCCCTCTTCCGCTCGACTGGCCGGTATACGTCAGTCACGCCGAGGCTACGGCCTACGCGCGCTGGGCAGGGAAGCAGCTTCCCACCGAGGAGCAATGGCATCGCGCCGCGTACGGCACTCGCGCCGGCGCGCAGCGGCGCTACCCGTGGGGCGATCGCGAACCCGGCGACACTCTCGGCAATTTCGATCTCCACCGCTGGGATCCCGCTCCGGTCAATGCGTATCCGGAAAGCGCGAGCGACTTCGGGGTTGAGGGACTTCTGGGCAACGGCTGGGAATGGACCTCGACCAACTTCACGCCCTTTCCCGGCTTCGAACCCTTTCCGTTTTATCGTGGCTACTCCGCATATTTTTTCGACAACAAACACTTCGTCATGAAAGGCGGGTCGGCGCGTACCGCCGCATGCATGCTCCGACCCACATTTCGCAACTGGTTCCAGGCGCGTTACCAGTACGTCTACGCCGGGTTCCGTTGCGTGAAATCTTGAGCGCGTCAACTTTAACTGCAGCAAATTTCAAAAATGACGGAGTGCTTATGCTTGTCCATGCCATCCCGACCAACGCCGCCTACGAATTTGCTTTCGACCTGCGTGCCGGCCTGACGAAACCAGACCAGAAAGAACTACCCTCGAAATATCTCTACGACGAAGTGGGCTCCGCGCTCTTCGAAGTCATCAGCCATCTCCCCGAATACGGCCTGACCCGCGCCGACGAGCGCCTGCTTCGCCGCCACTCGCAAGAGATCGCCGACCGCATCGACGGGCCCGTCGCCGTCACCGAACTCGGCAGCGGCAGCGGAAAAAAGACGCGCTGGATTCTCGAAGCTTTCTGCCGCCGTCAGCACACATCGTACTATCCGGTAGAAATCTCGCGCGCCGCTCTACAGATGTGCGAACGCGAACTCAGCGACATCGACTCCATCAGCATAGTCGGATTCGAGCGCGAATATCTCGACGGCCTGCTTGAAGTCGCCGCCCGCCGCAAGAGAGATCAGAGGCTGCTCGTACTTTTCCTGGGCAGCACGATCGGCAATTTCGACCGCCCTGCCGGCGAGAGATTTCTTTTCGAAGTTCGTCACATTCTGCAACCGGGTGACGCGCTCCTCCTCGGTACTGACCTGGAAAAACCCAGCTCCCAACTTCTGCATGCCTACGACGACGAACTCGGTGTCACCGCGGCCTTCAATCTCAATCTTCTGGCACGCGCCAACCGTGAACTCGGCGCCAACTTCGACCTCGCTCAATTCGCGCACGTTTCCAAAATCAATTGTGCGGAGCGCCGTGTCGAAATGCACTTGAAGTCACTCACAGACCAAAGCGTGCAGATTCCAGCCGCAGAGATTGTTGTCGATTTCGAATCAGGAGAGACCATCTGGACGGAGAGCAGTCACAAATACGCCGCCGACGAAGTCCCGCAAATGGCGGCAAATTCCGGCTTTACTTGCGACATCCAATGGATCGACGAAGAGTGGCCCTTCGCCGAAAACCTGCTCATCGCGGAATAAGAAATAACCCGTGTGGCCCCGGACACCCTCGTCCGGGAGTTAATCAACGCAAACCGAGAAGCGCCCCAAATGAAAAGCCCCATCACCAGATGGGGCTTTTATCGCAGCAAAACTTGTTACACGCTGAACGAACTTCCACACCCGCAGGTGCTCTTCACATTCGGATTCTCAAACTTGAATCCCGCGCCCTCCAGGGTTTCCACATAATCCACTATGCAGCCATTCAGATACATGACCGACGTGGCATCGACGTAAACCTTGAGGCCGTCCATGTCAAACGTCTTGTCCATCATGCCCGCGCCATTCTCAAACTGCATGGAGTAGGAGAAGCCGGAGCATCCGCCGCCGACGACACCAATGCGCAATCCGGCAGGGACGGGGGTCTGCTGGCCCATGATCTCCTTCACCTTGGCGACGGCATTCGCGGTCAGGGTAATCGGGGCCTTCTTTACTTCCGGGACGGTTGTGGTGGCCATTCGTATCTCCTTGGCTTTAAAGCTGTTCCATTATAGCAGATTGAATTTCAATAACGACGCCGTGATTATAGCGTTCACACCATTAGATGCCTCATGCTCCCTCCAAGACGCACCCAGTTTCGCACCATTCGATGTTAATTCCGGCCCATTTTGGCACAAGTTCGTCCCTTTTTTATTCCCCTTCCAACCTTGCCAAACGGGCTTATAATCATGGCGAATGAAGGCCTCCCCCGCGATGGGCGTGGATTTCTTTGTGACCCCGCTCACGACGGTGGGATGCCGGTGTAACGGGTTGGAAACTGCCGAGGTGGCATATGACGCCGATTGAAATCGTCGGAGGCCTGTTTGGAATCTTCGCCGTTGGTCTGATCGTGCTGCTCATCTACAAGAGCACGCTCACCATGCATGAGGACGATCAGCTGTTCCTGGATGACGCCAATTCGCACATGCAAGAAGAGCAGACCGAGTTGCTGACCAAGGTCAACCGGCTCGTCCTTCCGGTTCGCGTCTTCGGCATCGGCTCGGGCGTCTTCTTGCTCGCGTTCCTGGCTTTGCTGATTTACACCAAACTTAACGAAGTTCAATAACCAGCGCAGCGGTGCGGACTAGCCCACTCCGTGCTGCTGCAATCCGCTCGGTCCCAACGATCGCCCAGATCGTCT
>Ga0075030_100002734_pt1 | contig 16039 bp, 10 predicted proteins | sample LitLauG_LLR_2012_FD_71393 | JGI IMG/M metagenome (GOLD analysis project Ga0075030, IMG submission 71393) | Freshwater sediment microbial communities from Pennsylvania, USA - Little Laurel Run_MetaG_LLR_2012 | ecosystem: Environmental > Aquatic > Freshwater > Creek > Sediment | place: USA... | reverse complement strand
CTTCGTCCCCCAGTCCGATCCCTTGGGCGCGCAGCAGGATCTCCAGCGCCGCGGTTCCGCTGGCCGCGCCTATCGCGTAGCGCGCGCCCGTCCGGCGCGCAATTTCCCGCTCCAACTCTTCGATCTTGGGACCAAACAGAAAGACGCCGGATTCCAGCACCTGCTCGAAGGCTGCCAGCAGCTCCGGCTTCAGGCGCCGCGTCTCCCGCGATAAATCGAGGAATGGCACTTCACCCGGCTTACCGGTCCGTTTGGCCCACGGGTTCACGGAATTACCAATTCAGGAAGGCCTGCACCAGGTGGCCGTCCACCACCACGTCCAGTTTGGCCTTGCAGGGGTCCAGGGGCGCGTACTGGAGCCGCGTCGCCAGCAGTTCGTTCACGATGTATTCACGATGCGCGCAGATGGCCTCCTGCAACTCCGGGCTCGCGGCCGCCAGGCCCAGTTCAATCCTCTGGCTCACCGCAAGTCCGGCATCTTTGCGCATCACCTGGAGATTCCGGACCAGATCGCGAACCATGCCCTCTTGCTTGAGGGCCGTGGTCAATTCCAGATCGAGCGCCACCAGCACACCGGCCTCTTCGGCTACGCCAAATCGGGGGTCGGCTTCCTGCTCGATTCGCAACAGAGACGCAGGCACGGGTTGATCGAAGCCCGGCAGGTGCACCTGCCCGTCCTCCTGGATATGCGCCAACAGGGCATCCCGGCTTGCCCCGTCGAGCGACTCGAACACCTGGCGGAAACGCGCGGCATCCCGCCGGAAGTTCGCGTTGGCGGCCCGCCAGTCGGCCCGTACAGTCCGCCGGAAGAATGCCGCCGAATCGCCGGCGAATCGCACTTCCTTCACGTTCAGCTCGCTTTGGATGAGCGATCTTTGCTCTTCCACTGCCGCCTGGCGATCCACCGGACAGACCACCGTAGCCGCCTGCAATGGCTGGCGGACCCGAGTCGAACCTTGCGAACGAACCTTGAGACCGAGCCGGATCACGTTGCGAACTATTTCGGTGCGCCGCACCAGAACCTCGTTGCGCCACTCGGCCGGGACCTGCGGCCACATCGCGTGGTGGATCGACTCGGCCGCGCCGGGGTCGAGCCCACGCACCGCGTTCTGCCAGATGTGCTCCGTCACGAACGGAACGATGGGCGCTAGAGCCAACACCGTCGAGCGCAAGGAAGTCAGCAGCGTCGAGTATGCCGCTCGTTTGTCGCCGTCGTGGCCGTCCCGCCAGAACCGGCGACGGCTTACCCGCACGTACCAGTTGGAAACTTCATCCAGGTATGCCTCCACGTCGCGCACCACTGCCGGCGTGTCGTACGATTCGTAACCTCGCTGGACACCGTCGAGCATGGCCGCCGTCCGCGCCAACAGCCACCGGTCGGTCACCTGCAAACTCTCCGTTGGGATTGCCTGCGACAGATCCGGCTGGTCCAGGATGGCGTAGTTCACCAGAAATACGTAGATGTTCCACAGATCCGCGATCTTGCGCGCCGCCATCTCGGCCAGGTTGTAGCTGAACCGCATGTTCACCGAGACTGGGCGACTACAGAACAGATACCGCATGGGGTCGGCGCCGACCTTGTTTACGGCGTCGTCGAACTGGATCATGAACCCGGTCTTAGAGAAGCGCGCGCCTTCTTCGCTTACGACCGATTCGTACGAGAGCACCTTTTCATAAGGAGCGCGCCCGCTCAGGGTGACCCCCATAAACAGCATCGAGTAGAACCACAGACGCACCTGCTCGCGCATCTCCGAGATCCATTCGGCGGGGTAGGCGCGCTTCCAGGCCTGTCGATTGTCGAAGTATCCGAGCGTGCTGTAGGGCACGATTCCGGCGTCCAGCCAGCAGTCTCCGACCTCGATCACCCGCGGCGCTTCGCTGGAACACTTCGGGCAGCGGATGCGCACCTCGTCGATCCATGGCCGGTGCATCTCCGGAAGCCGGTCGACGGCCGCCGGGTCCACCGCCAGCAATCGCAGTTCCTCACGCGAACCCACCACCGTCAGCTCGTCGCATTCCGGGCAGATATAGAATGGCAGAGGCAGACCCCAGTAGCGCTTGCGCGAGATGCACCAGTCGCTCATGTTGGTGAGCCAGTCTTCCATGGCCTTGCCGATGTGCTCGGGCATCCAGACCACGCGGCGCGCCGCCTCGATCATCTGCGGGCGGATCTCCTCGCAACTGATGAACCATTCGTCGACCAGCCGGAAAATCAGCTCCGTCTTACACCGCCAACAGACTGGATAGGGGTGCGCATACATCTCGGCCTTCAGCAGCTTGCCCGATTCCTTCAACCCGTAGGCGATGTCCTGCGCCACATCGGAAGCGTGCTTCTTAGACAGCCAGCCGAAATCGGGCAGGTAGTTTCCGAGGCCATCCACCGGAGAAATGGCGGGTAGGCCCAACTGTTGCCCGAGCTCGTGGTCTTCGCGCCCGCAGCCCGGCGCAATGTGTACGATTCCCGAACCTTCCACGGCGTCCACATCGCTCCACGGCACCACGCGGTGGGGTTCCACCCTCTGCTGCTCGGGCAATTCCGGAAAAAATGGCTCATACTCCAGACCCACCAGTTCGCTGCCGGGGATCTCGCGAACCACCGTGGGGTGGAACTCGCGCAACTTCCCCAGGGCCTCCTTGCCCAGGATGAGAGTGTAGTTCCAATGATGAGAAGCCACCTCCAGATAGGTGAGCTCGGGATTTACCGCCGCCGCCACATTGGCCGCAAGGGTCCACGGAGTGGTGGTCCACAGCAGCAGGCGCCGGGAAGGCGCCGCCTTCAGCGAGGCCATGACGTAAACGGAAAGATGCTCCAGTTCCTTGTGCGAGCCCGCCATCTCGTGTTCCGACAAGCTCGTTCCGCAGCGCCAGCACCAGGGCATCGGGAGGCCCTTCTGGTACAACCAGCCGCGGCGATGGCATTCCTTCAGGAACGCCCAGATCCCCAAAATGTTGTCGTCGTGATAGGTGAAGTAGGAGTGGTCCCAATCCATCCACATGCCCAGCCGCTTGGACTGGTCGGAGATGACCCGGGCATACGTTTCCACACGCTCGCGGCATTGCCGCGAAAAGTTGTCGAGGCCAAAGCGTTCGATATCCGGCTTGCCGTTGAACCCCAGCGCCCGCTCGACTTCGACCTCCACCCACAGGCCCTGGCAATCGAATCCGTTCTGATACTTGGCCGAGTGCCCGGTCATCGCCTTGTATCGCAGGAAAACATCCTTGAGCGCCCTCCCCCAAGCGTGGTGGACCCCCATCGGATTGTTGGCGGTAATCGGACCGTCCACGAAGCGGAAAAGCGGTTTGGTTTCCCGCAGTTTTCGCAGCTTCTCAAAGGCCTGCGATTCCCGCCAGAAGGTAAGGATTTCCTCTTCGAGTGCCGGCGCGTCACCATAAGCCGGCAGCACGGATTCCAACTTGTGCATGGTTTCTAACTATTGTGGCACAGCGGGGCAGGCAATCCTGCCTGGGCAAGAAGGGTGTCCCAGCTCTTGACCGTCCCGCCCGGCCCGGCCGAAAACTTCGCCAACCCCTTGCATTTGCTTATCCGCATGTGTACGATAGCCCCATGCGTTTACTGCGTCTACTCTGTCCGATTTTAATTATCGGTGTTGCGCTCTTTGCCCAGGAAGAAAAGAAGGGCAAGAAGGGCCCCAGTCCCTTTGCCAATCCGAAAAACCTAAAAATTTTGAAGGCGGATGAAAACCTCCAGCCAGCCATGCGGGCCTTCGCCGCGGCGCTAGGCCAGCAGTGCACATACTGCCACGTGATGGGGGACTTCGCCAGCGACGACAACCCCAAAAAGGAAGTCGCCCGCATGATGATTTCCATGGCCCGGGATATCAATGGCAAATTTCCGGATGGCCAGCGGCACGTGAGTTGCTACACTTGCCACCGCGGCGCCGTCAAACCCTTGATGGAAGCTCCCGCGGCGGCAGCCCAATAACCCCGTCACTTTTGATCCGCTCTGACGGTCGCAGCTCGATACGTTATTGAGCACCGACCGTCAGGGGGCGGAGCTATGCCCGTACCATTTTCCTGATCCGTCTCTGCTACCGCGCCTTCGTCCCCTCAGCCGGGCACCTGTCCCACTCCTCCAAGTCAGCCACCGGCGCGAAGCCTATCGTCGACGTCGCCTACACTCGCACTACAGCTTCGTCCGTCTCAACCTGTGCCACACCGTTCCGCCCCCCGAGCCAACTCTGCAACCGCTCCAGATAGAGGTAGATCACCGGTGTAATGTACAACGTCAGGAATTGTGAAACCACCAGACCGCCCACCACGGCCAGACCGAGCGGTTGCCGGGCTTCGCCTCCCTCGCCATAGGCGATGGCAATCGGCAGCGTCCCGCATAATGCCGCCATGGTAGTCATCATGATGGGACGGAAACGCAGCAGGCAGCCCGTGTAGATGGCATCCTCCGGGGCTTTCCCGTGCACTCGCTGCGCCTCCAGCGCGAAATCGATCATCATGATGGCGTTCTTCTTCACCACCCCGAACAGCATAATCAATCCGACCAGGGCAAATAAATCCAAATCCTTGTGGAACAGCTTCAGCGTCAGCAGTGCGCCAAACACCGCCGCGGGGAGACCGGAGAGAATCGTGAGGGGGTGGATGAAACTTTCGTAAAGAATTCCCAGGATGATATAGATCACCAGGATCGCCACAATAAGCAGCACCGACATGCCGCGAAACGATTTTTGAAATTCCTTCACCGTGCCCTGGAAATTAGCGCTCAGCGTCGGTGGGATGCGGAGATCCTGGATCGCCTGATTCACGCGGCCGGCCGCTTCCCCGAGCGAGAAACCCGGCGCCAGGTTGAACGACACTGTGACCGCCGGAAGCTGCCCGAAATGGGCGATCGAGAGCGGCCCCACGCTGCGCGTCATCTTCACCACTGATTCGAGCGGTACCAGAGGCCCCTGCGAGGAACGCACGTACAACTTCGAGAGCGCCTCCGGAGACCTCTGAAATCGGGGCTCGACCTCGGTAATGACGGGGTATTGATTCGACGGCGTGAAAATAGTGGAAACCTGTGGTCCGCCATATGCCGCCGACAGCGCATTCTCAATCTGCGCCGCGGTGACGCCTAACGAGAGCGCGCGGTCCCGGTCAATATCCACCTTCACCTGCGGACTGCGAATCTGTAGATCCGAATTCACGTCCACAAAGCCCGGCAGGGTTCGCATTCTGTCCATCAGCCGCGGAACCCAGGCGTAGATCTCCTCCAGGTTGGTGCTCTGCAGCGTCATTTGGTAAACACTGCTGCTGTTTTGCCCACTGATGCTGATCGGCGGCGGATTCTGCAAAAACGAAAGAATGCCGGGAACCGCGGCCAACTTGGGCCGCAGTTCCGCGATCACCTGGTCGACCGCGAGCGCCCGCTGGTCGCGCGGCTTCAGCATGGCATAGAGGATACCGTTGTTGCCATCGGCGGCATACGCAAAAATGCTCTCGACATTTGGATCGCGCGCCACGATATCCGACAACGCACGCTGATGCCGGGCCATCGAAGGGAACGAGATGTCCTGCCCCGCCAGCGTGATTCCATAGAACACCCCATTGTCCTGACTGGGAATAAACCCCGTTGGCATGGTGAGGAACAGGTACACGGTGCCGCCGAGCAGCGCGAAGGCAAACAGGACGGTGACGAACTTGTGGCGCAGCACCCCCCGCAGACTGTGATCGTAGGCCCGCGTCATGGCCGAGAAGCCGGCCTCCAGACCGCGGTAAACGACGCCGTGGCGAGCCCCCCTGGAGTCGCGCAGAAAGCGGCTGCCCAACATCGGCGTGAGACTCAGAGAAACAAAGCCCGAGATCAGGATGGCCACCGCAATCGTAATCGAGAACTCGTGGAGTAGCCTCCCTACGATCCCGCCCATGAATAACACCGGAATGAAAACCGAAACTAGCGAGACGGTCATCGATACGATGGTGAAGCCGATTTCCCGGGAAGCCAGCAAGGCCGCCGTGCGCGCCGTTTTCCCCATCTCCATGTGGCGCACGATGTTCTCCAGCATCACGATCGCGTCGTCCACCACAAACCCCACCGACAGCGTCAGCGCCATCAGCGAAAGGTTGTTCAGGCTGTAGCCCAGCAGGTACATTACAGCGAACGTGCCGATAACCGACAAGGGCACCGCCGCACCCGGAATCAACGTTGCCCGGAGATTTCGCAGAAACAGCGAGATGACCATTACCACCAGGCAGACGGTCAGCATCAGGGTGAATTTCACGTCGTCAACCGACTGCCTGATCGACTGCGAAGCGTCATAAATCACCGACAGCTTGAGCGAAGGCGGAATGGCAGCCTGCACGATCGGCAGCAACGCCTTGACATTATCGACCACCTGCACGGTATTGCTGCCCGGTTGCCGCTGGATGGCCAGAACGATGTTCCGCTTTCCATCCAGCCAAGCGGCCACTCGTTCTGTGGCCACGCTGTCGATCACTTGGCCCAATTGGTCGAGCCGTACCGGAACACCCTCGCGCCAGGCCACAATAATCGGGCGGTATGCTGCGGCATTCGTCAGTTGCCCCGTCGTGTGCACCGTGAAGGCCTGCTTCGATCCATACAATTTCCCGGTCGGCTCATTGACGTTGCTCGAACGGATGGCCTGTTGCACGTCGTCAATACCGATGCCCAGCGAAGCCAGCGTGTCTGGGTTCAACTGCACGCGTACGGCATATTTTTGAGCTCCGAATACCTGCACCTGGGACACCCCGCTCGCCATCGAAATGCGCTGCGCCAGCAGCGTTTCGGCGTATTCATCCACCGTGTACTCCGGCAGCGTGGGCGAGCCGAGCGCCAGGTACATCACCGGCTGTTCGGCGGGGTTCACTTTTTGATACGAGGGAGGAGACGGCATGCCCGGCGGGAGCAGCCCTCCGGATTTCGCGATGGCCGCCTGCACATCCTGCGCAGCCGCATCGATATTACGTTCCAGCGCAAACTGAATCGTGATGCTCGTGCTGCCCTGCGAGTTGGTGGAACTCATCGATTCGATTCCGGCGATAGTGGAGAATTGGCGCTCCAGCGGTGTCGCTACGGCCGAAGCCATGGTTTCCGGATCGGCGCCCGGTAGCGACGCGCCCACCTGGATGGTAGGGTAATCGACGCTCGGCAATGCCGCCACCGGCAGCGAACGGTAGCCCACGACCCCGAACAGCAGAATCGCCAACGTGATCAGAGCGGTCATAATCGGCCGCTCGATGAAAATCCGCGAGACGTTCATAACGGCTGATTGTCCACTCGGCTCGCCGGCACAGCGCGAATATGCGCCCCCGGAAAAAGCCGCAATTGCCCGTCGGTGACGACGTTTTCACCGGCGGCTAACCCTGTTTCGATGGTCACTGTATTTCCGGTGTTAAGCCCCACGACGACTACCCTCGGTTCGACGGTCTGGTCCGCCTTCACTACGTACACCATTTGTCCGCCGCCCTGCCCGGGTTGTACGGCCTCGGCGGGGACTACCAGCGCCTGCTTCAGCGTCCCCAGCGTGAGCGTGACGTCGGCAAACTGGCCCGGCCATAATTGTCCCGCCTGATTGTCGAAGCTGGCTCGCAGACGAATGGTGCCCGTCGTCGTGTCGACCGTGTTGTCGATCACCGAAAGGAAGCCCTCCGCCGGGTGCCCGGTATCGTCGCGCGGCACCACCCTCACCGGCAGTTTGCGCGCCGCGCTGTTGCGGCGGATCTCATCGAGCGAATTCTCCGGGGCGTTAAATGTGACCCAGATCGGCCGAACCTGGTTGATCGTTACCAGGGGGTTGCTGTTGGCTCCCACCAGGTTTCCCTGCTGGATCAGGAGAATTCCTGCCCGGCCCGATACCGGCGAGTGGATCTGGCAATAGCTGAGATCGAGACGGGCGCGGTCAACGGCCGCCCGGTCGTTCTCCACGGCCGCCCGGCTGCTCTCCACTGCTGCCTCATCCGCGGCGATCGACGCGCGGATCGCATCGGCGGCCGCCCGCGATTGCTCGTCTTGAGCCCCCGAAGCCAGCCCTTCCTGATGGAGCTGACGGTTCCGCGCCGCGTCCGCGTCGGCGCTCTTGGCTTGTGCCTGGTCGCGCTCCACGTTGGCTTGTGCCTGGTGTAACTGGGCGGCATCGCGCGCCAGCGTGGCTTCCGATTGGCGTAGGGCTTGTTGATACGGGCGCGGATCGATCTCAAACAGCAGGTCGCCTTGATTGACCATCGCGCCTTCGGTGAAGGCCACCCGGACAATTTCGCCCACCACCTGCGATTTCACCTGAATGACGGACGAGGGTTCGACTTTTCCAACTGCGTGAATTTGGATGGGAACGGACTCCTGGATTACCGGAGCCACACTCACCGGCACCGCTGGAGGCGGGCCGGCAGACTGCGCCTTTCGCGATTGACAACCGCCGGAAAGAAGCAATATCGGCGCGAACAGCCAGAACCCGAAACGCATCTGCCGAGACACGAAATACCTCCGAGCTGAAAAGTGTGGTTCCCTGGCAGAAAAAATACTGATCGGTCCCATTATAACGTGACGAGCGGCGCAGGCGGCTGGCTCCGGTCTACTCCTCAGTCGGTCGTTTCCAGAGTTCGATCCATCCTCCTGGCACTGGGCCAGATCAGCAGCACGTCGCGTGCTCAGTCGGAGGAAGATATCGCGAAGCAGTTTGCAGGTTTGTGGCGGCTGGTTTCAAACCCGCAGCGCCTAGTTGACGGAACGATGCGGGAGGGATCAAACAGCCTCGGGTATGCCTTTTTCGACGCCAATGCGGGTGGAAGAGTGGGAATCCAAAAGCAGGATTCCCACTCTTCCACCGCCCCGGCAGCCTGCGGCAGCGAGGAAGAAAAACCGGGCCGTCTCCGACGGCCTCATAAAGGGAACACTTCTATCGAGGTAAGAACGGGGACATTTCTAAAGAGGCTTGACGGCGATGGGTATGCCGATGGGTATGCCGGTTGCGTCAGACATGACAATTCGTTAAACTCTGGTGAACCTCGACGACAGCCTGCGGTCGGCGGGGCGACTGCGTCCAAACTTCGGTTTACGTGTGAAGGAGTAAGCGCATAAAAGGGGATGGAAACACGATGAAAGCATCGAAACCTACCTTAGGGACAATGGCTTCGTTGGTGGCGGCAATGCTGATGGCCGGAGTTGCTAGCACAACGGTTCAGGCCTCCGAATGGCAAGTGACAGTGGGAGCCGAGAGCTCCGGCCGGGAAACCCAGGCTCTGGCGTTCTTACCTAATGAACTCTGGATTCAAGCAGGCGACAGTATCCGTTTCACCTTTCCCACACATGAACGCCACACGTTGTCGTTATTGACAGCCGGCCAGACACGACCGGCAGGTTTCGGTTCTACTTTCGGCGTCCTGGTCGGGTGCCCGGGGGTTACGCCTAATGGATCCCTCTTTGATGGTTCAACGTGCGTCACCTCGGATGCCTTGCGAGTTGACGATGCGGCGCCAGCGCCAAGCGTTCAAAGCTATTCCGTAACTTTCCCGTCTGCCGGCAACTTCAAGTTTGTCTGCCTCGTTCATGCGGATATGACCGGCACAGTCCATGTTGTTGCTCCGTCTGGAACGCTCCCCTACGATCAGGCTGCCTACAACCGGCGAGCATCGAGCCAACAAGCCAAGTTGCTTGCCGACGGTTTTAACCTGGAAATCGGCGAAACTTTGCCCCCTAGTCCAGCAGAAAGTCAAGCAGAGAATGACGGGGTGACCGCCGGTATTGGCAAAATCGCGAGCACAGGAGCAGGTTCGCAGACCGTGTCCCTGAATCTGTTCTTTCCGGGCGCGATATTCGTAAACGTGGGAGATACGGTTGAGTGGACCAATCTCGACCCATCGATCAACCATACTGTGGTCTTTGGGACAGAGCCCGCTGATCCGCGGACGGTTTCGGCAAATGTGCAGATGACCTCGGACGGGGCCAGGAATGCGGTAATAAAGTCGCTCACCGACAGTGTGAGTTCGGGATTCTTGACGCCTACACCGCAAGATCGAGCAAATCTGGCGCAGGCCGCGCCGGGCGTGACGCGTTTTCGGGTGACCTTCACATCCCCGGGTACTTTCAACTACATCTGTGCCCTTCATGACGAGCTGGGGATGAAGGGGATCGTGGTCGTAGGGGCGGTCCCAGCCCCTGGCAGTACGCCATCGCTGACCGCGTCCCCAAACCCCATACCCGTTACAGGCGGCGCTGCTTATGGAGCCACCACCATTACCTGGAATGCGCCAAACGCGTCCTCCACCGAGATTCACATTGGCAGCCCGACCGGTCCTCTTTTCGCGTCCGGAGGGAGTCAGGGATCGGCGCAAACCGCTGCCTGGGTGGCTGACGGTACGAGCTTCTATCTTGTGGATGTCACCAACGGGAGAAATACGCTGGCCACGCTCGTCGTTCATTTGCTCAAGTCATGAGAACCCGAACCCAAGCTCGCACACGCCGTTCCGTTCACTAACTGCCGGTTCAGTAATCGGGAGGATCTTAAATGAGGTATCGCTCTTTCTGTTTATTCCTAATTCTCGCGTCATTCGCGGCGGCGCAGCCGGGCCAGAGTGGTGCGTATCGGGGCGGCTTGGTTACGCCGCCGCTGCCGAAGCCGCGATTTGTCCTCACCGACACCGCGGGCAGTCCGTATGATTTCTGGGACAGAACCCAAGGGGCCATCACTCTGCTCTTTTTCGGCTACACCAACTGTCCCGATCAGTGTCCCATCCACATGATGAATATCGGGTCGGCCCTCAAACGGCTATCCCCGGACCTTGCGGATCAGGTCAAGCTCGTTTTTGTGACCACCGACCCGGCGCGGGACACGCCTGCCGAAATACGTCACTGGCTGGATAATTTCGATAAGCACGCAGTTGGTCTCACGGGGTCGGAAGCAGCGATTCAAGCGGTCGAAAAGGCTGCTGGTGTCCCCCTGGCGCAAAAGACCAGTGCCTCCGGCGGAGGTTATGGCGTCGCCCACGCGAATTTCGTGCTCGCTTATACCAAGGATAATCGCGCCCATGTGATCTATCCGGGCGGTATTAGCAAAGACGATTGGATACACGACCTGCCGCTCTTGATTAAAGAGACTTGGTCGCGCCCATAGAGGAGCTTTCGATGTAGCGGTAGGGACGACCATCACTGATCGCCCCCCCCGCACAGATCCGAACAGGCGCGTTAACGCATACGGCCATGGTTTCATAGAGTTACAGCCCGAGAGTGACAACGTGTGACGACGCGCAACGCACCCGCGGAAAAAGCGTACGAAGCAGGCCACTGCCGTTCCCGTTGTCCCGCGCCGCGCCCAGCTACCGGGTAAAGGAGCGGGGATCATCCCCAGCGTACGCGCTTGGGATCAACCCCTTCCAGCCGGGAACCGGCGCGTCTGATGTCAACTGGCCCGCAGAAAGAGCCGGCTCCACCAGTCCGGTAGTTCCATGCGCCACCGAACGCGAAAGAATGTGCGCCAGTTCATGCGCGACCACGCGCCCCAGGGCGCGCCCGAACAGGGTATCGCCGCGCGCGGCCTTCGTCCCAGAGAGTAACGGCCAGACCAGCGACGCGATGCGGTCGCAAGCCACGTCGCTGAACGGCAGGACTACGCCATCGGAAACGTGGGTAACGGCCAGCGCCGCCGGCTCCCGCGCCGCCGCAATCCCGGGCTGGAACAGACACTTCCCGCGGAACCGGAAGACTGCCAGATCCCCGAAAACTCCGCCCGCCACCTGGTCGCGCGACATCCAATCGATCCGCAGATGGGCTTCCTGAAAAGTCTTTTCCACCTCGCGCTTCATCGTGCTGACGGATTGCGGCGAATAGCCGTCCTGAAATTCGAGGACGATGGTCAGCTTCTCGACGGGCGTTCCCGCAACCGCGGCGGCAGACAGGGTCAACACAACAATCACACTATGGCAGACATGAGCCATAAATCGTACGTGGATCCGGGAAGCAGACGTTGCTTCGCAGCCATTATACCTTCCCCGCGGTATCCGAATAAGAGAAGCAAATGATTTCTATTCAAAAAACGGATTGGACATGCTTCCCGCTTTCCGGTACAGTCGATTCACAGTTTGTTAACTGTGGACAGCTCCGTTGCTGCTGTGGCCTCCCAACGATTCCGAACGCCCGCCAGCCGGTTGTTTGTGGCGCGGCTCGGAAAGGTACTAAGTAGACCGATTCGTACTGCGCGTCAGTGACCGGTTTCGCTGGTATTGGCCTGCTCTTTAAGCGTCTTTCAGAACACTTACAGAACAAGAATCGAGCCTTTGAGGAGGTTCCTATGCAGGCGCAACCCGTATCCCCACGCGTTCCTTCGTCCCTGCTCCGGGCCGGCCGTACCGCCCGTGAAAGCATAATCGTAACCTTGGTTCTCTTGTGGATGTCCGCCACAGCCGGACTCTCACAGACGATGACAACCCTATCCGGCACGGTGAAGGATCCCAGCGGCGCGGTCGTCGGGCAATCCCTGATCACCTTGACCGAGACGAAAACCGCGCAGCAACGGAAGACCGTTGCCAACGAAGCCGGCGCCTATTCCTTCACAGGTGTAGCGCCGGGAGAGTACTCGATCGCGGTCAGCGCGCCCGGGTTCCAGGGATTCGAGAAGCCTGTCTCGATTTCCGGCGCGCAGCCGGCCGTCTTCGACATCTCCTTGCAGCTTGCCCAGGAAGCCACGCAGGTGGCGGTGGAGAGCAAAATCGACCCGTACAATGTGGTGCCGGTACAGCCCACACAAACACTTTTCGGTTTCGACCAGAAGTTGGAGGAGATTCCGCGCTCCATCTCGACGGCTGACCAGGAAACCTTGCTTCGCTACGACGTCAAGACAGTGAACGACATCGTCACGGTCGCATCCGGCACCTACACGGGCAGCTATTTCGGCATTCCAGGCAGCCTTTTCCTGCGCGGCGACATCGGCGACAACTTTTTCCGGGGATTCCGCCGCGTGGAGAATCGCGGCAACTACGCGACTCCAGTGGGCGCCACGGACCACATCGAAATCGTCAAAGGCCCGCCGTCCCCCATTTACGGAGGCGGGCGAATCGGCGGCTTCCTCAACTTCATTCCGAAGACCGCGCGGAGCGAAAGCGCCAAGTGGTTGGAGAAGGCTACCGGCAAGATCACCCTCACCTATGGGAGCTACGACGAAAAGCGCGGCAGCGCCGAAGTCGGCGTGCCGTTTAAGCTCGGCACCCATCGCAACGGGCTATACGCTTTTTTTGAAGACGAGGATAGCCACAGCTTCTATAAAGGCGTGGCCAATCGTTACAAGCTGGGGCAGATCGCCTTCGACTCAGAGATTTCCAAGAAGGTACGTTTCGCGTATGGGTTCCAGGGCTTCCACGGAGAGGGCACGCAAAACCTGGGGTGGAACCGCGTCACGCAGGATCTCATCGATCATCAGACCTATTTGTCAGGCCAGCCATTGGTCAACCTTTCCCATAACGGCTACAACATCGGTATCGGCGACAATCCACCCTACAGTCTGAGCCAGTTCGCATATACCCAGGATTTCGGCAACACGTACGCATTCCAATCGGTGGCGCAGTATTACGCGCTCAATCCCGCCACGATAAAGCAAGTCAAGCTACCGCTGGATCAGATCATGATCGACGCCGGCGATTTCAACCGCTCCACAACATTCACGCCTTATTTCGACGTGGTGGTGGACATCTCGCAGAATGTGCACTTCAAGAATCAGACGTTTGGGGATTGGCTGGACCATCAGAAGTACAGCAGCTACGGGTTCGGCGCAGGCTACCGGCCGTGGACCATCGAAAACAAATCGACGTTCAGTTTCGACTACAAGCCTACGTCGAAGATCACGGCTCACATTCTTGCGGGTTTTGGCTACCGGCACGTTCAGGTTACAGCGGGCGAAGAGCGTAACGAATTCCAAACAGTGGACCGGCGCGATCTGTCCATCGGCGCGACGCCCAACGATCGCTTTGTCGGGCCTTACAACAGCAACGGAAGCGTCTATTTTCAGTACTTCCAGAAAGGCACTTATGGCGACATCGGGGCATTCGCACTGACCGACATCGCTCTGGGGAGCCGCCTGGGCGTAACCGCCGGCATTCGCTACGATCGATACTCACCCGATTTCTGGGGCCGCGACGATCAGGATACGCAGTTGACCCACGCGACGGCCAGCCAGAATGCCGCCACCTACAATGCCAGCGTCACCTATCGCCTGCCGTTCAATCTGAGGCCTTACTTCACGGTCGCCACATCCCGGTTCCTCGATTTAGGACAGGGCAATGAGCTCGACTACGCCCAGGTACAGAACGGGACCTTCCTGGCCACCTCCAATCTCTACGAAGGCGGCATAAAAACATCGGCCCTGGCGAACAAGTTGTTTGCGTCTTTAAGCGTGTACCGCCAGAAGCGAGCTGCGTTCAATAACCAAACGCGACAAGACGATTATTACCAGACGAAAGGCGTGGAGCTGGAGGGCCGCGCATTCCTGCTCAAGCGGCTCAGCCTGACAGGGAATTTCACCTGGCAGAATCCGCTGCAGCTCAATGTTCCATTTCTGTTGGGCATCCCGCCTTACCTGTTGGGCTTAACGCCGCAACAGGCGTACGGGGGCCGATTCATCGGACTCGCGAGCATTTTCGGGCTGAAGCCGCCCTTCCATGTCGGCGGGCAACCACATGTCGTGGCCAGTCCGTTCGTGACCGTAAACGTGACAAAGGACGTGGGCTTTACGCTGGGCACGTCATGGGTGTCGTCGGTGAGGACGGGGTACATCAGCAATGTGAGGCTACCGTCCTACGCCTTGACGCGCGGCTCAGTATTCTACCAGCGCGGCAAGAATCTGGTGAATGTTGCGATCAACAACATGTTCGACACCACCTACTTCCAGAGCCAATTCCTGTTCTGGGACGTGCTGGTGAAGCCAGGGGCGCTGCGGACGGCGAGCCTGACCTATAGCCGCAGCTTTTAGCCAAATGGATACGGTGATCAATGACCCCGTAGTCATGGCCGAGCTGGCCGCGTTACACGAGCAGTACGAGGTGGCGCTGGTGTCCAATGATGTGGATAAGCTGGTCAAGTTTTTTTGGGACTCGCCGCAAGCCTTGCGCTTTGGCGTAGCGGAAAGCCTGTACGGGGCGCGCGAGATTAACGAGTTCCGGCAGAACCGGCCGTCCGTGGATCTGGCGCGCACCGTTTCCAACCTCCGCATCGTGACTTTTGGAAACGATTGCGCCACTATTACTCTCGAGTTCGAGCGCTTGGCATTCGGCCTCCAGCGCCGCGGCCGCCAGAGCCAGGTCTGGCGGAAGTTTGCCGACGGCTGGAAAATCGTTTCCGCTCACGTCTCGTTTGTGCCGGCATCCTATATGGACCATGCCGCGGCTCTGGTAGGTCTACCTCTCCCGCCGCGGTATCGCAATGCCGTGCGCTCCCACATCGAGCGGGCGGCCGCCATCGCGCGGCCTTTGCTCGCTACCGCGTTGGCAGAGGAGACGGAGGCCGCTCCGGTGTTCGAGCCATGAGCAGTGACATCCTGACCAATGACGCCTCGGGAATCGCCGCGTTGGTGCGCGCGGGCCGCATCACGGCCCGCGACGCCGTGACCGCTTCCTTGAGCGCCATCGCGCGCCTCGATGCAGAGCTGAATTGCTTCACCGCGGTGCTGACCGAGCCGGCCCTTCAACAGGCCGCGCAGATCGACGAGCGTATCGCCCGCGAGGAAGATCCCGGCCCCCTGGCCGGCGTGCCCTTCGCCGTCAAAAACCTGTTTGATATTGCCGGCCTGACCACTCTGGCAGGCTCCCGCATCCACGCCGGGAATCCACCCGCCGCGCGCGATGCCACGGCGGTCGAATGTTTGAAACAGGCCGGAGCGATCCTGGTGGGCGCGCTCAACATGGATGAGTACGCCTACGGATTCACTACCGAAAACAGCCACTACGGGCCCACCCGCAACCCGCATGACCTGCGCCATGTGGCGGGAGGCTCGTCGGGCGGTTCGGCCGCCGCGGTAGCCGCGGGCCTGGCGCCCCTGACTCTCGGATCCGATACCAACGGGTCGATCCGTGTGCCCGCCGCCTTCTGCGG